>Ga0081455_10000879_pt1 | contig 38878 bp, 34 predicted proteins | sample TabmetS3T2R1_FD_70207 | JGI IMG/M metagenome (GOLD analysis project Ga0081455, IMG submission 70207) | Tabebuia heterophylla rhizosphere microbial communities from the University of Puerto Rico - S3T2R1 | ecosystem: Host-associated > Plants > Roots > Rhizosphere ... | reverse complement strand
GTGGCTTCGCCGGCATTATCCTGCAAAGGCTGGGCGTCGTGCCGCAGCAGATTGCGGGCGGGGATATCTATCCGGCGCTGGAGAAAGGCACGATCGACGCGGCCGAGTGGGTTGGTCCCTATGACGACGAGAAGCTCGGCTTCGTCAAGGTCGCTAAGTACTACTACTATCCCGGCTGGTGGGAGCCCGGTTCGACGCCCCACTATCTGTTCAACCTCGCCAAGTGGAATGAGCTGCCGAAGGCCTATCAATCGCTGCTGCAGGCCGTGGCGCAGGAATCCGGTATGATGATGACGGCCAAGTACGACGCGATGAACCCCGCCGCCCTCAAGCGTCTGGCTGCATCCGGAGCCGTGCTAAGGCCGTTCCCACCGGAGGTGATGGATGGTTGCTGGAAAGCGGCAACGGAGCTCTACGCGGAGCTTGCCACGAAGAACGAGTGGTTCAAGAAATTCTATGACCACTTTACCGCGTTCAGGTCCGATCAGTATCTGTGGTGGCAGGTGGCCGAGTACACCATGGATAGCTACATGATCCGCTTCCGCAACCACAAGGCTTGACGCCGAAAAGGCGCCTGCGTTTCTCGGGCCGGCCCGGACTGGGGCCGGCCTTTTTGCGTGCCACATCGCCGTGCCGTGGCGGCAAACCGATGCGGCCAAACGCGCGGCTTGGCTAGTTTCCGCAAGGTAGCAAAACCCCCTGTGCTGAGCGATAATGCCTTATTGGTCGGATTGCGTCCGACTGGCAAAGGGCCGCAAATAGCCGGTCATCACTGCAAAGGAGGAATCGCATGACGACGCTTTCACGCCGAAAGTTCATCAAAGCCGCAGGGGTCGGTGGTGCGGGCGCGCTCGCCACAGGGGTGGCCGCCCCGGCGATCGCGCAATCGAACCCGGAGATCAAGTGGCGGCTGACGGCAAGTTGGCCGAAGTCGTTGGACACGCTCTATGGTAATCCCGAGTTTCTCGCCAAGCGCGTCGCCGAACTCACGGAAAACAAGTTTCAGATCCAGGTGTTTGCGGCGGGCGAGATCGTACCAGGACTACAGGTGCTCGACGCCGTGCAGGCAGGCAACGTCGAAGCGGGCCATACGGCGGCCTACTATTATTTCGGCAAAGACGTGGCGATGACATTCGGGACCGATCTGCCGTTCGGATTGAACTCGCGCATGAAAAATGCGTGGTTCTTTCACGGTGGCGGCCAACAGCTCTTCGACGAATTCCTGCGCACGAAATACGGAGTGACCGGCTTCATCAGCGGTTCGACCAATTGCCAGATGGGTGGTTGGTTCCGCAAAGAGATCAATACGCTCGACGACCTGAAAGGGTTGAAGTTCCGCGTCGGTGGCTTCGCCGGCATTATCCTGCAAAGGCTGGGCGTCGTGCCGCAGCAGATTGCGGGCGGGGATATCTATCCGGCGCTGGAGAAAGGCACGATCGACGCGGCCGAGTGGGTTGGACCCTATGACGACGAGAAGCTCGGCTTCGTCAAGGTCGCCAAGTACTACTACTATCCTGGCTGGTGGGAGCCCGGCGCCACGCCCCACTATATGTTCAATCTGGCCAAATGGAATGAGCTGCCCAAAACCTACCAGGCAGCCCTCCTTGCGGCCGGCCAAGAGGCGGGTGTGTGGATGACGGGCAAATACGATCACGGTAATCCCGCCGCCCTCAAACGTCTGGCTGCGTCCGGAGCCGTACTGAAGCCGTTCCCGCCCGACGTCATGGACGGCTGTCACAAGGCCGCCACCGAGCTCTACGCGGAGCTGGCGAGCAAGAACGAATGGTTCAAGAAGCTGCTGGACAGCCTCGCCGCCTATCGCTCCGACCAGTACCTGTGGTGGCAGGTGGCGGAGTACACCATGGACAGCTATCTCATCCGTTACCGTAACCAGAAAGTTTAACGGACGGCAGCGCTGGCACTGAGACAGGGCCGATCCCCGGCGGATCGGCCCTTGGCTTTGGCCGCCAGCCGCCGTGGCGTTGCCTCGTGGCTCTTGTTCACAAGCGATGATTTTGCCATGAAATGCACGGTGATTCGTTCGACGTAAGCCGTTCGTTAAGCTTTCCAAGCTCATAACTTCGGCGGTGGCTACCCGGAAAATGCCATCTTCCACGGTTAATCCACAGGCTGTCCCGCACAACTGTTGGCGTTTGACGGGGGTCAACGGCATGGTTTTAGGCAGGTGGCAACGCGCAGTCTTGCGAGCGTTGCTCGTGTTGCTGCCGATTGCGCTATCCGCGGCCTGCGAGGCTCAGCAGGTGGCCGCGGCGGGAGCCGATGCGGAGGAGGTCACCGCCGTCTCCAAGCCCATCAGAAACCGCACTCGTTTCATTATCGGCCTGGAGCGCCCCGTCGACTTCCAAGTCTTTGTCCTGGCCAACCCCAATCGGGTGTTCGTCGATCTGCCCGACGTCAAGCTGCAATTGCCCGCGCTGCCCGGCGAAGCGCCGGTTGGCCTTGTCAAATACTTTCGAGGTGGCCTTTCCGCACCGGGCAAGGCGCGTGTCGTCATCGACGTCACCGGCCCGGTCGTCATCGAGCGGTCAAGCCTCGAGAAGGACGGCAAAGCGACGAGACTGGTGCTTGAGATGGCGTCGGCCGAAGGTATCGACACTGACGCCCAGGACGGGCGAGGTGGGGGACCGATTGGCGCCCCCTACGGACTTGGCGCTGCGGGCCTGCAGCCCCCCGTGCCGAAGCCTGCACTTTCCCCTCGCGCACGCGCGCAGGCGATGTACCGGCCCGTTATCGTCATCGATCCTGGACATGGCGGCGACGATACCGGCGCAACCCGCCACGGAACGGTGGAGAAGGATGTCGTACTCGCGTTCAGTTTGAAGTTGCGCGACAAGCTGCAGAGTACGGGGCGCTACAAGGTCTTGCTGACGCGCGAGACGGATACATTCGTGGAACTCAACGCCCGGCGCGAATTTGCCGAACGCCACCTGGCCTCCTTATTCGTCGCGGTGCATGCGGATTATGCGCAGTCGAACGCGCGCGGCGCCACCATTTATTCGCTCCGCGATTCTGTCGCCAGCTCATTGCAACGCTCGGCACGCGGTGAGGTTAGCGAGCATGTGCTCTCGGACCAGGAGATAACCGCGCTGAAAAACAGCGATAGCGATGTTTCGGCGGTCAAAGCCATTCTGTCTGACCTGGCTCGGCGGGAAGTTGACATGACGCGCGATCGCACGAGCGTATTTGTAAAATCAGTGATCGAGTTCATGGGCGAGAGCACGGGGCTCAAGGACAATCCAGACCGCAGCGCGGCCTTCGTGGTCCTCAAGTCCGCCAAGGTGCCGTCGATTCTGATCGAGCTCGGTTACGTCACCAATGAAGCCGATGCCCAGCTGCTCAAATCCGAGCGCTGGCGCGAGAAGGTTTCAAGCTCGATCGTCACGGCGATAGAAAACTATTTCAGCCATCAGCTTGCCCGCCTACCGATGTGACGCAGAGCCGCGTGTGCGCTGGATCAGCGCGGCTCGCCAGCCGGCTGCTCGACGCTGCCGCCTTCCATCCGCTCCTGTTCGTCAGCTCCGAACGTCGCCTCCGGCTTTCAGAGGCCGCGCAGGGCTTCACTCCAGCATCAACACCGCGCCTGGCACATGACTGAGGCCGGCCACGTGGCCGGCCTCTCGATTTTGTGGCTGGCGGCGGCTCGCACAACCTGCCAGCGATGCCGAATTAGATCTTACTCGGGGGACGGTGACGTTGGTTATCGCGCCAGAGGAGCACCCATTTCCAATCGGGCTCAGGTCGAAGCGTGAGGCTCGTTGCGTCGCCGAGCCGACTCGAAGACACGCCACACCGTTGACAGAGGCGCTTCATGTGCCACTCCATCTCGAGAGGTGGTGCTGTGTCGCAAACGCGAGGCCGGTGCAGATCGATGCGGACGCCGGGCAAGCGCCCTTGCTCTCGTGCCGGGCGGCACGAGGCCTATCGCTGCAAAGGTTGTGCGTGAGCGAACACAGCGGTTCGGGACGGGAACGCGCGTAGCGCGTGCTCGTAAAGATCCGAGAGCTGCTAGCGGCGGTCCCATCCTCGTCCGCCTCACTCTCGGTAATTCTGCAGTCCCTGCTTTGCGCATTTTCCCCGCACAAGGCCGGATTGACAGACAATCCCGCCAACGGTGCACGTGGACCGGAGTTTGTCGTTGGCTATGTACCGGCTCGGCCTCCAGTGGACCGGTCCGGCGTTGCGCCCAAGCTTGGCTGATTTGGTTAATGAAAGGTTAACGTGAGTGTTGTATCGGCGATCGCAAGGCCCGGGACTTGCGTTTGCCAGCTGGCCGCACTTACCTCAGTTCTGCTCGAGCCCGCCGCAGGGATCCGACTGCCGGGTTTGTGATTGGGCAGCATCCCCGTGCCCGTCAAACTTTTAGTCGAACACTGGCGTGGGGGTGGCAAGACCAACTCGCGACACGCCAGGCGGAATTCTCCGCGATCCACTTTTGGGCTTCCATCTGGCCGTGCCTAGCACAGTAAAAAGGCAACTGCAGCGAGGCGCCGGGCTCGGGTGTCACGCTGAGCTGAACTTCCTTGCACGTCGTTGGGGAATAAATCAGGCACACGCTCAGGATGATTGTCTCCAGCATCGCTCAATCCCCGACGCACGTTGTCACGCTCATGACAAAACGTAGGGGGACGAGTTTTCCCGGGCTGTGTGCTAAATCACAGAGAGGTCTTAACCCGAAGTCCGAACGAACTGTACCGACGGACAGCCCCAAAGTGAGGGAAGATTTGAAAAAGGGGCGTTCAGCGTCGACGTTGCGCGCTTCAGTCCTTGCCGCCATCCTCGGTAGCGCGAGCGCATTTGGCGCCAAAGCCTTTGCCAGCAGATCGATCGCAATCACAACTGACATCGCGATCGATGCGACATCGATTTGCCAAGAGGTCCGCCAACGCTTGCGGGCCACCTAGCATTTCAGCGTATTCGGGAAGCTGGCGGCGGACGCCTGGCAGCGAGGTGCTGGAGCAGTATCTATTACGCGCCCTGTGCAGTTCGGTTGGCAACGACGAGCGCCTTCGCCTCTTCAATGATGCCCTTTGCTTCTATTTCACCCGCCATCGCAGCGGCAAAGTAGCGTAGGACCGCGGCCATGTGCGCAGGCGCCAACCCAAGATCGAAGAAGGCAGGCGCCAGCATTTTGAAAAAACGTAGAGCCTCTTCGGGTCCTTCAGGGGAGGTTCCAGTCCGCACCGGGTCGTCGAGCACACTTGAGGCTAACTCCGCCATGCGCTTGAAAATGCGGTGATCGGATGCTCCGGCCTTGCGTGAAGCCTCGATGGCTTGGGCCAAGGAAGTCGACACCACCATGTCCAAGTGCAACGGCAGCCTATCGTTAATATCGACGACATTGGTCGTTGCCTGATGAGGATGATGGCCCGTTGCCTCGCCAAAGTTTGAAGGCTGCTTGCTCAGATGGTTACGAAAATCGAATGCCTTACGCATCATCTCTGTTTCCCGCCCCTCATAATTCAGCCGAGTTTCGCCAAGTGCGACGGGATCGCTGCGTGTCCTCAGATACGCTACCCGACGCGGCCGCCTAGTGATTAAGTTTTGGCGCGTGTCGTCAATCAGGTGCATGTGATCTGCTTGTGGACGAACTGTGGACATTATCGATTGTGGAGTATGGGTTACGTTGTCGAAATGTGCGGTAGGCCCCCCGCCGAGCGCTGCCGATCGGATGCCGGGGCATTCGGCACGCAGGACGCGACAATCGCAAGGCCGGCGCGCCAGTTCTCTCGCGTGGCGTCGCATGCAGCGCTTCCAGAGGGCTAGGGCGCATGGCGTTGATAACACCAGGGCGGGCCGTCGGGGGTAGTTGAGGTCCTGCCGAGGTCCGCTGGTCGAAATGAGACGAGGCCCTTGCCGAAACCTCCCATGGAAAAGGGTACTCGCGCGCGGGAGTGCCCTTTTCTTCTTGCCCGATGGTTGCTTCGGGAGAGGGGTTGACAGAGCTCAGTGCGCCGGGACCCCCGCAGCGCTACGCTTGAATTTGCCCGGGAACTGCTTGGCAATGCCATCGGCCAAGGCATCAGCGAACATCAGCATGTGCACATGCCCATCGTCGTAGGCCTTGATGTCGCCGGCCCAGTCTCCCTTGAGCCTAGCGACGACCTCATTGGTCGTGAAGGTCAGATGCTGCCGGAGCATCGATCGGGTCGCCTCCTTGGCCCAATGCGGATTGGCACCACTGAGGAAAGCTGCAATCTCCTCACCATTCGCCTGCCATTTTTGCTGGGCGGACGTGAGTTGTTCAGCATTGCCGGCCTTTGCAGCGGATACGACATCGACAGCAACCAAGATGTGGTCGCGCAACAATTCCGTCAGTTTTTTTCCAGCCGCTTCCCCATAGTAGGGTGCGATGGCCGCACCGATATCTTCTTGATTGTTGAGCAGACGCTGAGCCACCGCATTAGCATCGTCGAGCCCAGCCAAAGCACTGACGATGTAGTTGCGGGTCCAGGTGACGTGGTCTTCCCACAGTTTGCGCATTTCTGTCCTGAGCTTGGCCTGTTTGTGGGCCGATGCCGGGTGTACCAGGAAGACCAAGCCGATCATTGCCGCCAGCACAATCGCAATTCTCGAAAGAGATGCTCGCATGGAAGTTCTCCCAATTGCCTCGCAGAGCTGTTCACGTCGCGAAGCATTGGATGCGCCCCGGGAAACAAAGGTTCCTGCTCAGTTGCAATTCGGAAATTTGTCAGCGGACAACCCGAAGCCCGTGCGCCTCAACCCGGCAGCGATCTCGCTTCTGGTTGTGGAGTGACGTGTAGCGTCGACGACGGGCGCGGCGGCGGCCATGTGCCGGTTAAGAGTGCCGTTGACGGCATCGCCCCAATCTCAATCCATGTCATGGTTTCGTTTCCAATCGCCGCGCGTCGCACCCAAAGATGCGAATTCCCCGCTTACGTTCGCATGACCCATCATGCTTTCGCCCACGCCACGTCCTCGCGCATGGCCAACCAACAGCCGTATGCCGCCATACTACGATTTCGCCGCTCGGCGCGGCAGGCGCTGACGCCTGCGCCGGCATAGAGATATTAGATAGGCGCTCCAGCTCCTCACCCGCCCTACTGATATCGATCAGGATCAATCGACCCGAGGCGTCCGCGGCCCAGTTGCGCGAAGGGGCAAGCATTCGCTCACAGCCGCACCTAGACAAGCGGCCATGGCTCACAAGGACGTTCGCAAGAAAGCAGTTAGACGGGCGGTAAAAAACCCTTGCAGCCCAGTGGCGTTGAGTGTGGCCCGGGCCACCGTGCCGCGGCCCCGGCCAGACTAAGCCAGCCTTGGCCCTGGGCTAGGAAGCTGCTCGGGCCAACCGTGGCTTAACCTCACGCCCCGCTCAACCACGACGCACGAGGCACCAACGCCCGGCAACCGCGCGTTCCACAGTCGCGCAAAGGCTTGGCAATGCTCCAGCGATGGCATGGGCACCTTCAGCAGCTCTTCCGCGCCGCCGGAAAGTGCAACAACAACGAGCATCACCTCAACGTTGAGCATGCGCTCGGCTCCAGCATTTGGTGTTTGCTATCGGTCCGCTAGCCTATCCGCCAAGCGTTAAGGCTGCCTGAAGTGCGACCAACGTCGTGCGGCGGCGCGGTTCGAGCCTGGTAGCGCTCCAACAACCCCTAAGCATCCCGAACGGAACGTTCACAGGAGTTCGATCGCCGGCCTTGCGACCTGCCGCCAGGAAGGCGGGTCGCTGGCAGCAAGCTTCAAGCGAGATTATCGGGGTAGCTACCACGGCCACGGCAATCAGAATTGCCAGCGTGGCCAACGACATTCCAGCCAGCGCGCCGAAGCCCTGGGGCGGTCGTGCAGTCATTATCGCAGTGTTACCCCCACACCGAGCGGTGCGTGAGGCTCTGGCACAGCACTGCCCTCGACGCTACATCAAAGGGGACACGCGGCTTCGCGTCTCTCGCCAAGGTGGGAGATAGGGCGACGGCAACCACCAGCTGGCGGCTGGCGACTTTCGCCATGCAGTGGCGCGCTGCCGCATTTTGCCTGACCAGCGCAGGCCCGTTGCGGTGTGAAAGGCGTTTCAAAAGCCTGCCGGGGGGAGGGGCCTCCCAAGGGAGGGTGGCCTAGGGTGCGTCGCCCCGCGCGCTGGAGGGGACAATTAACCGTATCGCTTCAGAGCCAGCCTGCGCCTCAAGCGGCGTCATGCCGAACGGATCACCGTCAATTTGCACCGGCACCGGGCCCGCCGCCGAAATCCTCACATGCGCGCATTCGTGCATCGCCACATCGCCGTTGCGGGAGGCCCGCGTATCAAGCCGGCCGCGCAGCAAGCTCAAGAGCTGGCCCAGCAACACGGTACGGCTCCTGGCCCTGAAGAGAACGGCCTCGAGGCCACGCTGCTGGATGCCGGTCCGTGGCGCCAGCACAAAGCGTCCAGCGTAGTGGCGGGCGTTGGCAATGACGACCCAGCTCGCCTCAAAGCATCGATTGTCGATCGTGACATTCAAGGTATCGGGTGACCGCATGAGCGCGCCGAGCACAGGGCCGGTATACGCGGCCTTACCAATGCGGCTCTTCAAGCCGTGATTGAGGGCACCCACCACACGTGCATCGAAGCCGGCTCCTGCCATCAGCAGAAAGGGTTCGCCGTTGGCTCTGGCGCAAGCAATTGATATTTGCGGGCCCTCGCGCAGCATCTGGCAGACAAGATCGGGCCTTGCCTTGAGACCGATCTCCTGGGCCAGCACATTTGCAGTACCGCAGGGGATGATTGCCAAAGGCACGTCCGTGCCACTCATTCCAGCCGCTGCGGCCCTGATCGTGCCGTCTCCGCCGGCGGCAACCACGACGTCATAGCGCCGAGATCGCGCCGCCGTCGCGGCGAGCTGGCGTATGGCGGCAAATTCGCCGAGGGTCTCACGGGTGACGCTGGCCCCAGTGCGCTGCAGCGCGCGGGCCACCTCATCGACCAACCAGGGCTGGCTCAGACCAGCCCCGGCATTGACGAGCACAAGAAAACGGCGGCGCATGATGAACGGTTGCGGCAAAGCTGCTGAGCCGCCGATAGTGCCGCCAAAGCGAGCTCGGCGCAAATAGCCGCTCGGACGTGTGCCTCAGGCGCCAGCGGCCGCGGCGGCGCCTTCCTCGTCTTTGCGCGCCGATTTCTGCACTGCCGCCTGCACTTTCTCAAACGCGCGCACCTCGATCTGGCGTATGCGCTCGCGGCTCACACCGAACTCGGCAGATAGATCTTCCAACGTCGCCGGCTCCTCCGCCAAGCGTCGCGCCTCAAAAATGCGCTTTTCGCGCTCGTTCAAGGTGGACATCGCCTTGGCGAGGTACCCTTTGCGGAGCGTTAGCTCCTCCGCTTCGGCAAGGCGTTCTTCCTGGTCAGGGGTATCGTCGACCAGCCAATCCTGCCACTCGCCTCCACCTTCGGCATCCGCGCGCACGGGAGCGTTCAGCGAGGCGTCACCACCGAGTCGGCGGTTCATGGAAATAACGTCGTCTTCGGGTACTCCCAACTTGGTGGCAATATGCTTGACTTGATCGGGCCGCAGGTCGCCCTCTTCCAGCGCTTTGATCTGGCCCTTCATACGCCGCAAGTTGAAGAACAGCTTCTTCTGGGCGGCGGTCGTGCCCATTTTCACCAGGCTCCAGGAACGCAGGATGTATTCCTGGATGGAAGCCCGGATCCACCACATCGCATAGGTTGCGAGCCTGAAACCTTTGTCAGGATCGAAGCGCTTGACGGCTTGCATCAGGCCCACGTTGCCTTCAGAGATCACCTCGCCAATCGGCAGCCCATAGCCGCGATAGCCCATGGCGATCCGTGTCACGAGACGCAAGTGAGAGGTCACGAGCGTGTGGGCGGCGTCAGAATCGGCATGCTCCTGCCAACGCTTGGCGAGCATGTACTCCTGATCCGGTTCCAGCATAGGGAACTTGCGGATTTCCTCGAGGTAGCGCGCAAGTCCGCCTGCACCACCTACGACCGACGGAAGTGTTTTGGTTGCCATCTTATCCCTCAATCGGCGCCTGCGATCAGCGCCGACTGCTCTCGTTAAGCCCACCGCGGGGTTTCACCATCGGCCCGCACGCGAGGCTATGCGCCAAGCTTGGCGCCAGCGAGGCAATAGCAAGCCACCGCTCGTCCGTGCAAGGCACATTGCTGTGCACCTGCGGTAACGCACATTCACGGCATAGTGCGTAAACGCTTAAGCGGGAGGGTTACCGTCTGCGACCGATGCACACAGGTTCCAGCTAAATATTCCGTAATGATATGACTAAGATGCCGGTGACGCATGCGTCGGCTTGACAACATGCGCACGCGCGGAGGTTGGGACCCAAGCCGCTGGGCTCGCTGGCAGCCCAAGTTCGACACGCTGGTCGCAGCCGGATCTCGGCCACAAGCGGCAGAGACGGGCGACGGCCAGAGCGAGCAGGCCCAAAAAACATCAAGTGCGTTCAAATCGTCAAGTGCGCTCAAATCGTCCCCGGTCACCCGGCCATCGCCGAATGGGGTACAGGGCGCCGGCACCAGGTGCCAACAAAATGGGCATCGCCAGCCTGCCCCAGGATTATCCGCCTCGGCGTTACGGCGACGTACGTAGGCAAAAACCCTCAACACCTCCAGTGTTTTTTGGTCATAGTGTTGATAATCGGTTGCGGGCGGTCTCGTGTGCGCTTAGAGGCGATCGGCAAGCGCGCTCACGAGTTCGGCCATATCGGGCGGCAAGGCGCTGGTGAACCGCAAGCGCTTGCCGGAAATTGGGTGCTCGAAGCCCAGTTCCGCTGCGTGCAGGGCTTGTCGCTCGAGCCGCTGCAGCACGGCTTGGGCCGTGAGGCTCAGCCGGCGTGCGCTCGATTTGAACCCCGCACCATAGACCGGGTCACCCAGCAAAGGATGGCCCACGTGTGCCATATGCACCCTGATCTGATGCGTTCGGCCAGTCTCGAGCGTAAGCCTAAGCAGACTGGCAGCAGGTTTCCCCTCGGGCGTGCAGAAGGCCTCAAGAAGCTCGTAGTGCGTCACGGCGTGACGCCCGTTTGGCGTTCTCGCGACGGTGATTTTTGTGCGGTTGGTCGTGCTGCGCGACAGTGCGGCATCGACGCGGCCCCGCGGCCGCGCTGGAACGCCCCAGACGAGGGCGCGATAGCTGCGCTGGAGTTTGCCATCAACGCCGTGGCTGGCAAACTGCTCGGCAAGTCCGCGATGCGCTCGGTCTGTTTTTGCCACAACCAACAAGCCGGTTGTATCTTTGTCCAAGCGATGCACGATGCCCGGCCGCTGCACCCCGCCGATGCCCGAGAGGCTCCCACCGCAGTGGGCGATGAGGGCATTGACAAGCGTGCCGGAAGCATGACCGGGTCCCGGATGCACGGCCAGGCCCTTTGGCTTGTCGATCACGATCAAGTGCGCGTCTTCGTACGTGATGGCGAGGGGAATTTGTTGCGGCGCGATGCGAGCAGGCTCGGGTGCGGGTAAACGCACCTCATAGACTTCCCCAAGCTTGACCTTGCCGCTCAGGTTCACGACCACGGTATCGTTCCGGCTCACCTCGCCGGACCGCACGAGGGCTTGCAGGCGTGACCTGCTCAGCTTGGAAATTCGCCCGGCAAGGAAACGGTCGAGGCGTTGACCTGCTTCGACCACGCCAACCTCCAGGGCCAGCCGCGTAGCACCCTTCGAGATCTCAGCGCCTTGCGTGCGCCTGTTGGCCATGGAGTTCGACACCGTTCGCACGGCACATATACGAAATCACGTGACCGATGGCAGCGGCAAAGGCAAGCTATTCACTGCCAGAAGCGATGCGTCGGACAACCTGTGGGTCGCCATGCGGGTTCATTCTTGGCTCCCATCCCCGGGGGTCCGAGATACCGGCGCCCGGACAGTTGTTGGGGCCGCCGGACGTCCTTGGGGGGGTGAGTTGCCCAGCTGCCTTCCTTAGCCTATAGACTGGGCCAGCCCGCGCCCCGTTCGTCTAGCGGTCAGGACGCCAGCCTCTCACGTTGGAAACAGGGGTTCGATTCCCCTACGGGGCGCCACGTAAGTTATTGATATTATTGATATTTTTTCTTGGCTGACGTCAACCCGAGTGCCCGTCCGAGGCTCTGGCTCGAACCGAGGCAACCTCTGCTGTGATGGTTCGGCGCCCCGCCGCGGAACCAAGAGCGGGCACTGACAAAGCCATCACCAATGCAACCAGCGCTTTTTGGTTCGCAGCGGTTGGATTGGGACCATCGCGCTAACTCGCGCCTGGTAGACGAGGCTCATTTGCAGGCTACGTGCCCCACATAACCGCGGATCCGGGGGTCACGATCTGGCCGGGCAGAATGTTCACGTTGGAAACGAAGCCGTCGCAGGGAGCGACGACTTTGGTTTCGGTGACGTCGTTCTCTGCCGCCGCAAGCTGCTGGCGTACTTGCGCAACGGTCGTATTCTCGCCGCTAATGGTAGAGGTGAGCTCAGCGCGGGCTTCAGCTCCGGCACATCCTGCTGAGAGGCAAGCCAGGGATGCTTGCAATCGGCTGACCTCAAACTCGAACGGCGTTGCATCGATTGCATCGATGCTGAAGAGTAAGTCGCCCTTCTTCATCGGTGTGTTGGCCGTGACAGGGACCTCGGTCACGCGTCCTGGCTTGGATGTTCGTGGCGCGACCTGCACGACCCGGCGCAGCACCTGCACGTCACTGGACCCCGGGTGGTAGAAGTTCATCGCATAGAGGATGTAGCCGAATACAAGCGGCCCTGCGGCCGCGAGCACGAGTGCGATCGGTAGCGTCAGGCGGATCAGTTTCAGCTTGACGAAAATCAGCCAAACAACCGCGGCATACCCGAGGAAAAGTGGCCATTGCATGGCGGTACTTCTTCTCTAGCCGCTTTTTCTCACACGGCTAGCGGTGCGGCGGTTGGACGGCGGGCGCTCAGGAGACGCAATGGCGAAGAGCGGCACGTACGCAGGCTATAAAGTTCCGCGGCGCAGCATTTCTATCAGATCCTTGCGGGGTAAAGAGACGAACGGCCGCCATCAGAAAGCCCCCGCGGCGCGGACGGGATGATCGTTGGACGGGCCCCCCTGCTGGGTGATGCGTCGCCTCCCTATGCGGCCCTATGAATCGTAGGAGGACGAGGTGTTTGTAAACCCTGTGGATGTCGTCAGCATCTGCAGCGCGGGGACACCGCTGCGGAGTATGATCGGCTCGCGAAAACCGTGACGGAAATTCCTGGTGAGCTGCTCGTCTCGTACTCGGAGGCCTTCGAAGACGCGCCCGACAGCGAGCGCTAGGACGAGATGCTCAAGGACATCTTCCGGGGCTTCTCGGATCGTCGGCTATATTGAGGGAAGGGCCAAGCCGCTGCGGCCCGTGAAGGATTGAGCCCATGGCCAGGCGACGGATGGATATGATAAGGCGTGCCGATCGATTACGACCGCGACCTTCGCGACCTAGCGAACAAGGCCGCTGCGTATTCCGAAATGCTCGAAGGGCGCAATGTGGCTGACGTGTCGGCCAAGAGCGCAAACGATGCGCTGAAGCATGTACAGCACGCGATCGCATATCTGCGGAAATTCGAGCGCCGGCTGATGAAGTGCGTAGACGAAAGGTCCTGAGCCCAAAGCTCTGGGGGAGCGCGACATGGAATCTACGGACCGCACAATGACAGATGCACAGTATGACCGGATGGGGACGTTGCTCAGCCGGTTTCGTAGTAGCCGCGCCATGAACTTGGAGATGCTGGACGGATTTTTTGCCGCACTGATTTGCTGTCCCGACATGGTGCGTCCCAGCGAATACCTGCCGGAGATCTGGGGCGGTGAGATGGGCGATGAAGAGGCCTGGGAGAGTCGCGAGCAATTGCAGGAGTTCATGGACCTTGTCATGCAGCACTGGAATACGATCAGTCGTAAGCTGCAGGCCGGAGATATCTATCTGCCGATATTGTTAGAAGACGAACAAGGCGTCGCCCATGCGAACGACTGGGCGACCGGCTTCATGCGCGGCATGTCATTGCGTCATTACGTTTGGAACGAACTCATCAGCAGCGAGGAACACGGCGGGTCGCTCATTCCGATCTTGGCCCTTGCCAATGAACATCATCCTGATCCTGAGATGCGTCCTTACAAGGAGCCGATGGACGCGCAGCAGCGTGAGAAACTGATCACCGGAATGGCCGCCGGGCTCATCAACATCTATCGCTACTTCGCGCCGCATCGATGCTCAGCAGCACGCGGGGCCGCTGTAGGAAGTACCTACCGCCGCACGACCGAAAAGGTCGGGCGCAACGACCCGTGCCCTTGCGGATCTGGCAAGAAGTTCAAGCGTTGTTGCGGAAACAAGACGTTCCACTGATGCTCGAAGCGGTGGGCAACGCCGCCGCGCTGCGATCAGCAGGAAGGATTGAACATGCGGTACGACGCCGACAAGGCGCCTGACCCCGACGAATGGCTCGAGCTCGACGAGCACGCGCGCATCGATCTTGTGGTCGCCTATCACCGTCGTGGGAACCTGCCGGTCGGTGAAAGTGCTAAGGCCCACGCCGCCACTCACGTCATCGTTGAAAATCAGGTCGCCATGGGCGATGCGACTGTGGTGCCGGCTACGCTCGACCGGCTTATGCGGGAAGGGCTCGATCGGCATGACGCCGTGCATGCTATCGGGAGCGTTCTCCTCAAGATCGTTTTCGACGTTACGACCGGCATGTGTGATCGCGACGCCGACATCAATTCCGAATATGGCCGCAAGCTCGCCGGGCTGACCGCTGCGAGCTGGCGGACAACTGGGTGAAGCGATGAAAGTCACGGTTAGACTCGAGCGCGATCAGAGAGTTGTGCTTCCTGCGGCGCATCGAGACGAGCGAGATCGAGGCCGCGCTCAAGGGCGTGTAGCGACTTGAAGAGGAATTAGAGCGGCGGCGTTGTGAAGGCGATCGGTGACGGTGCGTGACCATGGCCAAAGCAACGAGCCCCGCAGCCGACCGACTGTTCCGGATCATCACCCAGCTGGACAGCCTTTTCACCACCGACGACCACTCCCCGGCCGACGTCGACCGTTCGTGGGAGTTAAAGCACTAGCTCGCCCGGATGCGCGACGGCCTCGTTCTAATCATATCACATTGCGGGATGAGCGCGAGCTGGGCATTCCGTTCACGGCCGACACCGCACGCAAGCTTGAACAACATGCGCGCTTCGGCTCGGTGAGAGCGAGGAGTAGCATGCCTCCCGACCGTTAGTCTGTGCTGCCCCCAGCGAATGACTCATTTGCGACCCGTGTACGGAGGTTGCTGCGGTGCGTGAGTCCGAGCTGACCCAGCTGGGCATGGGTCGCCGCCAGATAGCGACCATAATTGGGTGCACGAGACGCCGCTTCCTGGCGTTAACGAAAGGCCGCGACGCGGAGCACGTTGTCGGCAATCACTCGGGCGTTATCGTGCCCGACGGAGCCAGCAGGCGCGCCACCGATCAAAACGTCTGGGTTTGACCACACCGGTACGCGGGGGAAGCCACCGCAGTTTGCCTTGTAGCTCATGATGTCGCGCCACTCGTTGCCGTGGACATAGCCACGCTCGTGACTGTTTCATGCACGAGTGAAAAATTGGTCTTTGCGCAGGCATGATGCACGACGGCAAAGGCTTCGTCCTCATCGGCCTCAACCTGGGCGGCCTGCCCGCAACCGTCGGTATCATCGACGATGAGAACGGCGACATCCGCCCGATACTGATCGCGCAGGTCGTAAACTTCGTCCATGTAAGCATCGCCCTGGTCGGCAAAGCGCCACAGATGCACGAATTGATCACCCGACTCGACGTAGTCGGTCTGATAGGCATGGACGGCCGCAACTTGATGTGGCGAATGCCGCTAATGCGGAAGGACTCGTTGCCCCCTTCAATGGCGGGCTCGATAACCTCGCCAACGATATCGCGATAGCTTCTGGCCGCCGCCTTGGTGTCGGCGACGATGACATCGATCACCACCGATGTAGTGACGGGTTCCGGGTGCTCGTGGCACGGGATGCCGAGAGTGCTTCCACGGCGAATCGGCTCGGTTGAGGCAGGATGCGCCCGTCGGCGCTGTCATCAACCGCATCGGCAAAGGTACAGGATGCCGGCTCTCGCTAGCACGCGCCACACGGAAGAATGCGAACCAGATCTCATGACTTCCTACTTCCTTCACCCACCAGCCGCATGAGCTTCTTCCCCTTCAGCTGATCGAGCCAGCGCAACGCCGCCTTGCCGCGACCGATTGTTTCGAGCACGACCGTTCCGTTGGAGCGCACCACAATGTGGGTTTTGATCCGGCGTCCGCGAATGTAGTCGGCGTCAAAGTGCAGCTCGCCGCGCACGAAGCGCAAACCCTCGATGAAATCCGCAAGCTTGAATTCGTCATTCTCGTCATAGTCGAGCTCAGAGAGATTCCGGGGTTTCGCCTCAGCAAACGACAGTACCCCGAGCGCAAACATGAACCCGAACGCGCCCCACTCTGCGGTATCTTCCGCCACGTCGTCCTCGCTTGCCTCCTCCTCCTCGTGCGGGATGAACTTTAGGTGCAGCCGTAGTCCGAACTCCGCGCCGTCGGTCGGTGCGTCCAATACTTCCTCTGTGTCGACGCGAAACGATACGAGCGTGCCCGTTTTGAGCAAGTCATATCCGATCATGCGAGCTTCGCTGGTCATTAGTACCCACAATCATAAATACCCACGATGGAACATCGCACGCAAGACGATTGGCAATTCAAGCATGAAACTGCAAGCGACTTATGAACTCATGCCGCCCCAGGGTACGAGATCGAACGCCGACGACCTATCGCCCGCAAAGCGCTCGGAAACTTACGCAGCGACGGGCCCGACTTTGCCCAGGCGGACATCGACGGTTGCCCGCAAGCACCCCTTCCGCAGGGGCATCTCACCGAGGAGGGGCAGCCACAAATGGGGCAACAAACCCCAAGAGCGCGGCAGAAAAACTGGTTTCATTTCAAATAATGACGGACCAAATTAAGCAGGTATGCGCGCTCACCGGAAAATCGGCGAAGGTCTCCTTCGCGCCGGTGCGATCGGTTTCGCCCACGCGTGCTCAAGCACCGGGGTCGAACATGCTGCGTCTTCGGATGGTGAATCAAGGGTTTCTGCCTACCCCATCAAGGAAGCTATACCGCTTGCGCATTAGGGCTGACTGGCCATCGTGGCAAGCAACAGGCTCTTAGGCTTCGACATAGGCTAGAGTCGCCCGCGGTTCGGGTGCCGGCACGCCATCCTCCCTAAGCCCCTCAAGATGAAACCGCACGGCCTCGCGGATTTCCCGCTCTGCTTCTTCCCGGGTTTCGCCGGTTGCGACGCAGCCCGGCAGGTCTGGCACATAAGCCGAATAGTTGGCTCCCGCCATCTCGATTACGACCGCGTATCGCATCACGATTTTGTCTCCTTCAGTCCAGCTTGCTTCAATATGCTATTGAGTGTGCCGGGCGCCAAGTCGTCAGATGGCTTACCGGCGATGGTCACTCGCCCGGGCTTGGTGGGGTGCCTGTACTGCCGATGACTACCCCGCGTGGCCACCAGAGCCCAGCCGTCCCCCTCAATTAGGCTGATGGCCTCGCGTACTTTCACCGCCATACCCGTTGCGAGTTACCGCGCTGCTTGGCACGTCGCCCGCGTCCGCGGTTGCGCAGCGCGAGAATCGCCGCGCACCGGGTCAGGCCCGCTTTGTTGCATTTTTCGCGGAACCGATTTCCGAAACCGACCTCCGCGAACGGGCTTCCATGGTCCGTCACGACAAACATAAGCTCACCGAGCGGACCTGCGACGCAGTAGGTACGGCTGCAGTGGCCGATGGTCATTCGAGTCAAAACTCGCGTTTCGCTAGTCGTCACGTTGCCCTTGTCGATTGCCGCTCAAGCGCGCGTCCTTGGATCGTTCCACCTCGGCAGAGGATCACGCAACTTCAACCGCTCGATAATTGCTGCCGCACATCGCCGGTCGAGGAGCTCGGAAAGAAACTGGTAGCAACGATCAACAACATCGATCATGAGCAGTTTCATTTCATCATCGCTAAAGCGCCCGAGGCGCTCCCATGAGATCTCGCCGTAGGGTGTGACCACCTTGACGTCCGAGTAGTCCCCACTTTGCGAGCTCGGGTATACTCCTGCGTGCAGATCCTCGAGATTCGAGTTCCTGAAACATTCGAGAGCCATGATCTTTGCGAGTCGCTTCCTCACGAGCTCGTTCGTCGCTATTTCGTTAAGAGCGCTCTTGGTCATGAGCTCCAACCTATCACAGTTTGCACCTAGCTTAGTGGTGCGCGAGTTTATTTCGAGCAAGTGCTACCGGACAACGAACGGGAAACAAAGGTCGATGGCGCTCAACAGGTTTGGCAGCGCTCCGCGAGAGTAGATTGGGCTCTGTCGCATAAAGTCATTGTTGGGGACACGCGCTTATGTCGTAAGATTTCCGGGGATACAAGGCGCCCGGGGACCGCATCGGCATGAAAACTGACAATCGTACTCGCAACACATTGCTCGTGTCGAAGTGATTGAGGCCATCCTTGAGACACAACGGGCCTCCAGGCCGGATCGTTTAACATCTCCCGCCCATCAATGGGTCTCTTGGTTAGTCGCTAAGTTCCAGGCAGCGAGGGAGGCATGTCAGAGACGTCACAGCCGTGCGGGCCGTCACCAAAAAAGCGACGAGCAAACGTCGGGTTGTCGTCGTACCACTCATTGCACCCCAACCGTCCAAGGCGAAGGGCAAGCCTATGGGACCATGAGCGAGCATAGTGGGCGACCAAGCGTCCAGTCCGCCCTACCGCATCGGGACCGGTGCATCACGCATCCATGTGGTGCATAACAATGGGTCTAACAATCCTCAGAGCGAAGAAAGAAAACATCCATCCTTTTCAATAGCTTCCGTTGGAGGACCGGGGGGATTCGAACTCCCTACGGGGCGCCACTAACATATTGATATTGTTGAATTTTTTAGGGTTTGACGTTAGTCTCTCCACGCGAGTTCCAACGAACGGCGCAACAAATAGAGCTATTTGAAAGTTGCCGCCAACTCGTCGCTGATGTTGTCGCCCGACACGATGGTGAAGCGAAAGGCAGCTGGATCCAGCAATCGAAGCCCTCACCCAATGAGGACGTGGCAGCCAGACGACAAAGAAGCCTCGTGCCGAATGGGGCACTCCGGACCGAAGATCCTTTCCTCGTCTGTCTTGTTGACGTCCGTCGCATGCGCGGCAACTCGTTGTAGGACCCTGTACCGCATCGTAGCTAGGCGGCCCGTAAGGCCGTGGATAGTGGATTCAGTCACACAGCGCGATTTTTTTTGCGCGGTTTCCGATCGCATCGAGCGAATTCTGATGAGCTGGGCGAGCGGTTCCGCTGGCAGGCGCGGCGCGCACCCTTTTGGGGCACCAGAGAACTTGGCTCATCAACCAGGTGTGTTTTGTATGCGTCGAGGGATTTAAGCCCACGAAACCGGGCACCGCAGTGCTTCTGATTATCACGATGCGAGGATTACTGTATCGGAGGTGGCAAAAGCTCGACGCCTCGCGTGAGGGTCTGCAATGCGCTTCGCACACGACGAGGTTCCCGTGGCCGGTATTCTCGCCAATGAGTGCCTGGCGTAGTGGTGGACAATCTCCCGCTTGGGAACGCCTGAATTCCCGCTCTTGCGACGTCCGCAAGGTAAGCGCTCGGCGCGCTCGATCCGCGACATTGCGCGGGCATCCACGTCACACTGGCGAGGAAGCTTTGAGTTGGATTATGGTGGCGAAGTAGACTCGCAGATCCTTGCCGGGACTTTTGCAACGCAAAGCCGTCAGAGCTGGACCCGCGGTGTTTTCCCTGCTGTCACCCAAAATCGTTGAGCCTGCCCCGCGCGCCTTCAATGGCCTAATGACCCATGTGCCGCTTTTGCCTAGTGCTGGGTCTGGACCGCCTGGAACGTGTTAAGCGTGCTGGGGGGTCGCTGACATCCACCCGCATGGGCGCTAGTGTGATCCAACGCACAAAGGACGCAACGCCGTGGCCGTTCCAGCATTCCGCGAAGTATTAGTCGAAACGACCGCGCCGCAGAGTATAGAGACAAAGGCCTCCTGGGGCGCCGCTTCCGTCGCGCTGTTCATTCTCACGTTTTCCTACGGCGCGCCGCTCTTAGCGCCAGTTGCATTGAAGCCGATTGCTGCGGATCTCAGCAGTTCCCGTTCCGTACCGGCGCTGGCCAATTCGCTGGCATGGCTTGGCTCCGGCGCCGGCGCCATCGTCTTTGGTTGGATTGCTGAGCGCGTTGGCATCTTGCGAACCGTTGCCTTCGGCGCGCTGATGATGGGCGCTGGATTATGTTGGGCCGCGATGGGTGGGACGTGGGAACTGCTCATCGCTCACGGGTTATTGGTAGGGGTACTCGGCGGCGGGGCGATCAATGTCCCGCTAATTGTCTATATCAGCCACTGGTTTGACCGGAATCGCGGTTCTGCAGTGGCGCTCGTTTCAAGCGGGCAATACATCGCCGGCGCACTTTGGCCTCCGTTCATTGCACTCGGCATCGAAAATTTTGGCTGGCGTTGGACCATGCTGGTTTTCGGTTGCGCAACGATGATCGCCATAGCGGCGGCAGCAATAATGTTCTTGCGGCCGCCACCTGAACCCGCAGATCGATGGGAACAGCATGCGGGCGAGATGCAGGCGCCGGCAATCGCTAGCCCCGAGCGTACATTCTGGCTGCTTTGTTTCGCGGGGTTCTTGTGTTGTACCCCAATGGCGATGCCACCTGCCCACATCGTCGCACTGTGCAGCGATCTGGGCATCGTCCCCGCTCAGGGAGCGATGATGCTCTCTGTGCTGCTTGGGAGTGCTTTTTTCAGTCGACTGTTCTGGGGTTGGCTAACGGACCGCATCGGCGGCCTTTATACGATCTTGGCCGCCTCGACCTGCCAAGCGGTGGCTCTGATCGCCTTCATCTTCACCCGCGACGAGGCCGGCTTGTTCGCCGTTTCTGCCGCCTTTGGCCTCGGCTTCAGCGGAATCATTCCCGCCTATGTGGTGGTCCTGCGAGCGCTCTTTCCGGCACACGAAGCAAGTTGGCGAGTGCCAGTATGGTTTTTCAGCAATATCTGCGGCATGGCGCTCGGCGGTTGGCTCGCCGGATTTATCTACGATCAACTCGGGGCCTATGGTCCGGCATTTGCCGTAGGTGTTATCTTCAATATTGGAAACCTGGCTGTAATCTGTTGGATGGCGGTGCGGCAGCCAACGGCGCAAAGTTTCATCGAGGCGAAGAGTTGAGGCAAACGGGTGTTTTAACAGAATGAGCGCCGCATCGTCCGTAGCCGTGGAGAATGCTGGGCATACGTTGGTGCGAAACGAATGTTTAAGCCGGTGGCATGTGCTGGCGGGCACATCCGATTAGGGAAGGATACCGGAGGAGAGACTACAGGATTTTTCCTGGATTCATGATGTGATCGGGATCCAGGGCATGCTTGATTGCGCGCGTGGCTTCCAAGGTTGTGCTCCCATGCTCCGGTTCGAGAAAGTGTTTTTTTCCCTGGCCAATTCCGTGTTCACCCGTGCAGGTACCCTCCATGGCCAGCGCGCGTTCAGTTAGACGTTCTATACACCCTTTCGCGCGCTTGACCTCCTCGTGATCATCCATCATTACGAGTATTGAGGCGTGAAAGTTCCCATCGCCGACGTGTCCGACGATTGGAGCTAGGAGCCGGCTTTGGTCGATATCGCGCTTCGTTTCGGTTACGCATTCTGCGAGCCGTGAAATGGGAACACAAACATCCGTAACTACGACTTTCGCTCCCGGCCGATATGCTCCCAGTGCCCAGTGGACATCATGACGGGTCTGCCACAAACGGTTGCGATCTTCTGATTTAATGCTCCACTGAAAAGCGCCCCCATCAAATTGCCGTGCGATTTCGCCAAAGCGTTTGGATTGTTCAGCGACACCGGCGCTTGTGCCATGAAATTCCAGAAAGAGCATGGGAGACTCAGGGATGTTGAGTTTCGAGTACGCGTTACAAACGCGAACTTGCACCTCGTCGAGAAGTTCGACGCGTGCAATGGGGATGCCCGTCTGGACCGCCATGACAGCAGCGTCGCAACAGGCTTTTATCGAAGGGAAGACACAAAATCCTGCCGAGATTTCCTCCGGTATGCCATGCAGTTTCAAGGTTAGTTCGGTTATCACCCCAAGAGTGCCCTCCGCACCAAAGATTAGGCGAGTGAGGTCGTAGCCAGTCGAAGATTTGCGTGCCCGTCGTGAGGTGGTCATGACCTCCCCACTGGCGAGTACGACTTTCAAAGCTAAGACATTGTCTCTCATCGTTCCGCCTCGTCTGGCGCTCGGACGGCCAGGCAACGAAGGCGGCTTCACCGTACTGCAATTTTCAGACGGCACAGGGCCGCTGGGCGTGCGAGCCCCGGCAGGCGCGCCGGCGCGTGGTCGGCGACGTGATCATCTCGGTGCGTGCCGAGCATCGACGCAGCGCACCATGTTGGTTTCGCCCAGGAAGCTAGCCTCGGTGGACGAGCATACCCGACCAGCCGGACAACCACGGCCCTGATCGCCTCGCGCATTTTGCCTGATCCGGAATGACGGAAGCGCGGACCAGGAAACTGGCTTTTGGTTTTGTCAGAGGCTGAATCTGATGCTGCGGACGGCTCCTCCACCGGCACGAGAGTGCCAAGGAGGTGGTTGCTGTTCAGGCGACCAAGATTCGGAGGGTAGCCAAGATGCAAGCGGTCAGGACAATTGGTTTGGACATAGCAAAGTCGGTTTTCCAAGTTCACGGAGTTGATGCGCATGGCAAGGTGGTTGTCCGTTGGCAGCTAAGGCGGCGATACGTGCTGGGCGTTCTACTCTTACGGAGCGCTGGCGCAGCTGTTTGCGCTCAAGTTCGACAAAGCGTTCGAGCGGGCGCAGAGAACCCTTCGGACTCCAAACTGTCACTACTGGCCCTTTGCCCACCGTGTGGCTGCGCTTGGGCACATGCAGCGGAAGGAGGAACTGAATATTGCCGTCACAGAGCTTCTGCAGCGTAAACCGGAGTTCTCATGCGGCTTTGCGCGCAAGCGGCTTTTTTACGTCAAGAGCGTTATGCAGTTGGACGGCTACATTCGGGGTCTCCGCAAGGCAGGCATACCCGATTGATTCGAACGGTCGCGGCAGCAGCCCTTATGAAAGTTCGGCTTCTGACACTGAAGGTGAGTGGCCGGCCTCAGTCGGCGATGACCGGCACTTCTGTATGGATCGGCCGCGCGTTGCAAGCTGGATCTGGTGACCGGTTGCGACTGGTCTTGCTCTCCTGTATCCGGCCCTTGGCGGAGCGTGCTTTGCTCCTAGCCATCATGGATATCCGCGTGCAGCCGATCTCATTCTCCGCTGGGCCCCTTGAAGGCCCGAAGTGCCACCAGAACACGAATGCGACGACGAGACCGTTCTTCCATCTCCTCAAAATCCAACTCGCAGACCTAAGTCAGTACCGGTCGTTCGCCCGAACCGCTCAAGTTGAGGAAACGTAACATGGAAACCGAACGCGATCTTGCTCCGATGCCACCTAAAGAATTGATTTTTCCGACAACGAGGACGGAATTCCTCAACCTGATCGCCCACTACTACCGTGGCGAGATGGGACGGATGACGAGCTGGCGTGATCGCGTCGATAGAACGAGCAACTGGGCGATCACTGTCACGGCGGCCATGTTGTCGGTATCGTTGACCACACCGAGTGCGCACCATGGTGTGCTCTTGTTTGCTGCGGTCCTCGTTTTGCTACTCTTGGCCATCGAGTCTCGCTGTTACCGCTTCTTTGACGTGTACAGGAGCCGGGTGCGCAGGCTGGAACGCAATTACTTTGCCGCGATCTTCTCCCCCACACGCGCGGCTGACGATGAGTGGATGCGGCGGATGGCCGACGATCTGCAGCGACCGGCTTTTTCGATTAGCCTCACCGAAGCGATGTCGCGCCGGCTGCGTCGCAACTATTTCTGGATGTTCTTTGTTCTTTTGGCGGCCTGGCTCCTCAAAACCGCGTCGGCAAAGCTGCAAGCCGGTGGCCGGGACGCCGAGTTCGTGCATTCGCTCAGCGAGTGGCTCGGCAATGCCGCGCTCGGTCCCTTGCCTGGCTGGCTGGTGGTGGCACTGGTCGGCGTTTTCTATACCTGGATAACCTATGCCACCTTAAGACATGCGCAGGCCGAGGGTGAACTCGCTTACGGCGACGTGCACGTCTGATCAGCGCAAACGAAGCTCCAACGACGACACGTGGTCCACGTTGTCGCCAGAAAGTAAGCGTAGACGGGGGACCGCCAAGCTGCACAGCCTCTGTCCACTGTAGACGGCGCTCACGACGCCCCGGGACTGCCTATCCTAAGTCAACCTCGATGTCGGTTCCCACCACGCGGACAGCGTAGCAGGCGACATCATCATAGGCCGGCGGACCAAGCACTTCTCCGGTCCGAACGTCGAATTTGGCTCCATGGAGAGGGCAAGTCACCTCGTGTCCCGAGATCTCTCCCTCCGCCAGGGAAGCCTCCTCGTGCGTGCACATGTTGTCGATCGCGAAGAAATCGCCGTTGATGTTGAACACGGCGATCTGTCTGCCCTTCACATCGATCAGGCGGGCTTGCCCGGGATTGATCTCGTCGACTTTTGCAACCTTCACAAAGTCGGTCATTTCCTTGCCTCTTTCCCTGCTTCGGCCCTAATCAGTCTGCGCCACTGTGACAGAGCGCATCGCCCCTCCCGGCAGCCTGCGAACGACCACTATTCGTCACGCCCGTCTGAGGCAATCGAGGGCAGCCAGTCGATGCTATTGCGGACGAAGGTCGCTCGGCCCCGATATCGAATGCAGCTTCTTGAGCTCGTCCTGAGCCTTCTCGCACGCCACCTTCGAGACCTTGGTGCGCTTAATCTTGTCTCAATCTCGTCCCGGCGGGCTCGTCCGATTTCCGCTGTTCATTGGCAGAAGCATCGTCAAGGATCTTGCGGTCCAGCAAACTCATTATCAAGCCGGCGTGACCGATCCTGTGGTTGGTGAGCTGAGCCCCGATTGTTAAGGGATTTGGCCACAGTGGTGCGTGAACTCGCGAGAACAAACGTCGTCGATTGAGCCAATAGCGTGATTGGCAAGCAGCTGGTTAAACGGGAACCTAGACTTGCTGACAGAAGTCCTGTCTTTGTTTTGGATTGTGCGATTAGGTGCAACAAACAGCGCAACAAACCAGAAACCCTACCCACATAAATCTATGTATTTTCAATATGTTACGAGGCTAGTGGAGATATTATTGACGTTTTTAGGCATTTAGAGGTTAGTCGCTCCACACGAGTTGTTTAACCCGTGGACCACGTTAAGGCGGTGCCCTCAGGTGGCGCACGGGCCGGCCGCATGCGGCTGCGTTGGCGGCGTGAACGATGGCGTTCGTGTCTATGCCGTGGTGGCGATAAAGATCGGCGATCGTGCCGGTCTGACCGAAATGCTCGACGCCAAGCGCCTTGGTGCGATGACCGTGGACCGATCCCAGCCAGGCGAGCGTCGCCGGATGGCCGTCGAGCACGGTCACCAGACCGCAATCGCGCGACAGGGGTTGGAGCAGCCGCTCGATATGGCTCAACGCGCCCCAATTGCCGCGCTGCCGCGCGCGTTCGGCGGCCTGCCATCCAGCATTGAGGCGATCGGCGGAGGTGATTGCGAAGAGACCGGTCCTCCGCAAGCACGATCCCCGCTATGGCCTCCGGCGCCACTGCACCCTGATAGGCAATCAGCACCTCAGTGTTCGGACCGGGCTCGCGCATCCAATAGGCGCCATTGACGATGTCGCCTGCCAGCTCGGCCGTCATCGTTCGCCGCGCCTGGGTCGAGCACCCAGGTTGCGAAGTAGTTGGCGTGGGGGTGGCGGCGAGACAAGGCCGGAGCTGTCATCCGAGCTGAGGTCCGGAGTCGGACTTGTTCATAGTACCAATGACGCCGTCGGAGGAAACGAGATGGGCCGAGGGAAAGGACCAGCCCGGAAGGAACTCAGGCGAAGGAGGTGGGGTCCGAACGCAGAGCCGGGTCGCTTTGCCGTCCAATCACGCACGAGTGAACGCAGCGGCCCACAAGGTCGGTTCGGTTCGGCCTTCATGGCCGAGACTGTCCTCCGCCCAACTTTTTCTTGGTCGCACGAAGAATATCGTCCGATAGCTTGCGATCGTTGACGGCCCTGGCGAGCACGAGTGCCCCGACCAGAGAAGCGATGGTCGCGATCGCCTCCTCTTCGCGTTGCCGTTGTTTGAGCCCTGAACACATGCGGTCGCTCAGCAACCCGATCATGCCTCGCACACCGGCTGTGAATCGATCTCGCACGGCTTGGCTCTGGCGTGACACCTCACCAGACACGGCTGCCAAGGGGCAGCCGCTTCCTGGCCCATCGCGGTGCGTCGGCGAAAGATATTTTGAAACATAACTGCTCAAGGCGAAAACCTCGGGCACTTCTTGCCTTTTGCCGGCTATCGCGTAGGCCATTGCTTCCTCGACAAGCCGCTCCTTAGAGCGGAACTGACTGTAGAGGCTGCCATGGGTCATCCCCGCCGCCTCGGTCAACGCGTCAACACCGACGCTGGAGATACCACGCTCTCGGATGAGGCGCGCTGCAGCCCTGAGCATCCGCTCGCGATTCTCCGCAGCTTGCCTTTTGGAGACGCGCATGAACGCAGGTCCTTTGTCAGTGCAGGGTCTTGACAATTATGTGGTGATCGTCGTCTGTTGTAAACATTGCGATCGTCATCAAAATGTGCTCTCGCACCCATGTGCCGGCTACCCGCGAAGTGTTCGTCCTTGGCGCACCGATAGCGATCGGCGCCCTTGTTAGGGGAAGTTCATGGCCAAGAGCGATGGAAAGATCGCCCTCGTTGCTGGCGCCTCGTCAGGCATCGGGGAAGCCACAGCAGTGCGGCTCGCAAAGGCAGCCGACAAGCTTTACGGCACAAGCAGACGGGAAGCCCAAGCGGGGAAGTGGCCATTTCAGATTCTACCCCTCAATGTGACCAACGATGATGCTCGCAGCGAAGTTGTGCGGCGCGACGGACGCATTGATTTGCGCGTGAACAATGCGGGCTTCGCTCACCACTGCGCCAGGCGAAGCCGGCACAGTTGGTCTCCTGCGGCGAGCACGTAACGCCATGGTCATACGCATCGGTCCAATCGTAACGGTAGCCTTGATTCTGGGGCTCGGAGCGATCGGCGGGGGGTGGATCAAAACACCCGCCGGTCAAGCGAGCTATGAGCCTGCTAAGAAGAAGCTCGGGGTAAACCGCGACGCGGTGCCGGTGACGGTGGCGGTCGCGGCGCGGGATACGGTTCCCGTTCATCGCCAAGGTATCGGCACGGTCCAAGCGCTCAACACCTTAACCGTCAGGTCGCAAGTCGATGGCCGGCTCTTAAGCGTGGACTTTGTCGAAGGTCAGATGGTGAAGCAGGGCGATGTGCTCGCGCGCATCGACCCCGCGCAGGCCCAAGCGCAGTACGATCAGGCGATGGCCAAGAAAGCCCAAGACCAGGTGACGCTCGCCAACGCCCGCATGGATCTCGAACGCTACCAAGGCCTCGTGCAAACCAACGCCGGTTCGAGGCAAAAAGCAGATCAGCAAGCTGCCCTCGTGGGACAGCTCGAGGCGCTCATAAAGTATGACGACGCCGCTATCGCTCATGCGCACACGATCCTCGGTTTCACGACCATCGTATCGCCCATCGATGGGCGCGCGGGCTTACGTCTCGTCGACCCAGGCAACATCGTGAGGACGGGCGATGCCAACGGGCTCGTCACCATTGTTCAGGTCGCGCCCATTGCCGTCGTGTTCACGCTGCCGCAGAGGGATCTGACCCTTGTGAACAATGCTTTGGCACGCGGCGATGTGCCGGTCGAGATCATCGACGCGGATGGCCGCACTGTTCTCACGTGCGGCCAACTGCAAGCGATCGACAATCAGATCGATATTGCGACCAGTACCTTCAAGCTCAAGGCCACGTTTGCGAATGCCGGTGGGGCGCTATGGCCCGGCCAATTCGTTCGCACACGAGCGGTGGTGGATGTGATTTACGGCGCAACGGTGGTGCCGACGGCAGCCGTGCGCCGCGGTCCGGCGGGCACATTCGTCTATCTGGTCGATGCGAATTTGAAAGCGGTCGTCCGGCCTGTCAGCATCGCCATGCAGGACAGCGTCCGAGCGATCATCGCGGAGGGCATCGTGCCGGAAGATCAGGTCGTCACCGTCGGATTCGCTCAGCTTTCCGACGGCAAGCTCGTCGACGTCGTTGAAAGCACAAGCCCGATCGTCCAGGGCTCAACCACGAAACGTCAGCGGCCGAGTGCGGCCAAAAATGCCAGTCCCGGCGGTTAGTGGCCGTCGTGACGCAGTGAGCTCACTTATGAGCGTTTCCGCGCCATTCATTGCCCGGCCCGTCGCCACCTCTTTGCTCGGCGTTGCAATGTTCATTCTTGGGGTGCTCGGTTACCGGGCACTGCCCGTCTCGTCGCTGCCGCAGGTGAGCTTTCCGACCATTCAGATCTCAACCCGCCTGCCCGGCGCCAATCCGGAGTCGATGGCCGCACTCGTCACGGCTCCGCTCGAGCGCCAACTCGGCCGGATCCCTGCGCTTACCCTGATGACCTCGACCAGTACGTTCGGATTGAGCCGGATCACGCTGCAGTTCGATCTTGCACGTGACATCGACGGCGCGGTCCAGGACGTGCAGGCCGCCATCAATGCGGCGTCGTCTGTGCTGCCGCGTCAGCTGCCCTATCCACCGGTCTATGCCAAGATCAATCCGGCAGACACGCCGATCCTTACGTTCGCCCTCACCTCAAAAACGCTGCAGCGGCGCGAATTGTCGGATGCCGCCGACACACTCATCGCGCAACGGCTGAGCGAGGTGCCGGGTGTGGGCAGTATCAGCGTGCAGGGTGGGCTCAGGCCAGCGGTGCGCGTGCAAGCCGATCTCGAGGCGCTTACCGCGGCTGGTTTGGGCCTCGACGATCTGCGCCAAGCAATATCGGGTGCCAGCGTGTCCGCGCCTAATGGCTCGCTCGATGGTCCGGTACAAGCCTATAGCATCGGCGCCAACGACCAAATCACGAGCGCCGCGGAGTACGAGTCGATAACCGTCGCATACCGCTCTGGCGCACCCGTCCTGCTGCGCGACGTGGCTCGCGTCGTCGATGGCTTCGAGGATGAACGCGCAGGCGCCTGGCACAAGACCCAACCCGCAGTCGTCATCGACGTTCGCAAGCAGCCGGACGCCAACATCGTCGAGACGGTTGCGCGGATCAAGGCCGAGGTGCCGCGCCTCGTGCGCGCACTTCCAGCCGACGCGACGTTCGCCCTCGTCAGCGACCGCACCGGAAGCATCCGCGCCTCGATCCACGATGTCCAGTTTACCTTGGTGCTGACCACGGCGCTGGTCGTCCTGGTCGTTCTCCTCTTTCTGAGGTCGACGGTGGCCACGCTGATCGCGGCAACGGCGTTGCCGTTGTCGCTCATTGGCACCTTCGGTGGTATGTGGGTCGCTGGCTTCAGCCTCGACAACCTGTCGCTGATGGCATTGACGATCGGTACGGGCTTCGTCATCGACGATGCCATCGTCATGATCGAAAACATTTCCCGCCATGTCGAGAACGGTGAAAGTGGCACTGAGGCCGCCTATCGGGGCGCATCCGAGATAGGATTCACTGTGATCTCGCTCACCGCATCGTTACTCGCGGTCTTCATTCCGCTGCTGTTCATGAGTGGCATCGTCGGGCGGATGTTTCGCGAGTTTGCATTAACGCTATCGATCGCCGTCGTCGTTTCGGCTGCCGTGTCGCTGACATTGACACCAATGATGTGCGCACGACTGCTCGGCCGGATACGTCATGCGAAGGGTGCCCGGTCGACGCCGGCGAGACCTGGGCTTGGCGACCTCTTGATCAGAGGTTACGAGCGCACGCTGCATCTTGTCCTTGCTCATCGGACCGAGACGCTAATTGTAACCGTCGCAGCAGTCGCTTTCACGATCGCCCTCTATGTGGTCATGCCCAAGAGCTTTCTTCCTGAGCAGGATACCGGTCTTATCACTTTCGTCGTCAAAGCCGATCCCGATGTGTCGTTTGCGGAGATGACGCGGCTGCAGCAACGCGCCGTTGAGACCGTTCTTGGCTTCGTTGAGGTCGCCGATGCGGTCTCTGCTGCCGGCAGCGGAGCGGTCAACCCGATCCCCAACGTTGCAACCTTGACGGTCGCGCTCAAGCCGCATGCAGCGCGCGGCCGGTCTGCAGGACAACTAGCAAGGGAGATTGAACGATCGCTTGCAAGGATTCCCGGGCTCGTCGTGTTCGCCAAGCCTGTACAAGATGTGCAGATCGCGACCCGCCCGAGCTTCAGTCAGTTCCAGTACACGATTGCGGGCAGCGACGGTGCCATGGTCCGGCAATGGGGGCGCCGGCTGATGGCGAGCCTGCGCGAGGACCAGCGTTTTCGAAACATCAGCTCCGTGGAGGAGGACGAAGGCCTTGCCACCGTGATCGATATTGATCGGGTCCGGGCCGGGCAGCATGGAGTCTCAGTGCAGACCGTGAGCGATGCCCTGAACAGCGCCTTCGCGCAGCGCCAAATTTCGACGATTTACGGTCAAGCCAACCAGTATCGCGTTATTCTGGAGGCTGACCCGCATTACAGTGCCGACCCGTCGGGTCTCGAAGCACTGCGGTTGACCGGCCAAACAATTTCGCCTTCCAGTTCCATTGCCAGTATTCAATCGAGGTCCGCGAGTGATGCCGCCAAAGAGACGGCTCCCTCTCCTGCGGGCTTGCAGGTTCCGCTATCGGCCGTTGCCCGCATCTCGCGCCGCACGGCGCCATTGGCCATCAGTCATCAGCAGCAGTTCCCATCCTTCACCATTGGCTTCAATCTCGTCGAAGGCATTGCACTCGAGACCGCTGTTACAGCCATCTCGGATGTTCAGAATGCGATCGGCATGCCATCGCAGTTGGCCGGCACCTTCGCAGGGGAGGCCGCCGAATTCCGCACATCGCTCGAAGGTCAGCCGTGGCTCATTCTCGCCGCGGTGATCGCGATCTATATCGTTCTTGGCGCACTCTACGAAAGCTATGTGCACCCGATCACCATCCTGTCGACGTTGCCGTCGGCCGGAATCGGCGCGCTCTTGGCGCTGCACTTGGCGGGTGAGCATCTGACGGTCGTCGGCGTCATCGGCATTATTCTGTTGATGGGCATCGTCAAGAAGAACGCCATCCTGATGATCGACTTCGCCATCGATGCCGAGCGCCGCCGCGGCCTCTCGGCCGAGGCCGCAATCAGGGAGGCCTGCCGGCTGCGCTTTCGTCCGATCATGATGACGACGCTCGCCGCGCTCTTTGGTGCACTGCCATTGGCGCTGGCGGCGGGCCCCGGCGCTGAGCTCAGGATGCCGCTCGGGGTCAGCATCGTCGGTGGGCTCATCCTGAGCCAGATCATGACGCTCTACACGACGCCCGTGATTTACTTGATGCTGGATGGGTTTCGAAAGCGCCTCGTTCGCGAGGCACGGCGATGAATTTGTCTGAACCGTTCGTGCGCAGACCCGTGGCAACGACATTGTTTGCGATCGGACTGCTGCTGACCGGCCTCGTCAGCTATCGCGCGCTCCCGGTCGCCAGCATGCCGATGGTCGATTTCCCAACCATCCGCGTGTCGGCGAACCGACCAGGTGCCAACGCGGAGACGATGGCGGTGAGTGTCGCCGCACCGCTTGAGCGCCGTCTTGCCGCAATTCCCGGTGTCACCGAGATCACCTCGAGCAGCTCGCTTGGTTCGACCACCATAACGATTCAGTTCGACGTCTCGCGCCCGATCGACAAGGCGGCACAGGACGTGCAGTCCGCCATCGGCGCAGCCGCGACGGACTTGCCGTCGGATCTGCCTGCGTTGCCGACCCTCAGAAAGGCCAACTCGGGCTCGTTCCCGATCATGATCCTGGTGCTGACGTCGGCAACGCGGCTGGCACCTGAGATGTACGATGTGGCAGACACCATTATTGCGCAGCGGTTGTCGCAGGTGGAGGGCGTCGCCGACGTCGTCGTCAACGGCGCCGAACAGCCGGCTGTGCGAGTGAGTGTCGATCCGGCGCGGATCGCGGCGTCAGGCGTAACGCTCGACCAGATCCGCTCACTGGTCATCGACAGCGAGGCCCCAGGTCCTGTGGGCGAGTTTCAGGGTGACCGCCAGTCCGAGATGATCGTCGTCAACAACGCATTACGCACCGCCGACGATTTCAGTGATCTCCTGGTGCGGTCGCGCAGTGGCACACTTTTGCGCCTCGGCGATGTCGCGACCGTAACTGATGGTGTTCGCAATATGCGCACCACCGGCACCTACGACGGCAAGCCGGCTGTGCTCATCTCCATCACCAAATCGGCGAGCGCCAACGTCGTGCAAACCGTCGATCGCATCCGGGAACTATTGCCTGAGATCAAGCGCTGGATTCCAGCGGATATAGACATTGCGGTAATGGCGGACCGAACGTCCACCATTCGCGCGACTTTGGCCGATATGCAACAGATCCTCGTGTTTTCGACCATTCTGGTGATGGGGGTCGTGCTTGCGTTTTTCGGACGAACGATCCCGATCGTCGCGACAGGCGTGACCATTCCCCTTGCCTTCGCCGGCACGTTTATTGGCATGTGGGTCGCCGGCTTCAGCATTGACAATCTCTCGCTGATGGCTCTCGGCATTTCGGTTGGCTTCGTCGTCGACGATGCGATCGTGGTAATCGAGACCGTCATGCGGCGCATCGAACGAGGCGATGCGCCGCTGCAAGCGGCGATTGAAGGTGCGGGTAGGGTGGCGTTTACGGTAACGACAATTAGCTTGTCGATGGCCGCTGCTTTCCTGCCCTTGATGTTTGCGGGCGGGGTCCTCGGCAAGTATCTGCAACCGTTTGCGCTCACAGTCACGTTTGCCGTGCTCGTCTCGACCATCGTTGCGCTCACGGTGACGCCGATGCTGTGTGCCCACTACATGGCCGCGAAGTCGCATGCCCCACTGGGCTCCTCCGTCATCGATCGCGCCATGGCCGTGTTGACCAGAGCGTACGCGGCCTCGCTTCGCGTCACGCTGCGCCATATGTGGATTGTTCTTCTGGCGTTTGCGGTGACAGTCACTTTAACCGTCGAGCTGTTCCGAGAGCGCCCAAAAGGCTACCTGCCGGGCAATGACGATACCGGCCTGCTGATAGCGTGGACAGGCGGCAGCAAGGACATGTCGTTCAGCGAAATGCGGCGCTTGCAGCAGATGGCCGCCAAGATCATTGCTGCCCACCCTGCCGTCGCTCATGTCGGCTCCTTTATCACTAGCTCCTCGACCAGCGGTCAGTTCTATGTAACGCTGAAACCGATGTCAGAGCGACAGCTGCCGGCCTGGCATGTCGTCGCCAGCTTGCGCGAGGAGCTGAAGGCAGCTAGCGGCATCTGGGTCTCGCTGATCGCGGCTCAGGACGCGAGGATCAGCACGCGTCTCGCTCCATCGGAATATGAGTTCACCCTGTGGAGTGCCGATCTCGACCTGTTGCGACGCACCGCGCCACTGGTCGTGGAGCGGTTGCGCAAGGTGCCCGGCCTCGTCGACCCATGGCACGATCAGGAGGGCGGCGGGCTACAGGCGAACGTGACCATCGACCGCGAAACGGCGGCGCGACTCGGGGTCGATGTTCGGGCGGTTACCGGAACCCTCAACGACGTTTACGCGCAGCGCCAAATCTCGACCATCTTCGGGCCGCGCAATCAATACCGGGTCGTGCTCGGCGCCGAACCTCACCTCGCGCTCGGACCCGAACACCTCAACGAGCTCTACGTTGCGGCAAGGGATGGAAAGCAGGTACCGTTCACGTCGGTTGCGCGCGTCGACACGGCACTCGCGCCGTTGTCGGTCTATCATCAGGGACAGTTCGCAGCCGCCACGATCGGGTTCAGCACCAAACCCGGGATGTCACTCGCGGCCGTCACGCCACTCATTCGACAGGCCGTCACCGGCATGGCGCTCCCTGAAGAAATCCGGGCGGACTTTACGGGAGATGCTGCGGTTAGCGATCAGTCCGGCGACAATCAGCTCATCCTGTTACTGGCGGCGCTCGTTGCGATCTATATTCTGCTGGGTATCCTCTACGAAAGCCTACTACACCCGTTGACGATCCTTTCGACCTTGCCACCGGCCGGGCTCGGCGCGCTGATCGCATTGAAATACACCAATACAGATCTGACGCTGATCGCCTTCATCGGCATCATTCTACTGATCGGCATCGTCAAGAAGAACGGCATTATGCTGGTCGATCAGGCGCTCGAGCTCGAGCATCGCCAAGGCCGTGATCCCCATACTGCGATCATCGAGGCGGCGGCGCGGCGTTTCCGGCCAATCCTCATGACGACGCTCGCAGCATTGCTCGGCGCCCTGCCGCTGCTGCTTGGAACGGGACCGGGCTCAGAGTTGCGGCGCCCGCTCGGCATCGCCGTCGTCGGCGGACTGCTGGTGTCGCAAGCCCTGACACTCTACACCACGCCCGCCATTTACCTGGCCCTTGCCCGCCTCGCTGCGCGACGGCCATGGCGGCGTCTGTCATAGAGGGATCGATCGGCGCGGCCCTTCCGCCAGCGCGCATTGGCCTCGTCGATCAATCATCAGCACAGAATCTCGGTTGCGAACTATCTTGACCTGCTCCGTAATCTGATTAACGGCACGGAAACCCGATGTGGCGTCGCGTATCGCACGGTTGCGGCGCAGGACCGCAGTCGTCGATGCGGAAATCGCGCGGCTCGCCGCTGGCGGGACATTCCGTGCTCGATGATGCAGCTATCCGCTACTTACCTTTTTGGGGTCTACCGCCCCTCCCGATGAGCTATAGCGCCTTCGCATAGTCGGCGAATGCCCCTGCATAATCGGGATGCCAGCGCGAGAGGGCTGGGCGGTTCTCGACGATGTCACCGGCCGACCAAAGAATGCGAGCCTCATCGAGGGGCCTGGGCGCATCGTTGTCTGGACACAGGATGTAAAAATCCCCAACCGCCAGCCGCTCCAGCATAAAATCGACGGTCTGTTCTGGCGTCCATGCGCCCGCCGGTTTCTCGGTGCGGCCTTTGGCGGTCAGCTCCGTGAAGACGAAACCGGGGATCAGCAGATGCGCGCTGAGTTGGCAGCCGGGCGTGTTCCGCAATTCGTGCTGAAGCGCTTCGGTGAAAACCCTCACGCCAGCCTTGGCCACATTATAGGCCGGGTCTCCGGGCGGAGTGGTAATCCCTTGCTTGGACCCAGTGTTAATGATCAGGCCCGGACGCCCCCGATCGATCATGCGGGGCGCGAACACTTGCGAACCGTTGATCACGCCCCACAAGTTGACGCCAAGCACTCGTTCCCAACTCGCGGCTGCTCCGAACATGAGGCTTCCTGGCTGGACGCCGGCATTATTCATCAAGATATCGATTCCACCGAACCGCTGGCGGACCGCTGCTTCCATTCGCCGAACCTCATCTACGCTACTGACATCGGCTGCCACGGTCAGAACGTTGGCCGCACCACCCGGCGATGCGGCGGAGAGTGCCTCAGCAGCTCGAGAAAGCCGGTCCTCGCCGAGATCGGCGATGCAGATCCGTAGGCCGAGACGGGCGAAACGCGTTGCTGCGGCAAAGCCAATGCCGGCGGCGCCACCCGTGTTGACGGCAACCGCTTCGGGGGTCAGGGCAGGATGTAACAAGCTGGTCCCTCCCAACTTTTTGGGAACGATGAGGAATGGTGCAACCTTCAAACTGCAAACTATCGAAAGTCATGCTTCACGAATACAGTCTTGCCCATGGAAAACGCGCGCTCTTGTATTAGCCGCGACCTTCAGGATCGCTTTCGGTCGGTCCCTGGGGAGCCGCTAACCTGCTCCCGTCACCGCAGCCAAGGCATTAGGGCAGCCCTCGATCTGCTGCATGCTCCGCTGTCCATTGTCGCGCGGACGCCGGCGACGACGACTTCCGCAGCGCGCAAGCCACCTGTTCAGGATCGAACCACATTCGCTCGCCAGGGTCATGCCCGCTTGGGCCTATCCAAACGCACGGCGAGTGCCGTTTAGACAAGCGATCCGAAAACCGCGACCGGATGGGGCTGGCGCGCTGACGCGTGCGAACTATTGCGCAGCGATAGTCCTAGAGCCGAGGCTCACATCAGGACGATACCTCAACGGCAACGGAGCAAGGGCAGCCTCATCTGTACCGCTGCCCTAGCCCCACTTTTTCAAAGTAGGTGAGCACATCGGGGCTCCGAATCAGCGAAAGTTGTTGAACTGACGGCTCCGCCGAGGAAGAGCTTTGGGCGCGCGTGGTGAACAATGCGGTATCCTTTGGTGTGATCGGACCATGGTGGTTCGACATCAACGAAGGAGCGTCTCATGTCACCGTTGCGTCTGCGTATGATCGAAGACATGCGCCTGGCGGGTCTGGCACCAACAACCCAAATCACATACATCGATGCCGTGCGGCAGCTGGCTGAGTACTATCGGCGCTCGCCGGACCAGCTCAGCGAGGAGGAGGTTCGGGGATATATCCTTGACTTGCGTGGGCGGGGCATCGCGCGCGGTACCTTTAAGACCAAGCACTATGGTCTTCAATTTCTGTATCGCCACACGCTCAATCGCGACTGGGCGTTGTTCTCAAAAAAAAGATCCGTCAGCCCAAGCAGAAGCGCTTACCCGGTGCACTTGCCGACGCCCAAGTCCGCGATCTCCTTGGCCGCATAAGGAACCCGACCTTCAAGACTTGCTGCGCCGTTATTTACGCCTGCGGGCTGAGGACGACGGAAGCAACGGCTCTTGAGATCGGCGCCATTGACCGCACCAATCTTCACCTGCGCATCATCGGCAAAGGCAACAAAGAGCGCATCGTGCCGCTGCCGCAGCCGATCCTGGAAGATCTGCGAAGGTTGTGGAAGATCCACCGTAACCCACGATGGCTGTTCCCGCACCAGACCGGCACCGGGCCGATCGGGCGTGGGGCGCTTGCTCGCGCCTTCGCTGCTGCCGCGTGGGAGATCGGTATCAGCCGGATTTCGCCGCGAACTCTGCGTCATAGCTATGCCACCCGACTTATCGAACGCGGCGTCGATATCAGGATCGTCCAGATCTTGCTCGGGCACCACTCGATCGCCACCACCGCCATCTACACGCATCTGACCGAGCCGACGCGCGCCTCGCTCAAGGAATTTCTCGACAAGTTAATGACCGGCCTCTGACCGCCGCCACCGGCGGTGATTGAGGTCGCCGATATCTTCCGCTCCTTCGCGGACCGCTACCTTGCGGCTCATGGCGCGACGATGCCACCGTCTCATCGGCGCGCCATCGCAGATATTTGCGCCTGCCGCACCGCCGCCCTCGGTGGATCAGTCTGGCGTTGCAGTCACTGCCGGCATGAAGTCTTCTCCTATCATTCCTGCAAAAACCGAAGCTGCTGCAAGTGCCACTCTAACCAGACCGAGACCTGGCTCTCTCGGCGCAAAGCCGAGATGCTGCCTTGCCACTACTTTCACGTCACCGTCACCGTACCTGAGGAGCTGCGTTCCCTCCTGCGCGCCAATCAGCGAGACGGTTATGCCATGCTGATGAAGGCGGCGGCCGAAGCGATCATCGACATCGCTCGAGATACCCGCTTCGTCGGCGGCACGGTCGGTGTTCTTGCTGTTCTTCACACCTGGACACAGCAGCTCCTTTACCATCCGCACGTGCATTGTCTTGTCACCGGTGGCGGGGCCTCGGCCGATGGCCGTCACTGGCACCCAGCGCGCAAATCCTTTCTCGCCCCAGCGATGGCACTCGCCAAGCTCGTTCGCGGCAAGCTCAAGGCGCTTCTGGCCAACAAACGCCCCGACCTTAAGATCCAGGACATGGTCTGGACCAAGTCCTGGGTCGTCAAGATCACGCGCTGGGGTGAGGGTGAAGATGCCGTACTCAGGTACCTCGCCCGCTACGTGTTCCGCATCGCCATTACCAACACCCGCATCATCGACTTTGACCACCAAGCGATCTCATTCCGGTGGAAACACCGGGCGTCATCGCGCTGGCGAATCTGTCGCGTCGGTGGCCTCGAGTTCATGCGCCGCTTCCTGCAACACGTTCTGCCAAAGCGCTTGCATAAGGTTCGCTATTTCGGCTTGTGGCACCACTCTTATCGACCAACTGCCAACAAGGTTCGCTTGCTCCTGAAGCTGGAATCCACTCACTCGCAGCCACAACTGATCGACCATCCTCCAGCTACAACCGATGGCGTCCGCGTTGCCGACCGAAGCGCGGCCCGCCCCTGCCCCCGCTGCGGTCAAGCTTTCCTCACCTTCTCTTACGAACTGTCTCCCACAAGAGCGCAGGGACCATGACCCGACCATCGCGCGGCTCGGTTCGACGTCACCTCCGATGGCGTGCACCACACGCTACGGAGCCCTATTGTCCGCGTTGTGCTCATCGCCTGGTGTGGCACCCGATCTCCATCGATCCTGGTCTCTCGGACACGATGTCTGCGCTGCCAAACAAGGCTTGCGGCCCGATCTTCGCTCTCTTGCCGCGTCACATCACCGCCGCTGCGGCCTGGCAGCCGGGTAAAAATCCATAGCTTATTCGCCAGTCCCCCCGCGCCTGCCGTCACCAAGCGCGTCAGTTCAACAAAGTTTTTGCAGCGGCTACGCGCTCCAAAAACTCTTAATTCGTTTTGGCACAACGACTTTGCGCGAGACGGAGGAGAACCCCGATGGCGACAGAGTGTAGACAGGATTCGTTCAACTTCGGAACCGTCGCCGGCCGCTCTGTTGTGGGCGCATTTGACGGCGGCGTGATCAGCTCGGATGCCGGTGGGCTGCTTCTGGGGGCAACCGACAGGGCGATTGG
>Ga0081455_10000878_pt1 | contig 38886 bp, 27 predicted proteins | sample TabmetS3T2R1_FD_70207 | JGI IMG/M metagenome (GOLD analysis project Ga0081455, IMG submission 70207) | Tabebuia heterophylla rhizosphere microbial communities from the University of Puerto Rico - S3T2R1 | ecosystem: Host-associated > Plants > Roots > Rhizosphere ... | reverse complement strand
GACATTGAGAAAAAAGCTGTGAATCGTCCGGTTTCGGATTTGGCGCGCACGGCTGAGAAGGAAGTGATCGACGTGATCACAAATCATCCACCGGGCGATTCCGAATCCGGCCGTCAGAACGGCAATGGTCACACTGACCGGGTAACAGTCGCCCTTGGCAGTATCTTTATGGGAATCACCTGTTCAGTTTGCGGCAGCGATAAGGTGATTCGTGCTGGGGCCTGCGGTGTCTGCACGGAATGTGGCACCAGTCAGGGGTGCAGCTGATCACGAGGATTCAATTCCCGAAGGTTAAAAGTCCAAAAACCTCCGGCTTGCCGAGTGCTATAGTGACGGGATGTCTGAGGCTCGAGGTGTCAGAACCTTGCGTCCATCTGAAAGGATTAAATATTCGATGCACAGCCTGGGTCGCCTGATTGGACACACGCGCCGACATGGCTACAATGCGTCGCCCGTTTTTCTAAAGACAAATTGAATGAATAAGCTCGACGCGCAGCGACAGAAAGAAATTCAGCAAGCCGAGGAACTGCTTTTTGCGGGGCCACAGGCGCTCGGTTTCGCCAAAGGCCTTTTCCAGGGACATTTCGTTTCCGATTGGGTGATGCCTTATCCGCGGATCCCGGACGCGCAAAATGCGGAATTGGATGGCACTCTTAGCGAGCTTCGCCAATTTTTGAACGAGCATCTCGACGCTGCGGAAATCGACAGAAACGCGGACATACCGCGCAGCGTGATTGACGGCCTTGGCCGGGTCGGCGTTCTGGGCATGACTGCGCCGAAGGAATATGGCGGAAGCGGATTCTCGCAAATGGCCAACTGCAAAATCCTGGAAGAGATCGGCCGCCGCTGCGCATCGACGTCCGTGTTTGTAAATGCACACCACTCTATTGGAATTCGCGCGTTGTTGCTCTTTGGCACGCATGAGCAGAAACAGCGATGGCTGCCAAAACTGTGCACCGGTGAACAGCTCGGCGCATTTGCGCTAACCGAAAAGGAAGCCGGATCGGATGCAGCGAATGTGCAAATGCAAGCGCGACCCAGCGAAGATGGATCGCACTTCATTCTCAATGGTGAAAAGCGTTACATTACTAATGCAGCGATTGCAGATGTGCTGACGGTAATGGCGCGGACACCGGTGCCTGGATCGGACAAGACCTCAATTACCGCGTTTCTGGTTACACCGGACATGCCGGGTTTCGAGATCATCGAAGCTCGAATGCCCAAAATGGGAATCCGCGGCACGGCGACTGGGCGATTCGCGTTGCGCGACGTCAAAGTTCCCAAGGAAAATGTCCTTGGGCCGCCGGGCAAAGGTCTGAAGGTTGCGCTGACGGTCCTCGATTTCGGACGCACAACATTCGGCGCATGCTGCACCGGTGCGGCCAAGACTTGTTTGCGTTTGGCGATTGAACACGCAAACACGCGCAAACAATTCGACAAAACACTCGGCAATTTTCACCTGGTCCAAAAGAAAATTGCGCGTATCGCGGCAGACGCCTATGCGATGGAAGCGATGACCACCATCACTGCGGCGTTCATCGATCGCGGCCTTGAGGATTACATGCTCGAGACAGCGATGTTGAAAGTGTTTACGACCGAGCGGCTTTGGGAGTGTATCAACGATGTTTTTCAGATCTATGGCGGTTCCGCGTATTTTGTCGATCTCCCGCTGGAAAGAATGATGCGCGATGCACGCATTAATCAGATCGGTGAAGGCGCGAACGAGGTGCTAACTTCTTTTATCGCATTAGTGGGGATGCGAGGGCCGGGAATGGAATTCAAGGAAATCTACGACACGATGGTGAAACCGACGCGCGAGCAAGGCTTCGCGAAGGCGTGGACAGCCGGTAAGGCTCGATTCGGTGCGACCGTGCGGGTTCCCGAGGTTCCAGTACGAAGTGCCGAGCTGCGATCGTTCGCCAGTCAACTTGGCCGCTTGATCTGGCGTTTTAACTTGGCTGTAAACCGCGCACTGATTACTTATCGCGAGCCGATCCTTGATATGCAGCTGCTGCAGGAACGCATCGCAAACGCTGCAATGGACCTTTTTGCCTCAACTTGCGTGCTCAGTCGCTATGACGCCGAGCTCCAATCTGCGCAACGCAACGGAAGTTCGTCGTCGCCTGACCAGCTCGCGGCCGATTTGTTTTTGCGTCAGTCCTTTCGACGGATACGGCGTTTCCTCGCTGGGCTGACGGATAACGAGGATAAGTCGGTGCTCGCCACTGCGAAGTCAGTGTTAAGCAATCCAGGCGATTAACTTCAAAAGCGTCCGATTGCATCCAAGTGCGGTTTCGGGCGCAAAAACATAAATCCACGACCGCGCTGCCGTTGCCGGCAGCACGCCCTTACCGGCGAAACCGTCGGAGTTTCGATTATTGGCCGTTACGATGGCCTATAATATCCATTGCGCCGTTAGTGGTCGGAATCGCGGCGATCCGGTTGCAAGGTTGCGGAATGCGGGAGCCTCCGGACACAGTGTAGCACATCTTCTTAGAGGTCTTGACGACTTGCTGTGCCTGTTGTGGACGGAGCACGACGTTCTTGCTCTGCGGATCAGCAGCTGCCGATGCGCAAAACGCGAATGCAAGCACAACGCTCGCGCATCGGACCGACCAGCCGCACAGGCGACTTGGTCTGCCTACTGTTTTCACGCCCTAAGTGTGATTCCGCTTCAAATCTTACGCAAGCCTATTTTGCCGTGATTTCAGGACAACAACCCGAGATTTTCGGCCAGAATGCCTTGCGATTAATCTGTCCAAAGAAAATGCTCCAGCCGAAGAGTAGTAAGGCGGGCTTTAGCTTCTTCGCTTCGACTGCCTCCTGCTGCAGTGAGTTTTTCATAGGTAGCAGCGGCGGATTCCCACTTTGAATCTTCCTCCAAAAGGCGCGCGGCATTAAAACCTGCCTTGTAATACCAGAAGAGTTCACGCGGTTTGTCTGGACGCACGTCTTCCTCCAATATTTTATAAAACGTGGCAAGCGCATTGGCGCGCTCGCCTTTCTTCTCCAAACACAATCCCTTCTTAAAAAGAGCCTGATTGCGCCAGTGAATTGGCTCCTCCTTATCGGAGGCGAGTTGATCATAGATCTCGATCGCGCGCTGGTAATTGCTTGGGTCGGTTGTGCCCATCTCGAAGAAAATGTCCCCCTTGCCGCACAGGGCCTCGCGCTTTTCTGAAGGACCCGCATCACTCTTTAGGACCTCATCGTATAGGGCCAGAGCATCCTTGGGTTTGCCGAGCTTGCGTTCGATCACAGCCTGCTCGTTACGCGCAGCCCACCGCAATGCCCCGTTCTGCCGCACCACCTGATCGAACAAAACAATTGCCCGATCCAGCGAGTGCTCGCCCATACTGGACATTGCCGACTCTGCCGCGAAGAAGAGAGCTTTTTCACCAAAGGAATTATCGGCACCCTGTTGCGCAATCAGTTCAAACTGCGTTTGCGCATTCGCAAAATCCTGGCGTCGGTAATAAAGCTCAGCCAACTTCATTCGGACCTCCGGAGCGAAGGGCGAGGTTTCGTGCTGTTCCAAAAAGCGCTTCGCAAGTTCGATCACTTTGGCTTCGTTTCCGCCACTTGATTCCTCGACCCAGATGTTCAGATAATCCCCGCGTTCAGCGGCTGCCGCGGTTGGCGAATCGGCGGCGCGAGTCAGATACTTGCGCGCTTCATCGAGGCGCGGAGGCGAGGCATGAAAGGCCAGTTCCGCAAGGCTTACCAAAGCTTCCGACACGCGAGGATTCTTGGGAAAGTCATGGACGAATTGTTGCAGTGATTTGGCCGCTCTTTCGTCCCCTTTGCCAGCCTGCACCAAGCCTTCTTCCAAACGCAGGTCAGCACGCGCCGCTTCGTCGCCGCCCGATTTTTCGAGGTCATCGTAAGCTGCTAGAAAACGCGTATGATCACCGAGTTGCAGCCATCCGGTGGACGCATTGAAAAGCGCCACCTTTGCCCACGGCGACCCGGAACGCGCAATTCGTTCGAAATCCGCGGAAGCTTTGTCAAATCGCCTCGCAAGGTACTGCGCTTGCGCGGCCAGGAAATCAATTTGGCTAAGCAAAGACGGCTCGGGATGAAAGGAACGTGCGTCGTTCAATATCGCAATCGCTTCGTCGAAGTGTTTGTCCTCGACTTCGAATTGTGCGAACTCGATCAAAGCGGAAGCGATTGCCGGAGATTTGACGCTTGTGTGTCGAAGATCGGTAAATAATTGTCGGGCTCGCTCTCTTCGGCCTGCACGAATTTCGAACCGTGCGAGATACCATCGCGCAAAGGTTCGTCGCGGCTGTTCGGGACTGCGCACCCATCGCTCCAACTCGTTACGGGACGGTTTGTGTTCCGCTCGATACAATTCATCGAGTTTAGCGAAAAGAAGAGGAAGATCCGGATCTGCTGGATGACGATCAATAAACTGCTCGATCACATCGTCTGCGATTTCGGGTGTCTTCAATTGCTCTTGCGCTTCCGCGACACCGAAGACTGCCGCGATTAACGCGGAGTGGGCTGCTCCCTCCGGTCTTTTCAAGAGACCCTGAAAAATGCCGATCGCTCTTTCCGGTCGGTGCTGGGCTAGCTCCAGGCGTGCTCGCAATACCCTGCGTTCTCTTCGTTCCGCGACCGATGTGGGCTGGATTTCCCCAAGAAGGCGGCGCGCGCCGGCAGCGTCGCCCGTTTCGATGTACAGTTCAGCGGCTCGCAATTGCGTTCGCGTTGCCCATTCCTTATCGTGAATGAGCAGCATGAATTTCTTCAGTGCTTCGTCTGGTCTTCCCAACGCCCGTAGCATTTCCGCCGCCCCAAATATCGCCGCGCTGCGAAAGGACCCCTGCACGTCGGCCAGTTGTTCGTAAAGCGGCAGGGCTTCATCCCATCGATGAAGGCTGGCGAAAGCCTGTGCGCGCCAAAACTTTGCCCATGGTAAATCGCGGACCCGGCTATTTGCTAGCAAGACCAAGGTATTGTCTGGCTGTTTTGCAGCTATTTGGGCCTCGGCAAGCTTCTCCACCACCGCGCGCCACTGGTTTTCCGGCAAATTATTATTTAGCAGCGCTTGCAAACGCACGAGTGCTACTTCCGGCACTCCTTCTGCAATCGGCGCGCTAGCTTCGGAAAGTTCGTTGGAAAAGTCAGCGCGAGCCAGTTGCGCGAGCATGCTCATGAGGCAGATCAGCCCTATGCTTTTGACGGTCATGTGTTTTTCAATGCCGGCCGCAGATATTGCCCGGTATGGCTGCCTGGCAATTGAGCAATCTTCTCTGGTGGGCCTTCTCCGACGATCTTGCCGCCATCCTCTCCCCCCTCCGGCCCCAGATCAATGATCCAGTCCGCGCATTTGATCATTTCGAGGTTATGTTCAATTACGATCACGGTGTTACCTGCGGTACGCAGCTTCATTAACACCTGCAGCAGTTTTTCGATATCGGCGAAATGCAATCCAGTCGTCGGTTCATCAAGGATGTAAAGCGTGCGTCCGGTCGCTTTTTTCGCAAGCTCGGTTGCTAATTTTACGCGCTGAGCTTCTCCGCCGGAAAGAGTCGTTCCGGCCTGACCAAGTCGCAGATAACCCAGACCTACGTCCAGTAGTGAGTCTAACTTCTCCGAAATACTGGGTACGTTTCGGAAAAAGCGGGCCGCCTCGTCCACAGTCAGATCAAGAACATCGGCAATGTGTTTGCCTTTATATGTGATCTCGAGGGTCTCCCGGTTATAGCGTTTGCCGTGGCAGACCTCGCATTCGACATACACATCGGGCAGAAAATGCATCTCGATCTTGATTAGCCCATCGCCTTCACAATTTTCGCAACGACCGCCTTTAACATTGAAGCTGAAACGTCCTGCGTCATAACCCCGCACACGCGCCGCAGGCAATTGGCTGAACAACTCACGAATCGGAGTGAACGCACCCGTGTAAGTCACAGGGTTTGATCGTGGCGTTCGTCCAATCGGACTTTGGTCGATCACGATGGCCTTGTCGATTTGTTCTACTCCGCGAATCGCGCGATGGGCGCCCGGTTTTTCTTTCGCATTATGGAAACGTCTAAACAGCGAACGTCGCAGAATGTCGTCCACCAAAGTGGATTTGCCGCTACCGGAAACGCCGGTCACGCAAGTAAGACAACCAAGCGGAAAAGGGACAGTAATGTTTTTCAGATTGTTTTCCGTCGCGCCGACTAATGTCAGCCAGCCTTCGGATTTATCCATCGACCGCGGTTTAACGCGCTGTTTTGGAACCGAAATTCGCGCGCGACCGGAAAGGTAATCGGCTGTTGGAGAATTCTTCGCACGCAGGACATCTTCAAGTTTACCTTGCGCGACAATTTCTCCGCCGCGCGGACCTGCACCGGGACCAAGATCGATAATGTGATCGGCGGCCCTTATCGTCTCTTCGTCGTGCTCGACCACGATGACGGAATTACCGAGATCGCGAAGACGGCTGAGTGTCCCCAGCAGGCGTGCATTGTCGCGCTGATGCAATCCAATGCTTGGTTCATCCAGAATGTAAAGCACTCCTGCGAGCCCGGAGCCGATTTGGGTCGCCAATCGGATTCGTTGCGCTTCACCACCAGAAAGTGTCCCGCTCTGGCGATTGAGCGTGAGATAACCGAGGCCAACTTCCACCAGAAACTGCAGGCGGGATTGAATCTCGTGCACAACATCGCGAACAATAGCGCGTTGCTGTGTCGTTAGCTCGAGCGCCGCGACAAAGCGCGCGGCTGCTTCGGTGGTCAGCTCGCTCAGTTGATGAATATTCAGCTCAATCGCGCCCCGATTCTTTATGGTAACCGCGAGGATTTCCGGTTTGAGCCTGGCTCCCTTGCACACCTTGCACGGTTCGTACGACATGAACGATCGAACCCGATTACGAGTGAACTCGCTTTGAGTCTGCTCGTACAGGCGCTGCATCTGCGGGACCAGTCCTTCAAATGGCTTCGCAATTCTTCCCGGTTCCGCCGGACCATTGTCACTGAAATTCATTTCGATTGGCGTTCCGTTCGTGCCGAAGTAAAGCGCCTGTTTGAACGGTTCCGGGAGTTCGTTGAACGGCACGTCTTCGTCGATATGAAAATGTTTTACGAGCGCCTTTTGCAGATGCCTGTAGTACGCCTGCATTCGCTTGGTCCCGCGTCGCCACGGGGTAATTGCGCCTTCAGCCAGCGTCTTGCTCGTATCCGAAATCATCAGCTCGGGGTCGCAAACCAGCTGAGTGCCAAGTCCATGGCATGCCGGGCATGCTCCAAGATGGCTGTTGAACGAAAAATGGCGCGGGGTCAGCTCTCCGATTCTAAAGCCCGTAGCAGCGTTTCCGTAGTCAGTGGAATACCGCAATTCTTCCCAAAGCCCTTCCGAGGGAGCGTCGCGCATCGCGCGTTGGTCGTTCGGCGTTTTCGAAAGCTCGCGCAGGACAATGACGCGATTCCCACCCCATTTCAGTGCGGTTTCAATTGAATCAGTAAGACGGATTCGAATGCCATCACGCACGACCAACCGGTCTACTACGGCCTCAATGGTGTGCTGTTTGTCCTTGGTGAGTCGGATCCGTTCAGAGCGATCCAATTCCACAATTTCGCCATCAACTCGCGCCCGCACGAAGCCTTCGCGCCTTATTTTTTCTATTACGTCTCGAAATTCCCCTTTCTGATTCTCAATCAGCGGCGCCAGCAAAATGATTTTCGACTCCGGCTCGTAACTAAGAATCTGATCGACAATCTGCTGGGGCGTTTGCCGGCTCAACGGCTGACCCGTGAGCGGATCATGCGGCTGGCCTACAGCGGAAAAGAGGATCCGAAGATAATCGTAAATTTCGGTTGTGGTCGCGATGGTAGATCGCGGGTTCGCCCCGGCGCTACGCTGCTCGATTGCGATCGCGGGCGAAAGTCCCTGGATGAAATCCACGTTTGGTTTCTCCATTCGATCCAGAAATTGCCGTGCATAAGCGGACAGGCTTTCGACGTAACGGCGTTGTCCTTCGGCATAAAGCGTGTCGAAGGCTAGCGAGGATTTCCCCGAACCGCTCAAACCGGTGATTACAACCAGTTTTTCCCGTGGAATCTCCACGTGAAGGTTCTTGAGGTTGTGCTGACGAGCACCGCTGATTTTGATTACTTGCGCAGGCATTCTGACGAGGAATGTCGAACCTATTAGTTAAACACAGGCGTTTCTTTTCGCAACTAGACCGCCCTTCCAAATGCCGTATCCTGGAGCGTAAAAGTGTGGATCTACGCCCCCATTTTTCGGCTTTCTGGCGTCTCCAATGGATCGGAGGGTTTACGTTCTGGCCAGTAAAATCCAGGATCCGCAGTCAGCAAACACGATTAGCTCTCTGGTCACTGAGCTGAAGTGAGTCTCAAAACCACCGCCGCGTTCGTGGTATCCTCGGCTGGCACCCACCGGTAACCAGGTACGTTTGGCAAGCGTGACGCCTTTTCATCCAGTTCCTTGGTTGAAATGAAAAGCGCGTAAACCGGAATGGATTGACCTAAGTTGAGTTCGGCTAGCGTCACCGCCTGCGCGTCATCGTAATGCACAACGTGTCTCCATTGGATGTACCTTTTCCCATCGAGAGGAGCCGCCACAAATCCGGGTGGGAAAAGCGCGTTCAGATAAACTGGACTGATATCCGAAAAGACAAGTCCACTGGCTTGCCCAACACTCTCGATGAAATGTCGTTGCGCGATAAACTCGGCCGATTGGCGGGGGCGCGTGCTAAAATGAAGGGCTTCCCAACTCTGCAACCGATCCGCTCTACGTCCCGGATCGACCGAGCGCGAAGGAAAACCCAGGCATGCGGCCGAAAACAACACCAAGGTTGCCAGCGAAGGGATCGTTCGCTTTGGCAAACCGAGATTTTCTACCGCCCACGTCACCGGTAGAACGGCAACGGCGATTAACAGCATTAGGAGCGGGAGATAGTACCCCAAATACATGACGGGGAACAGACTGAGGATCCCCACAAAGAAACTCAAGCCGGCTGCGAAAGCGCATATTACGAATCTGTTGAGCCGGATGAAGAATAGGCCCATACACGCTAAGAAGACAAATGCGGCAACAAAACAGGTACCGGTGCCAAATTGATTGAGGGCAGTGAACTTCTGTGGATGCAGAGCGAGTTCCCGCCAAAGCATCGCGGCATTGTCTGGAATGTAACGCCAAGAAAAAAGCGCCACCTTTGCCAAACCTGGACCGAGATAATAAGCGTATCCCGTCTTAAACGGCGAATGAAACTGAACCGCGTTTAGCACCAACAACGGACTGACTGCCAGAGCGAAAACGATCGGAAGTGCAAGGCAATGTAGAAGCCAACGCACACGCGCTCCCTTCACTGGAAATAGAGGCATCGCCAACAACAACGGGACGAAGAAGATCGACTGCAAGCGAATGTTCAGAGAAAGTCCGAGCAACACTGCCGACAGGTAGATTTTCCAACGGCGTTCCTCTTTCAGACCCAGGTATGCAAACATAAAAGCTAGTACCACGAATGCCGATGCGCTGATGTCGCTTAATGGCGAGCGACTGAAAGTGTAAAAACCAGGCAGCGTCGCGAGCAAGAGCGCCGCCAATCCGCCGGTTAGCGGCATGGCCAGGTAAAGATAAAAACCAAATACACTGAAGAGCAGCAGCAACCCGATCGTTTGATTTGTCCTGAACGGCGCAAGGATGGACTCCGCTTCTGGAAGGATTTTGAGCCACGGAACCATCAGCGCCGGATATCCAACCGGCCAGAGCGATGGGATTTTGTCGTAACCGATTTGTGTCGAAGGAAACCCATTTTTCAGAAGAGCCTTTGCCTGCGCGAAGTAGTGCGTCGCATCTGACTGACCAAGATCGAGCAGGTTGGTGTCGTGATAATCGATTGTCAGCACCGAAAAGTAATAGAATACCAATGCACAAATAAACAGCAGCGCGCCCATCAAGGTCTGTGTGGCCGCGAAATTTCGATTATTGCGCATTCAGAAGTTTGTGCCGGCTCCTCGTTGCTGGTCGCGGAGCGTCGTTAGGAGATTATTTCAGGTCGTTCAACGCAGCAACGGCGAACCCTGTTGGTCGAAAACGGACGCATGGAGGCATGAAGGAAATTGTGCTGGCGGGCAGCGCTAATTTCGGTAGCTTGCCGAGGCATTCTGATGAGGAATGCCGAATCTATTAGTCAAACAGAGCTGCACGTTTTCTCCAGCAAAATTGCGTTACCCAAGATCGCGCATCGAGTTCACTCCAACGCCTATTGTCTTGGCAGAGACAAGCTTGGGTACTCAAATTTCTGGACAATTAAGCCACCGAAATTCCTTCCGTAAAAACGCTGATGGATCAGGTTGAAACTTCGCACGCATCCTCTTCGTTGGGGCCGCATGCGGTTTTCCCGTCGAAAGTGACAGACCCGGAATCCGGTTCAGAGCTCGTCTGGGGGACGGCTGCTCTCGAGCAAAGGCGAGAGCGCACTGGAGATCACCTGGCTAAGATTGCTTCTCGACGCGAGGGCTGGATTAAGCGTAACGATTATTATTATGAGTTGCTAGGCCGTCTTCTTCGGTTCCTGGTGGAGTCTCAGAAACACGTGCTATCAGTTCGCTGTGGCACAGGCAATCTTTTGGCAGCCGTCGAACCAAGTGAAGGCAAAGGCATCGATATCTGTGACGAGATCGTGGAGATTGCGCGACAAAAGAATCCATCTTTCAATTTTACAGTCGCTTTCCCAGACAAGGACGAGTTCCGGCAGACATTCAAACCAGGCGAAACGTTCGACTACATTCTCTTCAATGATATTGGCGACACGGTGGACGTGCTTCAGGCATTCCGGAATTTAAAGCCACTTTGTCAGCGGCATACCCGGGTGTTGATAACGACTTACAACCACCTTTGGGAGCCGCTGGTCACTTTTGCGGAGTGGATGGGGATGAAAGTACCGCGCACAGAGCAAAACTGGCTTTCCACGGCTGACATTCGGAATTTGTTAGAGCTAGCCGGCTTCGAGGCCCTGGAGACCCACCGAATTGTTCTTTTCCCCAAGTATCTGCCTTTGCTGTCTGGTTTCTTGAACCGTTTTTGTGCGCGCCTGCCGTTTGTAAGCAAACTCTGCATGACGCAGGTGATCGTTGCGCGAATGATTCCACCGCCAGTTGCGGCGGAAGATGTTGCAGTAGCGGTCATCATCCCGTGCAAAAACGAGAAAGGAAACGTTGAAGACGCTGTTCGCCGCATCCCACCTTTGGCCGGCCGGACGGAGATCATTTTCTGTGATGACCAATCGACAGATGGAACCGCCGAGGAGGTGCGGCGGATGCAGTTGTGTTATCCGAAGAAGAATATTCGTCTTGAGCATGGGCCGGGAGTTTGTAAGTCACGAAACGTCTGGACCGGTTTCGATGCGGCCAAAGGCGATATATTGCTGATTCTCGATGCTGATCTCACGACCATTCCCGAAGAGCTCCCTTATTTCATTGAGGTGATCGTTTCAGGACAGGCGGAGTTTGTTAATGGATCGCGTCTAGTCTATCCGGTGCCGAAGGGGGCAATGAACGGAGCGAACATGGTCGGCAACAAGTTTTTCAGCGTCGCCTTTACCTATCTTCTCGGGCAACGGGTTAAGGATACCTTGTGCGGCACGAAGGTCCTTTGGAGAAGCGATTGGGAGCGAATTAGACCAATGCTGGGCAGTTGGGGGACGGAAGACCGTTGGGGAGACTACGAACTTCTATTTGGCGCTGCGAAACTGAACCTTAAGATTCTCGATCTACCTGTCCATTATCAGGAACGCATTTATGGCTCGACAAAGATGACCAAAGTCTTTCGGAACGGTCTTGTTATGTTAAGAATGTGCTGGCACGGTTTCTTGAAGCTTAAACTTGGCTACTGACCCCGTGCTAGACTTAGATTTTCGAACTGCCCGCCAGTAAAGGCGCGAGATTTCAAGATCGCCTCATCTGAATATTTCCTGGTGCAAGAACGCATTGCCAAAGAAGTTCAACACGGACGTTTCCTCGCACAGCACGGGGCAGGGGAGATTTGGAATTGGGAGAGTCCGGCGGGGAAACTTCGCTGGGCCCGGCGGGTAAGGATGCTAAGCAGTCATCTGAAGCCAGGAATGAGTGTGCTCGAGTTGGGTTGTGGCACCGGCTCTTTCACTCGGGAGCTGGCGCGTTCGGGTGCGGACGTCATGGCAATAGACGTCTCACCAGAGCTTCTGGAAATCGCCAGTGCCAATAGTTCCGCGCCAAATGTTCAATACCAAATCCAGAACGCCTACGCATTGACCTATCCTGAAGGCGTATTTGACTCTGTTGTGGGTAGCTCGGTTTTGCATCACCTCGAAATCGAAGCGGCGATACGCGATGTACACCGTGTGTTGAAGCCCGGGGGCACGATCCATTTCACGGAGCCAAACATGCTTAACCCTCAGATTGCGATACAAAAAAATATACCGTGGATTAAACGCAAGCTTGGTGACTCACCGGATGAGACGGCATTTTTTCGTTGGCCGCTTCGACGGCTGCTTGAGCGAACAGGTTATCGCGAGGTCCGAATCGATCCGTTCGATTTCCTACATCCAAAAACGCCGGTTGCTCTGATCGATCAGGTGAAGGCGTTTGGACAATTTCTCGAGAACATCCCAGGGATCTCGGAATTTGCTGGCTCGCTTTATATTCGTGCGATCAAATGAGCAATGCGTCGACTGCCTTGCAGGGCCAGGAGGCGGAAGACCGAGCCGCAACGCTGCGTAATCGCGCGCGGCTCGCTGCGAACAAGAATCTTCTGTTTTGGTATCAGGAACTTTACCGGGATCAATTCCGGGATCTTCCCAATCCGCAGACGCTCACGATACTCGAGGTAGGAAGTGGCACTTCGCCACTCAAGCAATTTCTCTCAAACGTTATAACAAGCGATGTGCTTGATCTTGACTATCTGGACCTTGTGTTTGACTGCCACGACATCGACAAGCTGGGTGCAATCAAAGACAACAGCATCGACGTCATTACCCTGACGAACGTCTTACATCATCTGAAAAAACCTATTGAATTTCTTAACCGGGCTGCCAGCAAATTAAAGTCGGGTGGCAAAGTGATCGCGACTGAGCCCTTCTTTTCCGTGTTATCAACCCTTATCTTTAAGTTTCTGCACCACGAACCGGTAGATTTCAGTATTTCCGAGCCTGAATTAGGTGAAGTACAGGGTCCGCTGGCATCGGCGAACATCGCGTTGCCGTGGCTTATATTCTTCAAACGGCGCGAATGGCTGGAACGTTTGAACGAAAAGTTCGAGGTTGCGACTCTATCGACACGGCCCTTTAGCGCCCTATCGTACATGGCTACTGGGGGAATTTCGCACAAGCTGCCGATCCCACATGTTTTCTATCGCGCCCTGTTCTCAACAGACCTGGCAGTGAGTTGCCGCTTTCCGCGTTTCTGCGCGGCTTTTTTTAGTGTAACCCTAACACGGCGTTAATGCCCAGAGGCAAGCAGCGAAGCGGGTTGCCTGCGAGTTACTCTTTTTTTCTGAATAACACGAAACGACCGCGACGATCCACCAATGCGTAGTCTTCGAGGTGGATCCCGGACGGCGCGTATATTGTGTCCGAACCGATCCTCAGCGGAGGGTAAGGATCCGCGCTGTCGCCAAGGATCCAGATCGGTGCGGGACGGCCACGCAGTTGGGTCAGCCAGAAAAGATTTCGGTCGTGCGCGTAGCGAAAAAGCATGGTTGAGGCAACAACAGGTTCCTCCGGTTTGCCTTCTCGGCGATAATACGCGAACAGCGCGTCCGCATCCTGTCGCTCCTGCGACGAGTAAAGGTTGGTCGAACGAAGAAGGTACGCCCCGCGGGCAAACCACGGCACCAGGGCGAGTTGTGCAGATACTGATAACGCTACGATTCCGATTGCGGTGGTAAGCACTACGGTCCGCACGCCCTTACTGCAGCGCGATAGAGTCCGTGCAATGGAGGCGAAGCCTACCAACGTGATACACCAAAGCAGTGCCTCAGTGGAATAGAACCGTGGCGCCCACAGCAGGTCGTTGCGATTCATGAGCCACGCGACCCCCGTTGTTGAGACCCCAACAACCAAGTAATACGGGCGCAACAAAACTGTCCCAAAGGTACCGACGATCATGACCCACAGCCATTGACGGACCACACCGCTGCCGAGCCAATGAAAAACATTGGATGCGACAAATATGAAAAGCGATCCAGGGCTGGAGAAGCTTCCCGGCGTCACGATGCCAATACGGTCAAAGGAATGACGGCCGTACATCGTCGGTGACTGCGCCCAGGAAATCGCCAGCAAAACGGGGATCGCACAAACCGAGAGGACAACTACAATCGCTGCAGGCCAGTTGAAACGATAACGCGGGAGTTTTCCCGGTGAAGAAAACCATGTTTCAACGCCTGCTACTATCGCTACCACAGCTGCGGCTATTGGCGCGTCCTCCTTCACGCTGATGACAGCTATGGCCGTCACGATTGACGCGACGATCCGCTGCTGAAGCAAGAAATAGAAGAGGATCAAACATAACGCCAGGGCAAGTGTCTCGACAAAGAACCCATAGCCCGTCTCTTGATAGAACGCGACCGAAAGCGGCGAGATAAGAAGCGCTCCGGCTGCAATGACCGCAACGCGTCCATCAACTGCTAGAAGACGCAGGATTCGTGTTGCCCAGAAGTAAGCCGCTCCCACTGATGCGGCAAGCACGAACAGCAAACCGGGAGCGCCGAATGGCTTTGCTATAAGTCCGAGCGGGAGAAGTAAAAAGTAGGCGTGGACAGCGAGGAAGTTCCCTGACCAGTTGTCTTGAAGCAAGCCTCGTCCCTCAAGCCAACTTCGAGCAAGCTGAGTATTTACGAATAGGTCCATCGAATAGCCGAGGTCGTAAAATGTCTTAAGTTTAAGCGCGAACACCCAAGCGACCGTGAACACAGCAATAGCAAGAGCAATAAAATCCCAGCGATCCCAGCGCACTGCCGCGCCCACCTTTGACGTAAGCATTTCTCTCCAGCGAGGCGACATTGGACGAACATATTACTTCGCAATATCTTTTCCAGTATCGTGTCCTCGAGAGCATCCATACCTGATGAAAACGCCAGTGTTCGTGGACGCAGCCTGGCCTGAAGCTAATGTCGACAACTTCAGTACTACGTTGTGCTGCCAACAAGGTGTATCAACGCGCCTTTCCCATCTATCGACCGTTCTATGCCGCCTACAAGGCCTACGCTGATCGCGCAGAGCGTGAGTTGTTCAGGAAGATTTTGTTTCAAGGCGCTGTGGTTGCAGATGTCGGCGCCAACATCGGAATTTATTCGAAGTTTCTCTCTCACTGTGTAGGCCCAACGGGCCTGGTTCATTCCTTCGAACCGTCGCGAGATAACTTCGAGCGATTGTCTGCTGCCACACGCGACCTTTCAAACGTGCGACTCACTCAGGCTGCCATTGGAGAGCGGAGCGGCGAATGCACTCTTTACGTTTCCGATACGCTAAACGTCGACCACAGAGCGTACAAGGCCGATGGAGATTCACGCCGCGCCGTACCGACCCAAATGATCGCGCTTGACGATTACTTCAAAGCCGGTCAACGCGTTGATCTGATCAAGATGGATATTCAAGGATACGAGCTTCATGCGTTACGCGGCGCGCGGCGCGTGCTAAAGGAAAATCCGGATATCCATCTCTTACTCGAGTTTTGGCCTGCTGGATTAGCGCAGGCCGGCGTCAAATGGGAAGAACTTATCGAGTTGCTTCAACGCTCAAACCTGAGTCTGAACCTGGTCCGAGCCGGTGGTTTGGTTCCGTTCGATGTGCGCGACCTTCGAAACGAGATTTCCTGGTATGTGAATATCTTCGCCCATCGGACGCAGAGTTAGAGCGGGCGGGCGAGCAATGCAACCGTACACGCGGATTTCATCAGGAGTTCTAGGCAAAACCGTGTTAGCGATTATCGTGGTGTAGATGCGCACGGTTATTGTCACTGGATCCGCAGGATTGATTGGTTCGGAAACTGTAAAGCGGTTTGCGAAAGAGGGGGCGCATATTGTTGGAATCGACAACGACATGCGCGCACAATTCTTTGGCGCAGAAGCTTCGACTAAGAACACACGTAATCATCTGATCGCAAACATTCGTGGTTATGATCATCATGCCCTCGACATTCGGGACGCCTCTGCGGTTACCGAGCTGTTCAAAACTTATTCCGGAAAAATTGATGCGATTGTGCACACGGCCTCACAACCGTCGCATGATTGGGCAGCCAGGGATCCTCAGACAGATTTTACCGTTAATGCAAACGGCACGTTGAACCTGCTCGAAGCGGCGAGGGCATTTGCTCCCGAGGCCCCGTTCGTTTTTACTTCGACAAATAAAGTTTACGGCGACACGCCAAACCAGTTGCCACTTCAAGAACTGCCGACGCGGTGGGAAATCCAGCCAGGGCATGAGTATCAGCCGGGGATCTCCGAAACCATGAGCATCGATTACAGCAAGCATTCGCTTTTCGGCGCTTCCAAAGTCGCGGCCGATATTTTGGTGCAGGAATATGGACGTTATTTTGAGATGCCGACCGTTTCTTTTCGAGGCGGGTGCCTTACCGGACCCGCACATGCGGGTACGGAGCTACACGGCTTTCTTTCCTACCTGATGATATGCACGGCGAGTGGCAGGCCTTACAGGGTGTTAGGATATAAGGGGAAACAGGTTCGTGACAACATCCACAGCTTCGACTTGGTCGAAGCATTCGTCGAATTTATTCGAGCCCCACGCAGCGGAGAAGTGTACAACATCGGTGGAAGCCGGCACAGTAACTGTTCAGTGCTCGAAGCGGTCGCCTTATGTGAGGAAATCAGTGGACGCAAATTAACGTGGAGTTATGAGGAAACGAACCGGATCGGCGACCACATCTGGTGGATCAGCGACGTGAGAAAGTTTCAAAAACACTATCCCGGCTGGAAATTCTGCTACGGTTTGCCAAAGATTCTGGAAGAAATTCACCGTGCAGTGAGTGAGCCCGTGAGTAACTGCTAAACTGATTAGTGCACCCGAAAGTCCAAGGCGATGAAGCTCATTCCATCGTCGCTGATGATACTAGAACAGACGTAGCTGATTATCTACTGAACCCCGTCTCAAGCTTCGCAAGAGTTGGTCCCCATCCGGTTAGGGGTTCTGAATGTTCAGTCCTTTGCTGAAATACACAGCCGGCAAGACGATATGACCCGTTTGCTCCGGTCGCGGTGTGAGTCTTTGCGCCTGAGCGTCTTCCTCGTCCAGCACCAACCAGACGTAATAAGGCAGCACAACTAGTTCCGACCCCGGCGGCAATCGCTTGAATGTCGAGGCAAGAGGCACATACGGTCCCTGTGGCAGGGTTTGGATGAGGTCTTTTCTGGAAATATTTGGCAACCATGTAGGCTCGTTGTCATCGGTCAGACGCAAGTGATAGCCCGCTTGCAGTGCGCGCAAATCGAAAGGACTCAAAGAAGGCGGTCCCCCGACAAGTTCACCGATCATTATCCTGACCGGGTGCCAGCTATTTTTGGCAACTGAACCAGTCCTGACCAAGAACCACGAAGCCAGGACGATCAAGAGTGAAACGGCCCCGCCTATAATTACTGCCGGGCCAATAGCAAAGTTGGAGTTGGCATCCGCGTTCAATTCGACGGCCGTCCGATGAAATCTGTTTACAGTCAGCGAATACAGACAGCTTACTCCAAAGGCAGGCAGCAGAAAAAACAAGGGAAGCGTAGCAGTATAGATGCGTGTTTCTCCATCCCACGGCGGCGCGAAAGGAAGTGAGGTGATCATTCCCAGGAACGCAGCCAGATTAAGCCAGCTCAATCCTTGATATATTTTGAGCTTCGGGGAGAGGCTCCCCCTTCTGACTAAGAAAAACAGGGAAAATGCAAGGCCCAGAAGTGTGCACCAACGAGCCGATTCTGTAAACCAGACAGACGGCATCTCCGCAATGGAAGCGCGAAACGGAGTGTTCTTCGACCAGAGAAACTGTGCTGCGCGTGACCAGCCTCTCATGACTTTGTCTGGATGATGTCTCATCTCGTACAAGCATTCTTCTCGCAACCGGTGTAACCCTTCTAGTTGAACTGACATCGCCGCTTGCCAGTTAAAAGGGGTCATGACAGAAATATTTGGTGAGAATTGTTGGGAATGTCTTAACCCGTCTCCCCAGTTCCCGCCATTTAACATTCCATAGATGCAGTACCAGCCGTTGGAGGGCAGACGTGCTGCCGCAACCCGCTCGTATGTGATGTGGTGTAAGAGAAATGGTATAGCAACAGCGATTGCACTTAGAAACACCATTTTGCCTCGTGCCTTCAGGTTCCCGTCGAATAACTGCCAAGAGACCAGAATGAGAAACAGTAGCGTCATATACGCAGCTGGCCTGGCATTTAGAGCCTGGGTGAGAAAGAAGACGCCACCACAGTAAAGCCAGGCTTTGGCCTTTCCGTGGGTTGCGATGCCTCCTACCAACATGGTAACTGCACACAGCGAATAGAGGACGGCTAACTGCTCTGTCACCAATAATCCCGCGCAGTGGATGCGTATTAAGAATGTGACGCAGACCAAAAACACGGCTGCCATTAACCCGCCGAAGCGAAAACGGATTACCTCGAACGCCGACCACGTGGCAAGCGCCATAACAATAGTAAACACAAACGTGATCGTCCGAAGGTCATGCCCGAAGACCTTCAGCAGGACCGCCAGTAACAGAGGGTAAGGCTGCCTAGGTCCAAGCATGAACGTGATATGTTGCCCATTGAGCAACTCGCAAGCCTGGGTGTAATAGAAACACGCATCGTTGACCGGAAAGATACCCCAGAGTTGCAGCAAACTGCGCGCGGGATGGGAACCGGTGTTGTAGCACCACGCTTGGAAGGTCGCCTGGGTGAGCGCGATCAATGCCAACGACCATGCGCTCGCTCCCGCGCGGCGAAATAAGCGCGGCAAGATTGCTGCCATCGCGCCAGCGGCGAGGATGGGCCAGGTATCTTTACAGGTTGGACGCAGCCAGGCCACCGGCATGGGATGGCTCAGAACCCAAATGGCGGGAAGAAGCGCTGCTAAAAGATATGCAAGCTGAAGGCCTTTTTGAGTCCAGCGCCGTCGCGGTTGCTGGAGACCAAGGGTAGAGGTGCCGAAATCAGGCGATTGCGTTAACGAGGTCAAAGAGAAATTCACTAGAAGAATTTACCGTGTCATAGCTGGTAATCTGTTCCTTGGGAACACTACGAAAATCAAGGAGTAAGAGCAATACGTTCGTGACTCGCTTCTAAAATGATGCCTGCGGTGCGGGCCAGCTCATTTGGGCCCTTGGGAATCGCGGCTACCCTGCCGAAGTCTTTCCTTCGGAACGTCGTAAACCAAATAGGAATAGGCAATGTGATCTACAGGAGTGAAATGCTCTCTCAACCATCTGTACTCCTCTGGGCTTCGATTAATTCCAACCAAAGCATTAACAGGCACAATAATTCGACCGGCTTGTGGTTTCCTGGGATCGACGATGACTCCTGGATGACGTCGGACGTAATCGGCCAGATACCATTCGTCTCCGCGCCAATCCAGATTGGAGTCTGCAAGGTGTCGGTAGGCGAGTTTCCTGTCTGGAACGAATTCGTTAAAATATGAGATGAAATGCGGATAGTACGAAAGAACTGATATAGCAGTCCAAGCTACTAGAATTAAGGCGGTATAACGTCGGAGCTTAGAATCGGGGGCAGCCAGGAATCTTCCGCAAAAAATCGTAGCCAGAGCGAACACAGGTAGTACATGACGAATGCCAATCTGCGCGGTAAAAAAGAAGTTGAAATAGATCCAGTAAACCAGAATCGGAACCAACAGAAAAATCTCCTCCCGGCGAAGTCCTCGCGCCGCCGGCTGGCTGCGCCGTGAAAAGTACCAAAACAATGCGATCAGAAAGATGATTTGCTTGGCAATTGGCACCTTGAAGAAGGCCGCGTAAAAGTAATATCCCGGGAATCCACGAAGCGTCCCATCAGCCCGATTCACTCGGACGTTCCCTGCCATGTAAATGTTTCTCCAACCCTGGCCCATTCGTTCTTCAAACTTGATTAAATCCAATCCTTGGACGTAGGGCACTGGCAACGGAAGTGGTATATGAGCGATAACTGGCGTGGCCTGGAGTTTTTTGAAAAACGGGTCTTTCAGCGAATATCTCGCCAAAGGCGTCCCGAATCCCTCGAAGCCGAATCCCAAATTGATTGTCACAATGCTCACCACAGCGAAGAATAAGATCACGATCAACCAGCGCCGCAGCACGCGCAGTTGTCGATGCCGTCCGTTGTTCGTCGCGGTTTCGGTTGCCGGCTCAGACCGGCAGTAGATCGCTCCAATCGCGACGAAAATCGGATACAGATAGATACACGAGTACTTCGCCAATTGACTTAAGCCCAGTGTTAGGGAACTCAAAAACGCCCTCCCTTTGCCGCCTAATTTTAGAAAATGCCAGAAGTAATAGAGAGCCATGGTTGTCATTAATGCGGCGGGCAAATCAGCCGTCACCAGGTGACCATGTGCCAGCAGATTGGGATCGAAGACGTAAAGGCTCAACGAGAGAAGAGCTCCGTTACGACCGTAGAGTTCATAGCTCCACTTGAAGACATATAACGCGAGCAATAATGACAAAATAATAGTCGCGTAACGTCCACGCTTTACCTGACCCTCCCAGGACGTGTCTATCGGAATGCCAATGGTCCGAGCAAGTATGGCCAGATTTCCGCTTGTCATGGCGTGAAGACTTGAAAACGCCATCGTGCTGCTATCCAGAACCCCTCCTCGTCGCGGAGCGCCATGCAACACGCGGTAGCCGTAATGATAGTGAAGCGACTCGTCGGTCGTAAGCCCCTTGTGACGCAAGCTCGTTGTCTCTAATAGAAGTAAGACGAGTAACAACGCGCCGCAGACAATTAACCAGCCCGGCCTCATGATCGACTCCCACACTCGACTACTCATTGACAGGCTCCGTAACCCGATGCCGCCGACTTTGAACTGTCGAAATGTTTTTTTTGTGAATACAGCCAACTCGTAAAGTCTGCAGTCAATCCGTTAATCTCAGTGCAGAGGCCTGGGTGCCCGGAGAACATCTGCATCGAACTCGCTGACTGAAATAATGTAATCGACGTTCGCCTGCTGCTGTGGCGTGAGTTCATTTACGTTTTCCACCCAAATGCGCAGGGAATGATCGTTCCAGACCAGCGAAGCAATAAAGAGAACATTCCACTTATTCTGAAAGAGATTTTCTTTCAGTAAAAGGAGAATGCTGCTGCCGTGCGATGGACGCATATCCAGAGAACGAAAGGTATTGATAACATGGGAGGTTTTCGCTCCCACCCGGAACCAGGGGATTCGGAGGCGCTGATTTTCGCGTTGCGTAAAGGCTGCGAGAGCGAACGCCACCAGAAGTGTTGCGATGATTCGAAATCCCCGGGGAGATACTTTCCGAAAAGCATCGGCTACGGTCGCGCCTGTTGTCGCGGGCAGTGAACGATTGCTACAGAAGATCAAAAACTTCGAAATAAGAGTAATCAAATCAAAAGCAATCTTTGCAAAGATCATCGCCCATCCGAACAGTAAAAGATAAAGGGATGCGTCGCCGCGTATGGGCACGATAAATGCCACGGGAAGGGGCACGATAACTATCCAGAAGGCCATCAACCGGAGAGTGCGATCTCGGCGCAAAAAGGCGTAAATGAAAACCACCATCCATAAAAGTAACAGCGCCGTCGGGGTGATTGGGTGCCCGCCAAATAACAATTGGCCAACAAACTTGGCGTTGGCGGCTGTGAATTGATCCCATGAATATTTGGGGCGATAAGGATCCAAGCTCGCCAGCGAACCTGTGCCGCGCAGTTTGCCGTACACATAAAAAACGGTGAGCAATCCGGCAATCAGAGACGGCGCGGCATCAGTCGTAACCCAGCGCAAGAACGCTTTTAAGTCCGGCCAGCTACGAGACCTGAGAAACTCATAGATCAGGACGATCACCGGAAGCGTAACTGCCATCTCTTTGCAGTTAAGCGCCATTACATAAAGGATGAGAAATCCCAGTAATTGGAGCCACCCCAAAGAGCTTCCTCTCTCGCGGATTTTCAGATAGAACGCCAATGCCGCGAAGTAAAAGAATCCGCATAACACGTCATATATAAACGCGCCGACGAAGACCAAACCGGCCAGTCGCGGATGATAACAAAGAGCAAGGACAGTGAGAAAGGCGACCGACCGCGAGGAGGCGAGACGCCAGCTCAAGTAGTAGACCAAGGGAATGGACGCAACGAGAATGCTGATTTGGACAATTCGATAAGGTAATGGGTCCAGGCCAAAGAAGTGATAGAGCGGCAAATAGTAGAGAGCGCCTCCCGGGCGATATAAATAAAGCGGCAGATCGTAAAGGGCGTTTCCGGGACAAACGAATAACTTCCAAAATTCGATGTTTGCCAGGAAGCATTTTAGCGCCCCGGCACACCAACAAATTCCCAGGTTCATCATTTCGTCGTCACGAAAACCGCCGTGTACTGCCGGAAGAGCAAAGTGAAGGAAGTAGGCGATTAGAAACGCCACGCAAATCGCGTCAAACACGATGCGTCGATACGCTGGCTCTGTCTCGGAGCTCTGCATGTGAGGCGAAGTTAAAGGAGGGATCACACGATTGTCACGAAATTGTAATCGCGTTAAACCACCGGTCTCCTGCATAAGATATCGCTTAGAGTTTATGAAGGAGGTATTGCACACAGTGCAAAAATAACTTCATTTTTATTTTCGTACGCGGGGGGTCACTTGGAAGCATCAACACCCGGTTCGCTCTGTCCAAAATGCAATGCCAGTTGGCGTTCTCGATTAGAGCATCGTCAAACTCTCTGGGCTTTGAACCTCTGGGCCTCGGCAGCTCGCTGATTCGCCTTTTGATGGCACTGAGACCAAGTATGATCGCGTAGCCACTGGTTTGCTCCAGCCACCTTCTCGCCGAGACTTGTCTGCAGCAGGTCTAAATTTGATCACCTGGCCATCCAGAAGTTACTTACAGTTGTAACAAAATGGCGACTTTCTCTCGCGATGCGGTCTATGCCCCGTTGCGGTTGCCGCGGCTTTACAACCTGTTGCAAAGATTGGCGGGCGGTGGCCGGGACCGTGCAGCTTTTGTCAGAACGCATGTCGCTTTCCGCTCCGACGAGAAGGTTGTGGACGCAGGCTGCGGCACAGGTGGAGCACTCGAGTTTCTGCCTTTGGTGAATTACTTCGGATTTGATCCTAACCCCGAGTATATTCGCATGGCGCAGTCACGATATGGGAGCCGTGCAGAATTCTTCTGCGGAGGTGCCAACAGTCCACGAGTTCGGGAGTTGGCGCAGGGTGCCGACGTATTTCTTTCTCTGGGAGTGCTCCATCACCTCACCGACCAACAGATTGACGAAATATTAGCCTTGGCACGAGCCTGTCTACGTCCCAGTGGTCGTTTCATCTTCTACGAGCCGTGTTTCAGTGCGAACGATGATTACCTGGGAAGGATGTTCATGCGGCTTGATCGGGGTGGAAACATAAAAACTGATCAGGCATGGCGAGTGTTGCTATCGGAGCATTTTGAGACCGTAGAAGAGCATATTCGCCGGCCGGTCTATTTGTTTCGCTACACGATTCAAGCCATCATCGCCCGGGACCCGCGCCAGCCATGATTTTGCCGCTCCCAGTCAGATAATCGATGAAGGACTGGGGCTGAAAATCGTAATCGCGGCGTGCCAGCGCGCTGTCGTACACTTTTGGCAGAACGAGTCGATCGATTTGATCATGCTTGAATGGCATAGGTAATCGAAGCGCCTTCGCTGCACGAAGTATCATTATCGGCACGGGTATCACAAAGAGAGGACGCACGAAGTTGCGGAGCGCTTGGGCCATCTCGGGAGCGCTGTACAAGCGATCGGCGCAAAGATTGTAAGTTTGTCCTTTCTGACGGCGACAGATTGTTACCTTGGCAATAAAGTGCGCAGCTTCCTGCATGCTAATCGGCGCATACTTGATCGACCCTCCATGCCTAAAGTCCGGCAAGATTCGGACTTTTAATGCAGCCGCAATGAGCGCATCGATTCCCTCGCCATCCTTGGAACCATAGATCTCCGACGGCCGGATAATGGTATAATCCAACCGACTGTTGCGGATTGCTTCTTCGGCGAGCCATTTGGAACGCCCATAGGCGCCGCCATTGGGATGTGCGCAGATCGAGCTGACGTATATGAAATGCTGCGACGCGTTGCATGCCGACACCAATTGCTTCGTTAGCGTCGCGTTCACGTGAAAGTATTCGTCCGGGTCGTCTGCATGTGTTACCGCAGCCATATGCAGGACCACCTGTGCTCTCTGCAATGCCCGCGGATTGCGAACAGTCTCTTCCAGTCCTCCTTCCAATAGTTCAATTTCGGCATCCGGAATTTCAACCTTGCGCCGGTGCACTACTGCGAGCACGTGGAAGTGCGACACCAACTTGCGCAGGACGTGTTGACCTAACGTTGAGCTGCCACCGGTGACAAAGACCGTTTCAATCATTTGCTGTTTCCGGTCGCGAACGTGAACCGAACCGATACTCAATCATGTGCTTGAGGAATTCTAAAATTGCCCCCGGCTTCACGAACGATTTTCGTGTTCCAAGAGATTGGAATTCAACGGGAATCTCATAAATGCGGAGGTTCAGATTGACGCAGTTTAAGATCAGCTCCGCATCGATGAACCAGTCGTCAGACTGCAGCGTCATCCTTTTGTACGCTTCGCGTGTCATGATCTTCGGCTTTGAGTTCACATCCCGAAGCTTGCTGGAGCCGCGAAAGAAAAGATGAAAGAGCAGGTTGTAAACCGTCGAAATAAATCTCCGATAAAAGCTGTCCCGGCGTTCAACGCGATACGTCTTTACCAGGTCGAAACGGTCGCTTTTTATCTTCGCGAAGCAGGAAAAGATCGCTTCGACCGGAAACTGGCCGTCGCCGTCAATTATTCCGATATACTTACCGCGACAATTGTCGAGTCCGCGGCGCATGTCCCATCCCATTGCCCCTTGTTTTGGTTCGGCCAGCACCCGAACAAAAGGGAACCGTTCTGCGAGTCGCTGGCAGATATCAGGGGTCCGATCATCTGTGTCTGGGTAAAAATTTGCAACCAGAACCAATTCCCAGTCGAAACGAAACAACGACATTATCTTGTGAAGATTCTCTACAAATGGAATGATTTCTTCTTCCGCACGATAACAAAGGACCGCAATGGAAAACTCGACTGGCGCTTCGACCATTGGATTTAATGCAGATCATCGCAGAGTCACGATCCTGGTCAATTGCGCCAGTGGGTATTGGCAACTGGCGTAGGATAACGGTTTGATGGAAAAGAGTTACGCCCAGCACTATGCATTGCTTGAAGGAGAGCATTGGTGGTTTCGGGCGCGCCGGATAGTACTGCGGGATTTGCTTGCCCATCTTGGATGGCCGCCGCGACCCAACATTTTGGAGATTGGTATCGGACCCGGCTATAATCTCCTCGAAATCTATCCGAAAGACGCCCGTCTCGAAGGCGTTGAACCAGACGACGCGCTTGCCAGATTGGCGGCGAGCCGAGGGCCGGCAAAGGTTTTCCAAGCGTCAATCGATCGGCTCCCGCCCGAAATCCAGGACGGATCTTATGATGGCGTGACAATGTTTGACGTGCTCGAACATATTAACGATGACGCATGCGCCTTGCAGATCGTCAGCCGAAAGCTGCGACACGGGGGCCGGATTGTGTTGTCAGTGCCGGCGTATATGTGGTTATGGGGACAACAAGACAGGGTGAATCAGCATTACAGGCGCTACACGCTGCGTGAGCTCAGACGGAAATTGCAGGCAGCCAATTTTTCAATTGAGCGCATCACCTATTTTAACACTTTCTTATTTCCACCAATTGCCACGGTCCGCTTGATCGCTCGCTATCGTGGTCGACCACACGATGCCGAAGGAGACTTTGCCTATGTTCGCCAGCACTCAAACGCCGCGCTGTTCACCGTTTTCGGAGCGGAACGATTTTTGCTGCGATATCTAGACTTTCCATTCGGTGTCTCCATCTTCGCGGCTGCCCGAAAGCAGTAGATCCAGCAATTGCTCGGATCTAGCCATTTTCAAGGAAGCTCGTTTTAGGCCTGAAGTTTAAACACGCTCCGTCTCCTTACCTTCGCCGGATAGCAGCGTTTTCCCCTTCGTTTTTCGGACGATTGTCAGAATCATAAAACCCAGAAGCAATGCTATCGTAATCCGATTCAATACCATCAGCATTCGAAACAGCGGGGGGCGATATTCAAATTCAACTCTATTCTTCCCCGCTCTCAACAACACACCTGTTTGCCATTGGTTTACACGTAAAACCGGCTGACTTTTACCGTTTACGCGCACCTTCCACGCTTGGCCGAACCATTCATTCAAAATCAGGAGTGAAGCAGACTTGCAATTCACAGAGGAATAACTCCGATTTGGTTGGTCGACTGTCTTCAGAATACGTCCTTGAGGAGACGAGCCTGGATTTTCGAGAAACTTCTGAGCTTTGTTAAAGTCGCGAGAAGTTACGTAAGCTTCCGAGCGGTAGTTAAAACCTTTACCAATAATTTTTATGAAGTCGGCTTCGCTGTCTATGTTACCGGCAATTCGATGTACCAGCGTCAATCGTCCCATCGGATTGGCGTTTTCATAGAGACGGTAACCCTCCGTCTCCACTATCTCGGTCGCGCCTGCATCGGTTGGCGAATAGGTCGGACCACATAGCACGTAGCGAGCGCCCATGAGCGCGCGCAGATGTGGGATGTTCATCAAATTGGCAAAACGAGCCTGATCGTATGGCTGTGGTGTAAGCTGGTTGTAGAAGCTCTTGATTCCGTAGTAACTCGCGTTCATTGCCCAAAACGAAGCCGGAAAGGTTGCGTCGCGAAAGTCCATCCGATATCCCCGTGCATCGATTCTGCCTAAAACATCCCGAATAACACGAAGACTGAGCAGATTGATTGGTTTTGAGAAATCTGATCGTGACAGGGGAACTCCCCATATCGGAATAACCATGGCAGCCGCCGAAACCAAGGTCGCGGCCAGGGCAATTTTGGCGGACCCTCGCAATTTACAGATGCAGCCAAAAGCAAACAGCATCGGCGCCAGGCAGATGACCCAAAATCGTGCCGGCCAAAACCTGTAATCGTACTGACAAAGCTCCCAGACAATGACTCCGGCAAAGATTATGAGTAATGTGGCTGGCAGGATAAGCTGGCGAATCTGATGAGTATTTAAGTACCGCTCGAAGGTTTTCGCAACAAGGCTATAACCCAAGCCGCTCAGGAACGAAACGCCAACTACGAAAAGAATAAGATGCCGTCCCGCTTCGCGGATCCGGTTTATAAAGGGCAGGTGGAAGTTGATGTAAGCAAATCCCAGATTTGTTCCGAAACCTGAAAGCAGTCCGTATAACGAGATGATTCCAAATGCTAAGACTAACATCCGCCGGAAAGGATCCAGACGCCGTACGTAAACAACCGTTAGAAGCGCTCCGATAACACCAAGCGGACCGACGTAAGGGCTGCCAATGATATTAATCCAAGTTGGTCGGATCAGGATACCTGGAGCCTGGCTTAGACTGAGTTGAGCCTCGTTGAAATGTTCCCACGGAATACGGCCGTGCCCAATGACATTGGCGCCGCGGCCTATGGCTCGGATCATTTCTCCAGTCGCGAAGTACATTGGGATAATCGCAGCACCGGCCAGTCCGAATACGACACCGGCGGCGATTATCAGAGACCAGGCGAAGCGTCGTACGCTGGAGAATTCACGTCGGAGACAGAACCACGCAATCGCGGTTGCAAATAGCAGCAAACAACTCACGGCTGCGTGAATGACGGCCTGCGACGGACTTGCGAGAGACAGCAGGGCTGCTGCAACCGAGAACACAACTATTCCACCAGCTCTGCCAGGAAATCGGAGTAATAGCACCGCGCCGGCGAGGACGAGGGGCAACCATGAATAGCTGGCTGCGATCACAATCCAGCTTGCGTAAAGTTCTGTGTTCCATGCCAGGAATCCTACCGATGCGCCAATGTAGGAAGCCCAGGGTGTGATTGCAGCGCAGCGTAGTAAGACATAAAGGTTCAAGTAAAAAACGAACACATGGAGTAGTGTCACGTGCGTCAAAGCGTAGAGGGATTCCAGGGGCCCTCCGTAGTTCAGCAATCCGAAAAAATAAAAAGGATAGAGTATCGAAAAATGGGGGCTCTCGAAGATCGGAAAGCCTGTTCCAATACTCGGAAGGTAATACGGAACCGCACCCGACAATGCTAGCTGCGAGACTCCGGAAAATATGGGCCCAAGGACATGGACGCTATCCAAAAACGGTGCCCACAGAAGGTGAGATGCCAGGAACGGCGCATAACGAAGGACAAAAGTAGTAACAAGCGCGAGGATGACAAAGCCATCCGAAGCACAATTGGACTGACGTTGCTCTTCAGTCACCAAGCTTGGCCACCGCGTGCACCATGCACTTCGACCAGGAGCGCGCGCATTTCGATTGCCATTGGTCCCGGTGATCCGCCAAAAAATTGTTGCCTCAGATCAAGTTCCACTTTCTGCCGCGGCTCAGGATTTGGTCGAAAACGGATCCACCGTCGCCCTCTTGCACCGTGTCTGGAGCAGGAAATGCAGTCTCCGCTTTGCGAATGAGATACAGGAATTTCCAAACACGAATTTCAGAGATCGACCAAGCTGAGCCCATCAGCATGATTTGTTCAAATAGAAGGTTGGACAGGGCGGGGTCCTTGGACCAGGGAGCATCTGGTGGTTGAAAATCAGGGTGGTGCGCCCAATTCCAGTCCTCGATTGAATAGATGCCACCAGGTCGCAGCAATGGGAAAAGAATTTCAAAAGACGCCCTGGTTTGTTGATAAGTGTGAGATGCATCGTCCACCACTAAATCCAGCTCATCCGCAAGTTCATTCCGAACGATATGCTCGAGAATTTTGCGATCAGACTGCGACGTGGAAAAGTGAACGAACCGACCTTCCTTTTCGGCAACATACTGCAAAAGCGGTGCCACCGGCTGTCCACTGATTTCCACAGCGGACATACGGCGCGGGCTAAGTAACTTGTCCAGCAACACGTAGCTCCCTCCCTGGAAAATCCCAAGTTCAAGGATGGATCGCGGCGAGAAGGCAGACGCGAGCTCCTCGTAAACGCGAAGATAGTGCTCGTTCTTTACAATTGTAAACGCCTCTGAGGTTGATGGGCGTCTTTCTGTTGCGGACATATCGATCACAAAATTTTCGCCGCCCAAAGAGAATCGTTTCCCATCATCAATCGCAATCCGATTCATAGGCGATATCATGCGCAGACCGGGCAATCGCGTCAATCGAGCGACAGGTCTTGACGGCGGCGAGACTGGCGAAAGACCTAACCTAAGCTTGCCACCATTCCGCTCAATCCCAACTCTTTTTCAGCAGCGATCCTCAAAAGCGCGCAGCTCGCCGCTTTTAGTGAATTATTAGCGCCCTGAACGAAAGGTGGTGAAAAGTTCGCTGGCGAACTAAGAGAGTTTCGGCGATAAAGCCCACTGCCATGGAACTCGCGTCTGGGAACACAGTCCTGATCATCGAGGATGAACGCGATGTAGTCGATCTTCTCGCGCTCAACTTGCGCAAAGCCGGTTTCTCGACCTCAACCGCGTCGGACGGCGCCGTCGGACTCGAGAAAGCGCGGAGCGAAAAACCGGCTTTGATTATTCTTGATCTGATGCTGCCGAAAATGCCCGGGCTGGAAGTTTGCAAAATTTTGAAAAGCGACCCGGGAACTCGCCAGGTCCCGATCATGATGCTCACGGCCAAAGCCGAGGAAGTTGACCGGATAGTTGGTTTGGAATTCGGCGCAGACGACTACGTGACAAAGCCCTTCAGTCCGCGGGAAGTGGTCCTGCGGATTCGAGCAATCATGCGTCGAGGGGAGACGAAACCGGACGATGACCGCCTGACCGCCGGTCCCATTACCATCGATCCTGCGCGTTATGAAGTTTCCGTTAACGGCAAGCGGATCAATCTCACCAGCCTTGAATTTAAGCTTTTGCGCACGCTGATCCAGCGACGCGGGCGTGTCCAGGCGCGTGACCGTTTGCTCAACGACGTATGGGGTTACGAAAGTGTCATTGACACGCGAACCGTGGACACGCACGTCCGACGGTTGCGCAAGAAACTCGGCAAAGCCGCTGATGCAATTGAAAGCGTGCGTGGGTTCGGCTATCGAATGAAAGAAAAGTAAGGCCGGATGTATTGGCTAATCTTCGGCGTGCTCTGTGTTCTGTTCGCAGTGACTGCGCTGTTTCTGTGGCAAAAATGGGCCGCGCCGTGGCCGCAAATTGAGCAACTCGTTTCGCAAATAGCCCGGGGCGAAAGTCCATCGACATTTCTCATAAATGGCGGAGCAGATCCGCGCCGGGTCGGCCTGGCGTTGGAGACTATTTTTGCGCGGCAACGCGAACTCGAACATCGGATCGCGGGACGCGAATCCGACACGCAAACCATTCTCGGTGCGATGGAGGATGGCGTGCTCGTTGTTGATGCGCGGAGCCGCATAACGCTTTTGAATTCCACGTTTCAAAGATTATTCGATCTGCGCGATCCGGCGGTAGGAGTTCCTTTGGTCGAGGCTGTCCGTCACGCCACGCTGGATCAACTGATTGCGGAAACGCTGGGGACCGGCGAGGCAGTACGAACCGAGTTTAGCGTCACGGATTCGCGATCACACAGCGCGCGGTACATCGAAGTCAGCGCCGTTCCAATCAAGAAAGCTGACGATGAGATGGCCGGGGCGGTGGTGCTTTTTCACGACATCACGGAGCTAAAGCAGGTGGACCAAATCCGGCGCGAGTTTGTGGCGAATGTTTCGCACGAACTGCGTACGCCGTTATCGATCTTACGCGGCTACATCGAGGTATTGCTTGATGAGCCGGAGACGCCACGAGAGGAACTTGCGCGGATTCTTTCTATCATGGAGCGGCATTCCAAACGACTCCAGCGCTTGATCGATGATCTGCTAAGCCTTGCGCAACTGGAGTCATCGCAGGCAACATTGGATCTCAGCGCTGTGCGGGTGGATGAGTTGTTTGATAACCTCGTTCGCGATTGGAAAGAAAAACTCGCTGCGAAAAATCTGAACGTGATTGTCGATTTGCCTCCTGAGACGTTGACGCTCCAGGCCGACGGAACGCGATTAGAGGAAGTTCTCTACAATCTGCTGGATAATGCGGTGAAATTTTCACCCGAGAACGGCAAGATTTATCTGCGTGCGACACATCGCGGGTCCCACATGGTTTTAAGCGTCGCTGATGAAGGATTTGGGATCAGCAAAGAACACTTACCACGAATATTCGAGCGTTTTTACCGCGCTGACAAAGCTCGCAGCCGCGAACTGGGAGGCACTGGTTTAGGGTTGGCGATTGTGAAGCATATCGCGCAATTACACGGTGGTTGGGTTGAAGCCGACAGCGAGCAAGGCCGGGGCACAACGATTCGTGTGGTGCTTCCCGAGAAGCCGTGCGCTTAGATCGTCGAATTATTGAACCGATTCAGTGTTCGCGGTTTCAACGAGTTACGAGCCAGGCATTGAGGCCTGTCACACAAAAGTAACATTAAAGATTTTGACGCTTCTGCGCGCGCTGCGGCAGGCTGAGAAATCTATGAAATGTCCCAACTTTGCTCACAAAATTCTAGCGACAGTCCTCCTGGCAGGCATCACCGCGACTGCCTCCGCGCAGATGATGATTAACGGCGCGGGCGCTACTTTCCCATATCCAATCTACTCAAAGTGGTTCGATGAGTATGCGAAAGTGGATCCTTCGGTGCGGTTCAATTATCAATCCATCGGATCCGGCGGAGGCCAGAAGCAGATCCTCGCTCAGACAGTCGATTTCGGGGCGTCCGACGGGCCCATGAGCGATGAGAATCTTGGCAAAGCACCAGGGAAGCTTCTCCATATTCCAACAGTCGCTGGCGCAGTGGTATTGACCTACAATTTGCCGGGCAACCCCAACTTGAAACTGGACGCGGATACCATTGCGGGAATCTATCTGGGGCAAATCAAGAAATGGAACGATCCGAAACTGACCGCGTTGAATCCCGGTACGACATTGCCCGATCAAGAAATTGTGGTCGTACACCGGTCGGATGGCAGTGGAACAACTTTTATTTTTACTGATTACCTCAGCAAGGTGAGCGGGGAATGGAAGGCGAAAGTTGGGAACAACACTTCAGTGAACTGGCCGGCCGGCATCGGCGGTAAAGGAAACGAGGGCGTATCGGGACAGGTAAAGCAAACGCCGGGGGCAATCGGCTATGTGGAATTGATTTACGCGATACAGAATAAGATGCCCTACGCGGAAGTGAAAAATTCCGCGGGCCAATTCGTGAAACCGACACTCGATTCTGTCACCGCTGCGCTGGCGACGGCCGACATTCCCGATGATTTCCGCTTCTCTATGACCAACGCTCCGGGAAAAGATGCCTACCCGGTTGCCGGTGCGACGTGGCTGCTGGTTTACCAACAGCAAAAGGATGCCACCAAAGGAAAGAAATTGGTGGAGTTCTTAAAATGGGCAATGAAGGACGGCGAGAAAATGGCAAAAGATCTCGATTACGCTTCGCTTCCAGATAGCGTGCAACAGCGCGTGTTGAAGCGAATCGACGAGATCAAAATGTAATCGGACAACCCGCATGGAGGCTGCCACAGCTCCAGCAATCACGCCCGGCGAGCCGCTTTCAACGGCAGCCGCGATGACGGCGCCGTCTCGCTTTGGCGACAAAGCTTTTGAGTGGCTCACATTCGTCATGGCGCTAAGCGTCGTGGTTCTGGTGGTTTTGACTGGTTGGCAACTTTGGCATGGGTCGGCTATTGCGATCAAAAAGTTTGGATTCCATTTCCTTACCACGTCGACATGGGATCCCGTGGCCGATGAATTTGGCGCGCTCCCATTTATTTACGGAACCCTCGTTTCCTCGCTCATTGCGCTGCTGATTGCGGTTCCACTGAGCATCGCCACGGCAGCGTATCTGACAGAACTGGCTCCGTTGTGGATTCGGCAACCGTTGGTCTCGTTGATTGAAATGCTTGCCGCGATCCCAAGTGTCATTTTGGGACTCTGGGGCATTTTCGTGATGATTCCGTGGTTGCGTGATTATCCTTTCCCGTGGCTCAAACGATTGTTCGGTTGGACGCCCTTCTTTACCGGACCGATCTACGGGCCCAGCATGCTCGCGGGCGGGATCATTATCGCCGTAATGATTGTGCCGATTATTACTTCAGTCTCGCGCGAGATTTTGCGCAGCGTGCCCGATTTGCAACGTGAGGCTGCGTACGGTCTCGGTGCGACCCGGTGGGAAGCGACGCGTATCGCGGTGCTGAGTTATGCAAAGAAAGGTTTGTTCGGCGCGGTGATTCTGGGTCTGGGACGCGCTCTTGGCGAAACAATGGCAGTCACGATGGTCATTGGTAACACGCCGCAGATCGCAGCATCGCTTTTTAAACCGGGATATACGCTGGCAAGCGTGCTGGCCAATGAATTCAGTGAAGCGACTACTGATCTTTATCTCCAAGCGTTGTTTGGAATTGGCTTGGTCCTTTTTGGCATAACAATCCTCGTAAATCTTCTCGCGCAACTGCTCCTGAGAAGCATCACCGTCAAATCGGCCACACGCGCGGTGCAATGACCATGCATTTCGAACGGACACACCATCATACCTGGCGCAAAATCAAAAGCGCGCTGGCGTCCTTCATCGCCTTTGCTTCCGCTGTCCTTGTGATCGCACCGTTGGGTCTGGTGTTTTTTTATCTCATTATGAATGGCGCCAGTTCGGTGAACTGGGACTTCTTCACAAAATTGCCGGCGCCGGTGGGGGCCGTTGGAGGCGGTATGGCGAACGCGATCATTGGCTCTCTTGAATTGCTTGCGCTTGCCGGCGCAATCGGAATACCGATTGGCGTTTTGGGCGGAGTTTATCTGGCGGAATACGGATCGGCGCGGATTAACTCGATTCTCCGTTTTTTGGCTGACGTGCTCAACGGAGTTCCGTCGATCACCTGGGGCGTTGTCGTTTACGGTTTGGTGGTCTTGCGATTTAAAGGTTTCTCGGCGTACGCTGGCGGACTCGCGCTCGCTTTCATCATGGTTCCGCTGATCCTGCGTACGACGGAGGAAGTCATTCTCCTTGTGCCAAACGGCTACCGTGAAGCCTCACTCGCACTGGGTGTCAGCCGTTGGAAAACAATCGTTCACATTGTGATGAAAACGGCGTCCAAAGGGATCATCACTGGGATTCTTCTGGCTCTGGCTCGTGTGGGCGGCGAAACCGCTCCGCTTCTTTTCACCGCTTTCGGCAATCGATTTTGGAATCATAACCTCAACGAGCCCATTGCGGCACTGCCGTTACAGATTTTTACTTACGCGATTTCTCCTTATGATGATTGGCATCGCCAGGCCTGGGCCGGCGCGCTGGTACTCGTCACGGGCGTTTTTTGCGTTAATGTATTGGTCAGAATCCTCACTCGCGGGCGGGCGGCGTCCGTTGTTTAGAAATATTCGCGAATGGATACCTTAGTTATGGAAACACCCGAACAAACCGTTATGGAGCGAGCCGAACGAGGATTAGCGCCACCGCCCGAGGCGGAGATTCCGCAGGCTCGCACATTTGAAGTGAAGAATCTCTCCATCTGGTACGGCGAGAAGCTAGCCATCGATAATGTTTCCCTTGACGTCGTCTCGAATGCCGTCACCGCCATCATCGGACCGAGCGGTTGCGGAAAATCGACCTTTCTCCGGGCTCTCAATCGCATGCATGAGCTTACGCCAAAGACGCGCATGGAGGGCACGGTGCTCCTGCACGGCGAAAATCCTTATTCCAGCTCGGTCGATCCCGCCATTGTTCGACGCCGCGTCGGAATGGTTTTTCAGAAATCAAATCCGTTTCCAACCATGACAATCGGCGAAAACGTCGTTGTCGGCTTGCGTTTGAATGGCGTCCGCAATCAGAAGATTCTCAATGAACGTTTGGAAAAATCACTCCGCATGGCAGCGCTGTGGGACGAGGTAAAAGATGATTTGCACAAGCCAGGAACAAGTCTTTCGGGCGGGCAACAGCAGAGACTCTGCATCGCACGTGCGCTCGCTGTGGAGCCGGAAGTGATTTTGATGGATGAGCCCTGTTCGGCGCTGGACCCGATCGCCACGGCCAAGATTGAGGAGCTGATCTATGAATTAAAAAAGAAATACACAATCGTGACAGTAACTCACAACATGCAGCAGGCTGGCCGCATCTCCGATTACACTGCTTTCTTTTACCTCGGCCGGCTCATCGAGTTTGGGCCGACCACCAAGATTTTCACCAACCCGAGCGAAAAACAGACGGAAGATTATATCACGGGCCGATTTGGGTGATGATGAAGGGCGACCGCCGGGCGTGTCACGTACAGGGATAAATACGATTAAGAGCAAGATGAGGAGTTGATAAGCAATGATCGCGGCAAAACATATTCTCGGGACATTCGACGAAGCGCTGGCAGCGCTTCGCAATAACGTGCTGATGATGGCTGGCTTGACCGAGCGCAGCCTGGAACGGGCGATGAAGGGTTTGTTCGAACGCGACGATAACATTTGCGCGCACGCAATCGCCGACGACGAAGAGATCGATCAGCTGGAGAAACAGATCGATAAGGACGGCGTCGATATTTTGCTGCGGTTTCAGCCGGTCGCGTCAGACCTGCGGCGTGTCGTTTCCGCTATGAAGCTCTCGTCCAACCTTGAGCGCATGGCTGATCAGGCCACTACAATTGCGCGGCGCGCGAGGAAATTAAATCAGCACCCTCCCTTGCCGGAAGTCGACCTGATGAAGCCGATGTACGAGCAAGCCATGTCCATGTTCAAAGACAGCGTGGACGCTTTCGTACGAGAGGATGTCGAGCTCGGGCGCGCGATTGTTCCCCGCGATGAAAAACTCGACGATTTAAACCGCATTGCCAGCCATAAGCTAGTCGAACGCATGGCGCAGGATCCGGACCAATTGCGTGGTTACTTGAATCTGATTTTTGTTGGTCGCTGCCTGGAACGCGTCGGCGATCATGCCACTAATATTGCCGAGGACGCTGTTTACGCCGCCGCCGCCGAGGACATCCGGCACCAGTCCCTCGCTGCCGCAACATAAAGGCCAGTAGCGGGCGCGCTGGGTTTTGCTTAATTTCCAGGCAATGGTAGCGCAATAGTGGCATGAGCCTCCGGCCGATAAGGGATCGGCGGGATGCGGGTTCCATGAATGCGCGGATGTCCAAGCAAGAAAAGTAAATGCCTACAGCGGTCGCCAAAACCAACATTACCGAGGAACCTGCTGCCAGAGTTGAACTGCTCCAGAACGAGGATGCTCAAGGGGCGCGTTTCTCGGCTCCTGAAAATTTCATCAACCGCGAGCTAAGCTGGCTCGAGTTTAATCGGCGGGTTCTCGAAGAAGCGCAGGATCCTACACAACCCCTCATCGAGCGGGTCAAGTTTCTTACGATTTTCAGCTCAAACCTGGATGAGTTCTTCGAAATCAGGGTGGCTGGGATAAAGCAGCAAATCAAAAGCGAAACAAGCGATATCGGGCCTGACGGTCTGAGCCCCACCGATACGTTCGATCGGATCCAGAAGACCGTGCGCCGGCTGGTCGCCACTCAATGTGGGCTTTGGAAAAACGAACTGCTGCCCGAGCTTGCAAAGAATGGGATTTACGTGCGCGAAATGGCGGAACTTTCGCCAAAACGCGCCGCTTGGGCGCATCGTTATTTTCAGCAGGAAGTTCTTCCAATGCTTACACCGCTGGCGGTAGACGCCAGCCATCCATTCCCGCATCTTTTGAACCGAAGCCATAATCTGCTGGTGCGGGCGAAACTGCAGCGAGGCGGCGAACCGCTGCACGCTATTGTGCAGGTGCCCAGGGCGGTATCACGCCTGATCGCGTTGCCTCGCGGCAAGAGCGCGGATGAGCCTTGGGAGTACATTTATCTCGCTTCCCTCATCAAACAGCACATCGGCGAACTGTTTCCCGGATTGATTTTGGATGAGGTGCACGCGTTTCGGGTCACACGCAACAGCGACCTGTACATCGACGATGAAGAAGCGGAAAATCTGCTGCGCACTATCGAGCAGGAGCTGCGGCGCTCAAGCCGAGGCAACGCTGTCCGTCTCGAAGTAGAAGCGGATTGCCCAAAGGATATTTTGGAATTGTTGTTGCGGTTTTTCGACCTGACAGAGGCGGATGCCTACAAGCTAGACGGGCCGCTTTCGATGACGCATCTCATGCCGCTGGTGACAAATGATGCGTTTGCCAAGCTGAAGGACCGGCCATTTCAGCCGGCCCGCGATCCGGCACTTCCGCCGCACGTTGATTTTTTCGAGGTCTTGCGACGGCAGGATGTGCTGCTTCATCATCCTTATGACAGCTTCGATCAAATTGTGGAGTTGATCGAGTCCGCTGCGCGCGATCCTCAGGTATTGGCGATCAAGATTACTCTATACCGAACAAGCGGTGATTCTCCGATTGTTGAAGCGCTCATTGAAGCTGCGAATGCCGGGAAACAAGTCACGGCCATTGTCGAGCTTCGTGCGCGCTTTGATGAGGCCAGCAACATTCAGTGGGCCCGGCGCCTTGAAGAGGTCGGCGCGCATGTGATCTATGGGGTGGTTGGCCTAAAAACCCATTGCAAGGCGCTCCTGATCGTTCGCCGCGATGCAGACCAACTCCGGCGCTACGTGCAGCTGGGCACTGGCAACTATCACCCTCGCACTGCGCGCATTTACACCGACTTTAGTTTGCTCACCAGCGAACCCAAGTTGACCGAGGAGGTGGCGATTGTCTTCAACACCCTCACTGGCCTGGCCGGTTACCCGGGACTTAAGAAATTGATGGTGGCGCCATTTGATATGCACAGCCGGCTCATCGGATTGATCGAGCGGGAGCGCGACCACGCTCGGGCGGGCAAACCGGCTCGCATTGTTGCGAAATTGAACGCGCTGGTCGATCACGAGATCATCGAAAAACTGTACGAAGCTTCCTGCGCGGATGTAACCATTGATTTGATCGTTCGTGGCATCTGTTGTTTGCGCCCAAAAATGCCCGGACTGAGCGACAATATCCGTGTCATTAGCATCGTCGGCCGCTTTTTAGAACACAGTCGAATTTTCTATTTCGAGAATGCCGGCCAGCCCAGAGTGTTCCTTGCCAGCGCGGATTGGATGCCACGAAATTTTTTCCGGCGCATCGAACTGGCCTTCCCCGTCGAAAACCCGGCTTTGCGCGATCAGATTATCCACGAGGTGCTTCCGAGTTTCTTGCACGACCGCGTCAAAGCGCGAGAGCTACAGCCTGATGGAACCTATCGTCGATTGAAACCTGAGGGCGAGGAGCCGCGTGCCCAGGCCCAGTGGCATTTTCGTGAAGTCTCTCGCGAACGCGCAAAAAAAATGACAAAGTCGAAGAAGAAATCGCGCGCTGACAAATTAATTCCGATCACCGTTGCCACGGAACGCCTCAGCACAAATCCAGAAACTGACAGCGGGCAAAAGTCGGCGCCGTCAGATACGACAACGCCAGCGTCACCGGCGCCAGCGACAACTCGAGAGCAATCTTGAAGAATAAGATCCTCGTCATCGATGTCGGCGGCTCAAATGTGAAGCTGATGATCTCGCGCGGGGAGAGGAAAAAATTCAAGTCAGGCGGGAAGTTGACGCCGCGCACGATGGTGAACGAAATCAAACCGCTAGTAGCCGATTGGCGATTCGACGCGATCTCACTCGGGTTTCCTTCCCCGGTGCGCGACGGCAAAATTGTAAGTGAGCCGAAACAT
>Ga0081455_10000877_pt1 | contig 38899 bp, 36 predicted proteins | sample TabmetS3T2R1_FD_70207 | JGI IMG/M metagenome (GOLD analysis project Ga0081455, IMG submission 70207) | Tabebuia heterophylla rhizosphere microbial communities from the University of Puerto Rico - S3T2R1 | ecosystem: Host-associated > Plants > Roots > Rhizosphere ... | reverse complement strand
CACCGTGCGGTTCGTCGATTCGTCGGTGGACCGGCTGCAGGTGAAGGCGGCGGGGCTGACGCCCGGACGCCACGCCATCGCCTGCCAGGGCCGCAAGCTGCCGATGACCTCGACCGGCACACCGGGCGAAGCGGTCGCCGCCGTTCGCTTCAAGGCCTGGATGCCTGCCGCTGGCCTCAATCCGACGCTGCCGGTCAATGCCCCGCTGGTTTTCGACCTCGTCGATCTCTGGAATAACCGCTCGCTCGGTGGCTTCGTCTATCACGTCGCCCATCCCGGCGGGCGCAGCTACGAGACGTTTCCGGTCAATTCCTATGAGGCGCAGGCCAGGCGTCTGGCGCGGTTCCAGGAACATGGCCATAATGGGGGTTTCATCGATTCTCTTCGTGATGAAATCACAAGCGAATTCCCTCTGACGCTCGATCTGCGCAGATAAGGCGGTCCGCAATCTCATGACCCGCGCCACGGCAGGCAAGCCATCATCGCTGTCCGTTGCCGACAAATGGTCATCCCGTTTTGCCGATTACACCCCGCTGCCCGGCATCCCGGATGAACTGCTCGATCGAAACGGCGAGCCCAAGCCGCATTGGCGCCTGCTCTTTGACGTCCTCGCCGATCACGACATCGAGCGGGCGCATGCGGTGGCCGAGCGTCACATCCGCGACCTCGGCGTCTCCTATCGCGTGCGCGACGAAACCAAGGAGCGAAACTGGCCCGTCAGCAGTTTCCCGCTGCTGATCGAGGAAACCGAATGGAAAGAAATTTCCGCCGGCATCATCCAGCGCGCCGAAATCTTCGAATCGCTTTTGAGCGATGTGTACGGCCCGGCCCGGCTCGTGACAGAGGGCGTGTTGCCGGCAACGATCGTCGCCGGCAACAAGGGCTATTTGCGCCCACTCGTTGGCGCCCACCCGGCGGGCGGACGCTGGATGCACCTTTATGCCGCCGATATCGGCCGTGGGCCGGACGGGCGATGGTGGGTCTTGAATGATCGCGCGCAGGCGCCATCCGGCCTTGGCTATGCGCTGGAAAACCGCCTTGCCATCGCCCGCGCCTATCCAAGCGCCCAGGCGCAAATGAACGTGCAGCGCCTGGCGCCGTTCTTCCGTCAGTTTCGCAGCGGATTGGCCGAACTCGCCGAGCGATCCGAGCCCCGCATCTGCCTGATGACGCCCGGACCCTACAGCCCGACCTATTCCGAGCAATCCTATCTGGCGCGCTACCTCGGCTTCCTGCTGGTCGAAGGTGATGATCTCGTCGTCCGCGACGGTGTCGTTCATGTCCGCACCATCGCCGGGTTGAAGCGCGCGGACGTGCTGTGGCGGCGGGTCGATGCGGACTTCATCGATCCGCTCGAACTGAACGGTGTGTCACGGCTCGGCGTGCCCCGCCTGTTGTCAGCCATCCGTGACGGCAGCGTCGTGGTCGCGAACATGCCCGGCGCCGGTTTCATCGAATCCCGCGCGCTGATGAGTTTCATGCCGAGCATCAGCCGGCACCTGACTGGCCGCGATCTGTCGCTGCCCAACATCGCGACCTGGTGGTGCGGCCAGGATCGCGCGCGCGCTGAGGTGCTGGAAAATCTCGAAATGCTGTCGATCGCGGCGGCTTTCGACGACAAGGCTCCCGGCTTCGAAGGCCAGCAGAATCTCACATCTGACTCGCTGTCGGACGCCGACATCGCAAGGCTGCGACTGGCGATCGGCGCACGCGGCGTCGACTATGTCGGACAGGAGCAGGTCCACCTCTCGACCACGCCGGTCTGGCAGGACGGCAAATTCGCGCCTCGCCCCTTCGTGCTGCGGGTCTATGCCGCCGCGACGCCGGAGGGCTGGATGGTGATGCCGGGCGGCTTCTGCCTGATCTCCGACAGCGCCGATGCGCGCGCGATCAGCATCGGCGAAGGCGTGCAGTCGGCCGACGTCTGGGTGCTCTCGGAAAGTCCGGTCGCGGCGGAAACGCTGTTGCCGACCCAGCAGACGGTCAGCGTCCGCCGCATTCTCGGCAACCTGCCGAGTCGCGCCGCGGACAATCTGTTCTGGTTCGGCCGCTATCTGGAGCGCGCCGAAGCCGTGTTGCGGATCGTGCGCTGTCTGTCCGCCAAGAGTGTCGACGTCGATCTTGTCCGCAGTGACGCGGCGAATACGGTTGACAGGCTTCGCCGCATGCTGGTCGCCTGGGGCGCCATCCCGGCGAGCCTCGCCCAGGATCGCACCCTGGCGGTCGCCACCTGCGCGATGGGCTCGGAGGCCCATTACGGCTCGGCTTTGTCGACGCTTCGCATGGCGCGCGGCGCCGCGTCAGTCATCCGCGAACGACTGTCGGTGGACAGCTGGAAGCTGATCGGCAATCTGGAACCGGAATTATTGATCGCGCCGAACCAGTTCGCGAGCGAAGCCGACGCGTTCGACGCGGCCGACCGCGCCCTAGTGACGCTCGCGGCGATCTCGGGCTTTGCGCAGGAGAATATCAACCGGGTCGCTGGCTGGCGTTTCCTCGATATCGGCCGCCGCATCGAGCGCGCGATCAACACCTGCCGATGCGTCCGCATGTTCGCCAATGAAGAGGCAACCGCCGACGATCTCGACGTCATGCTCGATCTGATCGATTCGCAGATCACCTATCGCTCTCGTTACCTGATCGGCGCTGCGCTGATTCCCGTGCTCGACATGGCGCTGCTCGATCCCTTTAATCCGCGCTCGGTCAGCTTTCAGATCGGCCAGTTGCGCGCGCATCTCGACACGCTTCCGACGCTGAACAATGACGGCGTACCGGAGGAGCCGCGACGCTTCATCGAATTGTTCGCCGGCGAAATCTCGGCTGCCACGGCCGATGATATTGAATCCACAGCGGTGCTCGCGTTCGAGCAGACCTTGATGCGCTTTGCCGAGTCGATCGCCTCGCGCTACTTCCTGCAGCAACCCGACGGCATGAAGGTTCAGACCACGAGCGGCCTCGCGTGATTTACGATATCAGCCATGTGACCCGATATTCCTATGAAGACCGTGTCGCGTCGACGACACTGGTTTTGCGTGTCACGCCACGCGATGGGAGCGGGCAGCATTGCGTCGATCATGCGCTATCGATCTCGCCACAGCCGCAATCGGTCGCCACCGAGCGCGATTTCTTCGGCAACACCGTCAAGATCGCGGTCGTGGAGACCGGGCTTCTCGATCTGAATATCGAGGCGCGGGCGCGGGTCGAGGTTTCCCGGCCCGCGGCTCCGCCGCCCCGCAGCGGACCGATGCTGCTCGAGATCGTCGCGAGCGCGTCGCAGCAAACGTCGCTGGCGCCCGACTCGCCCGCGCATTTCATCTTTCCAAGCCCGCAGGTCAGGCTGACACCGGAGATTGCAGCGTTTGCCGCGCAGAGCTTCGACGGCGGCCGCAGCGTCCTTGACGGTTCGCGCGATCTTGCAGCGCGCATCCGCAAGGATTTCAAATATGAGCCCAAATCAACCGCCGTGAACACGCCGGTGGAGCAGGCTTTTGCGCAGCGCCGCGGCGTGTGCCAGGACTTCGCCCACATCATGATTTCGGTTTTGCGGTCGCTCGGCGTGCCGGCGGCCTATGTCTCCGGCTATATCCGAACCATCCCGCCGCCCGGACGCCCTCGCCTTGCCGGCGCGGATGCGACCCATGCCTGGGTTTCAGTCTGGTGCGGCGAACAGATCGGCTGGATCGGTATCGATCCGACCAACGCCGTCGACGCTGGCAATGACCATGTCACGCTGGCGATCGGCCGCGACTTCTCCGACGTCTCGCCGATCTATGGCGTTTTCCTCGGCTCCGGCGCCCAGGCGCTCGAGGTCGGCGTTGACGTCGTGCCGGTGACCGCGTCCGCGTCGAATTGATGATGAATACCGATCCGAACAGGCTGGACTCGACCGTCCACGACATCGCCGAGGAGATGCGGCAGCGGACTGACCGCGGCGAGGTCGCAAGCTACATTCCGGAACTCCAGCGTGTCGATCCGTCGCAATTCGGCATCGCTGTTATCGATGCCGGAGGCCATGTCGCAATCGGCGGACACAGCGAGGTGCCGTTCTCGATCCAGAGCATCTCGAAGGTGTTCACGCTCACGCTTGCGCTCGGCAGGCACGGCGACCGGCTCTGGCAGCGGGTCGGCCGCGAGCCGTCCGGCAGCCCGTTCAACTCGATCGTCCAACTCGAACGCGAGCGCGGCATCCCGCGCAATCCCTTCATCAATGCGGGAGCGCTCGCGGTCACCGACCTGATCCTGGCCGGCCATCAGCCGCGCGAAGCCCTTGGCGAAATCCTGCGCTTCGTCCGTTTCGTCGCTGATGATGCCGCCATCACCATCGATGAGAAGGTCGCTGCGTCCGAGCAGCGTACCGGGTTTCGCAACGCGGCACTCGCCAATTACATGAAGTCATTCGGCGTGATCGAAAATCCGGTCGACATGACGCTCGGCGTCTATTTCCATCAATGCGCCATCGCCATGTCGTGCCGCCAGCTGGCGATGGCGGGCCGCTACCTCGCCTATCATGGCCGCGATCCGGCGACGGGACATTCCGTGATCCATGCCGAAAGCGCGCGGCGCATCAATGCCGTGATGCTGACCTGCGGGCATTATGACGGCTCAGGCGAATTCGCCTATCGCGTCGGACTTCCCGGCAAAAGCGGCGTCGGCGGCGGCATCCTGGCGGTCGCGCCCGGCACCGCTTCGATCGCGGTGTGGTCGCCTGGCCTCGACCACAACGGCAATTCTCATCTCGGCCTGATTGCGCTTGAAGCGCTCGCCAAGCGGATGGGCTGGTCGATCTTCGCTTGAAGGCAGCGGCCCGCGTCCAGACGCAAATGGCGCGAGACCTGCCCGCGCCATTTGATCACTTCGGAATATCAAAGCCAGATCACGTCTTCGGCGGCAAGCCATTGGTCCAGCCGCGATCGGACTCCAGAATGGCCTGCTCGTGATACCACGAGCTGCTGCTGGCAATGCCGTTTACGACGCGGAATGAATTCTTGTCCGCGGCGGCCACCTCATCCTTACGATCACGCGACGCGAAACGGCCGCGAACCGGAAACGCGTAGATTTGTGCCGACTGCAAAACCTCACCCATTGTTTGAGGCTCCTTTGCGCGAGTGTCTCAATCGTCCGTTGAGTCGGTATATAATCCGTTGCCAGCTGTTTGCTCAGTTTGCCTACATAAAAATCACCTTTTGGCGCTAATATAGGCACCGCCCGATCTGCTTCTTTCTGTAGCATCTTGCGCGGCAACAACCTTTTGCGCGCCGCACATCCTCCTGCCGAGCAGGCTTTCCGACCCGAATCGACAGCGGTCGGTTGGCAGACGTGGCATCAGGCGCGACAAAGGGTCGCCGCACACTTTGCGCCATCAGCTATGAGAGACACGAATGACAAAGTTTAAGCTCGAGTACATCTGGCTCGACGGCTATACGCCGACCCCGAGTTTGCGCGGCAAGACCCAGATCAAGGAATTCGCCAGCTTCCCGACGCTCGAGCAACTCCCGCTGTGGGGATTTGACGGCAGCTCGACCAACCAGGCGGAAGGCCACAGCTCGGATTGCGTGCTGAAGCCGGTCGCCGTGTATCCCGATGGCGCCCGCACCAACGGCGCGCTCGTGATGTGCGAAGTGATGATGCCGGACGGCAAAACACCGCATGCCTCGAACAAGCGTGCAACCATTCTCGATGATTCCGGCGCCTGGTTCGGCTTCGAGCAGGAATATTTCTTTTACAAGGACGGCCGTCCGCTCGGCTTCCCGACCGCCGGCTATCCGGCGCCGCAGGGCCCCTACTATACCGGCGTCGGTTACAAGAATGTCGGCGACGTCGCCCGCCAGATCGTCGAGGAGCATCTCGACCTCTGCCTCGCGGCCGGCATCAACCATGAAGGCATCAACGCCGAAGTGGCGAAGGGCCAGTGGGAGTTCCAGATTTTCGGCAAAGGCTCCAAGAAGGCCGCTGACGAAATGTGGATGGCGCGCTACCTGATGCTCCGTCTGACCGAGAAGTACGGCATCGACATCGAATTCCACTGCAAGCCGCTTGGCGACACCGACTGGAACGGTTCGGGCATGCACGCCAATTTCTCGACCGCCTATATGCGTGAAGTCGGCGGCAAGGAGTATTTCGAGGCGCTGATGAAGGCGTTCGACAAGAACCTGATGGAGCACATCGCCGTCTACGGACCGGACAATGACAAGCGCCTGACCGGCAAACACGAAACCGCGCCCTGGAACAAGTTCAGCTACGGCGTGGCCGACCGCGGCGCTTCGATCCGCGTTCCGCACTCCTTCGTCAACAATGGATATAAGGGCTATCTGGAAGATCGCCGCCCGAATTCGCAGGGCGACCCATACCAGATCGCTTCGCAGATCCTGAAGACGATCTCCGAAGTGCCGACCGGCAAGGTCTCTGCCGCGGCCTGAGGCGCGTTATCGACGGATAGCCTGGCCATTTGCGACCCCTTGTGGCCTGGCTCGAGCCGAGGCGGAGGCATTCCTCCCCTCGGCTTATTTTTTGTTTGTGGTCGTATTGTTCGCGGGCCCCGATCTGAAGACCGGCTAGCCGGCGATCATGGTCCTGACGGCTTCGCTCAGCTGCGCCCGATCGACGGTTCGTCCCGGATGGGCGTTCCGACCTTCGACTGAAGCGCCATCGCCGGGTTCGTCCGACCAGATCAGATACGGCACGCCGATCGCGTTCAATCTCTTTGGCAGCCGCATCGCTGTCTCGTAGGCGAGCGCGGCACTGACAATCGCGCAATCCGGCTTGAGTTTCTCAAGCGCAATCAACGCTGCATCGATGTCGGTGGCGGGCCCGAACACGGCGGCCCCTTCCTGCTCCAGCGCGGCGCGCAACGCGTCCGCCGTCGGCACATCGCCCTCGACGATCAGGACCGTGACATGTTCGAGCAACATCGACGCTCCCTGCTCGGCGTATCCTCAGCGCGCTGACGCCGCCGCGACAATGTCATGCAGTCGACACTGCATGCCCTTCAAGTCTGCCGGTTCCAAGCCGACCTGACGCCCAGCCCCCGAGGCCAGCGGCAACCGGGCACGCAGACCCGTAATCCCAAATCGGCGCCGGTTATTCGGCAGGCGACATCGCGGTCGTTCGGCCCACCGCCACATCGGTATGCCGCCTTTGCAGCAGGCGGTTATGCAGCCAGGCCGTCATTTGTATCAGCGCGTTACGAAGCGGCGAGCGGTGGAAGTGGGAGGCAAACTCCTGGTTGATCAACAGCGGTTGCCAGTAATTCGCCTGCCAGCTCTGGTAGGTCTCGAACAGCTCCTTGGCCTGGTGCCGCTCGACCGACAGATGAACACAATTGCATTCGGCCCGGAGGCGAACTTGCCCTTCCCGGTCAAACGCAAAGCTGTGCCGACTCGGAGAGTGATGCAGCCAACCCTCCCTGACCTCAAACTCCTCGGGCATCGTGCGCAATGCCACCATCATCGGACTGACATCGAGGTAACTCATGAAGGTCTCCATTTCCGCCGGAGTTGGCGCCCGTGCCCTTTGTTTCAGCGGACTCCAGGCAGAGGCCGGCTAGCGCACCAATCGGCTGGAGGCGGTGTTGTTCCGCGGGGGAATCTAAATTTTCGGGCCCCTCCCCACCCCGATCTGTCCGCGTGTGTCGCGGATCAACTTCGCCGGCAGCGTGCCGCTCCTGCGCGACGATGAGGCATGGATTTGCGCGGGCGATGACAACGGAAGACGCTGCCATTCAGCTGACCGAAACCGGGCACTAGGCCGCGATCAGGCCGGCCTGGGGCTTCGCCACGTATTCCTTGACCACGGAGTCAGCGCCGTCGGTCTCTGTCAGCAGCACGTCGTAGCTCCAGAGATCGGCGAGATGCTGCAGCACACGCTGCGCCTGCGTCGGTTCGAGCACACCGCCCGCACCGATGACGTGCCGCAGCGACAGGCGGCGATCGCCGGCGAGATCGACGTCGACAATTTCGATGTTCGTGTCGCGGTAGCCGACGTCATATTCCTGCGCGAGTTCCTGGCGCACGCGCCGGTAGCCCCGCTCATTGTGGATCGCCTCGACCGTGACGCCTCGGGGCTCGTTCGGATCGTCATGCAGATGGAAAAGCCGCATCTGTCGGATCAAGGCCGGGCTCAGGAATTGGCCGATGAAGCTTTCATCGCGATAGTTGGCCCAGACGTCGCGCAGCACGCCCATGACGTCGCCCCGGCCTGCGATATCGGGGAACCACGCGCGATCCTCGTCTGTCGGATCGCTCACGATCCGCTCGATATCCTGCATCATTGAAAAGCCGAGCGCGTAGGGGTTGAACCCGCTGAAGCGCGGGTCGTCGAAGCCCGGCTGGAAAACGACATTGGTATGGGACTGCAGGAATTCGATGAAATTGCCGTCCGTGATCTGGCCCCGTTCATGCAGCGTCGTCATGATCCGGTAGTGAACATAGGTCGCGGTGCCCTCGTTCATTACCTTCGTCATCCGTTGCGGATAGAAATACTGGCCGATCAGGCGGACGATCCGCAGGATCTCGCGCTGCCAGGACTGCAAGCGCGGCGCGGATTTTTCGAGAAAATACAGGATGTTTTCTTGCGGCAGGCCGAGCAGCGTCCGGCGCCGTTCCGCGCTCAATTCCGAAGCGGTCTTGCTTGGACCCGTGGGTACCGTGCGCCATAAATCATTGAACACACGCTCTTCATGAAGGCGGCGCTCGCGCTCACGCCGCTGCTCGCTGCGCAGATCCTGCCGCTTCTTGCTCGGATAGCGAAAGATGCCGTGGGACATCAGCGCGTGGGCTGCATCGAGCGTTCGTTCGACCGCGGTCTGACCGTAGCGTTCTTCGCAATGTGCGATGAAGCTCTTGGCGAAGCTCAGATAGTCGAGAATGCCTTCCGCATCCGTCCATTGCCTGAAAACATAATTATTCTTGAAGAAATGATTGTGGCCGAAAGCGGCATGCGCGATCACAAGCGCCTGCATCGTCGCGGTGTTCTCCTCCATCAGGTACGAGATGCAGGGATCGCTGTTGATGACGATCTCGTAGGCAAGTCCGCGAAGCCCCTTGCGATAAAATGTTTCGTGATGGGCAAAATGCTTGCCGAACGACCAATGCCGGTAGAACAACGGCATGCCGCCCGAAGCGTAGGCATCCAGCATCTGCTCGGCGGTGATGACCTCGATCTGGTTCGGATAGAAACTCAAGCCGAGCTCGGTGGTCGCGATCCCCTCACAAGCGTCGTGGATCCGCTGCAGCGTCGCGAAATCCCAGTCGGCCCCCTGATAAAGCCGCTCCTTGGCGCTCATGCCGACACCTTCGCCTGTACGCTTCGGCGCTGGAACAAATCACGGAAAATCGGGAAGATTTCGTTCCGGCTATAGACTTTTCGCATCGACAACGGCGCGCCGCGATTTTGCAGATATTCGTACAGGGTCCAGAGCGTCGAGCTCGGCATGTCGAACGGTTCGAGCTCCTCGCCGACCTCAAGATAGGCAAAATACTGGCACGCCGGCAAAATCGAGTGACTCAGCAGCGAAGCGGTGGTCTCGCCGTCCGACTGCGGATTGTCGCCGTCGGAGGCCTGCGCCGCATAGATATTCCAGTCGCTGGCGCGATACCGCGTCTTGATGATGTCGCGCATCGTCTCGAGCGCGCTGGAGACCAAGGTGCCGCCGGATGCCGGGCCTCGAAAGAATGTTTCCTCGTCAACCTCTTCGGCGCGATCGGTATGGCGAATGAACACGATTTCGACGCGCTTGTAGCGACGCCGCAGAAAGACGTACAGCAGCATGTAGAACCGCTTGGCGAGATCCTTCATGTGCTCGGACATCGAACCCGACACGTCCATCAGGCAGAACATCACCGCTTGCGTCACCGGACGCGGCTCGTTCTCGAAGCGTCGATAGCGGATATCGATCGGATCGATATAGGGAATGCGCTTCATCCGGGCCTTCAGCGTGTCGATTTCCGCGAGCAGCTCGGCCTGACGGTCTGCGTCACTGTCGGCGATCTCGGCCTCAAGCGCGGCGATCGTCGCCGGATTGGGCCGCCGCAGCGCCACGCGCCTGGCCATCGCAAGCTGCACCGTGCGGCTCACGGAAATATTCGCCGGCGAGCCGCTGGTCGTGAAACCGGCGCGGCGAACGCCCTCGGTCTCCGTCTCCGCCAAACGCCGCTTGGCGAGGTCCGGCAGTTCCAGATCATCCAGGAAGAAGTTCAGGAATTCCTCGCGCGTCAGCACGAAACGGAAGTCGTCCTCGCTGTCGCCCTCGCCGGGACCGCTTGGTGAGCCGCCGCCACCCTCCTCGGGCCGCGGCAGAATATCGCCTTCGCTGAAGTTCTTGTTGCCCGGCAGCACCATGTCGCGCGGACGGGCGCTGCGCTGGAAGCTCGGTTCGCTCAAGCCGTCGAGCGGCACCCGGACCTCGCCCCCCTCCAGCACGTCCTTGATGTCTTTCTTTTCAGACGACTCCCTCACCGCGCGCTGCATCAGCGCCTTCGCGCGACGCAGGAACTTCTGGCGGTTCTCGAGACTCTTGCCGCCAGGATTGAGCCGTCTATCGACGATTTGCATTGTCGCTCGGCGCGCCTGGTACCCGGTTTTCGACGTTCGTATACGGTGCGGCACCCTGTGGCACGAACGTCGAAAACCAAAGGGCACTAGCAAACTATGATTCTAGTACCGCTTTTCGATCTGACATTCCTGAGATGGAATTGCGGCAAATCGTGCAGGAATGTCAGATCGGCGGTACTAGCTCGCTTGTTTCACCCTCATGTACCATTCCACCAGACGGCGAACCTGCCGCTCGGTGTAGCCGCGGGTCAGCATCCGTTCGACGAATTGCGCGTGTTTCTTCTCCGTGTCGCCGTCCTTCTTCGACCCGAACGAAATGACCGGCAGGAGATCCTCAACCTGGGAGAAAATCCGCTTCTCGATCACCTCGCGGATTTTTTCGTACGACGTCCATGACGGGTTCTTGCCGCCATTCTGGGCCCGCGACCGCAGCGAAAATTTGACGATTTCGTTGCGGAAATCCTTGGGGTTTGCGATCCCGGCGGGCTTCTCGATCTTGGTCAGCTCCTGGTTCAACAATTCGCGATCGAGCAGCTGGCCGGTATCCGCGTCCTTGAAATCCTGGTCCTCGATCCAGGCGTCGGCATAATCGACATACCGATCGAACAGGTTCTGGCCGTAATCGGCATAGGATTCGAGGTAGGCCTTCTGGATCTCATGGCCGATGAATTCGGCATAACGCGGCGCGAGCTCAGCCTTGATGAATTCGAGATAGCGCTTCTCGATCTCGTCGTTGAGCTGCTCGCGGCGAATGGCGTGCTCCAGCACATACATCAAATGCACCGGATCGGCGCCAATCTCCGAGGTGTCGTGATTGAAGGTTGACGCCAGCACCTTGAAGGCAAAGCGCGTGGAGACGCCGTCCATGCCCTCATCGACACCGGCCGAGTCACGATATTCCTGCACGCTCCGCGCCTTGGGATCGGTCTCTTTCAGGCTCTCGCCGTCATAGACCCGCATCTTGGCGTAAGGCGTCGAGTTCTCGTGCTTGCGCAACCGCGACATCACGGAGAAGCGCGCCAGCGTCTCCAGCGTGGCCGGCGCACACGGCGCAGCCGCAAGTTCCGATCCCTCGATCAGCTTCTCGTAGATCTTCTGCTCCTCGGTGACGCGGAGGCAGTACGGCACCTTGACCACGCAGATACGATCAATGAACGCTTCGTTATTCTTGTTCGCCTTGAAGCTCTGCCACTCCGCTTCGTTGGAGTGTGCGAGGATAATGCCGGTGAAGGGAATGGCGCCGATATTCTCGGTGCCGATGTAATTGCCTTCCTGCGTCGCCGTCAGAAGGGGATGCAGCATCTTGATGGGGGCCTTGAACATCTCGACGAATTCGAGGATGCCCTGGTTGGCCCGGTTCAAGCCGCCTGAATAGCTGTAAGCATCGGGGTCGTTCTGGGCGAAGGTCTCAAGCTTGCGGATGTCCACCTTGCCGACCAGCGAAGAAATGTCCTGATTGTTTTCGTCGCCTGGTTCTGTCTTCGCCACAGCGATCTGACGGAGCCGCGAGGGCCGGATGCGCGCCACCCGGAAGCGGGAGATATCGCCGCCAAAAGCCTCAAGCCGTTTGTAGCACCACGGGCTCATCAGGCCTGTCAGGCGGCGGCGCGGAATGTTGTAGCGTTCCTCGATGATCGATCCCAAGGTTTCCGGATCGAACAGTCCGAGCGGGCTCTCGAACACGGGGCTGAGTTCGTCGCCGGCCTTCAGCACGTAGATCGGATGCACCTCCATCAGCGCCTTCAGGCGCTCGGCGAGAGATGATTTGCCGCCGCCGACCGGTCCGAGCAGGTAAAGGATCTGCTTGCGCTCTTCCAGGCCCTGCGCGGCGTGGCGGAAGAACGACACGATGCGCTCGATCGTCTCTTCCATCCCGTAGAATTTTGCGAAGGCCGGATAGACGCGGATCGTGCGGTTCAAAAAAATACGGCCAAGTCTTGCATCCTTGGCCGTATCAATCATCTGGGGTTCACCGATCGCCGCAAGCAACCGTTCTGCCGCATTGGCGTAGTGCATTGGGTCGCTTCGACATAACTCCAAATACTCGGAGATCGACATGTCCGTCTCGCTTCGCGCTTCGAAGGATCGCGCAAAAGCGTTGAACAGAGAGTCATTGTACATCTGAAGTTCTCCTGATGCGTTCGGCAGGCGCTCGCGCCGCGTTACGTCCGTCCAGTCGCCTCCCAGAATCAACGCGTTGCCAAGTCGGATGATCCACCCTGCACCGCAATGCAGCAACGCAATCAGTAAGCAGTTTAAGACTGATTCGGGGGCAACGTGCTTAACTGCCGGGCAGTTCCGCGTTTATTTCGTCAACGTTGCACAGAATACACACCGCCACATCCGAACCAGCCAAAGCTTTGAAGCAAATTGCAGCGTCCACGCGTGAGAGCGTGCGTGCCCAATCATCGCGAGTCCTTTGGACGGTCGGTTTGGTTCGCGGACGGCCGTCCGCTCGAGGCGAACCGCGACGTCGCTCGTCTGAAGAAATCTGGTCAGCGTGCTCGGTGGCGGCACCTCGCAATCGCGAACACGCGTGCGCGCCCGGAGGCGCGTCGTGCGCATCATCCGCGTTGAGGGTCGCCGGTCTGCTTGCGTCGAGCCCATGAGGAGACGACATCGACACTGAGGCGGCGTTGAACTTTCGGGCGCAAGCTTGGCACTGTTTCGGCCATTTGATGGGCTGCTTGCGGCGCTCATTTGATCCGCATCAAAAGCGGTTGCGAGCCGTTAATTAAGCTCTATATCGGAGGCTTGCATGAACCTCTCGGGTGGTTCAAAGACACACTCGAACGTGCTGTTTGCCCACGCTTTTCAGCGTGGACAAATCATCTCCTTTTGCAATCTTCGGCGAAACAAAACGCATGAGCAGCTTCAATAAAGAGCAAGTTCTTTCCGTGCAGCATTGGACGGACTCGCTTTTCAGTTTCACCACCACCCGGGACCCCGGATTTCGCTTCCAGAACGGCCAATTTACCATGATGGGCATTGAGGTCGATGGCAGGCCCCTGCTCCGCGCCTACAGCATGGCTAGCGCCAATCATGAGGATGAGCTGGAGTTCTTCAGCATCAAGGTGGCCGATGGTCCGCTCACCTCGCGGCTCCAGCAGATCAAGGAGGGCGACACGGTCCTCGTCGGCCGCAAGGCGACGGGAACGTTGATCACCGACAATCTGATCGCGGGAACGCGCCTCTTGCTGTTGTCGACCGGCACCGGCCTCGCGCCGTTCGCGAGCCTGATCAAGGACCCCGACGTCTACGAACGGTTTGAAAAGATCGTGCTCGTGCACGGCTGCCGGCAAGTCTCTGAGCTCGCTTATGGCGAGCGGCTGGTCGACCGGCTCCGCAAGGACGAGCTGTTCGGGCCGATCCTGGCCGACAAGCTGATCTACTATCCAACCGTGACGCGCGAGCCGTTCCGCAATCGCGGACGCATCACTGACCTCATCACGTCGGCGCGACTGTTTGACGATATCGGCTTGCCGCCGCTCGACATCGAAACCGATCGCATCATGCTGTGCGGCAGCCCAAGCATGCTGGAAGACCTCCGCCGGATCCTGAAAGACGACGGCTTCAGGGAAGGCAACCACAGCGAACCCGGTCATTTCGTCATCGAAAAGGCGTTCGTCGAACGCTGACGCCCGCTTCGCAAACTCTCAAACCAGGTGATGCGGCGGTCCGACGGGATCGCCGTTTTTTCGATCATCCGCGCCTACACGGCGACGCTGTAGGTACGCGCGGAGGTCCCCAGATAGGCATCGAAGGCGGCAGCGACCAACCGCACCAGTAGCCGCGCCTCCTGGGGAATACGGATCGTCTGTCCTTCGATGACGACGAGGTTCTGCGAGGCGAGGTGTCGCAGCCGCGGCCACACGTCTGAAACAATATCGGACGCCACGCCGTGGCGCGCGCAAATCCTGCTCACGTCGACCTGATAGTCGCACATCAGCCGCTCGATCAATTCGGCCCGCACGATGTCGTCGCCTTGGAATCGATAGCCTCGCGCAGTCGCCAATCCCTGTTGCTGAACACGCCGGCAATAATCGGCGATCACCCCCTGGTTCTGCACAAATCCCTGCGGCAAGCGGCCGATCGCTGACGCACCGAGCCCCAGCAGCGTCTCGCAACGATCCGTCGTATATCCCTGAAAATTGCGATGAAGCGTGCCGTTGCGCTGGCCCGCAGTCATGGGATCATCCGGCCTTGCAAAATGGTCGAGCCCGATGCGGTCATAGCCTGCTTCGACGAGCCTCGCCGCCATCGCTTCGGCCTGCTGCTGACGCGCGGCTGTGTCGGGAAGGTCCGCCTGTCTGATCTTGCGCTGATGCCGCTTGAAGGACGGCACATGGGCGTAGCCGAAAACCGAAAGCCGGTTCGGCTCCAAGGCCAGGCACTGATCGATGGTCTCGAGGCAAGAGCCGACCGTCTGTCCGGGCAGGCCATAGATCAGGTCGAAATTGATCGCGCTGATGCCCGCCTGCCGCAACGCCTTCACAGCGTCCACCGTCTGCTCCACGCTCTGTATCCGATTGATCGCGAGCTGGACCGCGCGATCAAACGTCTGAACGCCGATGCTGGCCCGCGTCACGCCGGATTGCGCGAGCGTGTCGGCCATTTCTCCGGTCAATGTGCGAGGATCGATCTCGATCGCGATTTCGGTGTGTTCGCCGATCTTGAAGGCCCGGCCGAGGTGACTGCGGAGTTCTGCAAACGATTCCGGAGCAAGAATGGTCGGCGTGCCGCCGCCAAAATGCACATGATCTGCGACCAGCGCGCCGTTGGTGATACGCCCGACTTCGGCGATCTCACGACGGAGGGCTTCGACATAGCGCTCGACCGGTCCGTCGCGCCGGGCAACCGTGGTGTGGCAACCGCAATACCAGCACATGCTGCGGCAGAACGGGATGTGGAGATAGAGTGAGACCGGACGATCGGCGGGAAGACCGGCCAGCCAGTCGCGATAGGACGAGGCGGACACCGCCGCATTGAAATGCGGCGCGGTCGGATAGCTGGTGTAGCGCGGCAAGCGCTCGCTTGCGAAGTGCTGCCAGTTTGCGGTGCTCATCATTCGCGCTTTCGGTCGCCATGTGCGATCCCGCAGGATCGCCGACACTGATCACCGATCGCGCCGATGATGTCCTTGCGCGACATCAATCCGGCTACCGCCGCCGCAAACATTTGTAAGATATTGATATTTCAACAGGATTATTCGTCGCGCAGGGGGTGCACACACGCGGCCAGCCTCAAAGCACCAAAGCGACCGACCAGGCCGCGCCAGCCGCCGACGACAAGTCAGCCGGTTCAGGATACACTCGGCACTGCTGAGCCACTGGAGAGACGACGCCGTGGTGAGACTGCTCGCAATTGCTGCTGCGCTGTTCGCCGCGCTGATGCCAGCCGCGGCCCAACCCGCGCGTCAGGACCAGTTGCGAAGCGAATGTCTGGCGATGGCGGCGATGCCGCCGCGGATCACGCCCGTGGGCCTCCGCCGGACCGCCGACGTCGGCGAGGTGACGATCACCTATGCGGGTCATTCGACCTATTACATCGACACGCCCGGCGGGGTGAGGATCGCGACCGACTATAGCGGCGTCTATCGAACCGACCGCCTGCCCGACGTCGTGACCATGAACCGCGCCCACAGCAGCCATTACACGCTGGCGCCCGATGCCCGGATTCCCACCGTGCTGCATGGCTGGGGCGACGACGGCACGCCGGCCCAGATCGCGACCCGAATTGGCGACGTCTTCATCCGCAATGTCACGACCGACATCCGGCGGAATTTTTACGACGATGGCGCGATGGTGAAGGACGGCAATTCGATTTTCATTTTCGAGGTTGCCGGCCTGTGTATCGGCCATCTCGGTCATCTGCATCACAAGCTCGATGACAGCCATTTCGCGGCGATCGGCCGGCTCGACATCGTCATGGTGCCGATCGACGGCGGCTACACGATGTCGCTCGACGGCATATCCGATATCACCAAACATCTGCGCGCGTCGGTGGTGCTGCCGATGCATCGTTTCATGACGCCGCTGGACGATTTCATGCGCCGAATCGGGCAGCAGTTTGAAATCGACGTCAGGACGGAGCGAACCCTGAAAATTTCGCGCGGGACGCTGCCGACCAATCCGACCGTGATCATTCTCAGCGGCGTCTGAGCCACACCGAATTGCCCTGCTCGCTTGTCGATGCCGTCAAAGGCCTTCGGTCGCGCGTTCGCGACCGATTGACAGGGACGCCGCGGCACGGGATTTTGCAACCAGCCATTCATCATCCGAGGTTTGAACATGTCGCTCTTGCTCGCACAGGCCACCACGATCATCGATGGAGCGCTGAAAAAGGCGCGATCGCTCGGCCTGAAGCCGGTCGGCGTGGCCGTGCTCGATGCCCGGGGAGTGGTGGTGGCCTATTCCGGCGAAGACGGCGGCGGCCTGTTTCGTCCCGATATCGCCCGCGCCAAGGCGCATGGCTGCCTCGGCATGAATATGGGCGGACGGCCGCTCGCCGAACGCTCGTCCAGCATGCCGCAATTCGCCTCGGCATTGTCCGAAATCAGTCACGGACGTTTCGCGCCGATGCCGGGCGGCGCGCTGGTGCGCGACGCGTCGGGCAAGATCATCGGCGCGGTCGGAGTGTCCGGCGACACGTCAGATAATGACGAACTCTGCACGGTCGCTGGAATCGAGAATGCGGGTCTGAAAGCAGACACCGGCGCCTGAAGGCGTCACCCGCTGTGTCCTGGATCTGCGGGGGCTACCCCGGTAATCCGTCCGCGCAGCGTGATCTGCGCATCGGTTTCGAACCGGCTGACGATGGTCCGCCGGTCAATGGTGCCCGCAAGGCTGCTCACCTCAATCGCCGCAAAAATGTGGCTCACCGAAGCGCCGCCGTTTCCAAACGGCAGCAGCAAGCGCTCACATTGGATAACTTCGCCGGCTTCGTCGGGGGCTTCAATAATCATGTAAATGGCTTGACGCGACTCCGCGCAGTCCTCAAGGCCCGACATGATGAGATCGCGCAACGCCTGCGAGGCGATCATCTCCAGATACACCCGACGACCAAAAGCCTCGAGAATATGAGCGCCTTTGTAGGTCGGCGCAAAAGTCCTGCCGCCTTTCTTCTCCTTCACGCTCCAGACCACGATTCTCTGCGGGTCGTGCGAGCGGTCACCCGGATCGAAATCGTCGAAGCTGGGTAGCGAGCGGGCTGACGCGTCGAGCTTTCGCCAGAAGGTCATGAGATGGCGTAAACTTATCGATCTGATCGATTGAATGGACAGGACGTCTAAGCTCACAAGACCCTCTCGTGCCCAAGGCGAACAGGCCGAAAAGCCAATAGAATGACGGGATCAGGATCGCCGGATTGAAATCCTTAAATCGGCGGCAGCCCTTTATCCCAAGGACTTCTTATCCCAACGGCTTCAAATCCCAAGGACTTCAAATCGGATAATGGCACGCGAATCATGACCTTGTGAGTGCCCTTCGCCTTCGGCACCACCCCGCTGTATCATGAGGCAGGGAACCGAGGCGCCAGAACCACAAGCGTGTGTCGATTCGTCACGCGCCGCGGCACCATCGGCGCGACGCCGCTACCCATATCGGCAAATCACGCAAGTGAAAAGATTGAGCTTGCAAGTCTCGTTCGACCGTAGTGCATAGCGATCATATGTCGGTGGTCGCCGCGCTGTACCACAAACGTCGAAAACCGGGCACTAGCGCGCCGACGGAAAAGCCGGCGGCCTCTTCTCCCGGATTGCCGCCACGCCTTCTTTGGCGTCTTCACCGAGAAAACACAGCATTTCGAACGCCAGCGAGGCGTCAAACGCCGTCTGCGACTGACGCATCCAGTTGTTCAGCGCGCGTTTGGTCAGGCGGATCGCCGGCTGGCTGCCGACCGCGAGCTTGGCCGCGACGCCAAGCGCCTTCTCCACCACCTCCGCGCGCGGCACGCAGAAGGTGACGAGCCCGATCCGCTCGGCTTCCTTGCCGTCAACGAAGTCCGCCGTCATCAAATAGTATTTTGCTTTCGCCATGCCGCAGAGCAGTGGCCAATGGATGACGGCATGATCGCCGGCAGCCACGCCGATCCTGACGTGACCATCCGTGATTTTCGCCTCTTCGGCCATGATGCTGATATCGGCCATCAAGGCGACGACAAGCCCGGCGCCCACCGCGGTGCCGTTGATCGCGGAAATGATCGGCTTTTCGCAAGCCAGCATGTTGGTGACGAGATCGCCGGCCTCCTTCATGACCTCGGAGACCCGGTTCGGATTGCCGACCGTCTCCGCCACCCAGGCCAGGTCGCCTCCGGCCGAGAAGGCGCGGTCGCCGGCGCCGGTCACCACGATCACCCTGACCTTGGAATCTTCGGTGAACACTTCCCACACCTTGGTCAGTTCCCAATGCAGCCGCGCGTTGGTGGCATTCATCACCTCGGGCCGGTTGATCGTCATCAACACGATCCCGTTGCCCTTGTGATCGAATGTCAGGAACTGGAAATCCTCATAGGTCATGCCGGTCGCTCCGCTGTTGATCCAAGGTGGCAATGAGTTCCGCCCGGCCCCACCCTGCCCTGAGCCAGCCTGAAGCCTGGCCTCCCTATCAGCATATCTGTCGCCGAGCAGAGCCTCGTTTACAAGATACGACATGTGTCCTCAGCGACCGCCGAGGCACACAAAATGATGACATAAGTCAAAGAATTTCAGCCCGGCCGCGCCTAGCGTTGCAAGATGTGGCAACGAATTATAACCGCCCCGTTCGACCACGACCTCGAAGTGGCGGTGGTCGAGGGCGAGGAAACCCACCCACTGATCTTTCCGTGCCGGCGGGAGCCGAACGGATGGGTCAACGCGAACACGCGGGAACGCGTGGTGGTCGATCCGACCCATTGGCGAAAATGGGACGAGCGCGACTAGCCGTGACGGATGCGGCCATGGAGCCGGATCGACGCCTCGGCCCCGAGGCTTCGGCCACCCCGAAAAGGCCGAGTTCGGGCACGGACACGGTTTGCCGCTTTACGACCGCCAACAGGTTGGCAAGGATTCGCACCGGAACAGCCGATTCTCGCGGCAAGGGGGCACCAAGCCGTGCCGGCCTTGCGGCTTTCGGCCGGGCACCTCCGCGCAACCTGCGCCACCGACCGAAGCGGACCGAATGAAAGTCAGAGGATACGTCGTCTCCGGTTACATGGCCGCGATTTACGGCTCGGCCCTCGCCTTGGCGCTGCGCCTGACCTTCAATCCCTATCTGGGCCATCGCGTCTTTCTCGTCATCTATCTGCCCGCGGTGCTTGTCGCCGCCCTCGCCGGCGGCCTTGGCCCGGCAATTTTGGCGACGGGGCTTTGCACCGCAATCGGCCTCGCTTTCATCGGCAATACAATCGCGGCAAACACCACCGATCTCGTTGAACTCTGTTTCTTCGCGGCCTTGGGCCCGGTCTTTGGCATCATCGGAGGGCGCCTGCTCCGCGAATCCGAAGGATCGCGCTTTCGCGAGGCTCAGCTGCAATCGATCGTCGATACCGTGCCGGAAGCCATGGTGACGATCGATGATAAAGGCATCATGCGTTCGTTCAGTGCCACAGCGGTGCGCTTGTTCGGCTGGACCGCCGAGGAGATGATCGGCCGCAACGTCTCGGTGCTGATGCCGTCTCCTTACAGAAAAGAGCACGACTCCTATCTGGAACATTACCGGATCACGGGCGAACGCCGCATCATCGGTCTGGGCCGGATCGTCGTCGCCGAACGCAAGGACGGTTCGACGTTTCCCGCCGAGCTGACTGTCGGCGAAGGGCAAGTTGGATCGCAACGCTTCTTTACGGGGTTCATTCGCGATCTGACCGAGCGCCGGACGCAGGAGCGCCGCGTTCAGGAGTTGCAATCGGAACTCGTGCACGTCTCGCGATTGACCGCGATGGGCGAAATGGCATCCTCGCTCGCTCACGAAATCAACCAGCCGTTGTCCGCGGTCTCCAATTACATGGAGGGTGTGGCTGCGCTGCTTGAGCAGGATCATCCCGATCTGACGCTGGTCAGCGACGGGGTCAAACAGGCGGCGGTCCAGGCGCTGCGCGCCGGCGATATTATCAAGCGCCTGCGCGAATTCGTCGCCAAGGGCGAAACCGCCCACACGGTTGAAAATCCCGCCATTCTTCTGGAGGAGGCGTCCGCACTCGCCCTGTTCGGCGCCCGCGAGCAAGGCGTGCGGGTTTCGCTGCGATGTGACCGCGATATCCGTCCCATCCTGGTCGACAAAATTCAGATTCAGCAGGTTGCTCTCAATCTCATTCGCAACGCGATTGAGTCGATGGAAGCATCGGAGCGGCGGGAGCTGACCATCGCCGTCGAAGCGGCGGAGGACGCGGCGCTGTTTTCGATTTCCGACACGGGCATCGGCATCAGCCCGGAAATCGCCGAGCGTCTGTTCCAGCCCTTTGTCACGACCAAGCCTAACGGCATGGGCGTCGGACTCTCGATCTGCCGGACCATCATCGAGGCGCATGGCGGCCGGATCTGGGCCGACCCGAACGAGGATGGCGGCACCGTTTTCAACTTTACCCTTCCCTTTGCTGATTCCGAGGCTGGTCATGTCCAGTAACCCGACCGTGCATATCGTCGACGATGATCCGGCGATACGCGACTCGCTCGCGTTTTTGCTTCGCGCCCGGGGCTTTCAGACCGAAACGCATGACTCGGCGACCGCCTTTATCCAGAGCGCCGACAAACTAAAGCTCGATTGCGTCGTGACCGATATCCGCATGCCGAAAATGAACGGCCTAGAACTCGTCGAAGCGCTGAAAAGCAAGGGCATCCCCTGCCCGGTCATTGTGATGACAGGACATGGCGACGTCGCGCTGGCCGTCGAAGCGATGAAGGCCGGAGTCGTGGACTTTCTGGAAAAGCCGTTTTCCAATGACGCCATGCTCGCCGCGATCCGGTCTGCCCTTGACGACACCAAATCGAGCCGGTCCGCCGACAAGGCGCGGCTTGAGGCCGAGGAAAAGCTGTCGGTGCTGACGCCGCGGGAACGCGAGGTGCTGGCCGGCCTGGTCGCCGGCAAGATCAACAAGGTGATCGCGCATGATCTGAAGATCAGCCCGCGCACCGTGGATATTCACCGGGCAAACCTGATGACCAAAACTCAGGCCAAGAGCCTGTCGGAATTGATGCGGCTCGCGCTTTCCGCCGGCTTTTAGCGCGGCAATGCGACGTCGACCACAACCGCCTCGGACCCGTCAGATCGCCGAGGCGACCCATGGGATCAAATCACCGACGATCCGGCCGAAGGCGTCGTTAAAGGCGGCCACCGCCGCCGCCGGCTGCCTGTCATCCAATCGCTGCTTGGCAGTGAACACACGCGCGGCGATGACGCGGCCGGCCTTGTCGACGATTTTCGCAGAGAAGCTCAATTCCGCGTTCAACTCGCCATCGCCCGTGATCCGGAATGCTCGGAGATCGACCAGCAATTGCGCGGCCGCGTCGGGCGCGTCACGCAACGGCGGATGCGCGATGTCGTAATTCTCGAAACTCTGCAGCAGCTTCGCCTGAATTAGCTTCGGCAGCGAATCGCTCCATTGCGCGTCGGCAAAGCCCTCCGGCTCTCGTCCCGGCTCAAACAAGAAACGCTGCGTATCGAACATCACGATCGCCGATGGCTCAGGTATTGCGAGCTGACCATGAAGCTCCCTGCGCGGCTGCGCGAAGTCCTCCACCGCGCGCAGGTCGAACACAGCCTTGCGCGGCGTTGGCGCTGCGCCCGTCATGCGTTCGACGCCAGAGATGATTCCGTCCAGGCGCGGCGTGTTCTTTGCCAGCCCTTCCGAAAACGTCTGCAGGTTGGCGATCGTGCTCCGTAGCGGCCCGGCATTCTCAGACAGCACGGAATCGACGCGTCGGAGCGCATCGCGCGCCGCCTGCGTCATGCTCTGCCCGGCGCCCTCCTCGGCAACGAGAACGCCGACATCACCGCTCGCGGTGGTCTCTTGGCCGCCTTCCAGCGCGATGACCGGCACCCCGGTCAGCCCCTGAAATTCGAGGCTGATTTTGGTATCGCGCCGGACCGGCGTGCCTTGCGCCACCGCGATCGTCGCCTTGACGCGCCGCGGGCTATCCGGCGCCAGGCCCAAGCCCACGATCTCACCGACCTTGATGCCGTTGAACAGCACGGCAGCCCCGACCAACAGGCCCGACACGGAGCCGTTGAACTGCACCTGGTAGGTGTCGCGCTTGCCGAGTCCACCGGTGTTGTTGAGCCAGTAGACGAAGCCGAAGATCGCGCCGATCGCTGCCAGTACAAACGCTCCGACCACGATGAAGGGTGCGCGTGTTTCCATCTGATGACCTCAACTTGACTGACCGAGCACGGCTCGCGAGCGCTTGCCGTGGAAATAGGCCTGGACCCAGGGATGTTCGCATCTGAGCATCTCGGCCATCGAACCGATGGCCACGATCTTGCCGTCCGACAGTGCGGCAACCCGATCGCAGACCGTGTTCAGGCTGTCGAGATCGTGCGTCACCATGAAAACCGTCAGACCAAGAGTTCGCTGCAATGTCTTGATCAGAGCATCGAAATCGCCGGCCGAGATCGGATCGAGGCCGGAGGTCGGCTCGTCCAGGAACAGAATGGCCGGGTCCAGCGCGAGCGCGCGGGCCAGCGCAACCCGCTTGACCATGCCGCCCGAAAGCTCGGATGGAAATTTGTCGCCATCATCGGCCGAGAGCCCAACCATCTCCAGCTTGGCTGTTGCGATTTCATCCATCAGCGCCTGCGACATCGCAATGTTTTCGCGCAGCGGAAACTGGATGTTTTGCCGAACATTGAGCGAGGAAAACAATGCACCCTGCTGAAACAGGATGCCCCAGCGGCCCGCGACGACGTGCGGATTGTGACCGCGGATGTGCTCGATATCGAGACCTGCCACCTCGATCTGCCCGGACCGCTTCGGGATCAAGCCAAATGATCGTTCGCATCAGGACCGACTTGCCGCCGCCGGACGCGCCGACAAGGCCGACAATCTCGCCCTTGCGCACGTCGATCGACAAATGATCCAGCACCACGCGACGGCCAAAGCCAACGACGAGATCACGCACCCTGATCGCTGTCGCGTCATCCGGCGGAAGCATTGCTACATTCCGATCGAGGCGAAAAACACCGCAAACAGGCCGTCCAGCACGATCACCAGAAAGATCGATTTGACCACCGACGTGGTGGTTTGCCGCCCGAGGGATTCCGCGCTGCCCTTGACGCGCAGGCCCTCGCTGGTTGCGATGATTCCGATCACCAGCGCCATGAACGGCGCCTTGATCATGCCGACCTCAAAATGGGTGACGGACACCGCGTCATGCAGCCGCTCAAGAAATATCGCCGGACTCATGCCGCCGTAAAACCACGCCACCAGACCGGCCCCGTACAGCGCGGCGATGGCGCCAATGAATGTCAGAATGGGCAGCGCACAGATGAGCGCAATCACCCGCGGCAGGATCAGGACTTCCAGCGGATCGTGTCCCATGGTCGACAGCGCGTCGATTTCCTCCCGCATCTTCATCGAGCCGATCTCGGCGGTATAGGCGCTGCCCGATCGGCCTGCGACCATGATGGCAACGATCAGGACGCCGATCTCGCGCAGGACGAGGATGCCGACCATATCGACGACGTAAGACTCGGCACCAAATTTCCGGAAATGGAACAGACCCTGCTGAGCGATGATTGCGCCGATCAGGAACGTGATCAGCGCAATGATCGGAATAGCCTGCCAGCCGACCTTGGAGAGCTGATACACGGTGGACGTCAGTCGAAACGCGCCGGGCCGGCGCAACAGACCGAGTAATGCGCCACTCAGCTCGCCCAGGATTTGGAGAAACGCCGCGATGTCGTCCTGCGAACCATAAACGCTGCGACCGATCGTCTCGAGTTTTGCATCAACGGCGTTTGGCGCAACCGGCGCCGTGGCGACGCGCCGGTTGACCTGCCGCACCTCCTCGATCAATCCGGAATAACGCGCAGCATGTCCGGCCACGCTTGCAGCGAGGCTCCCGCCGCCGCCCAGCCGCGACATCTTTTCAAGAAGCCACGCTCCTGCCGTGTCGAGGTCGCGAACGCCGGCAAGATCAATCCTCAAGGCTCCTGCTTGACGAAGCCGCGGCACCACGGCCTCGCATGAGGCTTCCAGGAGGTTTGCGTTGGCAACAGTCCAGGACCCGACCGGTCGTAATTCCAGCATATTGCCGTCGACGGCAGTCTCAAGAAGCGGGTCGGAGCTCATGTCGTGGGTCCCAATTGCGAGCCAATGGCTTCTAAGCGCATGCCGCATATTTCGCTTTGACATAGAACAACGGCGGCCTCGCCACCCCGACTTCCCGGCGTCTTCTCAGCTTGATTCAAATCATGACAGGATCCGCGACGTTTCTGAACGACTTGCAAGTCGCTGAAACATGACCTGACAAGAGCCCCCCGCTGCGCGAGGAGCTCCGCAAAGCCATGCCCGGCTCAGAGCGTGAGCGTCACCTGCTCAAGCGAGAGATCATGTGGATCGGCTTTGACCTCAAAGCCGAGTGCCCGGCACATCGTCAGCATCACCACATTTTCGTGAAGCACCTGCCCGGAAATGGTCCGCAAACCTTCCGCACGCGCATAGTCGATCAGGAGCTGCATTAAGGTCCAGCCGAGCCCCCGGCCTTTCAGGTCCGAGCGCAGCAGGATCGCGTATTCGCCAGTCTCGTAAATCGAATCCGAATGAATCCGGACCACGCCAATCAGATCGTCGGTTGTTCGATCAAACGCGACAAAGGCCATCGCACGCGCGTAATCAAGCTGTGTTAGCCGCGCGATAAAGGCGTGAGAAAACTCCTTCATCGGGGCAAAGAACCGCAGCCTCAGGTCCGATGCGCTGACATGCTTGAGGAATTCGTGGATGGCCGGCTCATCCTGCGGTCGTATCGGCCTGACCGACACACCGAGACCGTTCTTCAGCACGAACTGCCGTTGCCACTCTGACGGATACGGGCGGACTGCAAAGCGCCTATTGCCTCGCCCGGCAAAGGTTTTCTCCGGCATTCCGATCGCGATCCGGGCGTCGACCGCCATCACTCCTGTTTCATCAGCCAGCAACGGATTGATGTCGACCTCGCGGATCTCGGGCAGATCGGCTGCGAGTTGCGCCAGTTTGACCAGCATCAACGGCACCTCATCGGCCTTGACGGCCGGGACATCACGGTAGGCGCGCAACAGCCGCGAGACGCGAGTCCGATTGATCAAATCACAGGCCAGATTGAGATCAAGCGGCGGCAGGGCCAGTGCGCGGTCGTTGATAACCTCCACCGCCGTTCCGCCGCGTCCGAACACGATCACCGGGCCGAAGGTCGGATCGTCGGCGATGCCGAGGATCAGTTCGCGGGCCTTGGGCCGCACCATCATCGGCTGAACGATGACGCCCTGGATGGCAGCGTCCGGTCGCTTGGCCCGCGCGCTGGCAAGAATATCGGTGACCGCCGCATGAACCGCCGTGGCGCTTGCCAGATTGAGCGCAACGCCGCCGATATCCGATTTATGAACGATATCGCGCGACAGGATCTTGATCGCAACCGGCTGCCCTTTCTGCAGGAATTCGGACGACAGCGCCACCGCTTCACCGGCAGTGGAAGCCACGCGCGTGGGCACCATTGGAATCCCGTAGGCACCGAACAATTGTCCGACCTCGATCGGGTCAAGCCAGCGCCGGCCTTGCGCCACCGCGCTCTCGACCAATGTCCGTGCCGTCGAAACATCCCTTGTGAACTCGCTCGGCAGGCTTGGGGGAACCTCGGCCAGACTCTTCTTGACCTCGCCATAGTTCACGAGATGCATGAAGCCGCGAACCGCGTCGTCCTCGGTCGCAAAGCTCGGAATCGACGCCTTGGTGAAGATGTCGGCGATCTGCCGATCCGCGCCGACCCACACGGCAAGCACGGGCTTCGGACGATGCCGCCTCGCGCGGTCTTCGCTGACGACCTGCGCCACCGCCTTGGCGATCTCGGCGGCGGAGGCAACCGCGGTCTGCACGTTCATCACCAGGATCGCGTCGTTGTTGGTGTCGTCGAGAAGACATCGCAGCGTCGTGACGTAACGCGCCGGGTCGGCGTCGCCGCCGATATCGACCGGATTCGACTTCGACCATGTCGGCGGCAGCGTCGAATCGAGCAGCTGGCAGGTTTCCGCCGCGAGCTGCGCAGGCGCTCCACCCAGTTCAACAAGCCGATCGATCGCCAGGATTCCCAGGCCGCCGCCATTGGTGAGAATAGAAAGATGTCGCCCTGGCGGAGTGTCGATCCGACCGAGGATTTCCGCGCAATCGAACAGCTCGCGCAGGTCGAACACGCGCAGAATGCCTGCGCGGCGGAACGCCGCGTCATAGACGGCATCGGAGCCGGCCAGGGCGCCGGTATGCGTCGCCGCCGCCTTGGCGCCCTCCGCCATGCGCCCGGATTTGACGATGACAACCGGCTTGACGCGCGCCGCCGCGCGGGCGGCTGACAGAAACTTGCGCGCATCCTTGATGGCCTCGATGTAGAGCAGGATCGCGCGCGTTTTGTGATCAAGAGCGAAATAGTCCAGCATGTCGGCGATATCGACGTCCAGCTGATCGCCGATCGAGACGATGCCGGAAAAGCCCACCGCGCGTTCGGCCGCCCAATCGACCATGCCGGCGGCAATCGCTCCGGACTGGGATATCAGCGCCAAATGGCCTTGCCGCGGCATATGGGCCGAGAAGCTCGCATTGAGCGCAGCGCCCGGCATCATAAGTCCGAGGCAATTCGGGCCGATCAGCCGCATATGGTGGGTTCGGGCGATGCGGTTGACGACGTCAGCAACCGAGCCCTCCCCGTGGCCAAGGCCGGCGCTGACGATGACCGCGCCAGCGACGCCGAGCGTTCCGGCGTCATCGATGATGTCCGGAATGGCAGGCGCCGGCGTCGAGATCACCAGCAGCTCAGGAACAAACGACAGGTCAGCCAGACGTTTGGCGGCGCGGAAGCCTTCGATCTCGCCATGCCGGGGATTGATGAGGCCGATATCGCCGGCGAAACCGGCCTGGCGGATATTGCGCAGAATGGCGGCCCCCAGCGAGGCCGGCCGGGGGCTGGCGCCCACAAGGGCGACCGAGCGTGGAGACAGCAGCTTGCTCAGGCCGTAGATTGACATTCAAATCATGGTCCGCTGTCGAAATCCCGGCCTGTCACAAATCGCGGCACGACAACAAGCCCGGCACGGGTAGCATATGGTTCTCCCCGGACACCTTGACCGGGATCAAACTTTCGCAGTCAGTCAGCACTTACGAACGCCGATCGCCAGCTCAAGGCGAACGTCATAAGGTCCGAGCCGTCTCGTTAACGGGTTCAGCATGGCAACCGCGTCCGATTGTGCCGCTCTGTTTCGATCGATCGTCCGCGCCGATCTTGCTGGCCTGCTCGTCTGCCAACGCACCGCCCGTTCCGGCAACGCCGAAGCTGTTCACGGGATGCGGATCCAGATCACGCGTCTGCGAGCTGCGGTGCGGTTCTTCTCGCCGATGGTGAAGGATTCCCAATGGCGCCGGCTGCGGACTGAACTCCGATGGGTCCACCGCACCCTGGGCGCCGTGCGGGACGCCGACATTCTGTTGGATCATGTCGCCCGTGCCCCAATTCGTAATGCCATCGCGCCCGGGCTCGAACGACGTCTCAAAACCAGATCCGTCAAAACACGCCAGCTGCTGAAGCGAGCGCTGTCATCAAAGCGCTTTGCAAAATTAATGACCGATCTGCGTCACTGGATCGACGGCGGACCATGGTCCGACAGCGTCGAGAAGGATCAGGCCAAGCGGCGCAGCCGCAACGCCCAATCCTATTGCGCGCGCCGGATCCAGCGCTGGCACCGCAAACTTGTCCGCCGCGGACTGGCTTTACGACACATGGAGGATCCGCGCCGCCACCGTTTCCGCATCAGAGTGAAGCATCTGCGTTATATGGCGGAGACCTTGGCGAACGTCGTGCCGCGAGCAGATCGGAAGCCGCTCCGCAAGATCAAGCGTTCGGCGCGGCGCCTGCAGGGCGCCTTGGGCGATCTCGGCGATTTGAAACGCTGGCGAATCCTGCGATCGGCGTCGGCACTCCGAACCTCGGGCACCAAAGCGGCGCGTGCCGCCTCCCCCAAGCCCGAAAAGCATTTGCTGGCGGCGGCCATCCGCGCCCACGACGACCTGGCCAACATTGACATCTGACGCGCCGACAGCAACCGAGCATCCGCGCTGGATTCGGTCTCGGTTGCGTCACCCGTATGACGCCCGTCTCACCTCAGCCAAGTTTGAAATAGCGCTTCGCCCGCGTCACGATCTCGGGATCGGTCGGGTGATCGCAGCTCTCCACCCTCACGACGTGCTTGCTGACCGCCGGCCAGTGCTCATGCAGATAGCTGACGAGTGCCGTCTTTTCCAGACCCGGCCCCAAGACGAGAATTTCCTCGGAGGGCCGCACCGTGTCGGCGACGCGACGCAGGAATTCCTGATCATCCTCGACATGGCCTGAGCCAATGCTGTTGGCTTTGTGGTGAAGATGTTCAGTCGGCAGTTTCGAATGCAACAGGACCTCATCGACGCCACCGAGGCCGACAAAAAATACTTTGGCGACCAGATGGTCGATCCAGATCACGGCATGGTTGCGGGTCGTCATCACTGCCTCGTTGTTTTGTTCGTTGTCACGCCGCGCTGACGTCTTCTTCGGAGTCCCGCGCCTTCCGCAGCGACCGCTCGACCACCGACAGCAGCTCTCGTCGGCTGATCATGCCGATCACCACGCCGCCGCAGACCACCGGAAGCTGAGACACGCGCCTCGCATCCATCTGCGCGACAACCTCGTCCAGCGACGCCTCTTCATCCACGAAGGCCGGCTTGCGCGTCATGACCTGCTCAACCCTGAGGGCTCGCATTCGTTCGCGGATCGCCTTCTGATTGTTGGGGCGGAACAACGACGTCAGCCGAGTCCTGCCCGGGAAATTCGATCCGAGTTCGACCCGGTGCAGGAAATCTCCTTCCGAAATGATGCCGACGAGCTGGCCGTCGCCATCCACCACAGGAAGCGCGCGCTGGTTCGTTTCCAGCAGCAGTTGAACGGCATCGACAAGCGGCGCCGCCGGCTGGATGCTTGCCACGGAGGCCCTCATGACATCGGATGCATTCATGCCGTCGCACTCCAGCAAGGTGAGTTTGTGCCAAGACCAGAGCAAGATTTGCCACGATCAGTCTTGAGCTGAATCAAAACGCCCGACAGAACTCAAATGCCGCCGCCCGGTTCGAGCCGCAGCCGACGTTCAACCGAGCGATTCGGCGTTATCCAGCTTTTCAAGCACTGTCTCCCAATAGCCGGGATCGCTCAGCGCCGGGTTGAACGCGTGCTGAAGCAGACGAGCCTTGCCAGAGGCGATATCCGCCGCTGCATCCTTGGGATCGCTGGCCGCGCTCGAATAAAGCCGGCATTCCTGGAACGTCACCCGGTCTCCATTGCGCAGAAACTGGATACTGCCGGCGTGAGCCAGCCGCGTGAAGCGAGCCGCTTCGATGTCGGCGTCGTTTTTGCGCTCATAAACCCAGAGCCGCCGTTCCCGCGAGGTCCGTTCGCCGCGAAGTCGATCGAACTCGATGACAAGAACATACATCGCGATCTCCTGCAGAGGGTCGATCTTGGGCCGATCGCCTGATTTTGCAGCTGCGCGGCGCAGAGAACATGAGGTAGATCAAACAGATTGGCGACACCAGGCGTTATCAGGTGCGGCAGGTTGCGAACGCGTCACGGACAGGAGAACACGCATGTACAAAGATATCCTGGTTCATATTCCCTCGACACAATCGCCGGAGCCCGTTGCCACCTACGCGGTGTCGCTCGCCAAAACACTGGGAGCGCGGCTCGAGGCCGTCGCGTTTGGCTATGAGCCCTATGCCGGACCGCTCTCGCCTGAAGGTGCGACGGCTGACGTTGCGGCCTTGATGGATACCTTGAGGCAGCAGGCGCTCGACGATGCGAAGGCTGCGCTGGCCATTTTTGCCGCGCAGGCCGACAAGGCCGGCGTTCCTCACAATGAGCGCAGCATCGGTGTAACGCCCGGCGAGGCCGCTGGCAGGATCGGAGAATTGTCGCGGCTTTACGAGTTGACCATCGTGCCGCAGCCAGATCGTTCCAACCCGGGCTATGATCAGCTGGGGCCGGAGTCCGTCCTGTTCAACTCCGGCGGCCCCATGCTGGTGATTCCCTTCATCCAGAAGGGTCCGTTCAAGGCCGACAATGTGCTGATCTGCTGGGACGGCCAGCGCGAAAGCGCCCGCGCGGTGCGCGACGCCATGCCTTTTCTTCAGCGCGCCGGTGCCGTCCAGATCCTGACCATCAACGAGCAACAGCTCGACCTCGAAGAGGCCGGTTCGCGCGCCCTTGCCGCGCGTCTCGAGCAGCGCGGCATTCGCGTGAAGGTGCAAACAATCAATGAAGCGGGCCTTGATGCGTTCAACGTCATGCTCTCGACGGCGGCTGATTACAATGCCGAGTTGATGGTGATGGGCGGTTATGGCCATTCGCGGCTGCGTGAATTCGTGCTCGGCGGCGTCACGCGCGGCATCTTCGAAACCATGACGCTCCCGGTCTTCATGTCGCATTGATCTTCAAGCTGCCGCCGTTCCGAGAGGTCGATCCCGATGACACGTTCAGCGCGCGCTGGACTGACGAGCCGGCGACTGACGAGTTGGCGCCGGCGCCTCTATGAAATCCTCGAACAGGGCGCGCCCGGCGACCGGGTGAGCACGGCGACAAACCGGGCGATCGTGGTCCTGATCATCGCCACGGTTATCGCCACCGTGTTGGAATCTGTCCCGGATCTGGATGAACGCTATTCCGGTTATTTCCTGGCCTGTGAATTACTGGCCACGATCGCGTTCACCTCGGAATACGCCCTGCGTTTGTGGACGGCGGTCGACCATCCCCCGCACGCCCATCTAAGCGGGAGCCACGCGCGCCTGCGCTTTGCGACCAGCCTGCCGGGCTTGATCGACCTGATCGCCGTTCTGCCGTTCTGGCTGGCTTTCGTCATCACGCCCGATCTCAAGCTTATCCTGGTGGTCCGGCTGATCCGGTTCCTGAAATTGATTCGGTATTCGCCGGCGATGCGGTCCCTGCTCGACGTCCTCTACGCCGAGCGGCGCGCGCTGCTGGGCTGCTTCGTGATTCTCTGCGGCACGACGATCATGGCCGCGGCGCTGATGCACATGGCCGAGCGCCATGTGCAGCCCGACAAGTTCGGCACCATACCGCAGGCGATGTGGTGGGCGATCGTGACGCTCGGGACCGTCGGCTATGGCGATGCCGTCCCGGTTACCACCTTGGGGCGCATGCTTGCCGGGGCGACCATCTTCGCCGGGCTTTTGATGGTGGCGCTGCCGGTCGGCATCGTGGCGACGGCCTTCTCGAATGAAGTGCACCGGCGCGAATTCATCATCACATGGAGCATGCTGGCGCGGATTCCGCTGTTTGGCGAACTCAGCGCATCACAGATCGCCGACGTCATGAAATATCTGCGAGCCCAGAAGGTCGAGGCCGGGGTGACGATCACCCGCCGCGGCGAGCCGGCTCACGCCATGTATCTGATCGCCGATGGCGAGGTCGAAATCCGGCTGCCGGATCGCCGGATACGTGTCGCAACCGGACATTTCTTCGGGGAAGTCGCCGCTATCCGTCGTGCCCGCCGCTCGGCGACCATCGTCGCGATCACGCCGACGAGACTGCTGGTGCTGGATGCCGTGGACCTGCACGCCCTGATGGATCGAGAGCCTCAAATCGCGGCAAGGATCCGGGATGCGGCGCGCACACGGCTCGCCCATGAGGTTGATTCGCGCGACGGTGACCTCGTCGCGGAAGAGCTGTCAGCCGACCAGGATCCGCCGAGTCAACCGCAGGACTAAAACTAAAATGGCCGGTGGCGCGGCCCCTCGATCAGTGATCCCTCGCGCGAGGTCAGCTTGCTCGTCTGGCGATCGGCCCAGGCAAGTACCAGCCCGAAAACAACGAACGCGATGACGGTGCCGGCGAGCACGAGGATGGTGATCAAGGGCATGGTGGTCTCCTGATGAGACCGCGAGCTTGCTCCTTTGGCCAAGCCCGATATTGCGCTGGATCAAACATCTCATCGAGCGCTCTGACATGCTGCGGATATCGCCGAGGAGCGCCCCCCGGCCACTTCGTCCAAAGGATTTCCGATGGCCCGGTTTCCTGACGGCATTCCGCAATCGCCTGGTCGGCAGCGATGGCTGTCGGCCGTCACCGTCGCTTTCACGCTGCTCGTCCCGACGCCGCCGGCCGGGGCGGCCAGCATCGCGCAGGGTCGGCGACTGGCGTTGGTCAATTGCGCCCGATGCCATTCGATCGACAAGAGCTCGCCGAGTCCGCTGACGATCGCGCCGCCGTTTCGGACGCTCCATACCCGCTACCCGATCGAAGATCTGGAAGAAGCCCTCGGCGAAGGCCTCATCACCGGCCATCCGACCATGCCTGAATTCCGGTTCGAGCCGGATCAGGTCGCCGACTTCCTTCTGTTTCTGAAGTCGCTGCAATAGCCCGGACCGCTCGCTGGTCGCGGCATCGGTTGCCGCCTGCAATCGTGACGGGACTTGATTTGCCTCAACGGCAGGGTCGCGAACCCCTGCGATGCTGCGATCACAATTTCAAGGAGAACACAGATGCGCGCGCACCAGATCATGACGCACAACGTCGTCACCGTGACACCGGAGACATCGATTGCCGAGGCCGCAAATACGATGCTGATGAATCACATCAGCGGACTTCCGGTCGTCAATGGCGCCGGCAAGCTGGTGGGCGTGGTCTCGGAGAGCGATTTCCTGCACCGCGCCGAAATCGGCACCCAGCGCAAGCGCAGCCGCTGGCTGCAGTATTTCGTCAGCCCCGGCAAGCAGGCCGATGAATTCATCCATGAGCGCGGCCGCAAGGTCGACGAGGTGATGTCCGTCAGCCCGCTGGTCGCGGCGGAAGACAGCACGCTCGAAGAGCTTGTTGAAATCATGCAGACAAACAACATCAAGCGGGTGCCCATCCTGCGCGGCGATCGGCTCGTCGGTATCGTGACGCGCTCTAATCTTCTGCACGCCGTGGCCGGGTTGGCGAGAGACATCCCGGACCCGACCGCCGACGACGACAAAGTCCGCGAGCGAATCATTCGCGCCATTTCTCCCAATGACTGGCGGCCGCTCGGGTTGCAGGTCACGGTCCGGGACGGCATCGTCCATTTGAACGGCATCATTGTCGATGAGCGATCCCGCAAGGCGGCCCTTGTCGCCGCGGAAAACGTTGCCGGCGTCACGCAAGTTCACGACCACCTGTGCTGGGTCGACAATTATTCAGGTTTTTATCTGAATTCTCCGGAAGACCAGCTCCTGGCCGCCAAAGCGGGCTGACAGAATCCCTGAACGCCAGCGCGAATCTCGCCGCGCGCAGTCCGGAAAACTGCGCGGCGGTTTTCCAAGATTCAAACAAGCCCCTGAGGCGCGATGGCTACTCAACCAAATGCCATTGCGCCTGAATCGGCCTGTCTGATGAAGCACGGGTGACCGCTGCAATGCGGAGGCCATCGGGCGCCCCCAGACTGCCTTGTTTGGCCGGCAGTAGGTGAAATCACTTAGGTGAAGAAGCCGAATATTCAGTGCGCCAAACGCGAGGCATCTTCCTGCCATTCACGGTTCAGGAGCTTCGTCATGCTGCATCACCCCCTCTCCGAAAAGACCTTGCCCAATCCGCCGCGTTTTCAGGCCCCGGCGTCGGATCACGCCGGCGCGCTGGAGCTGATGGGGACGCAGCTCCGCTTCTGCCGCAATGAAGAGATTTATGGCGATGGCGAACCGGCTGAATATCTTTATAAGGTCACCAGCGGAACGGTCAGGACCTCAAAAATCCTGTCTGACGGCCGCCGCCAAATCGGCGCGTTCTACCTGCCCGGCGACATTTTCGGGCTCGAAGCCGGTGACACCCATACCTCTTCTGCCGAGGCAATCGGCGAATCGCGCATTCTCGTGATCAAGCTCCGATCGGCCATGGACCTCGCCGCACGCGATGCGAAGGTCGCCAATCAACTCTGGAGCGCGACCAGCCGAGAAATGCAGCGCGCGCAAGCCCATATGCTGCTGCTGATCAAGACCGCCCAGGAGCGCGTTGCCGGCTTTCTGATCGACATGGCCAAGCGCGCCAAGAACGCCAGCACACTGCAACTGACGATGTCCCGCCAGGACATCGCCGACTATCTCGGCCTGACGATCGAGACGGTGTCGCGGACATTGTCGCAGTTCGAGCGATCGGCGGCCATTTCGCTACAATCGTCGCGATTGATCGAAATCCGCAACCGCGCCGAACTGAACCGGTTGAATTCCTGATCGGCGAAGTCCCGATCGGCCGAGGCCCGGCCCGTGCCGGGCCTTGGCACGGACGCCTCGGCCTTCGCCCAAATCGGTCGAAAATATCCTTTAATCGGAACGGGACAATCCGGCGCAGAACGCGTCCAGCAGGTCCCGTCCCTGAGTCCAATCCATCAATCCACTTGAAGCGTTGATGTGGCCGAGAGCACCGGCGATCACGAGGCCTGTTTGCCAGTTGGCGGCGCACCGCCGGACATAGGGGAGCGCTCCATAGGGATCATCGGTGCTGGCGACGATCAATGACGGGAAGCGCAAGGGCTGGTGAGGGACGGCGCGAAACGACGCCGCCGCAGACGGGAATCCGGGTCCGTCAGGGTCCGGTACCGAAACCAAGAAAGCGCCGGCAACCTTCAAACTTGACTGCATGGCCCAGTGCACGACAAGGAGGCAGGCAAGGCTGTGCGCGACGAGCACCGGCGGCCGCTGGCAAGCGTCGACCGCTCTCTCAAGGGATTGAATCCAATCTGTAAGGTCCGGCGCGTCCCAATCCGTCGGCTGAAACCGCGCAAACCGCGGCTCCGCTCTTTCCCAACGCGACTGCCAATGGTCGGTCCCTGAACCGCCGATACCCGGCAATGTTATCATGCATCTCATATCTTGCTCGTGATATTGAAGGAGTGACGCCCATTCTGATGCCAGCGGTGGCAAGATGACATGGAAAGTCATCGGCTATGGCGTCAGAATGCCGATGATTTCAAGGAAAAATGGAGAACCTGCATTGGATCGCCCGCGCAGCATCGACAGCAAGGACCTGGAGATCATTGAAGCCTTGCAAGCAAATGCCCGGATGCCATTGTCGGAGCTGGGCCGAACGATCGGCCTCTCCCAGCCGGCGATTTCAGAGCGCGTGAAGCGGCTGGAGGAAGCAGGCGTGATAGAAGGCTATGCCCCCAGGATCAACCCGCGGGCGCTGGGACTTGGGTTGACCGCGATCATTCGGCTGCGGACGACGCACGAACACATCAAGGCGTGCCTGAAGAAGTTCGTCGAGATCCCTCACATTATCGAGGTCAATCGGGTCACCGGCGAGGACTGCTTCGTGCTGAAGGTGCTTGTTCCCGCACCGGAGGACTTGGAGACGATCGTAGATCGCATCGCCGGCTTCGGTGCGGTGACGACCTCCCTCGTGCTGCGCAGCGAACCAGCTCGCCCGATTGGCCGCGCGTTGATCAAAGGTCGGACCAAAACAACGTGATCCCCAACGCCCGTTATTGGCCCATTTGTAAGTAGGCAGCGGAACGCGCGACGTTTTTTGAATGGCCATCGCGCCTGGAATGCGATGGCACTAAAGCGCGATGGCGTTAGGTTGAATCGCCATCGTGCTTTAGCTTGTTGTTTGAGCATGATCTTTTCGGAAAACCGCTGCACACTTTTCCGGATCATGCTTTAGCCCGCAGGCGCGTCCTGCGAGGCCCTGCCCTGCGCCTCAACCCTGGCCGGCACCGCATCATCGTCGGCGATGGCGCGCCAGCCGGCGCCGTCCAGATCCTCATACTGATCGCTGTTGAGGGTCCACATGAAACCGGCGAGGCCAAGCAGGCCGAGCAGCAGCGCCAGCGGGACCAGATAGACCAGGACTTCCATCTCGCGTCTCCGTCTCAGTGCGGCGCGTGCGCGCGTGGTCCGATCAGGCTCGACGCCTGCCGGACACGCAGCGCATTGGCGGTGACCAGGATCGAGGAGCCCGACATCGCCGCAGCCGCGATCAAGGGCGTCACAAAGCCGGCGATGGCGATCGGCAGCGCCAGGCAATTGTAGACCACCGCCAGCCACAGGTTCTGGCGCATCGCCCGGCGCGCCCTGCCCGCAACCGATAATGCCTGGACCACCGGTTCGAGCCGTTCGCCGAGGAAGATGGCGTCGGACGCCGATTGCGCCAGGAAGGTGGCGCTGACAGGCGACATCGAGACGTTGGCGGCCGCCAATGACGGCGCGTCGTTCAAACCGTCACCGACCATCAGCACGCGACGGCCAGCGCTTCGCAGATCCTCGATCCGGGCAATCTTTTGTGCCGGCGACTGGTCGGCCAGCCAGGCCTTAACCCCGAGCGCGTCGGCGGCAGTCTTGACGGCCGTGTCCCGATCGCCTGAGAGAATCGCGAGGTCGTAGCCCCGATGCCTCAGCGTATCCATGACCTGCCGGGCATCGTCGCGAATTCGTTGCTGCAAGGCAAACACCACTGCCACGCCGTCACAGGCAAAGGCGATCACCGACGCCTCTGGAAATCGCCTGTTGATCTCGGCGATCTCGGACCACGCATCACAGAACGCGGCACTTCCCAGTCGCAAGGCGTGCCCGTCAAAGAACGCCGCGACGCCCTGCCCCGGTTGTTCGTTCACCTCCGGCAGCGGCTCCGCCGCGCCAGAAGCCTTCACCAACGCGACGGCCAGCGGATGCTTGCTGCCGAGCGCGAGCCGTCCGGCCAACTGCAGCACATCCGCTGCAATGTCGGCCTGGTTGACGATCTGCGGCTCCGGCACGGTCAACGTCCCCGTCTTGTCGAAGACGATCATATCGACGTCGGCCAGCCGCTCGATCGCGTCGCCCTTGTTCAACAAGACGCCGGCGCGGAACAGCGCCCCGACCGTCACGACTTGCACCGCGGGAATTGCGAGCCCCAGCGCGCAGGGACAAGTGATGATCAGCACGGCAATGGCGGTCACGAGCGCGTCATGAAGGCTGGCGCCGAGCACAAGCCAGCCGACCAAAGTCGCCAGCGCCGTGGCGTGAACCACTGGCGCATAAAGCGCGGCGGCCCGATCGGCGAGCTGAACATAACGGGCGCGGGCTTCGGTCGCCTTCTCGAGCAGCCTGGCGATCTCGTCCAGCAGCGTGCCCTTCGCTGGCGCCGCGACGCGAACGCGCAACAAGCCAGACACATTTAGCGTCCCGGCAAACACGCTGCTGCCCGGGTCCGCCATACGGTAGGCGGTCTCCCCGGTGATCAGGCTGTTGTCGATTTCGGACGCGCCGGTGACGACAAACCCATCGACAGAAATGCGCTCGCCGGGGCGCACCAGCACCAGATCTCCGGGAACGAGAGCCGCGACGGGCGTCTCCGTCAGTTCGTCGCGATCGCCAATCTTCGTCGCCATGTCGGCCCGCAGTGCCGCCAGATTGGTCGCGATCGCCGCGGTGCGCCGGCGCATGCTCTGGTCAAGCACCCGCCCGATCAGAAGAAACGTGATCAGCATGACGGAGGCGTCGAAATAAGCATGCTCCGCATGATGCCAGGTCTCATAGACCGACAGACCGAGCGCAAGCGTGATGCCGATACTGATCGGCACGTCCATGTTCGTGCGCCGGGCCGCCAGGGCCTGCAGGGCGGAGCGGAAGAAAGGCCGCCCCGAATAGGCCGCGGCCGGCAGCGCGATCAGGGCCGAAAGCCAGTGGAAAAAATCACGCTGCTCGGGCGAGATGTCGCTGACATTCCCGGACCAGACCGAGACCGACAGCAGCATGACATTCATGGCCGCAAAAGCGGCGACGCCGAGACAGCGCAGCAGAAACCGGGTTTCCTTGGCTTCGCTGGCCTCGGCGCGCGCCACCTCGTAGGGATGGGCGCGGTAGCCGAGCTCGGCGACGCGGTCGACGATCCGTGCCGGATCGAGCTTGCCATCTTTCCACTCCACCGCCAGGCGGCGCTCGGTCAGGTTGACCCGCGCCTTGACGATATCCGGCAGCGTGACCAGGCCGCGCTCAATCTTGGCGACGCAGCCCATGCAGGACACGCCCTCCAGCGCCAGGTCCATCGTCGCGGTGCCGGCCGCGCCATGTTTCACGAAATGGGAGAAATCGCGCATCGCCTCTCCAATCAATCCAGCCAGAGCCGGCTTTTCGACCTGAAGAGCGGCTTGCCGTCGGCGTCGGCCGCGATCAGCAG
>Ga0081455_10000876_pt1 | contig 38927 bp, 30 predicted proteins | sample TabmetS3T2R1_FD_70207 | JGI IMG/M metagenome (GOLD analysis project Ga0081455, IMG submission 70207) | Tabebuia heterophylla rhizosphere microbial communities from the University of Puerto Rico - S3T2R1 | ecosystem: Host-associated > Plants > Roots > Rhizosphere ... | reverse complement strand
TAGCAATGACGCTTAGAATTTCACTCGTCGCAGTTTGTTGCTCCAAGGCTTCGCGAAGTTCTGAGTTGGACGTTTCGAGGTCCGCCGTCTTTTGCGTGAGTTCCTGGAATAAGCGGGCGTTCTCAATCGCAATGACAGCTTGGTCAGCAAAAGTCTGAAGTAGCGCCACGTGCTTCTGCGAGAACGGCCCGACATCGGCGTGCCAAACCGTAATCGCGCCGATCGGTTCGCCCCCTCGTAGCATCGGCACGGACAGCACACTCCGGAAGCGCGCCGATTCTGCGAGGTCTCGGGCCGCGTGCTCAAGATCCGCCGCTACATCCGGGACCTGGACGACCGAGCGATCAAGGATTGCTCGTGCTGTGAACAGATGTCGGCCCGGCCGGGTTGGAAAGAGCTGACGGGATCGCTCCAGGGCTACCGATGGGTAGTTATGGTGAGCGACCATGTGGATGAGCTCGCCGTCGAACCGGTAAACAGAACTAAAGAGAGCATCACAGAGCGTGACCGAATGCTCCGCGATCGTATCAAACACGGGCTGCAAATCAGTTGGCGCGCTACTAATAACCCCAAGAATGTCGCTTGTGGCGGTCTGCTGCTCTAAAGCCTCGGTGAGCTGGCGGTTGCGATCCTGCAGTTCCTTAAACAGCCGGACGTTCTCGATAGCGATCACTGCCTGGTCGGCGAAGGTTTCCAGCAGCTTGATCTGCGCCGCAGTGAAGGGGCGCACCTCAATGCGACGCGCAGTCAGGGCTCCAATGAGTTCCCCCTGCTGGCGAAGGGGAACGACCAAGAAGGTGCGGAACCCGGCGAAGACACCCAACATTGGAAAATCGTTCTGGGCAAGGACGTCGGAAATGTGGAGCGTGCCGTGCTCGCGAATCCAGCGAACCTGTGGTTCATCGCTACTTATCTCGACGCGGCTAATAGGCATGGATATGGGACCAAAATGAGCGCGCCTAGTGAAAATGTCGCCCTCGCGGAGTCGCAATCCCACGTCTTCAATGCCACAAACCTGTACGGCGCTCTCGACGATGGCATCGAGCACCGGCTGCACGTCCGTCGGCGAGCGGCTGATGATGCCGAGCACCTCGGCCGTCGCCGTCTGATGCTCAAGCGCCTCGCGCAGTTCTGCGTTGCGCTCCTGGATCTCTTTGAACAGCCGGATGTTCTCGATCGCGATCACGGCTTGGGCAGCGAAAGTCTTGAGAAGCGCAATTTGCTTGTTGGTAAACGGGCGAGACTCGACTCGTCGAATGAGGATCGCGCCCAACGGTTCACCCTCTCGAAGCAGCGGGACGGCCAGCCTAGTCCTGGTCCGTAACCCGCGTTGACGTTCCTGCCGTGAGGAGTCCGGAAACTCCGTATCCAAGTCCGTGATTTCTTCATAAACATGAATTTCCTGCCTGTCGGTTACGGCTCGCCCGGTTACTGAGCCGCGATTACGGGGTAACGGGGTCGCTCCCAGAAATCCGTGGATCGCGACCGGCTGCATCCAGTCACCATCTATTCTGTAGACCACCGCGTCTGCGGCGTCACATAAACGCGCGGCGTTAGTCGCGACTGTCTCCAGCACAGGCTGCAAATTCGTAGGTGAGCTGGCAATGACACCCAAGATTTCACTCGTAGCGGTTTGTTGCTCAAGCGATTTCTTGAGTTCTTGGAACAACCGGACATTTTCGATCGCGATGACGGCCTGGTCCGCGAAAGTTTCTAGAAGCTTGATCTGTGCGGGGGTGAAGGGGCGCAGCTCGGTGCGTCGTGCGGTGAGAGCTCCAATGAGTTCCTCCTGTAACCGAAGTGGAACGGCCAACCACGTGCGCAGCGGCCCCGGAGCTACCAATGGGATATCGTTCTGCGCGCGAACGTCGGGAATGTGGAGCGTGCCATGCTCGCGCACCCATCGAACCGGCGGCGCGTCTATGGGAATCTCGGTGCGGTTGATAGGTATGGGACCAAAATGAGCCTGCGAGACCAGACTGTTACCCTCACGGAGTCGCAACTCCACGTCATCAATCCCACAGACCTTTGCCGCGCTTTCGACGATTGCATTCAGCACAGGCTGCACGTCCGTGGGCGAGCGGCTGATGATACTGAGCACCTCGGCCGTTGCCGTTTGATGTTCCACGGCCTCACGCAATTCTTCATTGCGTTGTTCGAGCTCGCGATCACGAGACTCAAGTTGTTCGGTGACGCGCTTTAGCTCTTTTTTGAGTTGGCGCTGATCAGCAACACGCGGACTCTTTTTCTTCTTTGAGGCCCCAAGTCGAACCATGGAAATTCTCCCGACTCCTACTTTGGCAGACGGTCAGCGGCTAACTGGAATGCACAGTATTTCACCGCCGAGACACGGAGTTCGCAGAGATCGGAGTATGTTGATCAAGAACTCTTTACTCGGCGCCCTCAGCGCCTCCGCGGTGAATTCTCTTCTAGCCTGAGAGCCTAGTAGACAATGAAGTTCGGTGTCAACCGCGGTGGAAAACTTAACTACAGAATGAGGCTTTGCACCGCTAAGCGATCTATCATCGATTTGAACGAGACGAAGTCTGCAATCACGATGGACAAGTCATAGGGAGTTGCAGTATGAAAGCGGCAGGCCGGCGTTTCCGTGCCGGGGAATTTTTGCGTCGCTTTACCAAAACTCAGAGGAGAGAATGATGAAACGAAATCACTCGCGCTTGTTATTCTTCGCTATCGCCTTCTGCCTGTTCATAACGGTATGTACCCGAGTATTTGCTGCAGAAAAGGCGCCTTTTTATCAAGGCAAGACTTTGAACTTCGTCATCAACTTCGCGGCCGGTGGGCCCACGGATATCGAAGGGAGAATTTTTGCCAAACACATAGGCAAGCATATTCCGGGGCAGCCCACCATCACGGTGCAGAATATGGGTGGAGGCGGTGGTCTCACTGCAGTGAATTACCTCGGAGAGGTTGCAAAGCCCGACGGACTCACAGCAGGCTACTTTACAGGAAGCCTGTTTCAACATCAGATCAAGGATCCTGCGTTGCGCGTCGATATCGCCAAGTTTGGCTTCATCACGGGTGTCCATGGAGTCACCGTCTCCTACATGCGCTCGGATGCGGCACCCGGTATTAAGAAGCCTGCGGATTTCGTAAAAGCGCAGAAATTTCGAGCCGCGGGGCTGGGAATAAGTAGCTCTAAAGATGTTCGTTTCCGGCTCTCATTCGATATCTTGGGCCTGAAGTACGATTACGTGACCGGTTACAACAGTAGTTCCGACGCGCGCCTGGCCGTTCAGCGAAACGAAGCGCAATACCACGATGAAACGCTACCTAGTTATCGCGCGGCAGTCGAACCGCAAATGGTCAAAACCGGGATGGTCACACCTATCTACTACACGGACTTGGTGGCGCCTAACGGTGAAATTCTAGTAAGCCGGGATGTGCCCGAGCTTCAGCCCTTTAGCTATTACTACAAGGAAATCTTCGGCAAGCCGCCTTCGGGCATCAAATACGAAGCTCTCAAAGCCGCCAACATGTCGAGTACCAATATGACGCGAATGGTCCTGGTGCCGCCGAAAGCGCCGCCCGAAATGATTACCACCTTGCGGCAGGCTTTCGATTCGTTGGCAAAAGATCAGGACTTCCTAGAGGACGCTATTAAGACGATGCGTTTTCAGCCGCGCTTTGAAGTGGGTCAGTCAGGCGAGGTTCTTTTCCAACGAGCATCACAGACTTCGCCGGAAATCATCAATTTTTTGAGGCAGTATATCGAGCAGGCAAACAAGTGAAATGCCGAGGCATCGCTGCGGTGATTGGCGGAAGTGATGCTCAAGCGTCCTTCCAATTACTCGGACGCGATCAACTACAAACGTCGACGATTGGCACAGAACAGTGAGCTAACAGAAGACGCCTCGAACGAATAGCTTGGAATCCGCGAATTTATCCCGCTCAACAGGCCATGCATGCCACTTGGCACGTTCTTATACGTTCCAGTGGCACGCATTCGACCCGATTCACTCGCGTGTTCGCGGCGCCCGGCGCGCGACAAAAATAGTATTCTATTTGCCTACAACGCGTATCTGGCCGCGTATCTCGCCGCCCGGCGAGAGGTCCGTGTGTACATTCGCGTAGGTAGCGCCCGCGCGGATAGCGGTGATGATTGCGGCAAGGTCACCAGCCGCGAGCTGCTGGGGTGCCTGAGACCCGGCTATGACGTTTGCGGATGTGATCACCCCGTCCACGGTCCCCTCTTGAGGGCACTGAGGAGCAAGACCAGTAGGATCCTTATTAGTGTCCGTCTGGCACAGAAAGATGACCACGCTGCCGCCTATACTCAGCTGGCCGACGTGGATATGGGACTGAGTTATTTTCCCCTGTAGCCCCCTAAACGTTTCCCTATAGCGGATGCTTTGACCGTCATCGGCAATTATGGCTGAGAACTCGCCCCGGCCGGTAGTGGACACCGCCGCGGGCGTCTCTTCGTAGCCAGTCAGTATTGCACGGATCTGCTCACCTTTGACCACGCTGGCTGTCGCCAAAAAGCCAGCCATAACCATAATAAAAATTGATAATCGCTTCATAGAGCACCTCCTTGTGATTTTAAATTTGGAACCAGTTTTTCACCAGCGACTCAGTCATCTCTCCAACGCTCCCGCATACCAACATTGAAGATGTTCCGTCAATCCCCAAACGGGTGTTTTTCATACCCCCCTAAACGGGGGTCATAGTGGCGCCTAATGAGAACCCAGTGAGATCAAAGTTTGCTCAAACTACCGAGCGAAGTTTAACCATGGATGACGAAGCGAAGAATTAACAGTGAAGAACTGATGAAGCGAACAAAGACCAAGTAAACGCCTGGTCCTGCGCTCGTTGACAGTGTTTGTTTGGCCGTGCTATCGGGGCGATAGTTCCGGCTAGGGTTTGGCGATACTGCTTCCCTGTCATTCACAGATGAAACAAGCTGTTTTCCTAATCGCGCTCCTCTTGCTGCTCCCGTTCCAAGCCTGGACGCAACTCCGGAAGGCGACCTCTATCGCGGAACTTTCAGTCTATACGGGCCCTGACCGCGAACAGTTACTCTACGCCGGTGCGAAATCCGAGGGCAAAGTCGTCTGGTATACTTCCCTTGCGGGTGACTCATACAAGGCCATCGCTCGCGGCTTCGAAGCGAAATATTCCGGCGTGAGACTGGAAGCTTACCGCGCTGGTGGCAGCGAGCTTGTCCCGCGCATGATTGAAGAGACGAAAGCGCGTCGCCCGGTCGTCGACACGTTGGAAATGACACTAGATTCCTTGATGGTTTCTCAGGCCAACAATTTGCTTCGTCCCTATGGTTCGCCTCATCTCGCCACGTATCCTGATGAGGCCAAGAAGAAAGCCGACAAGGGACTGGCGTTTTGGACCATCGTGCGCGAATCCTATAATGGCTTCGGATACAACAAAAATCAGCTCTCAGCGACCGCGGTTCCCAAGGGCTTCGATGGGCTGCTCCACCCTGATCTCAAAGGAAAACTCGCGCTCGCCTATGGCGAGAGCGCGAACAAGGCTATTGGAGCGATGCTGAAGATCAAAGGCGAGGCCTTCGTCAAGAAACTCAAGGATCAAGATATCAAAGTCTACACAGTAAGCAGCGCCACTCTGGTTGATTTCATCGCTTCCGGTGAAATCGGGGCTTCGTTCCATATCTTTCGCAACCACGCGATAGTTTCAATGGAAAAAGGTTCGGCGGTCCGTTGGCTGCCGATGGAACTTGTTTTTACCAACAGCGGCGCTGTGGCTTTGGCCAACCAACCACCTCATCCCCATGCCGCCTTGCTGCTGATAGACTTTCTTCTCAGCGAGGGTCAGAGAATACTGGAGAAGTTTCAATATGGTCACCCTGCCAAGGATTACGGATTCACGCGTTGGTATCCGGACGCCGGTCGATCCATCGAAGACTATGAAAAAGACAGCGCCAAGTGGGAAAAACTAGTCAAGGAGATTATTCACAAATGAGGAGTCGGATGGTTTCACGAGGCCGCGGAAAGATAAAAATGAATATCGTGGTGGCTACGCTTTGTTTGCTGTTCCTGTTGCCTTCGGAAGCCCGGCTGCAGAGCCGGAAGCCGATGACCATTGCCGAGCTGGTAACTTACAACGGAGCGGATCGCGAAAACATTCTGTACAACGGCGCGAAGACTGAAGGCAAAATTACTTGGTATACCTCCCTCGCGGGTGAATCGTACAAAAGTATGGTCAAAGCGTTTGAGACCAAGTATCCAGGCGTGAAGGTGGAAGCCTACCGAGTCTCGGGCTCCGACATCATGGTGCGAATGATGGAAGAAGCCAAGGCAAAACGCTACATTGCCGATACCGTGGAGACCACGGAGGGCAATCTAATGTTCATGCGCGACGCTTATCTGTTGCGTCCGTATCATTCACCGTATTTTGCTTCCTACCCGGAAGACGCCAAAGAGAAAGGAGAAAGAGGGCTGTATTTTTGGGCCATCGCCCGCGAGTCGTACATTGGCTTCGCTTACAATAAGAAACTGCTGTCCAAGAACGCCGTACCGAAAAACTACGAAGGCCTGCTGCATCCGGAGCTAAAAGGCCGCATGGGAGTGTCCGTCAGCGATCCCAGTTACAAAGTCATCGGCGCGATGATCAGAACCAGAGGCGTAGAGCTGGTCAAAAAGCTCAAGGCGCAAGAGATCGCTCTCCACACGATTATTCCCCCGGCGCTTCTTGATCTGATTGCGTCGGGTGAGGTCCTTGCCTCGCCCGCAATCTTTCGCAATCACACATTGAACGCCATCGCTAAAGGCGCGCCGGTGGATTGGGTGCCGATGGATATCGTACCGACAAACGTCGGTGGAGCTGCTGTTGCCGTACAGCCACCCCATCCTCATGGGGCACTGCTTTTGGCTGACTATCTCTTGGGCCCCGAGGGCCAAGCGATCCTGGAAAAATTCGAATATGGCAGTGCGACGAAAAATCTGGGTTTCAAACGCTGGCGCCCAGACCACGGTATATCCACTGAGAAATACGAGAAGGAGCTTGAAAGCTGGGAAAAGCTATTGAAAGAGATCAGCCGCAAGGGTGGATGATTGCGTGGTAGCATTCAACAATGGGGACGCACAAACCGACTAACAGATCGGGCCTCCATCGCTTCATGAATTCCTCATGTGGCTTGCTCTGTATATCCGTCGGATTTTTGCTTTCTGCTTGTCGACAGAGCTCATCGCTCGTCCGTGATCTCTAAAAGACCTTTGCTTCGAAGATAGGCGCCGAAGTATTGAGCCACCTCGCGACTCGGATGCCAGAAAAGATCATCACCCTCTTCAACTACGGAGACACCATCAGCAAGCGCCTGATCCAGCGGCTCTAGGAGATCAAAATACCGGACCTGTAATGATCCGAGGATATCCAGGATGCGACGGCGATTCTCAAGAAATTCGGCACGCCAGTCACTCACCGGTCGCAAAATTGGCAAAACCAATACTGTCAGGCGAGCTCCATCACCGTCAACCATGCGCTTCAGTTCCGCCAAACTCACGCGTACTTCGTTAATGATTGCCACCCGCTCTGTTTTCCGGGCCGTGGTCATGCCAATCCACGAGCGATAAAAGTAACTGTGCTCAAACAGCCATGGGTTGATCCGTTGAACCGGAACATTGGGCGCATATACAACCAGGCTTCCGTTGGCTTCCCGGAACGCGACCGGCGTGGTCTCAAAATCGTTCAGGTGAAACGTAAGCAAGACCTCGTCGGGCCGAAGCGCTCGATTGAAATGCTTGTAGTACTTTACTTCTTGAACTGTGTTGAAAGATTCGACTCCGGCGTTCCAGTACTCGTATTTGAGCGAGCCATACTCGTCCTTCAAAGCGTTGACGATATGGCCACGGCGGGTGACGGAATCGCCAATGAAAAGGAGCCGCTTCTTGCCGTTAGACTTGGTCAGCGGATAGTCATTCGCAAGCGTGCCAAACGCAGTATAATGGCCATTATCGAAAACCGGACGGAAACCAAAGTCCGGATCCACTACGAAAGTTGCCGCAACTGCCGACCCTCCCCTGCGAAATTGGGGTAGCTCGCGGGCTCCGCCGAACGCTCGGTAGGGTGCTTTGAATCGATAAAAAATTTCCACTGCACCTATGCAAACAACACAGCCTAATCCGAATACGAAAAGTATCGACAGCAGAGTGCGTGCCTTTGCAAAGGCGCGCGCAGACAAACAAGAAAACATCTGCAATTTTCCTAGCATGCGCTTCGAAGGGAATTGCCCATCCTGGCTCGGACACTAGTCGACATCGTTCTGCTATGTCAACTTTGAAGCGGGTTGAACTTCGCTAGCGACCGGAATCGAAGGCGATCGACTCGCGATCCACCGTAAACAGGCTCTGGGGCCGTTCGACACCGCGGAGCGCGTAGCGTCCTACCGAGACGAGGAGTCTTTTGGGCTCGCCGATTGCGGACGCGAAGGCGGAAGAGGTAAGCACCGGCTGATCGAGAGACCGGCACATGGATGCGATGCGGCTTACTTCGTTAACGGCAGGGCCGACCACCGTGAAATCGAGTCGTTCCTCGCTGCCGATGTTGCCGTAATATACCTCGCCGACGTGAAGGCCAAGGTACATGTCGGTGGTAGGAAGGCTAGCAGCCATTCGCTGCTGGTTTACCACAGCAACCGCGCGGCGCGCTTCCAGAGCGGCGGTGAGCGCCGCATGACAGGCGGTGGCCCGATCCGCCGCGGTAAAGATGGCGAGTGTACCGTCGCCGATTAGTTTTAGGACGTCGCCCTCGTGCGCATGAATGGCCGATAAAATCGCATCTGCATATTCGTTGAGCAAGGGAATAATTTGTTCGGGATCCGCCGAATCACTGATTCGCGTGTAGTTGCGCAGATCGCTAAACCAAAGGACGGCTTCGATCCGATCTGCCACGCCGCGCGCAATGCGTCCGCCCAGAACTTTTCTGCCGGCATCGCGGCCGAGATAGGTTTCAACCAGGGTTCCGGCGATCCGCGTCAGCGAGGCGGATTTCAGCGTAAGCGCGACCATGGGCACGAGCAGGGATAAATCGGCGACGTCAGAGTCGCGGAAACCTTGCGGAGCGTCTGTAGCCCACGACGAGTAGACGCAATCCATGTCGCCGATGATCCCCTCCGCGGCGAACCGATTCGTTATCGCCAGGTATTCAGTCATACCCTCGGCGCGTAGATCGGCAAATATCGAGAATTCTCCCTCGGTCTCCGCGTTTAGCCGACGCCGGAGAAACGACTCGCCCGTAAGTTCGAGACGGTAGAAAGGGCTGCGCTCCCATACGTCTAAGCGTTCGTCGCTCCGCCCAAACTCCGTAAGCAGCGTTTCCTTTCTTTTTTGTGTCCAAGTAAAGGCGCGTCCCTCATAGATTGGATGCAGCGTGTCGATCACAACATTCACACGCGCAAGGGGTAGACCGAGAGCCAAGACGCGCTCGCAAAAACCTGTCAGCGTCGCCGTTTCGCTCTGACCTGCCAAACCCGCCTCAGTGATCCACGCGGTTAGCTCAACAAATTGATCGCTGTCCATCATGAGACTCTATATATCACAAGCTCGCGTTGCTATACCCATACATTCCACATCAAGTTCGGCCGCGAAAAGGTGTGATGTCTAGCTTTTAGATAGATGAAAAGATGGGAGCTGGAAATGTTGCGTTGACAGAATATTCTCATGCGACAGCCGCGAAGAAACTACTAAGGAGCGGTTCATTGGTTAGTAGACATACAAACGGCTTGCCTGCCGAGGAACTGGAGGCCCTAAGCGAAAGAGGTTGTCGTGCAACCGCCCGATGTTATCGAACGAATGAAAAAATTGTTTGCGAATTAGACCGGTTGATCTTATTTGTCTCTTTGCAGAAGCTTGCAGGTTAGCGTCATGTATTTGTCAATTTCCTCCAACTGCGTTTTACATTGCTCGCGTCGTTCTAAAGTTAGATCCGAGTAATTTTTTAGCAAGTGTTCAATAAAATCTTTTGCCCCGAGTAAAATTTGGATGAACTAATTCTTTATAGTTCCATTCCTTTTGATCTTGAGTAACGCGTTCAGAATAGGTGAAGTGAGCAAGATCTTTATCCATTCGCTCTTTGTAATTAGGATTAATGTCTACTTTGGTTGGCCTAAAGCCATAGTCCGCTAACAAGACATCATCTTTTTCATATCCTTGACGGTCTTTCGTTCGGCTTTTTCGCTCAAAAAACTCCAACAATGCTCTGGAATGAATCAAAGTAGATTCCACACTGGCATTGCGCACGACTTGGTCAGTCATTTGACGAGGCAAACTGACGCCTATGAGTTGCCATACTCGATAAAGAAAATGTCCTAATGCGATGTCTTTTTGCTCGGGCGTTGGATGAAACGACTTATCCATACCAAATTGTACAAAGGATCTATTTTAGTCTGGCTATACGATCCAAGTTAAAGATCAGCTGTGTCGTGTTTCCGAAATCCGTTGAATAATTTGAGCGTCATTCCGGGCAAGCTGGCGATAGCTAGCGCGACCCGGAATCCAGGGATTTCAAAGACTTCTGGATGCCCGCTTTCGCGAGCATGACGATCAGCAGACCTTGACTTCGTTTGCGAACTTTACTTCTGCGACACTACCGCCATTAGCACACTAGCTTGGTATTAAAGACACAACTGCTCCGCATTGATCCCGCGAACAAGAATACGAAGGATAATAATCGCGTCAATGGCTCAAGCGAGAATCTTCTTCCTTGAGCTTCCTTACGTAATAGCGCCAAACCCAGGTGTTGTTGAAGGTTGATCCTAGATCCGGGAGTTTTTCGATATCGTCGGACGAGATATCCGACGCAGTGCGGCCGGTTTGAGCTACTTGCAATGTAGCCCTAGCCAGGGTGTTGAAGTTCAAGGCGCGCACCGTGGCTTCCTCGATAGTTTTGCCCGTGACGGTGATTCCATGACCCTTCATCAGGCAAATCGGTTTCTCACCCATGACATCAATCATGGGAGCAGCAAGCTCCGGCCGGTTGACGAGGTAAGATCGCGGGAATACCGGAATGCCCTCTAACGCCATACGCATCGCCTGTACGTTGAAAGCGCCAAAGATAGGACGGAATTCGAGCTCAGTGATCCCGCAGATGAGCGCCTCTTTGGGATGCGCGTGAATAACGCAACCCACATCAGACCGCTTCTTATAGATCTCGCCGTGAATCGGTAGCTCATTCGGTATTTGGTATTGTTCGCCTCTGTGTGGCCCTTTGCCGTCGAAGTCCACACGTCGTATCGCATCGACTGTGGTGTAGCGCACACCTTCCTCTTCAGGACTACGGCAGCGTATCCACATCTCATCTCCGCCGGCGATCCGAGCGCTGACATGACCCAGAATCTCATCAACCAAACCTTCCATCGCCAAGATGCGGCATGAAATCGCGACTTTCTCCTGGAGTTCTTCCGTAGGATCAGTCATATAAATTTCCTCTCGTAGATCAGTGCCAGCAAACTTACTCGAGCCGCGGTTCCAGCGCGGCGGTCATACCAGCAATGTAGCCCTGGGTAGCGCAGCGACCCATGCCGTGTTGATTGAATCCACCCGCTGACTCCCCCGCGCAATAAAGACCGGGGATCACCCGCCCGTTCATGTCGATCACCTGGCACTTCCCGTTGATTCTGAGGCCGGCGCGGGTGTCGTGAATCACGGGCGTCGCCCAGGCGGCGTAGAACGGCGGCGTCTGAATCTTGTATTGAGGTGAAGGCTTGCCGAAATCACTGTCCTCACCCGACTCAACGAACGCGTTGTATCGATCCACCGTCGCTTGCAAAGTCGCGCCCTGCATCGGCTTCGCTTGATATTCGTTCTTGATCGCTGCGGCCAGTTGCGGGATGGTGGCCGCCGCGAAGAAATATCCCTCCGGGTCCACACGTGGTGGCGTAACCTTCCATGCTTCTCTTTGAACTGCAGCCGAATCAAAGATCGCCCAAATCGGCCCGGCGCAATAATCGGGGGGCTCGGAGTATTCGTTCATCGCCATCGCCGCATTAAAAAAGTTGTACCTGGTTGGATTGAACTTGATGTTCTCGCAATTGCGATAGTCGTTTGGCGTACAAGGATCGATCTGGCGGCTCAGGTTACCATGAGGGGGATCGCCCTTCGTCTCGTCATAGAATCGCTTGCCGACCTGGTTCACCAGGATCAGATCCTGCCAATCCTTCACGTTGAAGCCGGTGGCGCGCACGAGCGGAAAGACCGGGCTCTCAAGCTTCCACACGACGTAATTATACTTCGTAGCGAGGGCACGCTGGGTGCGAATGGTGGCGCCATTCTCCAGGGTTTGATTGACCAGACCCCACAGCGAGGCTCCGATCGCCATCGCGGCGAGCTCACCACTGGCATCCTGATAACTATAAGGTTCTCCCCCGACTTGGATCACTGCGGTCATCCGCGGGTCGAACATGCGGCGAAAGTTTACATTGCTGGTACTGCCTCCGGTGGCGATGATGACCGCTTTGGTCGCGCGGAGATTCATGGTCGGTTTGGTACTTTCGATGTTCCCTTCCGAGCGAAAGCTCTTCAGCGGGGTGGTAGCGCCGGGCATAATCCTCGGCGTGTACTCCGCGGTGATGCCGATCACTCGCCCGGTTTTCTCCGCCCCGGACGGCTCACGGATCAAACTCATCATTTTATAGTTCAGCAAGAAGCGCACGCCCTTCGCTCGCGCGCTCGCCTCCAGCGGTCTGATTACGCTCGTTCCGTTGGCGGCGTTCGGACTTTCCACTCCAGCGCCCTTGCTCCAGACAGCGTGATTTTCTCGCGGTGCGGAGTTGCCTGTTGTAGACGCCCCATGATTGTCCGGAGCCTTATCTGCAAACTCCACTCCATTGGCCAACAAGAATTCGTAGACAAGCGCGCAATGATCGGCGAACGCCCGCATCACCGCGCGATCGTTGTAGCGGTAATCGGGCCACCCGTTGGGCTGGATGATCGACCAATCAGTGAGATCCGAGAAGACCGTGTCCGGCGAATCGGGTATACCGTATTTTTTCTGTGCGCTGGTGCCGCCGCCGAGAGCCATGTGGCCGCCGCTTATTATTGCGTGCCCACCGACATCGTAATTCGTTTCAACTACGATGACCGATGCGCCGCCCTCGACAGCCTTGATCGCGGCGGGAAGCCCCGCCGCCCCTGACCCAATAACCAAGATATCCGCCTCCAGGTCCCAGCTGCAGTCGCTACTCACCGCTGTTTGTTCCATCGTTTTTCATCCTTTGGAGAAGTTTTCACAAGTTCAGAATCGCTTACAACCGGAAGAGTCAAAATACAACACCCGCAAGAATGCTGACTGACAATTCAGGACACGACACCGTTCTTGCCGCGACGGTCCAGGCTGTGGTATCGGCATCCTGCAGAGCAAGAGGTCAGTCTCCACCGGGCTTGGCAGATGAGCAGGCAGCGGAAACGAACTGAGTTAACGTCTCTAACTCAATGTCGTCTTGAGGGCCGCGAAGGGTATTTCAGACAAGATTGGGGTCGCAATTTCGTAATTGTCTTGCCCAACGGATTTGATATAAAGCAAGCGAAGGTTGTTTCGAGTCTCTGAGTTCTCGGTCTCGCGTGACTCGAGACTTTAACCCGAGACCACTAATGTGTTTAGAGGGCTAGAGTCATGGTAATGATGAACCCCGCCCAATGGATGTTTCTTTTTACCGGTGTAGCGCTGGCCTATCTTGTTCTGCCACCGTTTTTCTTTATCCTCCATACTAGCCTCGTGGTGGACCGCGGCCTTCAAGCCGGGAGCTTCACGATGCAGCACTTCACGAACATCGTTGAATCCCTCGGCGACATCAAGACCTTACTTACCAATTCGATGATCTTCTCGGTGGGCAGCGCGGGTCTGGCGATCTGTTACGGAACCCTCCTTGCGTGGCTCGCCGAGCGCTCCAACGCGCCGTTTCGCACATTGGCCTACATCACCGCCTACGTTTCGTTCGCCATCCCGGGGATCATCAAAGTTGTCGGCTGGATCATGTTGCTCGGCCCCAAAGCAGGAATTCTCAATGCAGCGGTCATGCCTTTTACCGGTGCACCGCTGCTTAATATTTTTTCCATGCAGGGAATGATTCTGGTGGAGAGTTTTCTCTGGATACCCGTGGTCTTCCTGCTGATGTCCACCCCGTTTCGTTCAATGGACCCCGCGCTGGAGGAAGCTGCCACCACGGCTGGAAGCACCGGCTGGCAGGTCTTTCGCAAGGTAACCTTTCCATTGGCCCTGCCGAGTGTCCTCGCCGTGTTGATTTTAACTTTCATTCGATCCTTGGAGGCTTTCGAAATCCCGGCGTTGATCGGCATTCCCGCCGGGGTCGAGGTGCTCACGACCAAGATCTATCTTCAGATCCGGGGCGGCCTTATTCCCAAATACGGTGAGGCCAGCGCGTATTCAATCATACTAATATTCATGGTTGCTCTCGGTCTGATTCCCTACTATCGAATCACCAGCAAGACGTACAAGTTCACGACCATCAGCGGTAAAGCCTACCGCCCCCATCGCTTTGATTTAGGCCGCTGGCGTTGGTTAGGCGGCTGTCTCATGTTGGTTTTGCCGATGCTTCAGTTTTTCCCGATCGCCGCCATTACCTGGTCCTCTTTTCTGCCTTTTGCCCAAGCGCCGTCGTGGCGCGCGGTTTCGCTGCTGAGTTTCAATAACTACCGGACTGCCTTCGCTGATAGCAGCATCGTCGGCTCCGTTTTCAATAGCCTGACCGTAAGCATCACATCCGCGACCGTTGCGATCATGATCACTTTTTTTGCCGCCTGGTTGATCGTCCGCGCTTCCATCAAATGGCGCTGGATCCTGGACCAGATGGCGATGTTGCCTTTGGTGTTCCCGGGGATCGTGATGGGAATTGCGATATTAAAGATGTATCTCATGGTCCCTTTACCCGTATACGGAACCATTTGGATCCTGGTCCTGGCTTTCATCGCCCGTTACTTACCCTATGGTGTTCGCTTCAGCCATTCGGCGTTGCTGAGTGTACACAAAGAATTGGAAGAAGGGGCGATGGTGAGCGGCGCGAGTTGGTTTCAAATGGTACGCCAGGTAGTCGTGCCCCTCATTATGCCTGCGTTGCTCGCTGGTTGGATTTATATCTTTCTTATTACGTTCAGGGAGCTTTCCATTGCCCTTTTGCTTTATTCGCCGGGCTCACAGGTCGTGGCGGTTAAAATCTGGGAGCTGTGGGATAACGGCCACGTCGGCGAACTCGCGGCTTTCAGCCTGGTTATCGCCATCGGCACGGTGATGGTGGGTTCGATCTTTCTCAAAATAGCGCGGCGCCATGGGTTGCAGGACTGATCTCCGTTGAGATGTTCCAATCGTTCAAAACGTTCCAACCGTTCCAGTCGTTTCGGAGGATAAATTGTGAACCATAGTTTCACCGTCATCGACGCGGATGCTCATCATCTGGACGGGCCAACCTATAAAACCTATTTGCCCGAACGTTTTCGCGCGCGCAGCGGTCCTTATTTCCCCTCCTTCGGGTGGGACATTTTTCTAAACGGCACGACGGGTCGAAAACCCGCGAGTCCCGAAGAATACTGCATCGACCTTGACGCGGAAAACATCGGCGACGCGGTCGCTTATCCCAGTAACGCCCTCGCCATCGGCTTGGTGCGCGAGCTAGATCTCGCCGTCGAGCTGGCGAAGGCCTACAACGATTGGGCGTATGATTTCTGCAAGAGCAGCGGCAATCGTGTTAAATACGCAGCGGTGATTGCGCCGCAAGTCGTACCGGAAGCGGTCAAGGAAATCGGCCGTGCCGTCACGGCAAAGGGCGCCGTCGGTGTCATGATGCCCACATACGTGCAGTCGGGATTGGATTTAGGCCAACCCGAATTTGATCCCATTTACGCCGCAGCGCAGGAACTGGCTGTACCCATTGGCTTTCACGCCACCGCCCAGGTCGCGGTCGGCAACACTCGTTTTCATAAGTATCTGGGTGTACACATGACTTCGCACCCTTTCGAACAGATGCTTTCCATCGTCGCGATCATATCGAACGGCGTGCTCGATCGCTTTCCCAAACTCAAAGTGGCCTTTCTCGAAGCCGGTGTCGGCTTTTTGCCCTACTGGATGGAGCGCTTTGACGAAAAATATCTCAAGCGAAAGTCTGAAATGGAGCCGCTCAAGATGCTCCCCAGCGAGTACATCAAGAACAACCGTTGCTACTTCACATGTGAAGGCGAAGAATCCGCTTTGCCGCTGGTGATTGAACAGTTTGGCGACGAGTGCATGATGTACGCATCGGACTATCCACATTGGGACACCGAGTGGCCCCACACCGTGAGTCAGGTCGTTCGGCGCAAAGATATTTCGGACAAGACCAAACAGAAGATCCTCGCGGACAACGCGAAGGCGTTCTACCGCTTTTAAGAGGTAACGACAGATTGCTGCAAAGCACTCCGTCCACCCTTCGACAAAGCTCAGGGCGAACGGAGTGAGTCCAAAACAGATTGATGATTTTCCGTTCGTGCTGAGCTCGTCGAAGCACTCTTATTTTTTTCGAAAACTTTCGCCATAGGAGACTTACATGCCCGATAACAAACTCATCATCGACGACATCAACGGGAAAGAAGGGATCGCCTGGCTGACGCTCAATCGGCCCGAAAAGAAAAACGCCCTCAGCATAGCCCTTCTCAATGAGCTCGCTCAACTTCTCAGAACCATTGGCGAGAATGACAAGATTCGCTGCATCGTCACTGGGAGCGCAGGCGATTCTTACTCTTCAGGGCGCGATCTTTACGACATGAGAAACCAGAGCAACCGGAGCCGCAATCGCGGCGAGGGCGGTGTTGCGGAGATCGTTTCCATCATGCGCAAGCTTCCTCAAGTAACCGTGGCGGCGGTCAGAGGCTGGTGTTTGGGGGGAGGACTGGCAATGATCAACGGCCACGATCTCGTAATCAGCGCCGATACCGCTAAGTTCGGCATGCCGGAAATCATTCGCGGAAGCTACGGCGCCACGGCTACGCCGTCACTCTTTCACGGCGGCATCCCGATAAAGAAAGCCTTTTACATCTCCCTTACCGGCAGGAATCTCACAGGTTTAGAAGCGGAGCGCATAGGCCTCGTCTCACAAGTTGTTCCCGAAAATGAGCTCGACAGCTACGTTGAAACCCTCGCCAAAGAGATCGCCAGCCGGAACGGCGCGACCTTGGAGAGCGCCAAGATCGCCGCTTACATGCAAAAGGATTTGCCGTTTCACATGGCTCTCCAAGCGGACGACCTCGTCCAGCACCGCATGCGCTACTACACCAATCCCTTGAGCGACGTGGAAGGATACCTGCACTCGCAAAAAGGCGGCGGCACAGTGAAATACGTAAAGCCGGAGGATCGAAAGTAATTCGCCCGGAGAGACTTTATTTGTGACCAACGTCAACAAGGAGATCGTCCCGAGGAAACGCGCAAGTTTGGAAGCGCCCCGGCGCGACTCTCCGGGAAGCCGACCACCCTTCGACGGTGCGATCGGCTAAGATTTGAAAGCATCCCCGGACCGTTCGTGCTGAGCCAAGTCGAAGCACGAATCGAGCCTCTCAGTTCTTGAGGAGACAACGGCGGTCGCGTCGAGCGTCAACGGCCTACGGCTCGCCGAAAAACTTGACCGCGTTGTGATAAAGAATCTTCCGCTTCTGCGTTTCGGTGAGATCCCTACGGGCAAGAATTTCTTTTGCAGCGTTGTGGCGGCCTTCGCCGTGGGGCAAGTCGGAGGAATAGAGGATTTGATCTTCGCCGAGCAGCTCGATCTCGTGAACCAGCATCTTGTCATCGGCTTCGCCGGCGAGAAAAATTCTGCCCGACCGAACGTAATCCTGGATGGCTCTTTGCGGAAGCTCATCCTTGATCGGCATTTGACTTCGATCGATGGGAAGGTAGTGATCCAGTCGGGCCACCATGTAGAGAATCCACTCGGCGCCAAATTCCAGAAACCCAACCTTCAAGTTAGCATAGCGATCGAGCATGCCGTGTCCAACGATGGCGACAAACGCCATCATCGCCGGTAGGCTCATACCAATGCCATGGGCGTCGAGAAGTCCGGTACAGACCTCTCCAAACGGCGGATAGCTCATGCCCATGTGGACACACAGCGGCAGACTCGCCCGGTGAAGCTCATCCCACACCGGCGTGAAACTCGGGTGAGAAAGTAGGCGGTCGCCGGCGGTGCCGTAGACCACGGCAGCGGTGGCACCGAGCTTACCCATCTCTTCTACAGCTTCACAGCCCTGTCTTGCATCGCGTAACGGCAGTAACCCAGCCCACTTCAATCGCCTCGAAGCCGCCTTGCACTGTTGGCCCATGTAGCGGTTGTAAGAACGCAACAGCGCCGCTTCGAAACCGGGATCGGAGCTCATGCGCGCGTACAACGTTGTCGGATAGAGCATCTGGTGATCGATGCCCATGTAGTCCAGTCCGCGCAGTCGGGCGCTGGGATCGGAGAGATCAAAACCGCTGAGCGGAAAATCTACACTGCTTGAGGCAGCTCCGAACTCTTCGAGCACCCGTGCCGGCTCGTTGCCGGGCTGGCTACCGGGACCCAGGGCATGAGGAATAACCTGACCTTCGACTAACCAACCGTTGGTCCAGCGACCCATATCAAAGACATCCGAAAGACGAGTAGCCCGCGGCCGCCTGGCAATGTATTCTGCGGGCAGTGTTTTCCACATCCGTGGGCTCATCATCGCATGAGCATCCGCATCATACAGCCGGTAACCTTCCAGCATCTTTTTCTCCTTAAGCTTGCATCGTCAGGTCATCTCTACGACAGCATTATCGTAAAACTTCTCGGTCCGCGAGATCCTTGATCTGAGCGCTGGACAGCCCCAATAGCTCACCGAATACGGCTTCATTGTCTTGGCCCGCGGTGTGCGCAAATTCGTCGGTCACCGCTTTAGCACCAGCGAGCCGCACGGAAGGCCCGACGCGAGTTACCCAGCCGAGCTGCTGATGATAGACTTCCCGCGCAAAACCGCGCTCGCGCAAATGTGGATCACGATAAAGATCTTCCGCCGTCTGCACGACACCCGCTGCGATTCTTTCGCGCTGCAAGATAAGCATCACTTGGTGCGGAGTGTGCCGTTTGGTCCAAGACTCCACGAGAGCGTCGAGCTCCTGTTTGTGGCTTATCCGCGCGGCTAAGTCGGTGAAACGCGCGTCGTCGGCCCATTCGCGGTGTCCTACGATCTCGCAGAAGCGCACCCACTCTTCTTGCGTTTCGACCGAGATCACACACCAGCGATCATCGCCCTTGCATTTGTAGCAGCCGTGCGGTGCAGCCAAGCGGCTGAAGTTTCCCTGGGGCTCCGGGTCGCGGCCATTGATGAGTGATTCCAAGTAAGCCGGGCCCAGCATCGAGGCGGCGGTCTCCGCCTGTGAGATGTCGATATACTGGCCTTTACCGGTTTGGGCGCGGTAGTGCAGCGCGGCCAAAATGGCCAGCGCGCCATACGACGGCGCGACGTAATCAGGAAAAGCCGTCTGGCAAGCCGCGCCGGGCCGCTCTACTTCCGGATCACGCCAGAGATAAGTCATACCCGAAAAGGCCATGAGGATGGGACCAAAGCTGACGAAATCGCGGCGTGGGCCGGTCTGGCCGAAGGCCTGCAAACTCGCCATGATGATGTCTTCGCGAACTTCCTTCATCCGCGGATAATCCAACCCCCAGCTCGCCATGACCCGTGCGCTGAAGTTCTCGGCGACAACGTCGGATAGAGCGATCAGTCGTTTGGCGAGCGCCAGCCCTTCCGGATGCTTCATATTGATAGCGATTCGCTTCTTGTTGCGATGGCTTTCAAAGTCAGAGGCGATCTGGAACCGTTGGCCGCGTTGCGGACTGCGCACCGTTCGGCCGGCTTCAACGGTGATGACTTGGGCGCCATGTTCAGCCAGCAAACTACCAAGCGCCGGCCCGACGATACCGGTAGGAAAACTGAGAACTCGAATCCCGGCGAAGGGTAATGAATCCGTGGCATCACCTGATGAGCCGCGAAGCCCCTTCAGCCACGGCGAAGATTCGGTGAATGTGTTGGTGATCGACTGTTGATGTTCTCCCAGGAGTGGCGCCCCTCGCTCAATGCGCCAACGACTTTCGGAAAACTTGTAGGGATCGCCGGGAAAGGGATGCCGTCCAAGATAACAATCATCAATTTCCACTACGTATTGGCGATGTTTCGTCTGCGGGTCTTCCAAAAAAGCGCTGGGTGAATTGATAGGCGATGCGGCCAACCGATGGGATTGAAACTCCTCAAAGAAAGTCTTCGTCGCGGAGGTTAAAGTGCGTGCCTCGATGATCCGGTCAAGGACCGGCCGCAACGGGTGGCGGTTCTGGACGTTTTCGAGTTTCGGGTCCATGAGCTCCGCAGGGTTTCCCAGCCATTCGAGAAGACGCTTCCAGTGATCCGGCTGATTGCAAAAGATGCGCGCATAGCCGTCCTTGCATTTGTAGGTCTCTGCCACGGTTGTCGATTGGCTGCGGCCCGTGCGTTCAGGAATCTCGCCCGTCGCGCTGTATCGCGTGATGACTCTCAAAAACGGATCAGCAACGAGGACATCCTGGAGAGAAACTTCCACGTGGTCGCCACGGCCAGTGTCGCGCCGATTGTAGAGAGCAACAAGGGTTCCAAATGCCGCGTGGACCGAACCCAGATGGTACGCAACATCACAGGGACCCATGAGCGGCGCACGCTCGCGATGACCACAGAGATTCATCAAACCGCCCATAGCAAAAGCAACAATGCTGGGTGCTTTGAAGTCGCGATAAGGACCCGTGAAGCCGAATCCGGTTATCGAGGTCATGACCAAAGCTGGGCGGATCACCCGCAGTGTCTGGTAACCGAGCCCGATCCGATCCAGATATCCGGGCGGTCGATCCTCAATCAATACATCGGCGTTTGCTACCAGAGCACGGAGTTTAGTTTGTCCATCCGTGGTTTCGAGATCGAGGACGATACCTTTCTTGTTCGTGTGATAAGCAGCAAACGACAAACTGCCGTCAGGATGCACTATACCGTTTTTGAACGGCCCCTCGCGTCGCATCGGATCGCCGCCGGACGGCTCGATAAGAATCACTTCCGCGCCGAGGTTGGCAAGGAGCAGGCCGCAGTAACCACCCATGCGCCCGGTGAGATCGAGAACGCGCAATCCGGAAAGCGCACCAGAGGTATTCAATTCAGCAGACATGTCGAAGCTCCGTCGATGGCTTTGACCAAGTGACAATCGTCCGGAGTATATGGGCAGATGATTCGACTAGGCAAGAGACCGCGAACAAACGCCACGTCGGAATCACGAACAGTCAAGGGATCATTCTATCGTTTTAGGGATTGAAGTGAGTTTGCCGCCGCTATCGTAAACTTCGAGCGGACCATAAGATTCCAAAACCGAATGAATCTTTACGCCGTCACCCACCGCGACAAGCTGCATCGCTTCGGGGTCGAGATACTTGCGCGCCACCCGTTGCACATCCTCCGCTGTGACGGCCATGATTTTCGTCGGGTACGTATCCCAATAGTCCTCCGGCAGGCGATACTGGACGCGCGAAACAGCGAGCCCTAAGATCGCGGTCGGCTGCTCCAGCGACAGCGCAAAGCGCGCGGCGATGGCGCGCTTGCTGTCTTCCAACTCGGCGGGCGGAACTGTTTGGTCCCGGATGCGGTTGATCTCTTTGAAAAACTCCACCAGAGATCCTGCGGTCACTTCCGTACGCATACTACCGCCCGCGCGCCAGGGCCCAGGATAACGTAGGGCGCTAAAGTCACTGTAAACACCGTAGGTGTAACCTTTCTCTTCGCGAAGGTTTAAGAACAGCCGTCCCGATACTCCCCCGCCGAGAATGTGGTTCATAACCACCATAGGAACATAGTCCGGGCTGCGCCGGTCGATGGCGATATTGCCCAGGGCTACCGTGGTTTGAACTGAATTCGGCCGGTGGACGAGATAAACCTTGCGCGACGTAGCGGGAACGGGATTAGGAGGGCGGGGCCGTTTGACATCGATCATTTGCCACCCGGCAAACCACTTTTCGAGCTGCGGTATGAGCTCTTCGGCACGTACATCGCCCGCGATCGCGAGCAGAGCGTTTTGCGGCGCATAGCGCTCTCGGTGCCATTTCATGAGAGCTGCTTGCGTCAGCGTGTCTAAAGATTCGCTTGTCGGTGACACGATGGCGGCGGGATGATCGCCATAAACGGCGTGGCTGAAACGTTCATTGACTAGAAAGTTCGCCGCCGAACGTTGTTGACGGAGCTGCGCGCGCAGCCTTTGTTTCAGTTTTTCCAGTTCGTCTTTCGGAAAGCTGGGGTTAAGGAGCACGTCGACAACTACAGCAAACCAGGAATCGAAATTATCACTCAGACCCGAGGCGTTAAGTACAATCTGGGAGGAACCAAAAGAGCCGGCGGCGCCGAGTGACGCCCCCAAACGGTCGATTTCTTCTGCGATCTGTACACTAGTGCGTGATTGTGTGCCTTCACGTAGCATCTGCGCCGTCGCATTAGCCAAGCCGGTCATGTTCGGCGGTTCGAACAATGCGCCGGCGCCGCTGATATGCAGCTGCACAAAAACCGCGGGCGTGCGGTGATCTTCCAGGATCAGCACCCTTAATCCGTTCTGTAGCTTGGCCTCAATCGGTCTTGGGAGTTTGACCCGCAGTACATCCCGCGATATTGGCGCTTTGTTTTTGCGCTCGACCTTGCTCGGAGATGTTTCAATCGATTCATCGGCGTAGGGTCGGGGCACATTCTGACCCAGAAATACAACCCCGAAAACAAGCAGCGCGACGATGCCCGCTGAATCTCTTATGGGAGCTTTTCTACGCATGATGCCTTGAATCTAGCGATGCTCGGACGCGCCTTTGGCTGTCGCAGGCTTGGGCATGGTTGTCACGACGGTTCGTTGGTTTTCCTTCAAATAAGTTCGCGCAACCCGCTGCAGATCCCCTTTAGTCACCTGGCTGTACTTTTGTTCCAATGTATTGATGAGCTGCGGATCATTGTAGTAGACCGCGTAATGACCAAAGGCATTCGCTCGAGAGCGGGTACTGTAGTGCTGCTGGGCCCGCTGGCGGCGCAACTGCATTTGTACCTTGCTGAGCTCCCAATCGGCGATTTCTTCGTTCTGCAATCGTGCGATATCCTCATAAATGAGTTTCTCGAGCGCTGCCAGATCGACCCCGGGTCGAGCCATAATCGAGAACCAAAAAAGCGACGGCCCGCGCCGTTCATCGGGTCCAGCGGAAGCGCTGAGCGCCAGCTCCTTGTCTTTTATCAGCTTCTGATAGAGACGCGATGATACCCCGCCGGACAGCACGTGCCCCAGCACTGAAAGCGCATACCAGTCCGGCGTGTTGCCCGGCGGAATTTTATAAACGATATCCAGACGCGGAGCCTGCGCGAAATCATCCTGGATGACCTTGCGGCGCTCGGTTTTTTGCTCCGGTTCGTTGACATCGGGCACGGGCGGCACCGGTTGTGCGCGGATGCCTTCGAAGTATTTTTTGATCAAATTCAGGGCGACGCTCATCTCGAAGTCTCCGACCAGCGACAGCACGGCATTGTTAGGCGCGTAGTAAATGCGGAAAAAATCAACGGCGTCCTGAACCGTCGCGCGGTTTAGATCCTCCATCGAGCCGATAACGGAATGTTGGTATGGGAAATTGACATAGGCGGCCTCGATCACCTCCTCATAGGTTCTCCCGTAGGGACGGTTGTCGAAGCTCTGCCGGCGTTCCTCTTGCACCGTTTGCCGCTGGTTGTCGAGGTTGGCCTGGGTGATGTTCAGTGCGCGCATACGGTCCGCCTCAAGAAAAATCCCGAGCTCGAGCTGGTTCGCCGGCAAGGTCTCAAAGTAGTTGGTCCGCTCAGCGTTCGTGGTGCCGTTGGCGCTGCCGCCGTTATTTTGTACCAAGATGAAATGCTCCCCTTTGCCGACATTTTCCGACCCCTGAAATAACATGTGCTCGAACAGATGGGCGAAGCCGGTTCGCCCCGGTCGCTCGTCGCGGGAGCCGACATTGTAGGTGACGCAAATGGAATAGGTGGGTGCGCTATGATCTTCGGCGAGAATCACCCGAAGACCGTTGTTCAATTTGAATTCTTTGAAGGCGACGTCGAACGACTTGGTAGATTTGGCGGCGGTCTGATCGTGGTCGGATTCTGCGCTCTCGAGCAGGTTCCCGGTAACAATCGATACCAGGACGATCAATCCCGCGACAAAAGTTTTTGCTGTTTTCACCGGTTGTTCGTGCATTGGGCCAACTTCGTGTCATCACGACGTTCACTGTTAGTATATTTCCATAAGGGCGGCTTCAGCAAGGTCCAATGCGAGTTTTACCGTTGATTTCTGGGCCGCAAGGGAATAAGGGAGAGGCCAGCCAAAACAGTCTAAAATTGAATGGGAGGTATTGCGTGAAGACTTCATGGGAAAGCGTCACCGTCGAGAACAGTCCGATGCGACTTTATTTATGCCAACCGGAAGGTGCGAGCGCAGTTCCAGCAATCGTGGTTATACAGAATCAGGATGGTGTTGGCGAGTTTACCCAGGAGATGACACGGCGGGTCGCCGAGGCGGGCTATGTCGGCATAGCTCCCGATCTCTATCACAGGAATACTCCGGAAATTAACGCCGACCACCAGAAGCGCGCGAGCAGTCGTCGAGACGCTTGGGTAATCAACGATGTGAATGCCGCCGTAGACTTTCTGCGGGGCTGTGTAACAGCCGACGTCAGTAGGCTGGGCATTGTGGGTTTTTGTATGGGCGGGCGAGTTGCGTGTTTGATGGCCGCAGCCAATCCCATTTTTCGCGCGGCGGTGGATTTTTACGGCGGCGGCGTTTACAAAGCCTGGGGTGACGGTCCGGCGCCGTCGGACCGCGTTGCAGAGATTCATTGCCCTCTCCAGGGTCACTTCGGCGAGCTGGACAAGAACCCGCCCGCTGATGACATGCGCACGTTGGATGCCGAGTTAATCCGGTTGGGAAAACCCCACGAATTCTATTTTTATCCGAATGCGGGCCATGCTTTTAACCGCAAAGGCTGGGGCGGTTATCGACCTGAAGCCGATGCCGCATCCTGGCCGCGGACTTTAAACTTTTTCAGGAAACATCTGCTGGACGTCGCGCCGAGACGCGCCGCTGCTTCACGATAGGATGATAACAATAGCAATGACTAACCCGCGTTTTTTCCTACCTCTGGCATTTGTCCTGTTCATCATAGGGCGAGTACCGGCCACCAACGCCGCTGATCCCAAGCTCGTGAACATTGGCTGGACCGGCGGCTCGAGTTGGACTTCACTGCCGGACCGGGTCGCCACTGAAAAAGGCTTCTACGAAAAAGAAGGCTTTCGGGTTCGTTACATCCAATTCCAGGGGACAAACTTGATGCTCAGCGCGCTGCTGGCCAATGAGCTCGACTATGTGACCATCTTGCCGTTTATCGCCGGTGCCGCTACGCGTGGCCTCCCGGTGAAAATCGTCGGAGCGACTACCAAAGCGAGCGGTTATGCCATCGTGGCCCGATCGGACATCGACAGCATCAAAGCGCTCAAAGGCAAGAGGATCGCCATCAACAGTTTCGGCAGCTCGGCGGACTTTGCGATTTATCAACTGCTTAGCCGAAACGGTCTAGATCCCAACAAGGACGTCACTTTGCAAGCGATCGCCGGCAGTCCGGACGCACGTTTCGCCGCGCTGCTGGGAGGCTCCGTCGAAGCCACTGTCGTCAACAGTCCATTCGAATATCGGGCTGAGCAGAAAGGGTTCAAGACTCTTTTGTCGGTGAAAGAGACCGCGGAATTCGTTCGCATTCCCATCACCGGCCTGAGCACGACGCAACGAAAGATTGAAAAGGAGCCGGATGAGATCGTGCGGGTGTTGCGCGGCCAGCGCTTGGCGATCTTGTTTCTCCAAAGCCAACGGGAAATCGGCGTCGGGCTGCTTGAAAAGTTGCTCAAACTCGATCGGCCCGCCGCTGAAAGATTCTACTCGGTTTACCGCGACCAATTTAACCCGGACCTGACTGTGCCGGACTCCGTCGTCGAAGAATGGATCGCCGTGGGTACATTTCGAGCGAAGGAAAAGATCAACGTTAAACCTCAGGCGGTTTATGACTGGACGTTCGCGGAAAGAGCCCGACGATAATGGCACTGGCAACATGACTCACAAGATGACTGAGTTAATAGGGAGTTCATTGGTTAGTAGACATAGACGACAAAGGGATGAGCCCTGGAAAGCGCGGGCACCCGAATCTAAAGAAAGCGTTCAGGCCCTGGCCGTCGAAATAATCACCCCTTGGAGCGGATCGGGTGGGGCCTACAAGTCACAGACCCATTGCCCGTGCTTGGAAGGGGCCCGTCCCTTGGTTCTGAAAACCGAAATTGTTTTCATACTTACGAACTTATAGTTTTTGAATCGTGGATAGTCTCAAAACTTGAAGACCATTCATGTGAATCCTGACATCACCCGCCGACAATTTCTTAAGGCCACTGGTGCCCTCGTCGTGGCATTCGGCTTGCCGGTCGAACTACGGGCTCAAAATGCTCCGGCATTGCGTGCCTCGGGTGGCCCCCTTGCGCCGAACCAACTCGATTCTTGGCTAACGGTTCGGCAGGATGGCATGGTTAGCGTGATGACCGGAAAGGTCGAGCTCGGCACGGGAGTATCAACCGCGCTGCGCCAGATCGTTGCCGAGGAGCTCGATTTTCCTTTCGAAAAAATTGAATGGATCCAGGGCGACACCGCCAACACCGTTGACCAGGCACCGACATTCGGCAGCCAGACGATTAAGCGTGGCGGCGGCCAGTTGCGCCAGGCCGCTGCGGAGGCCAAGGCAACACTGCTATCTTTGGCGGCGGCGCGCTTGGGGGTGCCGATAGAAAGGCTCACAGCCGCTCAAGGCGTGATCAGCGACTCCGGGAATCCGAAAAAGAAAATATCTTATGCTGATCTCATCGGCGGGCAGCATTTCAATCGCGATATCACCGGCAAGCTCAAACCGAAAATCACGACCGCATACAATATCGTTGGCAAGCCTGTGCGGCGTGTCGATGTTCCCTTAAAAGTGACCGGCGCTCATACCTATGTGCAAGACCTTCGCATGCCCGGTATGGTTCACGGTCGCCTTGTCCGGCCTCCGGCGTTCGGAGCAAGACTCGTAGCTGTCGAAGAGTCTTCAGTAAAAGACGTTCCTGGGTTGATTAAAGTGGTCGCGAAAGGGAATTTCGTCGCTGTTGTGTGCGAGCGCGAGGAACAAGCGATCCGCGCCGCGCGCAATCTGAAAGTTACGTGGGAGGGCTCACAGGTCCTGCCGCCGATGAGCGAGCTTCATGCGGCCTTGCGAAGTATCCCGAGCAACGACAGGGCGCCTGCCAACACCGGGGATGTTGACGCTACGCTGGCGGGCGCGGCCAAGACATTGAATGCCACATACCATTGGCCGTTCCAACTGCACGCTTCCATTGGCCCTTCGTGCGGGCTTGCCCACGTCAAGGACGGCGAAGCGACGATCTGGTCGGGGACGCAAGGAGCGCATCAGCTTCGTCCTACCATCGCGCAGTTGTTGGGCATTTCCGCGGCCAACGTTCGTGTGGTGTTTGTCGAAGCGTCCGGCTGCTACGGCCACAACGGAGCGGACGACGCGGCGGGCGATGCCGCGCTTCTCTCCCAGGCCGTCGGAAAGCCCGTCCGCGTACAATGGATGCGACACGACGAACATGGCTGGGAGCCTTTGGGACCGGCGATGGTGATGGAAGTTCGTGGCGCTGTGGATTCGCAAGGCAATGTAATGGCTTGGGACTATCAAGTTTGGACCCCCACACATTCCAGTCGCCCCAACGCCAGCGGCGGGAGTCTCCTCGCCGGCGCCTTGGCGGGAATTTCTGCCGGCAAAGCCAATCAGTCCGGCGCCGATCGTAACGCGAATCACACCTACGATTTCCAAAACAACCGCGTCATGGTTCATTGGCTGAACTCAAGCCCGATCCGAGCCTCCGCGCTGAGAGGTCTCGGCTCGCCGCAAAACACGTTCGCCAACGAATCGTTCATGGATGAGCTTGCTGGCGCAGCGGGCATGGACCCGTTGGAGTTTCGCCTGCGGCACCTGAGCGATCCGCGCGCTCAAGCCGTCCTCCAAGCTGCGGCAAAACGAGCCGGCTGGATAAGTCGTCCATCGCCTCAAAAAGTCAGGCCGGGGACAGGGATAAATAGCGGCCGCGGTATCGCGTTCGTTCAGTACGATCGCACCGAAGCCTATGTTGTTGCCGTTGCCGAAGTCGATGTAACTCCGGTCGATGGCCAGGTCCGGGTCAAACGCGTGGTGGTCGCCCATGACTGCGGGCTTATCATCAATCCCGACGGCCTGAGAAACCAAATTGAGGGAAACGTAATTCAAGCGACGAGCCGCACACTCAAAGAAGAGGTCAAGTATGAGGGTTCGATGCTGACCAGCCTCGACTGGATTTCTTATCCGATTCTCAGGTTTTCAGAGATCCCAGAGGTAATAATCGAGCTGATCAACCGCTCGGATCAGCCGGCAGTAGGTGCCGGCGAAGCTACCACCAGTGCCATTCCGGCGGCCATAGCCAACGCAATCTTCGACGCCACCGGCGTTCGGCTCCGAACGGTTCCTTTTACACCAGATCGGGTCAAGGCCGCATTATCTTGACTCGATTCAAAAAGAGGCAAAATCAACGTCAACCCGCGACTGATCTGCGCGATCGGGAGGCATCATGCAAACAGGAAAATTTCTTACTTTTTTGTTTTCGATTATAGTTATCAAGTTTTTCACACCAGACATTGGATATGGCCAAGATAAGATCCGCATCGGCGTACCCCTGTTCCCGACGGTTTCATATCCGGTATTTATCGCGCATGAGAAAGGTTTTTTTGAAAAGAACGGTTTAAAAGCCGAAATCATTAGGATCAACAGTGAGCCAACGACTTATCAGGCACTGATTTCAGGCGACATCGATGCCACATCCGGTGCGCCCACCGGTTTGGTACAATCCAATTTACAAGGCGTGCCGGTGGTCTCGCTCGGGAGCTGGGACAACCTGGTTTCGTACACCGTAGCAACGAGAGAAAAGATTGACGATCTATCCCAATTGAAAGGAAAAAAGATCGGCATCAACAGACTGGGCGGAAAATCGTCGCTGATTCTCCGAGTCATGCTGGAGGACGCCGGCCTCAACACCACAAAGGATGTCACCCTGCTGCAACTAGGCGGCTCGCAGGAGCGATTGGCGGCGTTGATGCGCGGTGGCATCGATGCGGCGCCGGTGGATTTTGCTTTTGAGCCTAAAATGAAACAATTGGGTTTCTTTCTCGTCTCCGGCAAAAAGACCCCTTTTATGAACGGCCCTATCACGGTGAAGCTTTTTTCCTTGCAATCGAATCGATCCAAATGGGTGCGCTTCGTGAAATCCTATTTGGAAGCCACCCAGTACATGACAACAAATAAGGAAGGATCGGTGGAAGTGCTACGGCGCGCGGTGGGTATCGAAGACAAAGAAACGTTGGATCACGCCTACGAGCAGATGCGCATACGGGCCGATGTTAATCTGATTCCGCCGGAAGCGGCGGTGGACAACCTTATCAAGATGATGACTTACATCGACAAACGGGCATCGTCCATCGATAGAACCAAGCTGGCGGATTATTCAATCTTGAAAGAGCTGGGTCAAAACAAGGCATTGCCTGCGAAGAAGTAGTCGAACACGGAAAACTACAATACAATACAATCTCAAACTCTAGCACTACACTATTCTAACGCTCCAGGATTTTAACATGAGCGAGATTCATTTCGTTGATACTACCCTTCGCGATGGACAGCAGAGTCTCTGGGCTCTCGGTATGAGAACCGGGGCGATGCTACCGATCGCGGCACAAATGGATCGCGTGGGCTTCGAATCCATGGAATTTTTCGTCTCGATCATGATCAAGAAATATGTCCGCGAGCATAAGGAAAATCCGTGGATCTGGCTGCGCGAGGGAACCAAACGCTTCAGCCGCACCCGGCTAAGAAATCATGGCGGCATGCACGGCTCCGGCGCGTTTGAAAAACTGCCGCACGCGGTGATGCGGCTCTTGATCGAGCGGGTCGTCTCTTACGGCATCACCTTGACGCGAACTTCCAATTGCTGGAACGATTTTCAAGAAATGAAAGAGGAGCTGCATCAACTACGTGAGGTCGGAATGGAAACCATCGTCAATCTCATCTATTCCGTTTCTCCGCGTCACTCTGATGCCTACTATGCCGAAAGAGCACGTCAGGCAGCCGCCATTCGGCCTTATCGGATTTGCTTCAAAGACGTGGGCGGCCTGCTCACACCGGATCGTGCCCGAACTTTGATTCCGATCATTCTTCAAAACGCCGGGGACGTTCCGGTGGAGTATCACGCGCACTGCAACAACGGCTTAGCACCTTTATGTTATCTCGAAGCGGTGAAACTCGGCATCAGAACACTGCACACCGCGGTCCCTCCGCTCGCCAACGGTTCCTCGCAACCTTCTATTTTGAACATGGTCAAAAATCTCCGGGCTTTGGGCTACACGCCGGTGATTAATGAAGCGGAGGTCAAACCGATCGAGGAACATTTTACAGCCGTCGCGAAACGAGACGGGCTTCACATCGGAAAACCATTCGCCTACGAGGAGTCACAGTATCTACACCAGGTGCCAGGAGGAGTTATTTCCAACTTGCGCCATCAACTACGGCTCGTAGGAAAAGAAGACAAATTACAAGCAACCCTAGACGAAGCCGCGCTCGTGCGGGCAGACTTCGGTTATCCGATCATGGTAACTCCACTCTCTCAGTTCGTCGTCAGCCAAGCGGCGATCAATGTTATCGTTGGCGAGCGCTATAAGGAAGTAACCGATCAGGTGATCCAGTACGCGCTGGGACTGTGGGGCAAAGAGGCGCCCGGGATCATGGATCCCGACGTGAAGGACAAAATTTTGAGTCGGAGTCGCGCCAAGGATTGGCAAAGCTGGGAACCTCCGGAACCTTCGCTGGAAGAGGTCCGGCGAAAATTCGGCGGGCCTTCCATTTCGGACGAAGAGCTCTTGCTTCGAGTTTATGCCGGTGAAGACGCTGTAAAGAATATGAATGCCGCCGGAGCACTCCGAACGCAGTTGAACGGAACGCTGCCGTTAATTCGTTTGATCGAAGAGCTCAGCAAAAAAAAGGGCTGCAACCAGATCTTCATAAACAGACCTGGCCTTTCCCTCACCCTCGGCAAACGCAACTGACAGTTCAAAGCGTTTAAGTTCCAATGTTCAAATCGTGCTTTATCGCATTGAACCATTGGAACCTATGGAACGTCTGGAACCTTTTTTAAACTACGGAGGAGTTATGAGCTACGATGGTCTTCGCGACTGGTTGACTCAGGTCGATGCAATGGGCGAGCTCAGAACGCTCGAAGGGATCGACTGGAATCTCGAAATGGGCGCTGTGGTCGATGTGTTATATCGCGAGCATCCTCCCTATCCACCGGCGTTGGTTTTCGACAAGATAAGAGATCATGCCGCCGGATTCCGCGCCCTATTCGGTCACTTCGCCTCGCCCAAGCGCATCGCTTTGACCCTCGGCATCACCGAAAAGTTCGACCATGTGCTCGAGTTCGTCAGAATTTACCATGAAAAGATGAAGCGCTGTCTGCCGATTCCAATGGAGGAAGTGAAGACCGGAAAGGTTTATGAAAATGTGCAGGAGGGAGATCGGGTCAACCTCTTCGACTTTCCCGCGCCTTTTTCTTCATGAAAAAGATGGCGGCCGCTATATCGGCACCGGTCATTTAGTCATTACCAAAGACCCGGACTCTGACTGGATCAATGTCGGCACCTACCGGATCATGCTGCACGATCACAAGACGGCGGGAATCTATATCGGGCCTGGAAAGCACGCTAGCTTCCATCGCCAAAAATATTTTGATAAGGACCTTCCGCTTCCTGTCAATGTCGTGCTTGGAAGCGATCCGCTGGTTTGGTTCGCCGCTGCTTGTCCAGTCCCTGCCGGACTGAGCGAATTCGATTACGCGGGCGGTCTAAAAGGAACACCGGTTACGGTCATCAAGAGCGACATCACAAGATTACCCTATCCTGCGGACGCCGAAATCGTGTTGGAGGGAGAGATAAGACCCAACGAGCTGAGAGATGAAGGACCCTTTGGCGAATGGCCGGGCTATTATGCTAGCGCGAAACGTCCCGAGCCATTCATCCGCGTCAAACGGATTCTTTATCGCAGCGATCCCATTCTCTCTGGCTCGAATCCGGCGCGCCCCCCGCATACGGGAACTCTGCTGCGCTCGATTACGCGCTCGGCTCACGTCTGGGAAGATCTCGAAAAAGCGGGCGTGCCCGACGTCAAAGGCGTCTGGTCACACGAGCCGGGTCCGCGGCAATTTACAGTCGTGGCCATCAAACAGCGCTATCCCGGACACGCAAAACAAGCCGGAGTGGTCGCCGCGCAATGTTTCTCAGGGGGCTATCAGAACCGTTTTACTGTTGTTGTCGATGACGATATCGATCCAGCCCGCATCGACGATGTGGTTTGGGCGTTATCGACACGCTGCGATCCTGCAACCGACATCGACATAATGCGGCGATGCTGGTCAAGCTCTCTCGATCCGATGATACCAGCGGGTTCAAGGGCCCTGATGAATTCCCGGGCTGTTATCGACGCCTGTAGACCATACGAATGGATGAAAGACTTTCCGGAGGTTGCAGAAACCAGCCCCGAGTTGAAAAAGAGCGTACTTGAAAAGTTCGGTCGCTCTTTCTTCGGGCTGCGGTAAAGTAAAGATTGTCGAGAAGCAGTCGACCGTCAAAACTCTAACCAACATGAACTGCTTAATACTGTAGCGGTGCCGTGCCGTCAGCATTTTTGGCATCGACTCCCGGAGCGGTAGAATCGGCATTTTCACGGAGCACAACCCACCGTTCCGTACCTAGCTCAATCACCGTAGTTCGCCCCGTCACCCTCAGTTTCTCCCCCCTGGCCGGAAGCAAGTTGTCTGTCACCACTTTGATGCTCCCAGTACCATCTTGGACTTCATAATACTTGATCACCAGAAGCGAGACTGCATTCGTAACTGTGCCGTAGACAGTGATTTCCTTACTTTGATAATCCCGAGGGTGGTCCAAAATATCCTTAATCTTGGTAGCAGAGATGCCGTAAGCCGTATCGCAACCGACGTTTGAGAGAATTAAAGAAAAAAACAGACTTAGCAGCAAAGCTTTGGCTCTCATGAGGCCCCCTAGGATCTTGCGCAAGGTTATCCTTTCGCTTCGCCATGTGGCGAATCGTTATCGACAAAGAAATTATTATGCGAAAGCTTAGTGATGCGCACCGTTATTCTGCCAGTCCCGAGCGGGCTCGGCATCCTAGAGATTTGCGTAATCGTCACCAGGATAATGCCGAGCCCACCGCCAGACGAAAGAGGAAAAACTTCCAGTTTTGTGGCTAATGGACAATGTCGTAAACCGCGCCAGCAGCCGCTCCGGCCCCACCACCGATAAGTGCGCCCTTCTTAGCGCCATAGCCAGTTCCCGCGCCAATCGCCGCGCCGGTTCCCGCTCCTATCGCTCCGCCAGCAAGGGTGCCGCAAGCCATGGTCGTCAAACCAAGCATCAAAAGGCCCATTACCGCCGCTACTGTCTGCGTTTTCATTTGTTACCTCCTTTAGACGTGGTCACCGACCCGTTGTTAACGGCGGGTCGGTGATGCGAGATTCACGTAGTTTTAGTGAAGGAAGCTCATCTCCTTTGGTTTCTGGCCGTCGAATTGGCTTGCTCTTGTTGTATCGCTAAGGCGGATAGCTCCGCGTCGCCGTTCAAATCTTTGGTGGCTTCCACTTTGGCTTCACGCGCGGCAAGAACGCGCAAGTTTCCGACCGGCTTGTTATACGTTTTGATCAACCAGACTTGTCCAGTAAACCGGTTGATCTTGTAAGCGCTATCGACCGGTCCGTTAGGCGGAGTTATTGTGTAGATCCCACCGATAATCAGGGAAACAAGCAGAACCAAAATCGCTCCGCCGGCTGCCCATAGAATTTTCTCGTTCATGAGCATAATTTTCTCTTTTATCATTGTGATTCTCCTTTACGTTGAAATGGCCATCACATCCGCTGGAAGCCTAGTATTCTCCCCGTTGACGCCTTAAGCGTTCAACCTCATAACGCTGGCGTTCGAGCTCAGCATTGTTCCTGCGAAGCTGCTCATCCTGCCTGTAGTTCTGATTCTCCTGCCCCTGCAGTTGGTCGCCGATCAGCGCCCCACTCCCCAGGCCGAGAGCACCACCTATGGCCGCCCCAGCAGCCGGGTGACCAACCGCGCTACCAATCAATCCGCCCGCAGCCGCACCACCGAGCGCACCAATGCCGGCGCCTTTTTCTCGCGTCGTTAACGGGCCACCAGCGCATCCAGCGGCCGTGAGGGTTCCTGCCAGTAGCAATGTCAGAGTTATATTGGTGAATTTTCCAGTCGCGTTCATTTCATACCTCCCTTTCTACATTCGATTGGCGAATGCATCTTTTCCGTTGCTCCTAGCTGATTTGAAGTAAAGGCAACGGCCATGCCCGGCTAAAAAAAGCACGTGATCTCAGCAGGTTATGAAAAAGGCGCAATTATGAAGGTAGGTAAAATATACAGAAGTCAGAAAAAATTACCGGCCTGCAACGAAACAGCGCTTTTGCAGAATAAATTGCCATGAAGAGCTGGTAAGAATTCATTTGTGATTTACGGCTGGCTTCGCATAAGATCTCGCAAAGCCACACAATGGAGAGGGTCCTAGGTCATAAGGAAGGAGCATCAAAATGGCATCGGCAAATTGGCGGGGAACGGTCGGGGTCGTAAAACCCACTTACGAATCAGGCTCTTTAGTTGAGTTCATTCGTTTGCTTCCGGAGGGTGTCGGAGTGATTCCCGTTTATGCGGGAATCAAGCAACACACGGAGCGCGGTTATCTCGATGCTCTGGAAACTTATCACGAACGAGTAGACGAGCTTGCTAAAATCGGCGTCGACCTCATGCACCCCGAAGGCGGGCCCCCCTTTATGGTGCGTGGTTATAAAAGCGAACAAGAGATCGTGGGACAGTGGGAAGAGAAATACAAAGTACCGATCTTTACCTCCGGTATGACGCAGGCTGCCGCCCTCCGTGCTCTAGGAATCAAGAGATTCGTGGGCTGCACTTATTATCGGGATAACAAGCTGAACGATCTTTTCAGTCGCTATTTTACGGACGCCGGATTTGAAGTGCTGGCGATGGAAGGTATGGACACTTCACCGGGTGAAGCGGGTAATCTGACAACGGCGCAGATCTATCATCATCTCAAGCGATCGTTTATTAAGTATCCGAGCGCTCAGGGCATCTATCTTCTCGGCTCTGGCGCCTGGCGGGTGATTGACGTGGTGGCGGCCGAAGAAGATATTGGGGTTCCCGTGGTTCATCCCGTCGCCGCTCGGGTCTGGTATGTGCAGAAACAGCTCCGTGTTCGCCAACCGATTCAGGGCGCGGGGCGGCTATTGAGAGAGCTGCCGTAATTGTCAAAGAGATTCGATTCTCCCGAGGCATCCGGCCTCCGAGATTTTTTATGGAAGCACTGGCGGGCCTAACCATCATGCTTCACTCGCGCCGCGGTCACGGCACAGCCGGTTAAAACCAGAAGAACGATCCCTCGCTTCGCTCACTGCGCGACAGCCACTGCCGAGCTCGTTCACAGCGTTCGAAACCGAATTCCGTTCAAAGCGTTTCGGTCGATCAGATGACCCTAACTGACCGCCCGCTTGATTACTGAAAGTATTTTCAGTAAAAGAAACCCTGGGGTATCGTGCATGAGGTGGTGGGTTTGAGAAGCAGCTTTTGAGATTTTCCCAGGTTAAGGGCTCAGCGAACCGGGTGTTCCGTCGCGTTGAACCGAACTTTGAACGGCGTCCGCCACAGGAGAAGACAACATGGAAAGTGCTACAGCATACCCACGGAACAGAAATCGATTCGAGCGCAGCACGGCTGTAAGTGCGCCGGCAACGGCTCCGAAACCAAAGTTACTCGACCAAGTCCGCCAGGCCATCCGTACGCGCCATTACAGTCACATGACGGAGAAAGCATACGTCGGGTGGATCAAGAGATTCATCTTCTTCCACAACAAACGTCATCCCGCAGCGATGGGAGAGGCGGAGATCGGACGATTCCTTTCAAGCCTTGCGACCGAGTCGCATGTTAGCGCCTCGACTCAGAACCAGGCGCTCAACGCACTTCTGTTTCTTTACCAAGAAATCCTCTGCCTCAAGATCGGCTATATCGACGGAGTGATTCGCGCGCAAAGGCCGAAGCGATTGCCTGTTGTTTTGACAAAAGATGAGGTCAGAAAAATTCTTGGCGGTTTGAACGGAACACCTTGGATAATGACAATGTTACTTTACGGTGCTGGGCTGCGACTCATGGAATGTTGCCGACTACGGGTCAAGGATATCGACTTTTCCCAGAATCAAATTGTGGTTCGAGCCGGCAAAGGCAATAAAGACCGCCATACGATGCTTCCAACCGCCGTGAAGGACGTGCTGCAGAAACATCTTCAGGACGTCAAACGACTGCACGACGAAGATTTGCAAAAAGGATTGGGGCGTGTCGTATTGCCCAACGCTCTGGACAGAAAATATCCGACTGCGGATAAGGAATGGGGATGGCAGTGGGTGTTTCCGGCCACCAGCCATTACACCGACCAGGTGACAGGAGAAAAACGCCGACACCACCTCCATGAATCGGTCCTCCAGAAGGCCGTCAAAGATGCCAGGCTCAAGGCTGGCATCGCGAAGCCAGCCGGGCCGCACACCATGCGTCATTCTTTCGCCACGCATCTGCTGGAAGACGGATACGACATCCGGACCGTCCAGGAGTTGCTAGGGCACAATGACGTTAGTACGACGATGGTGTACACGCACATTTTGAATCGCGGCGGGAAGGGAGTCCGAAGTCCGGCGGACGGGCTAGCTGTTCCGAATCGGTAGCAGTGTATTAATCATACACTGACCAGTGTATGGTGGAACGGCTTCGCGTTAAAAAAATTGACAGGCGCTCTAAATCCTTATAGAAGGCGGACATCAGGAGAAGTGCAAAGAATTCTCATACACTGGTCAGTATACTCACAAGTTAGACCGCATAAAACGCCATGCCTGAGTCGAAACCAGGTTGTTACGTTGTGCTCTGTGTCAGTTCTACCGAGATGGATCCTGACGATATCGTGGCGCACCTGGGGCTCACACCGAGTCGGAGGATAATCAGGGGCACACCGACGGGAGAAGATTCTCCGATCGCGCACCCTTATCACCTGGTCTTGTTCCCTTCGCCTCTCAACCCCTCGGACCGAATGGACGTTCACATTGAGCACATGATCGCCGTACTTGAGCCTTTGCTTCCGAGGGTTGAGACCATGCGAGACCGATGCAAATTTGTGATCCACTGCACATCCGTCGTCCGAGGCGAGGATGGCTGGGAGCTATCGCCGGAGCTTTTGGCTCGCATGGGTCGGTTAGGTATTGCATTCTGTTTTGCTTCGGATGAGCACAATAAAGATAATGCGGTCTAACATCCGGCTTGAGACAGATCTTTGGACCCGCTCGCCACGCTCGCGGGCCGTGCCTGCTCAGCCTTGGCGTTAGCCCGCTACTCGACGCCGTTACGTCAGTGGGTAGGACCAACTGCCTATGAAGCTCTCTCAGTCCTTTACTCGGCGCTTGAAGACTTCACGCTCCCTGGTGTTTGAAGACATTATGGATCTCGATCACGTTTGCGTTCTTCACCGCAGATGGTTTGAGAACCTTCGGATTCGAACCTGGCGACCTGATTATGTTGATTACCAGCTGTCGAGCAATTTCTACGGGCTCAAACAAGAGGTCCACGTTCGTGGAGCTCCGATTGATCAGGATCGCTATTGGTACGAATTCAACGGACCGTTAGCTCGCATCCGTGTCGACGGTCAGATGGAAGGCCCTGATGGCGATCTTTCGCTCACCGAGACGATTACCTTCAATTTCGCCTGGCCGCTGGCTGCACTGTTTTGGCTCTTGGAACCGCTGTTCAAAGCCCAGAAGACGGACATCCTCCGAGATGATTCGAGCTTGCTGGAGCGAGCCTATCAGTTGGAACGGGATGGTTTTCGCCGCAGTCAACCGGCCGGATCGCTGCCCAAGGTCGTCGTGTATGGCGGATCTGGGTTCTTTGGTCGATGTGTAGTCCAGGATCTTTTGAAACATTCGGATGCCCAGGTCGTGGTGGCATCCCGAAGCCCCAACGCGAACCACTTTGTCGGCTTCGGAAATCGCGTTCATTGCTACACATCCGACGCCACGAACGGCGAGGCGGTGTTGGGCTTGCTAGACGACGCCACGGTCCTTATTAATTGTATGGGCCCGTACCAAGGAATGGGCTTGAATCTCTTGGAGGCGTGTATTCAGAAGCGGGTTCACTATATCGACGTGGCGGATGATCGCGATTTTGTGGAGCGAGCCTATAGACTGAAGCCGCAGATCGAGACGGCTGGCATCATGGCGTTCATCGGTTGTTCGGTCGTGCCTGGGCTCTCGGCTTTGTTGACGCGTCGCTGTCAGCAAGAGTTAGGAGGCCTAGACACGGTCCGAATTTTCATCACGCCAGGAACACGCTTTACGCGCGGTATCGGGTCCTTCGAGTGTTTGCTTGCCACAGTAGGGGAGCAATTCTCCGTGCCCAGGCATGGGAGAAAAGAGACGATCCTCGGGTGGACTGAGCCTGAAAGCGTCGAGTTTCCACCTCCCATTGGCCGTCGAACCGTGTACTCGGTGGTCGACATCGCGGATTACTTTACGCAGGTCGAACTCTTCGGTGCAGAGACAGTCGTATTCAAGATTGGATCCGAATTCGATTGGCTGAACCAAGGCCTGACTGTAATCCGGGAAATCAAAAGAAGGTTTGGTCTATCC
>Ga0081455_10000875_pt1 | contig 38950 bp, 37 predicted proteins | sample TabmetS3T2R1_FD_70207 | JGI IMG/M metagenome (GOLD analysis project Ga0081455, IMG submission 70207) | Tabebuia heterophylla rhizosphere microbial communities from the University of Puerto Rico - S3T2R1 | ecosystem: Host-associated > Plants > Roots > Rhizosphere ... | reverse complement strand
CTCGGCCGCGCTGTCGATCACGCCCTCGCCTGGCACGATGGCGCGAAGCGCCGCGACGATGGCCTCGCGACGGGCGAGCACCGCCTCATCCGCTGCCGGCATCATGATCGCCATCTCGTTCCTCCGCCCGTCAATTTGTGACGGCAAATCAAGCACGTCTGGCCGGTTTTGGGTAGGCGGTCGCAGCCGACCGTTAGTACGATGGACATGGCGGAAAATTGCTGGAAAAACGCTGCTGCCGTCATGAAACCCTCCGTCCCCGGATGGCTTGCTGATGGCGAGCCGGCCGTGGCAAAAGCCAAGGCCTCCAACGGGAAGAGATGAAGAGCACCCCATGAAAAAACTGACCTTGAGCACGCTGTTCGTTATCGCGGCGTCCACTGCCGCCTCCAGCGCGCTGGCGCAGGACGCCGATGCCGGCAAGACATCCTTCAACAAGTGCCTGGCCTGCCACGCGGTCGGCGAAGGCGCCAAGAACAAGGTCGGACCGGTGCTCAACGGCCTCGACAGCCGCAAGTCCGGCACGGTCGAGGGCTACAGCTACTCCGACGCCAACAAGAATTCCGGCATCACCTGGGGCAAGGACGTCTTCCTCGAATACATCAAGGACCCGAAGGCAAAGATTCCCGGCACCAAGATGGTGTTCGCCGGCATCAAGAACGAGAAAGAGGCAAACGACCTCTGGGCTTACATCGCGCAGTACGACAAGGACGGCAAGACGAAGTAACGCGTCAGCGCGGCGCCCAGCGCGCTTTCGCCTGTTCGGCCGGAGTAGTGGTCGGCAGGAACGGGTCGGCGTAGCAGCGCGCGCCGGCCGCGCGCGCGATGCGTCCCACACTTTCCGTCATCGCCGGCACGCCCGCGGTATAGACCACGTCGTTTGGCGACAGGTCAGGCAAATGATCGGTCGGCAGGCCGACGCGGATCGCCGGGAAATCGCTGTCCGGTTCCGTGACAACCGGGATGATCGTGACATTGGGAAACGGCGCCAGCCGACACAGCGCGCTGTGGCAATAGAGCGACCGCAGCTCGCGCACCCCGACGATGAATGTCAGCTTGCGCTCCGGCCGCTCCATGATCGCGGCAACTGCGATCGCCCACATCGGCGCAAATCCGGTGCCGCCCGCGACGAGAACGACACCGCCGGGATGCTTCTTGCGCAGGAAGGCGCTGCCGAACGGGCCCGACAGACTGACGTGGTGACCGCGCCCGATGTCGCGGCCGAGCGCGCCGGAAACCTTGCCGTCCGGCAGACGGCGGATGTGGAAGTGCAGCATGCGATCATCGCTGCGCCCTTCCAGCGGATAGGTCGGGCTGTAGGAGCGCGCCGGAAATCCGCGGAAGGCCAGCTTGCAGAACTGGCCCGGCAGGAAGGCAAACGGCTTCGGCACGTCGATTCTGACGCCGACAATGTCAGGCGCGAGCCGCACGATATCAGCGACGCGTCCCGACACGGTGACGGGATCGGGCGCAGTTTCGGTGACAATGGCGATGTCGGAGACGATGCGCGCCTGGCAGGCATGGACCATGTCGTCGCCCGGCTCATGGCCACCGAACACCTTGCCCTCGATCAGGCGCACGCGGCAGGCGCCGCACATCCCGGCGCGGCAATCATGCGGCAGCTCGACGCCGTTCATCAGCGCCCAGTCCAGCAACAGGTCGCCGGCGTTGGCGAGATAGTGCTCGTTGTTGAGCACGACCTTGCAAATCCGGCTCATCATTGCACCTCGAGTTTGACGGGGCGGACGTGTCGCGTGTGGCGGACCTGGGTGTGATCGAAGGCGGCAACACGCATGAAGACGCCGCTTTCGATCGGAACGTCGTAGCTGCTGCCGGTGTCGAGGCGGCGCGCCACCTCCAGCGACCAACGGCCGGAGGCCCAGCGCGCCGCGCATCTGATGTCGGCGCGGTCGCCGGAAAATTCGCCTGAAAGGATCACGCCGGGAATGATGCTGCCGACCGGCAAGCGTGCATCGAGGTCCGCCGAGAAGGCCAGCGATTCCGCCTCCGTCATGAACCAGCGCGCGCCGTCGCTCTCGCCATGATCTGGATCGAGATGGATCTCGCCCATCGCGGTCTTCATCGCCGCAAAATCGCGCGGCAGGCGGCGCGGCGCGAGGGTGCGGTCGCTGGCAGCGCTGGCGACGAAATTGTCGGAATAATTGGCGCTGCCGGGGTCCGGCGCATAACCGCCCTTGTAAGGCGCGGCACGGCTCTCCTGCTGCGGTGTCGGCGGCAGCGGCGGGCCGAAATGCGCGTCATCCATCCAGCCGGCCGGGCCGCCGCTGGTTGCCTTCCACTGCCAGACGTCAACCGCGCCGGTGTCGCCAACGGTGTAATGCAGACCGCGGCCGGTCATGGTGGCCGGCATCCCCGGAAGCGGCTGCGGGCTGGCGTGAAAGGTACGGTCGCCCGCGATGGTCACATCGGCGCGGGTGAACAGGACGGAGAACTTGTCCTCGTTGAAATCGCGCTCGTCGCCGTTCTCGAAACCGTTGTGCAGCAGATGCCAGCCGTCGGCTTCCTTGATCAGCGGCAGGTGCTTTAGCGAGCGCGTCGGGTCGTCCCAGGTGAACAGGAAATACGCCCAGGTGCCGTCATGCACGGCGCGGATGTCGATGCGGGTCGTGCCCCTGCCGTCGAAATTGTCGCCGTAATTGGTGACGAGCGTGACGGGACGAATGTTGCGCCAGACGCGGTCGGAGGTGTCGCCATCGAGGAACGGTGCATCGGAATTCGCGATGCGGTGGACCTGCAGGCGATCGACCGCGAGCCGGTCGCTCGCGACGAGCAGCGACACGCCGGTGAGCGCGACGGCCGTAGCTACGACAAGCGGATTGGCCTGCAGCGTGGCGCCACGCGGCCGTCGCCTGAGCGGATGCGTTGGCCAGGATTGCTCGACCGGATCCTGCTCGGCCGGATGCTGCTCGGACGGATGTTCCGGCTGCAGCCGCGCCTCGGGCGCAGGCGTTTCTTCGCGCTCCGCTCCCGGCTGCAGGCGCGCCGACTGCTCGGCCAGCAGTGTCAACAGTTCGACTGGATCGAGCGGCGTCGGCGGGGCGGCGAGCTGCGACGGGCGGAAGATGCGCAGAAGCTGGGGGATGCCGCCGAGCCTTGCATGCGCCAGCACGTGAAACACGACAAGGACGGGAGTTGCCCAGGTCGCATACCAATGCACCATCGCGACCTCGTAGCCGGCGAACAGGCCGAAATAGAGCAGCCCGCCGCTCAAAAGCAGCGCCGCGATCACGGCAAAAAGTGCCCAGGTGAGCACAATGTTGAACGAGCGCAGCCTGACCTGCTCGTTGCCGAACAGCCCGCGCAGCCGGACCTGATCGAGCCGCACACGCGCCGTGAGCCCGGAACGAGCGAGGTAGATCGCGTAGGCGAGCGCCAGCGCGGCAAGCACCACACCGGCCTGCATATGCAGCACCCAGACATTTTGGCGCGGCAGAATCGCATCAAACAGGTTCAGCCATTGCCGGTCGGGCGCTTCGGTCGCAATCCGCAAGCCCGTGAAAAACGCAACGCCAAGGCCTGCCGCGAACAGCCCGTGCAGAATGACCGTTCCATAATCCGTCTTGCGATCCTTCATGGACGCACTCCGCGTTCGGGCCGCGTCATGCTCCGGCACAGACCGTTACTCTTGCACTGCAAATTTACTCGCCCCATTTCAGATCGCGCTCCGCCCCTGGCGGCGAAGCTATGTTTGCGTATCGGCGGCGCCCCAACGCCGGCGGTTCGATCCAGCGAGACCCCAACTGAACCGAACCGCCGACAGCGCTGGCCTCCCCCCAAGAACGGATGCAGGCCGGCGCCGCGTTGAAGCCCGTCATGCCCACAGGTGATGCAAGTGGGCTTCGTCCCCTTCCATGCGATGCTGGACCTCCGCGCCAACCGTCGCGTCGTCCGCTGGGACATCAGCGGCCGGCGCGAGGGCGGGCGCAGCAACGATTGGCGCCGCTGCGGGCGCTGTTGCCGGCGCCGCGGCGGTGACCGCAGGCGAAGGGCTCGCAGTCGAGAGCACATCGGCCACCGTCAAGCCGTCAGGATCGTAACTGCCGCCGGCGATCGGGACGTTGCGGTCAGGACCATTGGTTTTCCCCTTCTTCTTGCCCCCTTGTGCCTGCGGAAGACTTGTTTGGGTTCGTGGCGTCTTTCGGACGACATGCGGGTGATTGCATGCGCAAGCAAGGTGATAGCCTGACCAATCGGTGACGGGCGCGCGGCGCCCCGGCTACGCCGCGGTTTCTCCAATGATGGACACGGCCGGCGTCGCATTGCTGCCGGAAAATGGTCGGCTTCCATTCCTAGCAAGTGCCATCGACGTTCTGGGACGGTGAAGGCGCATGAGTATCAGTTCCGCGCGGAGTCACGCTCACGCGTCTGCATCGGCAAGGGTATCGAGCCTGCTGTCACAGCCGGCGCCCGACGATCCCGTCGCCCTGCGGCTGCATGAGAGCGCGCGGCGCATGGTGGGCATCGCCGCCTTCAGCGGCGTGGTCAACATGCTGATGCTGTCGGGCTCCCTTTATATGTTGCAGGTCTATGACCGCGTGATCCCGAGCCGCAATGTCGCGACCCTGGTCGGCCTGTCGCTGATGGTGCTGTGCGCCTATCTGATGCAGGGCTACTTCGACGCACTGCGCTCGCGGATGCTGTGCCGGGTGGCGACGTTGTTCGATGCCGGATTGCAGGAGCAGATCCACACCGCGCTCGCCACGTTGCCGCTGCGCGGCGCCAAGCCGGTGCTGATGCAGCAGCCGCTGCGCGATCTCGATCAGATCCGCACCTTCATGTCCGGCATGGGGCCGACCGCATTCCTCGACATGCCCTGGATTCCGATCTTCCTGATCGCGCTGTTCCTGTTTCACCCGTTGATCGGTTTCACCGCATTGGGCGGCACCGCGGCGATCGTCGCGATGACACTGCTCACCGAACGCCTGTCGCGCGGCGCGACCAAGGCGGCGATGGAGCTGAACGCGCAACGGCAGGTGCTGGCGGATACGACCCAGCGCAATGCCGAGGTGATCCGCGCGCTCGGCATGCTCGACCGCTTAACGGCGCGCTGGTCGCGCGCCAATGAGCGCTATCTGCAGGAGAACATCCGCGCCAGCGACGTCTCCGCCAATCTCGGCTCGGGAGCAAAGATGCTGCGCTATGTGCTGCAGTCCGCCATGCTGGGCTTAGGCGCCTATCTGGTCGTGATCGACAAGGCCTCGGGCGGCGTGATGATCGCCTCCTCCATCATGATGGGGCGCGCGCTCGCGCCGGTCGAGGTGGCGCTGAGCACCTGGAAGCAGCTCCTCGCCGCCCGCCAGGGCATCAAGCGGCTGCGCGATATCTGCAAGGCGACCGCAGTGCCTGCGGCGCCGCCGGTGGAGTTGCCGCGGCCAAGCCGCGAATTCATCGTGCAAAATCTCTCGGTCGCCGCGCCCGGCATGGACCGGCCGATCGTCACCAATGTGTCGTTTGCGCTTTCCGCAGGTATGGGGCTCGCGCTGCTCGGCGCCAGCGCTTCCGGCAAGACCTCGCTCTCCAAGGCGCTGGTCGGCATCTGGCCGGCGCTGTCGGGCGTGGTGCGGCTCGACGGCGGCGCGCTCGACCAGTGGCGCAATGGTGATCTCGGCCGTTACATCGGCTATCTGCCGCAGGACGTAGCGCTGTTCGACGGCACGGTGGCGGAAAATATCTGCCGCTTCGACGAGGACGCGACCTCGGAGGCGATCCTGAAAGCCGCACGGATCGCCGGCGTGCACGACATGATCCTGCGCCTGCCGGACGGTTATTCGACCCGCGTCGGCTCAGGCGGCATGTCGCTCTCGGCAGGCCAGCGGCAACGTATTGGCCTGGCGCGCGCGGTGTTCGGCGACCCCTTCCTGATCGTGCTCGACGAGCCCAACGCCAATCTCGATACCGAAGGCGAGCAGGCGCTGACCCGCGCGATCAAGGCCCTGCGTGCGGCCAAGAGCATTGTGATCGTGATCTCGCACCGGCCGAGCGCGCTCGCCGCGCTCGACATGGCGCTGGTGCTCTATGAGGGCAAGGCGATCGCCTTCGGCCGCTGTGACGAAGTGTTTGCGCGGGTGCACGCCGCAAACCAGCAGGCCGTCCCGCAGCAGGCCGTCCCGAAGCAGGCCGCCTCGGCGCCCAAGATGGTGCGCCGCGCCGCTTCGTACGAGGGAGCCGCGTCATGACAGGCCACCGCGACGCCCGGGACGATGTGCTGGAACGGCCGTACCGCGCGCCGCCGCGCGATGTCGGCCCGCAAGGCACCGCGCTGATCCTGGAACTGCAGCGGCTGCGCCAGGCATTCGAGCGCGACGAATGGAACGAGGCGCAGGCGCCGCGGCCGCGCCGTCCTCCGCCAGGTGACGCGCGGCCAACCGGTCCCAAGCGCCGCCGCGCGAAGCAGCGGCCGCCAAAGCGCGGGATGGGCCGCGTGATCGAGATTTGCCTCCAACCGTTCGGCTTGAACTCAGACGCACCGGCCGCCCGTCTCGAGAAGCCGGCGCCACATGTAGCGCCGCAGTCGCCGCCACGCGCACCGCAGTCGCTACCACACGCCGCTCCACGGTTCGCTGCGCCGCAGTCACCGCCACGCGCAGCGCCGCAGTCGCCACCACAATCCGCTCCACGGTTCGCTGCGCCGCAGTCACCGCCACGCGCAGCGCCGCAGCCGCCACCACAATCCGCTCCACGGTCTGCCGCGCCGCAGCCGCGCGATGCGCCACCCCCACGCAAGCAAAAGCCGGTGACACTGGTGACGCCGGTGGCCATGGACTTGGCAAAGCTGCGACCGGAAATTCCCGATGTGAAGCTGTTGACGCGCATCGAGATGCCCGAACCGGATCGCGCCGGAAGCGAGCGCAAGGCCGACACCCGTCTCGGCCAACTGATGGTGCAATGCCGCAGCGGCGTCGCCTTCCTGCTGTCGCAGGATGAGCCGGCGCGTGAGGGCGACAATCTCGCCTCGACCACCGGTCGCACGTACACGCGCGAGCTGAAAGTCGGTATGCGCATGCTGATTGCGCTCGTCGTAATAGCCGGCGGCTGGGCGGCGCTGATGCCGCTCGGCGGCGCGGTGGTGGTTCCCGGCAATCTCGTGGTGCAGTCCAACGTCAAGGCGATCCAGCATCCGGCCGGCGGCGTGGTCGCCGAAATTCCAGTGCGCAACGGCATGCGCGTCAAAGCCGGCGATCTGCTGCTGCGGCTCGATGCGACGCAGGCGCAGGCGAGCTTGCAGGTCTTGACCAAGCAGCTCGACGAATTCCGCGCCCGCAGCGCCCGGCTCGTCGCCGAACGCGACGGGCTGGCGCGGCCCGACCTTTCCGACGAGCTCGCGCCGCGGATCGACGAGATCGCGGTAAAAAATCTGCTGGCGGCGGAATCGACGCTGTTCCAGGCCCGCGCCACGGCGCGCGAGAGCCAGAAGGGGCTGTTGCGCAACCGCATCTCGCAGCTCAACGAAGAGATCGGGGGCCTCGAGGCCCAGGTCGGGTCGAAAGGCAAGCAGCTCGAACTGATCGCGGGCGAGCTGACCGGCGTACAAGACCTGTACGACAAGCGTCTCGTGCCGCTGCCGCGGTTGACGGCGCTGCAGCGCGAGGCCGCACGGATCGAGGGCGAGCGCGGGCAACTGATCTCGGCCATTGCCGAGACCAAGGCCAAGATCAGCGAAGCGCAGCTGCAGACCGTGCGCGTCGACCAGGATTTTCGCACCGACGTGGTCAAGGAACTCGGCGAGGTCAAGGGCAAGGAAGCCGAGCTCGTCGAACGCGGCGTCGCCGCGCGCGATCTGCTCGACCGCATCGAGATGCGCGCGCCGGCGTCCGGCCTGATCAACCAGCTCAAGGTGCACACGATCGGCGGCGTGATCCGCGCCGGAGACACCATCATGGAGGTGGTGCCCGATTCCGACGATCTGCAGATCGAGGCGCGGTTGCAGCCGACCGACATCGACCAGGTGCACGTCGGGCAGAACGCGTTCACGCGCTTCCCCGCGTTCAACCAGCGCGTCACACCGGAGGTCGCGGGCGTCGTGTCCTACGTCTCCGCCGACATCAGCCGCGAACAACAGAGCAACGCCGGCTACTTCACGGTGCGGGTGACGCTGCCGGACGAGGAACGGCGGAAGCTCGCGGGCCTGCAACTCGTCTCCGGCATGCCGGCCGAAGTTTTCATGCAGACCGGCAGCCGCACCATGCTGAGCTATCTGTTCAAGCCGATCACCGACCAGCTGCGGCGCTCCTTCGTCGAGCGCTGAGCCCCGCTAAAGCGATGAGCTTGGGATGAATCATCATCGCGCTTCAGGTTGTTGTTTGCGCATGATCTCCGCGCACGCTTCGCGTTTGTCGCAGGGAAAACCGCCGCACACTTTGCGCTAACGCGGCTCTTCGGGTCCGGAATCATGCGCTAGTTCGCCGCCGCGGTCTCGGCGGCCTGCGGCAGCGCGCCCGCCATCGCCTCGACCTCGGAGACGACCAGGTCGGGCGCAGCGTACTGGATCATGTGGCCGACGCCCTTGAGCACGATGAGTTTCGCATTCTTTGCGGTGCTGGCCAGCGGCCGCGAGTGGATGTGGGTCGACACCGTCTTGTCGACATCGCCCGCGATGATGGTGATCGGCACGGTGACGTTTGCGTAGCGCGGCGCCTGCTCGGCCATCGCCGCGCGCAAGGTCACCAGGTCCCAGGCGTTGGCGACGAATTCGCGCGGGCGAAGCAGCAGGCGCGTGGCAGTGTCCTTGACAAAGTCATGCGGCATCGCCTGAGGCGCGAATACGCTGCGCGAACCTGAATCGGCGAGCAGCAGCCCAAGCGGCAGCGTGACGGTGTGAGCCAGCAGCGAGCCGATCACCGGCGTGGTGACGACGTAATTGTACTGGCTGACGCCGCCGGGCCAGGGATAGGCGGCCGGCGCCAGCATCACCAGGCCGGCGACGCGGTCGGGATGATCGAGCGCCATGCGCAAGCCGAGCGCGCCGCTCCAGGAATGCACGACGAAGATCGCCGGCTCGACGCCGAGTTTCTCCAGCGCCTGCGAAATCATGCGGGCCTGTGGCTCCGGCGTCGAATCCGAGAATTTTTCCCGCGTGCTCCAGCCATGGCCGGGACGATCGATCAGGATCACGCGATGGGTTTGCGATAGCCGGTCGGCAAGCGGGCGCATCACTTCCAGGTTGGAGCTGGCGCCGTGCAGCATCACGATCGGCGGCGCATGGCGCGGTCCGATCTCGATCACATGCAGCCTCGCGCCGGCCACCTCGACCATTCGCCCTTGCGGCGGGTGCGCGCGCTGCGCAAGGACGACGCCCGCCTGCGTCACCAGCGCGAGAGCGGCCAGCGCTACGAGCGCGATCAACAACAACATGGAGAGGGTCCGGACGATCTGGGGCACGAAAAAACTACGACCATGGCGCAACCGGGTTTCGCTGCGGAGGGCTCAGTTTTCCACAGTTCCCCCGCCCCTGTGGATAGCGGGTTCACATCCCCGTAATTACCCGGTGCTTAGTTTCCGCGGCGGCATTTTTGCCACGTCGGGGCCCCACCTCGGAAGGCATGTCGCCTGCCCGGCCTGTCCCCGCAATGCACAGGAACCGGGCGAGCGGTGAGGCGTAGAAGGCGAATAAGCGGAGAGATTTCAATGCGTACCCTGAACGAAGCAACCATCGACAAGATCGTGGCGACCTGCAACGGCGACCTGCGGGGGGCGCTGAGGGCACTCCTGCTCGTCAACGAGCAACTGGAAGCGGAACTGGCGCAACTTTATGCAGTGGTCTCGCCGGGCGGGCTCGCCCAGCGCGGCAACCAAGCGCTGCACTGAGTTACTCTTTCTCGTCGGCCGGATCCGGCGCCGACGGGCACGCGCTGATGCCGGACCGCGCCAGCTTGGCGTCGTCGCGTGACTGGTGCGGCCCTGACGTGAACGAGGTCTTGTACTCGCTTCCGCCGCTGTCATAGGCGGGCAGTCCATAAGTCACCGGCTGGCTGGTGACGATGTTGCACTTGCCGGTGGCGCGGTCGCCGGCCAGCCAGTATTGATCGGCATAACCGGCTGTTGCGAACGCCACCGACATGATGCCGGCGAGCAGCAGGGATTTCATGGTCGTGCTCCCTTGCATGGGAGCCGCGATGTAAATCGCGCGGTATCGGCGGACCTTCCAGCCCGCAAAGCATCCATCGCATGAAGTGTTAATAGCGCGGTATCAAATATCGCGGCCTTCGACCTTTTCGGTCAGCGATTTGACCATGTCAGGCACCTTTTCCAGGTGCGGATTGACGGCCAGCGCGCGGCGGAACGCTTCCAGCGCGCGCTTCTCGTCGCCGACCTCCTGCATGATCATGCCTAGCCCGACGAGCGCGCCGAAATGGCGGGGCTCGCGAGCCAGCACCTGCTGGATGTCCTGCATGGAATGAACGTAATCGTTCTTCAGGTAATAGAGCGTCGCGCGCCTGTTCCAGGCTTCGGTGTAATCCGGCCGCAGCTTGACCAGCGAATCCAAGAGCTTCAGCGCGACGTCCATCTTCTGGGCGTCCATCGCCTGCTTGGCGCGCGACATCAACAGCGCCGCGGTATCGCTTGGCGTCTGCAGCCACATCGCCCAGATCCGCGCCTCGACGTGGCGGGCGCTGGCCTCATCGGGCGCGGCCTTCAGCGCGCCGAACAGGAAGTCGAGCCCCTTGGTGCGATCGGAGCCGACCTTCGGCAGCTTACTCGGCGCCTCCGGCAGCTTCTTCTTGGAATCCTTGGGCGGAACGACCCGGGGGTCGACTTGCGCAAAGGACGTGGCCGGAAGCGCAGCCAGGATCGCTGCGACCAGGATCGCCGCGCGCGTGTGGTGAAGCCGTGGGAATCTCAAACGCATAACCGAAGTCTAGACGCGAAAAATCGCGCTGCAAAGCAGCGCGCTCGTCAAACCGAGGTGAAATGAACAGGCCGAACGGCGCTTAGCCAGCCTTAGATCAGCCTTGACGGGCCTTGAAGCGGCGCTGGACCTTGTTGATCACATAGACCCGGCCCTTGCGGCGGACCAGACGGTTGGCGCGATGGCGGCCGCGCAGCGATTTCAGCGAGTTACGGACCTTCATGGGATAAATCCTAGTAGCTTTGAAAGGCCGTGGCTCGCGCCCGAACCTGATTTGGCTGCCAAACTGGCGAATTGGGATTTTGCCCGGCGGCGAGAAACCGGTCCGGGAACGGGGCGGTTTCTAAGCTATGCCCCTGCCAAATGTCAACCGAAACGGGCCGTTTTCGGCCTTTTTTGGCCGGTGGAGCCCCGAAAAAGCTCAGTCATTCCGGGGCGATGCATAGCATCGAACCCGGAATCTCGAGATTCCGGGTCTGGTCCTTCGGACCATCCCGGAATGACGCCAAGGTTCATCACTGGCAAAACAGGTCCATCGGGAATTCGACCATGGCCTCCCCCGTGGCGACCTTCTCGCCATGCTGGTTCTTCACCACCACGTCGATCAGCACCCAGCGGGATTTTTCCGTCGCCTGCTTCGCCTTGATGACGCCTGAGGGCTGGATGAGGTCGCCCGGCTTCACCGGCTTGACCCAGCGGGTCTCGAGCCGACGGTGCACGGCGCCGGCCGGATAGGCCCAGTCGGTGATCATGCGCGAGATCAGGCCGAAATTGTTCATGCCGTGCATGATCACGCCGCCGAAATGGGTCTTGCCGAAACTGCCTTTCATGTACTCGTCGTCGAGATGCAGCGGGTTGTAGTCGAGCGAGGCGTCGCAGAACAGGCGGATGGATTCCCGCGTCACCGCGAATTTCGGCCCGTCGATCGTATCGCCGGCGGAAAGGCTGTCGAACGTCGTGGTCATCGTTCCCCTCCTCTCGCAGTTCACTTGGGCCGAATCGTCCAGCCGCGGCCGGAACAGATTACTTCGCCATTGTGGTTGAAGAAGACGTTGTCGTGCACAACGAACAGCCTTTCGCGCTTGATGAACTTGTCGAGCGCGCGGGCTTGCAGCGTAATCACGTCATTGGGCCGCGCCGGGATGTTGTAGCTCCAGGATTGTCCCGCGTTGACCGTGCCGGGCGAGCGCATCCAGTCGTCTGCCGGCGTGCAGGAAAACATCAGGAGGATATGGATCGAGGGCGGCGCGATCAGCCCGCCGTATCGCGTGGTCCTGGCGTAGGCCTCGTCGAAATAGATCGGATGGGTTTCGCCGACCGCGCGGCAATAGAGCTCGATCGCCTCGCTGGTTAGCCTGTAGGGGATGGTCTTGCGCGGCTCGCCGGGGACGATTTCGTCCCAGACCTTGCGCAAATTGGCGTCTTTCCAGAAATCGGTCTCGAAGGCCTGCACTTGGGCCATGCCGTCCTCCCGTTTTTGCGGTCTTATGCCGCCTTGCGAAATTTGTTATATAGTATAATCAATTTTCCTGACGCCAAAATCAAGCCGCCATGCGGCCCCTGAGGAAACCATGCCCAAGCTGAAGCTGCCCGACATCGAGAAAGTCGTCGCCATCGACATCCACACCCATGCCGAGGAGCCGTGCGGGTTGCATGCCGACGACGGCTATGACGATTTCCAGGCGCGGATGGCGGAATATTTCAAATCGCCGAACAAGCATCCGCCGACGGTGCCGGAGACCGCAGCCTATTATCGCGCGAAGAACATCGCAGCCGTAATCTTCCCTGTCGATGCCGAGCGCGAGACTGGTTTTCGCCGCTACAATAATTACGAGATGCTGGAGGTCGCCTCCGACCATCTCGATGTGCTGATCCCGTTTGTCAGCATCGATCCGCACAAGGGCAAGCTTGGCGTGCGCGAGGCACGGAAGCTGATCGAGGGATACGGCGTCCGCGGCTTCAAATTCCATCCGACCATGCAGGGCTTTTATGCCAACGACCGCATGGCCTATCCGCTCTATGAAGCGATCAACGATGGCGGCGCCATCGCGCTGTTCCACACCGGCCAGACCGGCGTCGGCAGCGGCATGCCCGGCGGCATGGGCATGCGGCTGAAATATTCCAATCCGATGTACATGGATGATGTCGCCGCCGATTTCCCTGATTTGAAGATCATCCTGGCGCACCCCTCCTTCCCCTGGCAGGAGGAAGCGCTGTCGGTGGCGACCCACAAGCCGAATGTCTATATCGACCTCTCCGGCTGGTCGCCAAAATATTTCCCTCCGATCCTGGTTCGCTACATCAACTCGATTCTGCAGGACAAGATGCTGTTCGGCTCGGACTGGCCCGTCATCACGCCGGACCGCTGGCTTGCGGACTTCTCCAAGCTCGACATTCGCGAGGAGATCCGGCCAAAAGTGATGAAGGCGAACGCGCGGAAGATTTTGGGTATATAAGGTAGCTCGGGCTGCTGGCGTGAAATGATGGTGCGTGATGAATCTCGCCAAGATCGCCGTCTTGGTCTCCGCGTTCCTGATCGGACAGGCAACTTCGAGCGCTGCAGCCGATGCCGAATCGTCGGGCAGCATCGTTGAGCTTGAAACGCCGCTGGCGAGCGCGCATCCGCTCGTGGGATATTTGAGGCGCCCACGTGGCGTTGGCCCGCTGCCCGCAGTCGTGCTGCTGCATGGCTGCAGCGGCAACTGGCTAAATATCGACGAACGCTGGGGCAAGCGGATCGCCTCCTGGGGCTATGTTGCGCTCTCGGTCGACAGTTTTGGTCCGCGCGGCATCAAGCGCACCTGCCGGGAGAGCGCATTCAATGATTTCCGCACCGACGCTCACCGCGCGCTGGATTTTCTGGCGCAACACCCGACAATCGATCCGGCGCGGATCGCCGTCATCGGCTTCGCGTCGGGCGGATTTTTCGCTCTCGAGTCGGTCGAACGCAGTAGCATCGGGCAGAAGTCGGCAAACAGGTTCCGAGCCGCAATCGCGTTCTATCCGCCGTGTGTCAGATTGAAGGGAGACATGACCGCTCCCACGCTGATCCTGATCGGCGAACGCGACGACTGGAATGCAGCGGACGACTGCCGCAAGCTGGTGGCCGGCGGCGACGCCTGGGGGATATCACGACAGGAAAACAGAGGCATTCCAATCCAGCTGGTCGTTCATCCCGGCGCCTATCATGCTTTTGATGCGCCGGCCTTGAAGGTGCCGAGAGAAATCGAAGGACATCACCTTGAATTCAACCAATCGGCAACGGACCAATCGATCGCCACACTCCATGAGTTTCTCGACATGACGATCGGCAGCAAAGAGAAGCAACCGTGACCATCAAAGCCATCGTGTTCGACGCCTATGGCACGCTGTATGACGTGCAGTCGGTCGCCGACATCACTGAGGAGACCTTTCCCGGCTACGGCGAGATCATCACGCAGGTCTGGCGCATCAAGCAGCTCGAATATACCTGGCTGCGCTCGTTGATGCAGCAATACCGGGATTTTGCCGCTGTCACGCGCGACTCCCTCACCTACACGCTGAAATGCCTGGGGCTGGAATATGATGAGGCGTCCTTTGCGCGCATCATGGACAAGTACCTGCATCTCGATCTCTATCCCGACGCCATGCTGGCGCTGGAGGCGCTGGCGGAGAAGAAGCTCGCGATCCTCTCCAATGGCAGCCCCGACATGCTGAACGCGCTGGTGCGCAACAGCGCCCTGCATCGTATTCTCGATGCCGTGATCAGCGTCGATGCCAGGAAGATTTTCAAGCCGAGCCCTGACGCCTATACGCTGATCGAGTCCACCCTGAAAATCCCGCCAGGCGACGTCTTGTTCATCTCCTCCAATCCATGGGACGTCTGCGGCGCAAAGTCGTTCGGACTCAAGGTCGCCTGGATCGAGCGGGTGACGCCGGAGGCGATGGCGCTGGCATGCCTGGAAAGCGACACCCTGCCGCCGCTGACCATGTTCAAGGCGATCCGCACCCAGATGGACGAGCTTGGCTTCGAGCCCGATTATCGCATCCGCGCGCTGTCGGAATTGCCCGCCTTGATTGCCAGAAAGTCATAGCCTGATGAGCATCGAATCCGTCCGCGCCTTCTTCGCGGAAAAGGCGCCGGAGATCACTGTGATCGAATCCAAGACGAGCTCCGCGACGGTGACGCTTGCGGCCGAAGCCTATGGCGTCGAGCCCGGGCGGATTGCGAAAACGCTGTCGCTGCGCGTCGGCGATCGCGTGGTGCTGATCGTCGCCAGCGGCACGGCGCGGATGGACAACAAGAAGGTGAAGGCCGCCTTCGGCGGCAAGCCGAAGATGCTCGGGCTGGAGGAAGTCGCCGATATCACCGGCCACGAAGTCGGCGGCGTGTGCCCGTTCGGCCTGAAAGCGCCGCTGCCGATCTACTGCGACGTGTCGCTGAAAGCGTTTGACGTGGTGGTGCCGGCGGCCGGCTCCACCCACTCAGCGGTGCGGATTACGCCGGATCGGATGGCAGAGCTGACCAACGCGGAGTGGGTCGATGTCTGCCAGGCGCCTGCGGAAGCGCAGGCTTAGTCATCATCATACCAGGGATTGGACGTCCGTGGCGGCGGCGGCACAGCCTGCGACCGCGGCGGAGGTGCGGCACGCGCGCGCGCCGGCGGTGCCGGCTGTGGCGCGGCGCGCGCCGTGTCGGTCGGCGGCCCGCCCGCATTGGATTCGAACACCGCGCGGCAGCCGCTGGAAAGCTGCGGCGTGTTCGAGCGCAGGCACGCCACGATGCGGTTGACGTCGGGAATCTGGTCGCCGCACAGCCGCCACACATCAGGCGTGCAGGCCATCTGCTGTTCCCAGGTTCCGCGATACTCTTGCGACCACGCCGCGCCACCGGCGGCCAGCGAAAGTGCACAAGTGAGGATGATCCGTTGCGTTCGCATGCCGGGAGCCCCTTCTCTTGGTTTGCTTCGGGTTCGAGACGGCACGCATGTTCCAGCGCACGCCCGCGTGAAGCCTGTCCAATGAATGAGGCTCAGGAAGGTTCTTGCGCACAACAAAACGTGAAGGAACTTTGTTAGCTGAGCATGATCTTTTCGGAAAACCGGTGTCCACTTTTCCGGATCATGCTACTCCACCTTGCCGATCTTCTTCACCGCCGCGATCAGCCGCGCGCTGTCGTCAGCGACGAACTTTGCAAACTCCGGAGCGTCGAGATAGGCGACCGGACTGCCGGCGGTCTCAAAGGTCTTCACCACTTCCGGCGCCTTCACGGCGTCCGCCATCGCCTTGCGGAGCTGCGTCATGATCGGCGCGGGCAGCGCGCTCTGCGCAAACAGGCCGGCCCAGATGTAGAACTCGACGTCCTTGTAGCCGAGCTCCCTGAAGGTCGGCAGATTTGGAAAGCTCCCGATCCGCTCGGCGCCCCAGTTCGCCAGCACGCGCAACTTGCCGTCGTCGACCTGCTGCTTCAGTACACCCGGAGCTGAAGCCAGCGCCTGCACGGTGCCGCCGAGCAGCGCCGTCAGCGCGGGGCCGGCGCCGCGGAACGGTACATGCAGAAGCTTGATGCCGGCGCTGGCGGCAAACATCTCCATCGCGATGTGCAGCGTGCCATAGGGGCCGGAGGAGCCGTAAGGGATTTGCCCGGGCCGCGCCTTGGCGTCGTCGACGAATTCCTGCAGCGTCTTCCATGGCGCGGACGCGGGGACTGCGAGCAGCGTCGGATCGGCAAGCACCCGCGCGATCGGCGCGAATTGCGAGACCTCGTAAGCCACCGGGCGATCGAACAGCCGGTCGGCTTCCGGCAACACCGCGAGCGAAGACAGCGTCATCAACAGCGTGTATCCGTCAGGCTCGGCGCGCGCCGCGGCAGCATTGCCGACCGAGCCGCCACCGCCGCCGGCGCGGTTGTCGACGATCACGGGCTTGCCGAGGATTTTCTCCATCGCCGCTGCCACCGGCCGTGCCGCGAGATCAGCCTGTCCGCCGGCCGGAAACGGCACGATCATCGTGATGTTGCGCGAGGGATAGGCCGCGCCTTGCGCGGAAGCGGGATTGGACAACACGGCAGGCGCCAGCGGCAACGCTGCGGCGGCCTTCAAAAGTTCGCGGCGGTTCATCGGCGGTTTCTCCCGGTGGCTCCTCTTATTTGGTTTGGAGCCTAGCCAAAAATTGTAGGGTGGGCAAAGCGAAGCGTGCCCACCTTTCACTCCCCGAACGATCCTTTGATATCCTTCAAATCCCCTCCCCAATCCGCCGGAAGCATGTCTTGCTCTACGTAGCGATGAAAGCTGCTGTGTGGCCAATCCAGAACGCGCGTGACATACCCATGCTTCACTGGATTGTAGTGAATGTAGTCGATATGCCGCTCAAGGTCGGCGTCGTTCCGAACCGCATGCTCCCAATAGCGGCGCTGCCAGATACCTTTCTCACGCTTGGCAATCTTGCTCGGCGATCTCGGCCGCGCCGCGAGGCCACGCGAAAAACCGGTTTTGATGAGATTCCAGCGCTTAGAAAAATCGGCGTCGCCGTGCGGCAGGGACCAGATGGTGTGCACGTGGTCGGGGAGAATGCAGATCGCGATCGTTTCGAAGGGGTAGCGGTCTTGCACAGTCCTGTACGCGCGTCGGAGACGATCGATTTCGGAAACGAGCAATGTGCTCGATCGGTCAGCGAGAACGACCGTGAAGAAGTAGATGCTTCCGTCAAATCGTGCACGTCGGTAATCAGGCATTACATGCAGTGTCCCGCGGGGTGGTGGGCACGGCGCATGCGCGCCTTTGCCCACCCTACAACAGTTGCGTCAAATCACCACCGGCGCGTCCGGCAATTCGTTGCGGTGGCCGGGTTCGGGCGGGAAATGCTGCGCCAGCAACCGCGACACCTGCTCGATGCCTTCGACGACGCCATGCTCGAACAGGCCGGCACGAAAATCCTTTTCCATGGCGGTGCAAATCTTCTCCCAGCCGGCGGTGCCGACTTTGGCGTTGATGCCGCGGTCGGCGACGATCTCGACGTCGCGGTCGGCGAGCAGGAGATAGATCAGCACGCCATTGTTGTGCTCGGTATCCCAGATGCGCAGCTGCGAAAAGATGTCGAGCGCGCGTTCGCGTGCCGGCTGATTGCGGAACAGCGGCGCGCCGTCAAGCGCGCCTTCGACGACGAAGCGGACCTGCCCGGAATGCGTGGCCTCACCCGCCTTGATCGCTCGCTCGATGCGCGCGAGCGCTTTCGGCGGAAAGAAACGCCGCTGCTTCCAGCGATGCTGAAGGAGGTGCCTGCCGATGCGCCTGAAGCCCATGCTACCAGCTCCCCGATGCGCCGCCGCCGCCAAAGCTGCCACCGCCGCCGCTGAAGCTGCCGCTGTCGCTGGAACTGCTGCTACTGCTGCTCCAGTCGCTGCTACCGCTGCTGCCGCCCGACCAGCCGCCGCGCGTGCCGCGGCTGCCGCCGGACGGAACCAGATCGATGATGGCTGCGATGAAGAACCCCAGCACACCGACAAGCAGGGCGGCGCCGATGCTGCCAACGAACAGCCAGGCCAGGAATCCGACGAGACCGCCGGTCGCCATCGACCCGGCCAGCCGGCCCAGCGCAGCGCGCAGCGCGCCGCTGACGATGAAGACGAAGGCCAGCACGAAGGGGTTGAACGGATCGATCCAGTTGGCGAGCGCCGGGCTCTCCCAATGCGCGGGCTCCGGCTGCGGCAGCTTCTCGCCATTGATCAGGCCGATCATCCGGTTGACGCCGGCAGAAATGCCGCCGGCAAAGTCGCCGCTCTTGAATTTCGGCGTGATGACCTCGTCGATGATGCGCTTTGTGGTGACGTCGGTGAGCACGCCTTCGAGGCCGTAGCCGACCTCGATGCGCAGCCGGCGGTCGTTCTTGGCGACGACGAGCAGCGCGCCGTCGTCGACCTTCTTGCGGCCGATCTTCCAGGCTTCCGCTACGCGCAACGAGAACTGCTCGATCGCCTCGCCGTCGGTGGTCGGCACGATCAGCACTGCGATCTGGCTGCCCTTGCGCCGCTCGAGATCGGCGAGCGTCTGCGTCAGCTGCGCAATGTCGCCGCTCGACAGCGTGCCGGTCTGGTCGACCACGCGCCCGGTGAGCTGGGGCACCGCAACCAGCGCCAGGGCCGGAAATACCCAGCCCAGCAGCAGCGCCAGCAGAACGGCACGTAACGCCTTCATCTGGGATCGTGGCCTTGCGCGCTCACTTGGCGGGAGCCGGCGTCGGGCTGAAGTCCACCTTCGGCGCGGTCGAGATTTCCTTCTCGTTTGCGACCGCAAAATTCGGCTTCTCCTTGTAGCCGAACACCATCGCGGTCAGGTTGTTCGGGAAGGTGCGGATGCCGACATTATATTCCTGCACCGATTTGATGTAGCGGTTGCGCGCCACCGTGATGCGGTTCTCGGTGCCTTCAAGCTGCGCCATCAGATCCTTGAACAGCGCATCCGACTTCAGCTGCGGATAGTTTTCGGTAACGACCAGTAGCCGCGACAGCGCGCTGGAAAGCTCGCCTTGCGCCTGGGTGAATTTCTGGAACGCGGCGGGATCGTTCAGCACCTCCGGCGTTGCCTGGATGCTGCCGACCTTGGCGCGCGCATTGGTGACGCCGAGCAGCACGTCCTTTTCCTGCTGCGCAAAGCCCTTTACGGAATTGACGAGGTTCGGCACCAGATCGGCGCGGCGCTGGTACTGGTTGACCACTTCCGACCAGCCCGACTTGACCTGCTCGTCATTGGTCTGAATAGCGTTGTAGCCGCAATTGGTGAGGCTGAGGCACGACAGGGTCGCCAGCACCGCAAAAAATTTTCTCATTTCAATCTCCCGGCATGGTTTGTCGCAAGCCTAGCAGAATGGGTTCAACCCGTCATTCCGAAGCGTCGCCCGTACGTTCTTCGGCGGCTCGTCAGAGATCATCGCAAAAATGGTGCTGGGGATTTCGACAGCCTTGGGCCGGCGCTCAGGGAGCAGGCACCGTCACCGGCGTCGGCGTACCGTCCTTATCGCCGTCGAAGAGAATGAGGACGCGCAGTTTCGTCCCAACCTTGTCCAGGGGCAGCAATCCCTCGGGCTTCCGCTTGGGAGCAAACTGCGTGAGTTCCGACAGGAGCCTCACGTTCTCGCTTGCTCCGTCCCACGCATAGATCGCATATACGCCGGGCTCAGCGGCAGCAGGGCCGGCCAGGATAAGGATGCCCGTCTCAAATGAGGCGAGGTCACGCACGCCGCGGCCCTGGCCCAGCGCAAGGCGGAACAAGCGCCGTTGCATAGCGCTGCTGCCGAATAGCGCGTCGATCGGAACCGACAGGACGACGGCCCTGCCGTTGTTGTCAAGCACTGGCGCGCGAAATCCGGCGAAGAGCGTCGCGTCCTTGATCGCGATGCCCTCGATCGTCAATCCATTCTCGTCCAACCGCCGGTCCAAGAACGGGACGAGATCTGGTTCGTCGGCGATCGCCTTTCTGAGATTGGATGTTTGTTCGTTTTTCGCCGCGGTGCCGTCTACGGCGCGAAAGCGCACGATCTTGCTGCTGGCGGCGATGCGCGCCCTGATCAGCTCGGCGTGTTTGGCGGGATCGAGCTTCCTGTCGCTGTCGCGCGGATGACCGTGCGAGCCGATGACATAATAGAAGCCCCGCGAGAATGCGACACCCTCGCCGTCGAGTTCGAGCGACTTGTTCTTGATCAGCTTGATGGTGTCGCCTGCGACAAGCTTGCCATCCCTGACCTCCACGAACTGCGCACCCTGCAAATTGTCATCGATGACAAGGCAGGCGCGCGGAAAGCCTTTTCGCGTCGTGCACGCAATGCCGCTGACATCCCTGGATTTCCTGCCATCCTTTCCGATCAGCTCACCCTTGACCGGCCAGGAATCCTTCTCCTTGTCCTTGCCGGGAGCCGGGCTGGCAAACAGCGCCAGCGGCAGAACGCAAGCGATCGCGGCAATCCTGCCTAGCCTTGCAAGCGACATGATCGTCATCCATTGCCGTTCCGGCATGGCGAACCGGGCACCTCTGCAAACGCAGAGGTTGTAGTCCCGTTTCGCGGAGAATGAAATCGAAAATGCTCGCCGCATTCCCGATGCACGTCAGCGCATCGGGAGACGACGATCAGTTGACGGCCGGGCTTAAGTGCGTGCCCTCGCGTCCCTGATCGCCTGCCAGATTTTTGCCGGCGTCAGCGGCGTGTTGAGCTGCTTGATGCCGAGCTCGGATAGCGCGTCCATCACGCCATTGGTGATGCAGGGCGGGCCGCCGATGGCGCCGGACTCGCCGCAGCCCTTGGCGCCGAGTGGATTGGTCTGGCACGGCGCCGAAGGATCGAGCGTCACCGCGATCGGCGGAATGTCGTCGGCGCGCGGCAGGCAATAGTCCTGGTAGCTGGCGGTGAGCAGCTGGCCTTCCTCGCTGTAGGCCACGCCCTCATAGAGCGCTTGTCCAATGCCTTGGGCTACGCCGCCATGGACCTGGCCGGTCACCAGCATCGGATTGACGGCGACGCCGACGTCGTCGACCGTGGTGTAGCGCACCACCTTGGTGACGCCGGTTTCCGGATCGATCTCGACCTCGCAGATATGCGTGCCGTTCGGCCAGCTCGGCCCGTCAACCTCGCCCTCGCTGTCGACGGAGAGCTTTCCGGTACCCTCCTTCTTCGCGATTTCGAACAGATTGATGCGCCGGTCGGTGCCGACGACGGTGAGCCAGCCGTCGCGATACTCGATATCCTCCAAGGAAGCTTCGAGCATGTTCGACGCTTTCTCGCGCGCCTTGTTGATCATGTCATTGCTGGAGACCGCCACGGCAGTGCCGCCGACGAACAGCGAGCGCGACCCGACGCTGCCGAAGCCGGTGGCAAGATCGGTGTCGCCCTGCACCACGTCGATCTGGTCGAGGGGAATGCCGAGCGCATCCGACACCATCTGGCTGTAGGTGGTCTGCAGCCCTTGCCCCATCGCCATGGTGCCGGAATGCAGGATGACGCGGCCGTCGCCTGTCGCATGCAAGCTCACCTTCTCATTATGCGCGCGGCCGCCCGTCCATTCGATGTAGCTGGTCAACCCGCGGCCATAGAGCATGCCGCGCTTTTTCGCGGCGCGCTTGCGCGCGGCGAAGCCGTCCCAGTCGGCGAGTTCGGACGCGCGCGCCAGCATGTGGGCGAACGCGCCGGAGTCGTACACCTGGCCAACGGCATTGGTGTAGGGCAGCTGCGCCGGCTTGATGTAGTTCGCTTTCCGGATGGTGCGCGGATCGATGCCAAGTTGGCGCGAGGCCGCATCCATCAGCCGCTCGACGATGAACACGCCCTCGGGCCGTCCCGCGCCGCGATAGGCGCCAACCGGCGCGGTGTGGGTCATGACGGTCTTGACCTCAAAATGCACCAGCGGGAGATCGTAGACGCCGGTCTGCACGAACGGGCCGAGCACCAGCGGGATGATATTGCCGGTGCCCGACGAGTAGGCGCCGGTCGCACCGGTCGAGCGCACGCGATAGGCGAGCACGCGGCCCTTGGTGTCGAGCGCGAACTCGCCGGTCGAGGTGAGATCGCGGCCATGGGTGCCGCCGACGAACTCGTCGGTGCGGTCGCCGCGCCAGCGGATCTTCTTGTTCAACCTGGTGGCGGCATAGGCGACGATGCCGTCCTCCGGATAGAGACTGGTCTTCTGGCCAAAGCCGCCGCCGATATCGCCGACCAGCACGCGCACGCTGTCCGGCGGGCGCTTCAATATCGCGCCGGCCAGCAGATCGCGGGTCGAGCCCGGCGTCTGCGACTGCGTGTACAGGAGCAGCCTGCCCGTCCCCTTCTCGATCTCGGCAATCGTCGAGCGCGGCTCCATCGCCGAGGGCACCAGCCGCTGGCTGACGACGTCGAGCGACACCACATGCGCGGCCTTGGAAAAAACTTCCTCAACCTTGGCGGCATCGCCATAGCTCATTGCGGCCACGACGTTGTCGGGCGCCTGCGGCCACACCACGGGCGCTCCCGGCTTGGTCGCCTCCAGGGGATCGATCACCGATGGCAGCACCTCATATTCGACGACGATTGCTTCAGCCGCGGTCTGCGCCTCCAGCCGCGACTTCGCCACCACGGCCGCGACCGCCTCGCCCGCAAAGCGCACCACTTCATGCGCCAGCAGTCGACGCGGCGGCACCGTCATCGGCGAGCCGTCGGGGCGCTTGAAAATATCCAATGTAGGCAGCGTGCCGATATTGTCCTTGACGAGATCGGCGCCGGTATAGATCGCCGCGACGCCGGGCATCCTGGCCGCCTCGGCCGTATCGAGCGAAAGAATTTTCGCATGCGCATGCGGCGCGCGCAGCAGGTAGAGCCACAGCGCGCCGTCTTCCGGCTTGTCGTCGATGAACGCTCCCTTCCCGGTGAGCAGTCTCTGGTCTTCCAAACGCTTGATCGGCTTGCCGGCGCCAAAACGTAGATTGCCGGGAAGAATGTTCATTCGCATGTCCTTCGAGTCTTTTTGTTAGCGGCGGGGTTTTAGCGGAAGGATTGGATCAAGGCCAAGCGTCGTTTTGTGCGCAGGCCGCCCAAGAATTCGTCATCCCACCTCGCGCAGCACCGCTTCGACCGCCTTGCGCTGCTCTGATGTCAGCGCCGCCTGCGGCGGCACGGGATCGCCGACGTCGTAGCCCTGGATCGCAAGCCCCGCCTTGATGCAGGCGGCGAGGTTGAAGCGCGCAAAGGCTTCGTTGACGCGCCAGAGCTCTTGCTGCAGCACCATCGCCTCGTCCCAGCGCTTGGCGCGGCAGAGATCGTAGAGCGCCACGCTCTGCCGTGGGATAATGCAGGCCGGGCCCGCCATCCAGCCGAGGCCGCCGATCAGCATCACCGCGGCAGGGATATGCGCGGAGGCAGAGAAGACTTTGATTTGGTCGCCACAGCGATTGATGATCGAGAGCAGCCGACCGGTGTTGGTCGAGGCATCCTTGATGTAACCGATGCGCGGATGCGCGGCGAGGCGCTCGATGACGTCGAGCGTGAGATCCGAGCGCTGGAATTGCGGATTGGTGTAGATCACGACGGGAATGTCGACGGCATCCGCGATTGCGCGGAAATAGCTCTCGACGCCGCCGTCGGGCAGCGGGAAATACGCTTCCAGGATCGCCAAAATGCCGTCGGCGCCGAGCTTTTGATACGCCTTCGCCTGCGCCACCGCATCCGCCGTCGAGGTCGAGACCACGCCGGCCACCACGGGCACGCGGCGTTTGGCCGCCGCGATGGTGGTCTCCACCACGGCGGTGCGCTGCGCGACGCTGAGATAGGCGAATTCGCCGGTCGAGCCGAGCGGCGTCAGGCCATGCACGCCGGCTGCGATGAGATCGTCGCAAAGCCGCTCCAGCACCTTGGTGCGGATCTGGCCGGATGCATCGATGGGGGAAACGAGATAGGGAAAGACGCCGTGGAAGTCGGTCATGACGACCGATCATAAGACTTCGCGCGCGAGCGGGTCAAACGCGCGTCAAGTCAACGCACTTCAAGGCGAGATGGCCCGGAGCCAGGAACTCCGGGCCATCGTTGGCATCACCAGCCATAACGAACGGCCGGATAGCCGTACCAACCGGGGCCGCCGTAATAGGCGACGCCGGGAGCACCGTAGTAGCCGTAGCCACCGTAGAGATACGCGTCGGCGGCGATCGCAGCCGCGGTCGCGGCGGCAACAGCAGCTGCCGGGCGCACGATGCGCACGCCACGCGCTTCAGCCGGCGCGGAAACGGAAGCCGCAAGCGTCGCGGCAGCGACAAGCATCAAGGCAATCTTCTTCATTGGTAGCCCCTTTGGGTTCGCCCCACAGACGGGATGGGAAATCGGGAAACGGGTCGTTCGATCCGCCTGACGAGGACACTAGGCGAACGCGCCTTTGGCTTATGTGCAAAAAGTCACACAGGCCCGGAACATGGTCGTAAGCGATTGAAAATGATCGGCTAAAGCCTGATCAGCCGTATCCGCGTGCCCCAGGGGTCGGCCACCTCGATACCATCAGTCACCGTCACAATATCGCTACCGGCCTTGCGCAGCCGCTCTTCCTGGGCAGCAAACAAATCCGGCTTTGCGATCTCGAGCGAGAACCAGGCAAGCCCTGTCGTCTTGTCGTTGCGAAGGCCGGCGCCGGCGCTTTGCCAGACGTTGAGGCCGAGATGGTGATGATAGCGGCCGGAGGAGAGAAACGCCGCGCCTTGGCGCTCGCGCGTCGGATCGAAGCCGATGCTGTTGCGATAGAAGGTGCCCGCCTGCGCGAGATCGCCGACGCGCAGATGCATGTGGCCGATCCGCATGCCGTCCGGCGCCTTCGCGTAATCGCTGACCTTGGTGTCGGTGAGCGAGACGAGATCGTCGACGTCGAGCTGATCGGTGCCCATGGTCACCGTGCCGGCATTCCACTGCCACAGCGCGGGATCGCGATCGGCATAGACCTCGATGCCGTTGCCTTCGGGGTCGTCGAGATAGACGGATTCGCTGACGCGGTGATCGGCAAAGCCCGACAGCGGCACACGATGGATCGCCGCATGTACCAGCCAGCGCGCCAGATCCTTGCGCGTCGGCATCAGGAAGGCGGTGTGATAGAGGCCGGCGGCCCGTTTCGATTCCACGGCCGCCTCCGGATGCGCCTCGAGCACCAGCAGCTTCACCCCGCCTGCGCCCAGCGTCGCCGAGCTCGCGCTACGCTCCATCACGGCGAGGCCAATCGCGTCGCGATAGAAATCGGCGATCGTGTCGAGCTTGCGCACCCGCAAGGTCACCATGCCGACCCGCATCGGCGTGCGGTTGGCGAAGGTCGGTCCGTCGCCGGCATTGCCTTCGGCGCGGGCGGCGGCGGAGGCAGCAGCCGCCAGCGAGGAGGCGCCGGCCATCTGCAGGATCGTTCGGCGGGTCATGTCTGTCGTCATCGCAAAATCTGGCTGGGTCGGGTTTGGCCCGGTCTAACACGTTTTCGCCGCTGTGCAGCGCGCGATGTCGCAGGGGCGCAATCAAATGTTCGTCGGCGTTGCAGGCCTGGGCGATCACCGGTTAAATGCACGCGCCATTCAGCGTCGAGTGAGCGAGGACAGTTTTGACGCCGCGCGTGTTGCCGATCATCGCCGCCCTCATCGCATCCCCGGCCGTGTCCGCGCAGGAGCTGCAGCGGCTCGCGCCCACGCAAATCTCGCTGATGGTGGCGAGCGATCCGCCCGCCGAGCAATGCCGGCGCATCGATGCAGCCAGCACGCTGTTCGCCGCGGTGCCTCTGCATCGCACTTTTCACGACGATTTCGATGAGCATCCGCTGGCGAAGGGCAAATGGGCGCCGCATTACGCCGGCGGCGCGGCCTGGCCGGAGGCGCGCTACTGGGGCGGCGCCGGCTCCGATTTCAAGCGCAAGACCGTTTATAACGGCGAGCAGCAGATCTACGTCGATCCGCGCTACGGCGGCCGCGGCACCACGCCGCTCGGGCTTGATCCCTTCAAGGTCGAAGGCGGCGTGCTCTCGATCACCGCGAGGCGCACGCCGCCGGATTTGCGCGAGGTGTTGTTCGACAACGAATACATTTCGGGTATCCTCACCACGCAGGGCTCGTTCGCGCAGAAATACGGCTACTTCGAAATCCGCGCGAAAATTCCGGTCGGCGTCGCGGTGTGGCCGGCGTTCTGGATGCTCGCGGACGACGGCGGCTGGCCGCCGGAGATCGACGTGCTGGAAGGCCGCGGCCAGCGGCCGGGCAACATGGCGATGACCACGCATTGGCGGATTTTCGAAACCCAGAAGATACACAACTGCGGCTTCGATTTTCTGGTGCCGGACGCCGTCACCGCGTTCCACGACTATGGCGCGCTGTGGCAGCCCGACCGCATCACCTATTTCATCGACCGCAAGCCGGTCGCCGACATCAAAGTGCCCGTCAGTTTCGTCAATCCCATGTACATGATCGTCAATCTCGCGATGGGCTCGAAATTCTTTCTCGGGGTGGGATTCGTTGCCGCGGATTCACCCGAGAGCATCGCATTCGAGATCGACCGGATTTCGGCCTACCAGATCGATCCCTGAGGTTCATGCGATGGTTTTGAGATTTTCGCGAAGGCAGTTTGCAAAGCTCGCCGGCCTTTCTGCGCTCGCGCTGGCGACGCCGGCTGCCGCGGCGGAGAGGAAGGGCAAGCAGGCAGCGGATCGCTTTGCGCCCGCGCCTTTTCCAAAGGGCTTTGTCTGGGGCACCGCGACTTCGTCCTACCAGATCGAGGGCGCGGTCAACGCGGACGGCCGCGGCCCCTCGATCTGGGACACGTTCTCGCACACCGCCGGCAAGATCGGCGATCACAGCAATGGTGACCGCGCCAACGAGCATTATTACCGCTACAAGGAGGACGTCGCGCTCATCAAGGCGCTCGGCGTCAAGGCCTATCGCTTCTCTATCGCCTGGCCGCGGGTGTTTCCGGAAGGCACCGGCACGCCTAATCCAAAAGGGCTCGATTTCTACAACCGCCTGATCGACGAGCTCCTGGCGAACGGGATCGAGCCCTATGCGACGCTGTATCACTGGGACCTTCCGCAGGCGCTGGAAGATCGCGTCGGCGGCTGGCGCTCCAGCGACACCTCAAAGGCGTTTGGAGATTATTCCGGCTATGTCGCCGGGCGCATCAGCGACCGCGTGAAAAACATCTTTACACTCAACGAAGCCGGCCGTTTCCTCAATTTCGGCTATGGCTGGGGCATCGACGCGCCGGGGCTGAAGCTGCCGACAGCTGAGCTGAACCAGGCGCGCCACAATGTCGTGCTCGGCCACGGCCTTGCGGTGCAGGCGATCCGCGCCGGCGCGCGCAAGGGCACCAAGGTCGGCATGGCCGAGAACATCGCCGCCTGCGTGCCCGCTTACGCAACGCCAGAAAACATCCGCGCCACCGAAATGGCGACACGTGAATTGAACGCAGCGCTGCTCGGCGTGACCCTGGAAGGCAAATACACCGACGGCTTTCTGGAATTCTCGGGCAAGGACGCGCCGAAATTCACCCCTGAGGAATTGAAGATCATCGGCTCAAAAACCGACTTCGTCGGCCTCAACATCTACGCCCCACAATTCTACATCGCAGCTTCCGACAAGAAGCCGGGATGGGCCGTGCTGCCCTTCCCTTCCTCCTTCCCGCACATGAACTCGGAATGGCTGCGCATCGGTCCCGAGGTGATCTACTGGGCGCCGAAGATCGCCGCCAGGATCTGGAACATCGACACCATCTATATCAGCGAGAACGGCACCTCGTCCGAAGACAGACTGCGCGACAACGCCAAGGTGTACGATCTCGACCGCATCAGTTTTCTGCGCAACTACCTGACGCAATTGCAGCGCGCGACGTCCGAAGGCGTGCCCGTGAAGGGCTATTTCCTCTGGAGCCTGATGGACAATTTCGAGTGGATTTTCGGCTACGAAAAACGCTTCGGCGTCTATCACGTCGATTTCCAGACGCAGGTGCGCACGCCGAAACTAAGCGCGGCATTCTACAAGGACGTCGTGGCGAAGAACGCAATCGGGCCGTGACGCGGCGGACGTCAGGGCTGCGACCGCAGGGCCTATGATCGCGATCGAAGCAGCTTCTTGCGCAACGACCTCACGCCCTTGCTGCGCTCCATGATGGCCCGGCGTTTTGAGGTGATCGCGAACAAGGCGATTGGAGGCGACGAGCCCCCGTCAAACCCCCACGCCGGCTGCTCGTCGGTATCATGCTTCATCCCCCGCAGCAGGAAGCTGGTGCGCCGCACCGGCCGCCTCAGCACGGCCTGCGCGATCCGCGCCACCTCGGCGGAAAAATGGATATCGATGACCGCGGCCCGGTATTCCGAGCTGGCCCAGCCCCGAAGCTCGTCACCCGCAACCTCCAGGACCTCGAAACCGGCAAAGACCTCGTCATAGACGCGGGCCCCGAGGGCATAGTTGAGCTTGGCCTGAATGGCGAGTTGATGGATTTCCGTCGGACGAAAGGTCGGCATGCAGCAAGTGTCCCCAAAATAGCGCTTGTTCGCATAAGTCGCCGGACACCCCCAAAAGGTTCTGCGTCCGGACCGGCGCAATTGCGAGGGAACAACGGGAGCCCGGCGAAGTGACACGTGGCCGTGTCTGATTTGGGCTCACAAGGCTATCACCTTGAGCGGCAGTCGCTATTTCCTAACTCAAGTAGGAGCTTGATGAAATCCGGGAGACTGCGGTGGAAGGCAGCTATCGCGGTCGTCAGGGCCGCCGTACCGCGCGGCAGATGCCGTGCTCGAATTCGCGATAGACTTTTAGCGCCGCCCGGTCGGCAAACGGCAGGATCTGCATCATGATGACGCCGGCCACCCGGGTAGCCGGGTCGATCCAGTAATAGGTGTTGTAGAGCCCCGCCCAGGTCAGGCTGCCGGCCTTGCGGCCGCCGGCCACGGCATCGGCATTGATCATGTGGCCGAGCCCCCAGCGCAGCCGCGTGCCCGGAAAGAAATCGACGTCGTTCGACAGCGCGGGGTTGGTCGTCTTCATGATGCCGGCCTCGATATTGCCGATCTGGTTGACCGCCATCAGCGCTACGGTCTGGGGCCGCAGGATGCTCGCGCCCCCGAGACTGCCGCCATTGAGCAGCGCCTGCAGCAGCCGCAGATAATCCGGCGCCGTGGAATAGATGCCGCCACCGCCGGAGAAGGAAGTCGGCGTCTCCAGCTTCTCGAACGGCTGCGCCACTAGTTTACCGTCGGCGCCGCGCCGGTGCAGCCGCGCCTGCCGCGCGCGCTGCTTCTCGGTGATGACAAAGCCGGTGTCGTTCATCCCTAAGGGACCGGTGATGTTGTCGCGGAAATAGCGGTCGATGCCCTGCCCGCTCGCGATCTCCACCATGCGGCTGACCCGGTCGATGCTGCCGCCATAGGCCCATTTCTCGCCCGGCTCGAACATCAGGGGCGTGCGCGGCAAATCCTTCTTGCCGCGCGCGAACTGCACATAGCGCAGCACGTTTCTGTCCCACAGCGGATAGGAAAAGCCCGAGGTGTGCGTCAAGAGATTGCGCAGCGTGAGATGCTCGCGCGCCTCGCGCAGCTGCGGCGCGCCCTTGGAATCGAAGCCGGTGAGGATGCGCGGTGCCGACAGCATCGGATCGATGTTGCCGGCAGGCTCGTCGAGCCGCAACTTGCCGCGCTCAACGAGCTGCATCGCCGCGACAGAGGTGAGCAGCTTCACCATCGAGGCGATGCGGATAATGGTGTCGATCGACATGGGCGCATCGGCGCCCGTGCCGCGCGAGCCGATCGCTGCTTCGTAAAGAATGGAGTCCGCGTTCGCGGCCATCGCCACCACGCCAGGGATTCCGTGGGCGGCGACGGCGGCACGGAACGATTTGTCGAGATCGTCGCTGCGCGGGGGTTTGGCGGCGAACGAGGGCGCAGCCGGGATCAGGCTTGCCGACGCAAGCGCCGCGGTTTGCAGCATAGCGTCACGGCGAGTGAGCGCACCGCTCATGCAGGATTGTTCCAGGCTGCCGATTCAGGTCACTGCGCATCAGGCAGGGCCCCACCTCTGAATTTTAAGTCGCAGGCTCCCTGCGCGTCCAGCGATGCCGCCACATCGCTCACAAAAAAATGACAAAAACGCAGCGATTCGGCTCGCTCCATGTGAACGGCTTCACAGGCGATCACGGGTTTTCGCGGCAAAAAAGCGATGCACCACCATCCGGAGGGTCACGAAAATGACCGTCAGGCCCCGACAACATTTGCGTGCACTGGAGGTCTTGGGCGGCGCGATAGCCCTTGCTCTCTTCGCTTTGATCGCTATTCGCCTGACCGGAATCTCAGGGGAGGCAAGGCCACAGGCGGCTTCTCGAGACACGGTCGGGACTGCTGCAACGGCATCGATGCCAAGGCCAAAAGAGCGCGTCAGATATCAGGCCACTATTGAAAACTGGCGGCATTACCGTGCGGCGAGTGTGCCTTGATGCAGTCATTTCCGGGCCTCGCACGAGGCCGACTGCCAGAGCGTCTGCGCCCGGCTGTCAATCCTGCGCGCGGTGTGCTCCAGTGACGGGAGACTCACCTCCGAGAGTTTCCCATGCACAACGCCATGAAAGCCAAGATCCATCGCGGCGAGGTCGCGCTTGGCATCTCCCTGATGTTTCCCTGTCCGCAGCTCGTCGAGATGCTCGCCTATGCCGGCTTCGACTGGGTGCTGATCGATTGCGAGCACGGCTCGATCGGCCCTGCCGATATCGAGGTGATGTCGATGGCGGCCGATGCGTCCGGCATCACCGCCATCGCGCGGCCGCGCAGCAATGACGCCGCCGACATCCAGGCCGTGCTCGATCGCGGCGTGAAAGGCGTACAGATCCCGCACATCAATACTCGCGCCGATGCCGAACGCGCCGTGGCGGCGGTCAAGTTCGGCCCCGGCGCAGGACGCGGGCTTGCGGCCGGCACGCGGCCGGATCGCTGGGGATTGGGCGCGCGCATGCCCGACTTCGCAGCGCAAGCCAACGCGCAATCGCTGGTGTGCGTCCAGATCGAACATCAGGAAGCCGTCGTCAATGTCGACGAGATTCTTGAAGTCGACGGCATCGACGTCTTCTTCATCGGTCCGTCCGATCTCTCGCAGTCGATGGGCTATCCCGGCAATCCCAAAGCTCCGCCGGTCGCTGACGCCATCGAGCAGACGATCGCGAAGATACGCGCGGCCGGCAAGGCACCAGGCATGCCCGCCACCACGGAGACGCTGCCATGGGTCACCGGCCAGGGCTGCCGTTACGTCTACAACCATCTGCCGCGTATCCTCGATGCAGGGGCGAAGGAGTTTTTTGCGAAGGCCGCAACGCGCTAAGCAAGCTGGCGCGCAATCAGGCCGGCCGCGCTTTCGTCGCGAAGTGCGTTCGCATATGCTCCGCTTGAACATCCAGGGACTTGCGGCATGAAGAACGTCCCGGTCGTGATCGTCGGCGGCGGCCCGGTGGGCCTGACGGCATCCATTTTGCTGTCACGGGCCGGCGTCCGCTCCTTGCTGGTCGAGCGCCATCCCGGTACTGCCATCCACCCAAAGGCGCGCGCCATCAACGCGCGGACCATGGAGATCTATCATCAATGCGGCGTGGAGGCCGCCATCCGCGCAGCCGGGTTGGCACCGCATCACACCGGCATGATCATCTGGGCCAGGTCGCTCGCCGGTGAGGAGATCGAGCGCCGCGTGCCCTGGCGCGCGGGCCAACAGGCGGCCGCCGTCAGTCCGGTTCGCAATTGCCTTTGCGCACAGGACGACCTCGAGCCGGTGTTGCGCCGCTTTGCGGAACAGCAACGACCCGGAGAAGTAAAGTTCTCAACGGAGGCTGTAGCGTTCGAACAGGAAGCCGATGGCGTGATCATGACGCTTGAAGATCGCGCGAGCGGCGAGAGAGGGACCGTACGCGCCGGCTATGTCATTGCGGCCGACGGCGCCCACAGTCCCATCCGGCGCCAGCTCGGCACAAAAATGCTCGGGCGCGAGGATGTCTACGAGAGCGTCAATATTGCGTTCAACGCCGATCTCACACCCTGGACGGCAGGCCGTCCCGCCGCGCTCTACTTCATCGAGAACGAACGGATCAGAGGCAGTTTTCTCACCATCAACGCGCGGGATCGCTGGGGATTCCTGATCAGCGCGATGGAAGCGTTTGGCTATGCCGCAAACAATATGACGGCGGAGCTTGCGACCGACGCCATCAGGCTCGCCGCGGGCGTGCCTGATCTTGACGTCAGCATCCTCGGCATCGCGCCGTGGACGGCATCGGCCCACGTCGCCGAACAGTACCGCCGCGGGCGCATTTTCCTTGCCGGCGATGCGGCGCATGAGATGCCGCCGACCGGCGGCTTCGGCATGAATTCGGGCGTGCAGGACGTGCACAACCTCGCATGGAAGCTCGCGGCCGTACTGAAAGGGTTTGCCTCCCCATCGCTGCTCGATACCTATCATGACGAACGCCAGCCGGTGGCACGCACCATCACCGAGCAGAGCCTGATCAACGCGACGTCGATGGGACGGCTCGAGCAGACCAGGAAGAACGCCGGCGCGCGGCCCGAATATCTCAATGAACAGGGAATGATCTTTGGCGCCACCTACGCCTCGCGCGCGATCGTGCCCGACGGCACCGCGCCACCGCAATTGGCCAACCCTATCACCGATTACGTGCCTTCGGCTCGGCCGGGCGCGCGCGCCCCCCATGCCGCTTTCCACCACGACGGAAAAGAGCTTTCGACCATCAATGTCGTCGGGCAGGGCTTTGCATTGCTGGCCGCCGGCGATGGCCAGCCATGGATCGCGGCGGCGAACGAGCTTGCAGGCGACGGCGCGCCTCCGCTCAAGGCGTTGTCGATCGACGGCGAAGCCTTTGCGTCTGCCTACGCGCTCGATTCATCCGGCGCCGTGCTGGTGCGTCCCGATGGCCATATCGGCTGGCGAAGCCGCGCGATGACGCAAGATCCGTCGCGCACCCTGCGCGAGGCAATGTCGACGATCCTGCATGCGGGCGATTAGCGGGCGACACCGGGGCCATCGCGAACCACGGCAAATGAATCTCTCCTTGAAATGGCTGGGCAATGCGGTTTCATGTGGCTTGGCGAGGGGAGAATCAGCTGTGATTTCGGGGCTGCGATCGCACAGGGTCGGCACGGTCCTGCGGCAAGGGATCGGCCGAATGGCGGCGATCATCCTCGCGCTCGTGCTATCGACTGAATTGGCGCGGACGCAAGCTCCCTCCTCTCCACCGGCAGCTGCGGTCCCGCGAAGCGCGTACGAACTGCGCGGCGGCTGGTATCCATGGGACCCCTATCAATACCGCGACTATCGGCGGGGCGCGCCGGTCGTAACCGGCTTCGATGTCGAGATCGAGCGGGCGCTGGCGCGCATTCTCGGCGTCGACATCACGCTGCCCGAAATCGCCTGGGACGAACATCTCAAGCGTCTTGCTGACGGAAGGGCCGATATCGCCGCCGGCGCAACCAGGAACGAAGCGCGCGGCGCATATGTAATGTTCTCCAAGGCCTATCGCAGCGAAACCGACGTGCTGGTGATCCGCAAAGGCGCCGGCGAACGCTTTTCGTTCCGCACTGTTGACGACATGCTAACCGGTCTTGCGCGGCAGAAATTCCGGCTCGGTGTCGTGGCCGGCTTCGTCTATGCCGACGAGCGGATCAATCGCTTCATCGCCGACCCCGCCAACGTGAATCAGATCGTTGCGACCAACAGCGATGCCGAAAACCTGGCCAATCTGCTTGCCGGCGTCATCGACGGCTTCTTCGCCGATCGCATTGCGGCGGCGACCACGGCCTGGCGGGCGCATCAGGGCGGGCAGATCGAGGAGCACCCGCTGCGCTTTTCCACGGACATTCATTTCATGCTGAGCCGGGCGACGCAGACGCAGGAGACGTTGGCGCGTCTCGACAAGGCGATCGAGCAGTTGCGCGATAGCGGCGAATACCGCCGCATCGCCGCCTCCTATGCGCTGCCGGTGCTGATCAACCAATCGCTCGACAGCGACTGGTTTCGCGCGCTGGCCATCATTGGCACGATCGCCTTCGCGCTCTCCGGCGTGGTACTCGCCGCGGCGGGTCGATACTCGCTGTTCGACGCGCTGATCTTCGCTACCCTTCCCGCGCTCGGCGGCGGCATTGTCCGCGATCTCTTGTTGCAGCGGGAGCCGATCGGGGTGGTGCGCAATCCGGAACCCCTTCTGATCGTGTTCGGTACCGTGTTCATCGGCATGGCCGCGATCAGGATAATGTCGCATGTGCGCGCGGCGGGACTGGCGACCTATCTTCAATCACACGCGCGCCTTGGCAGCCGACTGGTCGAGGTGCTCGACGCCGCCGGCCTTGCGGCCTTCACGGTGGTCGGCGTTGTGGTCGTACTCGATACCCAGGCGCGTCCGCTGTGGCTGTGGGGGCCAATCGCTGCCGCCATCACAGCGTCTTTCGGCGGCCTGATCCGCGACCTTTTGCGACACGATCGCGTGGGCGCCAATCTGCGCGGCGAGCTATACCCGGAGATCGCCGCCATCTGGGGGCTGGCATTTGCGCTCTTCCTGGAGTGGGAAGGCGTACGGTTGCAGCCCGACGAGATTCGAATGGGCGTGATCGTCACGATAGCAGGTGTGTTCCTGATGCGGATCGTCGCCATCGCCCGCGGCATGAAAGGCTGGGGCTACGCATGAGCCTCTACTTCAAGCGATCTCAACGCATCAACCACTCATCATGCGAAAGATCGGCGTGTAAATCAGCCACGCGGCAGGCCGCGGGGGCGCGCGAGTCCGATCATTGCGAGAGCAAACTCGGCCAGCGAGGCGCTGCGGTACGGTCGGGACAGCGCCGTGCAGCCAAGCTCGTGCGCAACCACCGCAAGGGTTTCGGGGCAGAAGCAGTAGCAGCGCACCCTCTGCACCTTGTCGTCGCCGGCTTCCAGGCGATGCACCTCATTGAGGCCTTCGGTGTCATTGAGCGTGCGGAACCCGATAACCACGCTCTCGCCTTGAAACTCCGCAATCTCCCAGCGCGGGTTGAGGCCGAAGCCCAGGCGCGGCATCGTCATATGCGCAAATTTGAAGAAGTTGCGGTTATTCTCAAAACCATCGGTTTGCGCTCCGCCCACCAGCTCAACGGTTAGATCCGCCGCGCAAAGAGCTTGCATGGCGGCAAGATCCTTTGCCGCCAGCGCCTTCATGAACCGCTCGACGAACGCTCGCGGCGGCGTCTCGAAGCCCGCGGCTGGACGGCGCTTGTCAAGCCGCCCACGGCCACGCGAAAGTGCATCCTTCACCGCGCCGACGCTGGTGCCAAGAAGACGTGCCGTCTCCTCGAGCGACAGGTCGAACACATCCTTCATGAGGATCGCCGCGCGCTCTTGCGGATGCAGCGCGGTAAAGAGGCGCCTGGCCGCATCTCGCAGCTCTGCACGGTCATCCGGCAAGATGCCCTCCTCTTCCCGTGATTCGTGAGCGAGCGTGGCCTGTTCGCGCGCTGAGCGGCGCATATGGTCAATCCAGATATTTGTCGCGGTGCGGATCAGATAGGCTCGTGGATTTTCGAGACGCGTATCGGTTCGTCCCAGGAGAGCAAAGACACGGGCCAGCGTGTCCTGCATCAGATCCTCGCCGTCCCAGACATTGCCGGTAAGGCGCAGGCAATAACGATGAAGATCAGAGCGGTGCTCCGCGAGCCCATCGAGATAGGCGCGCCAAGGTCCGCGGATTGCGCCTTGTTTGGTGAATTTGCCGGTGTCCATGCAGGGTCCCCTTTTGAAGCATAGACGTTCACGAGCAGGCTTTGGATAGTTGGGCGGGCGGGGATTTTCAGTGGCCAACGGCCGGAGCCGGGCCGGCGTCGCCCCGGGGAGCCGCCCCAACGCGCGTCTCAATGACCCAGACTTCCCGCCGATGGCGTCGCTCGAACGGCTGCTTGTGCGGCAAACGTCCCCAACCAGCTTTTGCTTGGCTGATCCGGCGTCCGTCGTCTAAAACGCCGGAATGTCAAGAATCTCGTCACCGCCGCTTTCGTTCGATGAACTGGCAGAGGCGCTCAGGGACCATCGATCGACTTACGGCCGCGCCAGCGGTCTTCGATTCGATCGCGTCGAGCGCGGCGAAGCCTGGTCCAGCCTGCCGTACCAATCGGTGTTCGTCGGCGACATCGAGTCCGGAGTGATCCACGGCGGCGTGGTCACCGCCATGCTGGATGAGAGCTGCGGCATGGCCGTGCAGCTGGCGCTGGACGGCAGCCGTTCGATTGCAACGCTCGACCTGCGCATCGACTATCAGAAGCCGGCCAAGCCCGGTCTCGACATCAAGGCGCATTCGATCTGCTATCACGTCACCCGCTCCATCGCTTTCGTGCGCTCGACCGCCTATCAGGAGACCGAGGACGATCCGGTCGCCACCGCCGCAGCATGCTTCATGGTGGGCGCAAACCGCACGAATATGTTGAGGGACAGGCAGGCGCACGAGGTTCCTGTTCTGGATTACCCCGAAGACGATTCCAGCCCATTCGCGAAAAGCCCATTCGCGCGCTGCCTCGGCATCGGAGTCGCTGAAGATGGCCTGCTGCACATGCCGTTCTCGACAAAGATCATCGGCAACCCGATCCTGCCCGCCATCCACGGCGGCATCACCGGCGCCTTCCTGGAGACGACGGCGATCGTTGGCGTGGCGCGCGAACTCGGCATTGCGACGCCGCCCAAGCCGATCGGCCTGACCATCAACTATTTGCGCTCGGGCCGGCCTCTCGACAGCTTTGCCAATGTCTCAATCGTGAGACAAGGCCAACGCATCGTCGCCTTTCAGGCACAGGCCTGGCAGGAGGACGCGGCCAAGCCGATCGCAACCGCATTTGGGCACTTCAAGCTGAGACAATCGCGGGACAGGGGTTAGGGCGCCCCTGTTCGGACGCGACGTGGCCGCCCAAACTGAGGCGCGAGAAAGGTCAGCAGGAGCTGCCGAGTTAGCCCCGTAGTCCGAGAAACTGTTACACGTGATCATTTCTGGTGTGACGTGAGGAGCTGGCTTGTCGGCCGGCGCGGCGGAATTGAGCCGGCGCCGGCGAGCCCATGGCGCATCATCGTCCGCCCAAGGGTGAGCGGCCGCTCCTCTTTGGGCGCTCCCCCCGATGAGCGCGCCTTTGCGAAAATGAGACGCTTGGATATGGGCGGCTTCAGCTTTGGGCGGCAGCTTTCGCGGAAGCGCGTCCGAGGGGCGCGCCAGGATGCGCGCATGGGGAAGGTCCGGCGTGGTGGCCGGGTTCTCCCTTCCGCGTCACAGGGAGGAACTACAATGCGCAAGTCTCTGCTCGGCGCGGCCGCGGTGGCCGCCCTTATGCTGCCTGGCACAGCTCTCGCCCAGAGCGGCACCATCAAGATCGGCATTCTGGTCGCGCTGGAAGGCGCCTTTGCAACCGGTGGCCAGGACGGTGTCCGCAACGTCGAACTGGCTCTCAAGCAGGTGAACAACACCATTGCCGGCAAGAAAGTCGAAACCGTCGTCGCCCCGACGGATACCAAGCCCGACACCACGGTCCGCATGGCCCGCAAGCTCGTGGAACAGGACAAGGTCGACTTCATCATCGGCCCGCTGTCCGGCTCGGAAGGCATTGCCATGCGCGATTTCGCCAAGACGATCCCCGACAAGGTGGTGATCAACGGCATTTCCGGCGCGCTCGAGACGACCTGGGTCGATCCCGCGCCGAACTTCTACCGCTTCAACCTCGACGGCTCGCAATGGGGCTTCGGCCTCGGCAACTATGTGGTGAAGACGAAGGGCTGGAAGCGCGTGGCGACGATCGCAGCCGATTACTCGTTCGGCTACACCAACTTCATGGGCTTCGCGGTGGACTACTGCAAGTCGGGCGGCGACATCGTCCAGCGCTTCTGGCAGCCGCTCGGCCAGTCGGATTTCGGCGGCATCATCGCGCAGTTGCCGGACAATGTGGATGCGATCTATCTGGGTCTCGGCGGAACGGATGCGATCAACTTCCTCAACCAGTATCAGCAGGCCGGTGAGAAGACCCGCCTGATCGGCGGCACCATCATGGCCGACCAGACCGTTCTGACGGCGAAGGGCAAGGCAAAGGACGTGCTGAAGGGCACGCCTACTTCCGGCCCCTTCGCTGCCGACAACACCGACCCGGCCTGGACCTCGTATGTGAAGCTCTATCAAGAGAGCTTCCCCGCCGACAAGCGCCTCCCCTCGCCGTCGCTGTTCGGCCTGGGCTACTACACGGCCACCCTTGCCGCCATCAAAGGACTGGAAGCAGCAGGCGGCGATCTCTCGAACGGGCAGGCAAAGTTCAAGGAAGCCCTGAACAAGCTTCAGCTCGACAGCCCCGTCGGCAAGATCACGCTGAACGAAAACCGGCAGGCGACCGGAACCGTCTTCGTCAATGAAGTGGTCGATGGGCCGGATGGCAACATGACGAGCAAGATGGTTGCCAAGACGGAGAACGTGAACCAGACGCTCGGCATGACGCCGGATCAGTTCCGGGCCATCGGTTTGCCGTCGCGTACGGCGGTTGACTGTCCCAAGATGCGCGCGGGCGGCTAGAGCATGATCCGGAAAAGTGTGCAGCGGTTTTCCGAAAAGATCATGTTCAAACAATAAACTAAA
>Ga0081455_10000874_pt1 | contig 38953 bp, 14 predicted proteins | sample TabmetS3T2R1_FD_70207 | JGI IMG/M metagenome (GOLD analysis project Ga0081455, IMG submission 70207) | Tabebuia heterophylla rhizosphere microbial communities from the University of Puerto Rico - S3T2R1 | ecosystem: Host-associated > Plants > Roots > Rhizosphere ... | reverse complement strand
AGACATCCCCCGGGTCGCTGCCAGCGCCGTGCTGCGCATAGACCAGGTGTACGAAGTTACCGTGGGCCGCTGGTTCACCCCAGCCTTCATGCCGCCAGTAACCTCCGAGATCGGGAAATATGCAGGCGAAGTAGCCAACAGACGTAACGCCAGGTCCCGGGAAGCTCGGGCCGGTATAGGGATGAGCCCAGGTAACACCGCCATCCGTTGATTTGAAAATGTGGTTAACGTCATTGTGCGGGAAACCACCGCCGCCTTCGTCCATGCCTGCGATGTATACATCTCCGCCGCCAGCCATATCACCCGTGATCTGCACGTCACGCATGAAGGTACCGGTGTTGCTTACTAGCACCGGAGCGTGCCACGTGGCGCCGTTATCACTAGAGAAGGTGACAGAGAGCGCGCCGCCACCCACGTTAAAGTCATTCCAGGAAACATACATCCGCCCAAAGAAGGGAGAAGATGGGTTGTTGTCTACCCAACCAGACTCACGGTCGTCACCAGAACCCCCATTGTGCACGCAAGGATAATGAACCCAGCTATCCGGATCCCACGGAGTGCTGGACTTGTAGCCGCCAAGGCCACCGCCGCATTGCGCGTCGAAGATCCAAACTGTGAACCACTCGTTGCTATCTGAGTTGTAGAGAACAACGGGATCCCCCAGTGTATTGTCGAAGGGGCTTTGACCATTGGCACGCGTGAGGCGGTCAAAGGTAATGCCGCCGTCGGTAGAGACCGACGCGCCGGAGATGTTGATCGGATTGGCGTTGACCCCTCGTGAGTCGTTCATCGCTACCACGATTATATTGGGGTCATTGGGGTTGGCCGAAGTGTATGTCTCTGACTGGGTGATATTGGGAGAAATCTCTGGGTGGGTAATCAGATCCACATCCGTGCTGCCATACGCCAGAGGCGCCGTCAGGTTATCGACAAGCTTGGAGAAGGCACCTGCAGTTCCACCCAGTTCCGGTTCTGCGCCACCCTTTGCCTCGCCACAGAAAATCATGATGGCGCCGGCCCGGAAGTTTTCCATCTTATCAATGCCCATTTGATGAATCTTGGAACAATCAAATCCCGCAGGGATAAGCGGGCTAATGTATTGCGACTGGGTAGCGATGTTAAATTTCTGTTGCCTTTGTGCGGTGCGCGCATGCGAAGAAGCACTAATGCCGAGTCTGGACGGGTTCGCAGCCGTGGCGAAGTCGCCCAGGACCAATAACGAGAGGCCGGTCAGGACTACAAACAGGCCAATTAAAACAAAAACACGGAGATTAAAAAACGCGGATTGTGAAGTGGATTTCTTTTTCATGGGGTGGAGCTGGAATAAGTTGGTGGCTTCCGTTGAAACGTCGGGCGCGCTTCAACGCTTTTTTCTCTGTTTTATGCCCAGGAGTGGAACGCCCTTTTTAGCGGAATCCTCTGAAAAGTGTCAACATTATTTTTCGATTTTAGGAGGAGCGCCTGGTCCGTATGGCGACGTAGCGCTGCAAATCTTGCCACTTCCGAGGTCGCTGCGGCCACCGTAGAGGGAAGTAGGCCAACTCTTTCAACACGTTGGCTTGCACAGGTGGAACGTGTTGTCCTCAACATGTTGGTGAAAGGCGGTGCGGCCGCCTAATAATTGCGCCTTCGGCAAAGGTCGATCCACCAAAAGCAAGGAACTCGCGAGTTGCCTCGCGAGTTCCTGATTACTTTTTAACTTTAAACTTCTAACCGTTCGCCTACGGCGTCGGCCGAGGATGCGGAGTCGGACGCGGCCTCGGCGTCGGGTGATGCGGCGGCGTCACCGTTGCTGTTGCGGTCGGCGTAGCACTCGGTGTTGCGCTTGGCGAGGCGGTCGGTGTCGCACTTGGCGTCACGGTCGGAGTTGGACTCGGTGTCGGCGTTGCACACGGCGGTATCTCATAGGTATGCGATGCTGCCGCCGGCGGGTTAGCGTCGCAGAAGTCCTGAGTAAAGAACCCAGCGCCTGAGTTGCCTTGGACGCCCGAGACATATTGATGGTCGCCGCCTGCCTGAACAGTCCCTACGATCACCTCGAATTTCAGGGTGGGATCGCCCTCATACAGACGAACTTCAAAATTCGCGGTCGTATTGTTATTCGCGAAATACACAGCCCGCCATTCGATGTTGAAGATACGGTTAGGTGGGCTACCCGACACGGAGGTAAATACACCGCAGTTTCCACCAGGGAAGCTCGAGCAACCGCTCAGGCCGAAATCGGTGCGGAGATCCTGCCACACACCGAAGATCGTGTAGTCATATGGGCACTGATTAGGCGGTGGAGGCAGACAGGCCGTGACATAACCGCCGGCCTCGTTGGCGCACACGAAATCCAGACGTCCGTTGGAGCTTACGTTCACGCCGCTATACGTCTGATCATATAACGCGAAGGTGAACGGCAGCGCCACAAACGTATCGCCATCATCAGTGTGATTACCGATGTCCGTGTCACCCGCCACGATCGCGTCGGCTCCGTCAGTTATGACATATTGGCTTGGAGGACAACCCTCGACCGTGTAGTTACCCGAGAAGTCCGCGTTAGGATTACCAAACGTGTCGGTGATTGCTCCCGAAGCAATGTGCGCATCCACGCTTCCACCGAATGGGATATTCAGCGTGAAGTGGATCGTCGTGTCACTATTCTCAAAGGTGTGCCCGGTGACCGAGGCGCCGGCATTGCCGCTTAGTTGTAAATCAGTGTCCTGCACTGAACCTTCCTCGACCGCTATGTTGAAGTTCACCAGATAGTCATAGGTACCCGGTGCAGGTGGTGAGAATGTCCCGCCAACGGGTGGATCGGTGTCAGTCACTGCTAGCTGCTCCTGACCAAAACGGAATGTGCAGTCGAACTCCAAGACCGGGTCGTTATTCGAAGCTTGGTTAAAGGCGCCGGCATCAATATGCATCGTGTTCGGGCCCTGTACCACCGGTGACGAGTTGAAGTCGAACTCTATACTGAGGCCATCTCCGGCGACGATGCTGCCGTCCGCCGGCGTGCCATTAACCTCGAAATCACCCGGGTCGACAGTGGCCGGATCGACTGGATCGCTCAGGAAGACTGTAAAGGCAGTCGGCGCAGTGCCAACAACCAGGCTGCCGCAAGCGGGATCAGCGGTGGTCACAGAAAAACCAACCAGATCCCTGTCGCTAAAGGCGTCCTGCTGCGACGCGCTGTTGATGGCCACGCGTCCATCCGCCCATGAGGTGACGTGCTTGGCGCCGATCGCCGAGCCGTAGTCGTAGTCGCCAACGTAGACCGACACGATGTTCGGGTCAGGTTGCGCAGGCAAAGGACTGACTACATCCGACAGCGTGTCGTCTGGCAGCCAGCTTGCGCCGTTGTCGTTGGACTTGCGCGACCACATCCGGTAACAGGGAACACCCGTGTTACCTACCGTGCAGCTGGCGCTCTCTCGCGCGTCATACCACGTGGCCAGAAGTGTTCCAGTCGGACTTACCGACAGGTTTGGCTGCCACTGAGGACGCGTGCCTCCATCGGTGTTCAACAGGAACGGCGGGCCAAAGGTCGAACCACCGTCGGTGGAGCGAATGTAATAGACATCCCCCGGGTCGCTGCCAGCGCCGTGCTGCGCATAGACCAGGTGTACGAAGTTACCGTGGGCCGCTGGTTCACCCCAGCCTTCATGCCGCCAGTAACCGCCCAGATCGGGGAACATGCACGCGAAGTAGCCCACAGACGTAACACCAGGTCCGGGGAAGCTGGGGCCAGTATAGGTGTTAGCCCACGTGCTACCGCCGTCGGTGGACTTGAAGATCAGGTTCATGTCGTTATGGGGGAAGCCACCGCCGCCTTCGTCCATACCTGCGACATACACGTTCCCGCCGCCAGCCATATCACCGGTAATCTGCACGTCGCGGATGAAGGTATTCTGAGTGCTCACCATGATCGGGCTGTGCCATGTCGCGCCGTTATCACTGGAGAAGGTAACGAAGATGTTCGCGTTGCCGGTGTTAAAGTCATTCCAGGAAACATACATCCGCCCAAAGAAGGGAGACGCTGGGTTGTTGTCTACCCAACCAGACTCACGGTCGTCACCGGAACCCCCATTGTGCACGCAAGGATAATGCACCCAGCTATCCGGATCCCAAGGAGTGCTGGACTTGTAGCCGCCAAGGCCACCACCGCATTGCGCGTCGAAGATCCAGACCGTAAACCACTCGTTGCTATCACTGTTATAGAGAACAACGGGATCGCCCAGTGTATTGTCGAAGGGGCTTTGACCATTGGCCCTTGTAAGGCGGTCGAAGGTAATGCCGCCGTCGGTAGAAACCGATGCACCGGAGATGTTGATCGGATTGGCGTTGACCCCTCGTGAGTCGTTCATCGCTACCACGATTATATTGGGGTCATTCGGGTTGGCCGAAGTGTATGTCTCTGACTGGGTAATATTGGGAGAGCTCTCCGGGTGGGTAATCAGATCGACGTCCGTACTCCCATACGCCAGAGGCGCCGTCAGGTTATCGACAAGCTTGGAAAAGGCACTGGCAGTTCCGCCTTCATCGGGGTCTGCACCGCCCTTTGCCTCGCCACAGAAAATCATGATGGCCCCGGCCCGGAAGTTTTCCATTTTATTGATGCCCAATTGGCGAATTTTGGAGCAATCAAACATTGGAGGAACAAGCGGGTGGATACCGCCCGACCTGGTGACAACTTTGTATTTCCCCGGCGATGGGGCGACAACGCGCTTGGGGGCTGCCGTGCGCACGGCTGGTTTGCCCGTGGCGAGCGCGCCTAACGCGAGCAGCGAGACGCCGGCCAGGGCCATAAACAGACCGACTAAGACGCGCAAATTAAAAAATGCTGATTGTGAAGTGGATTTCTTTTTCATGAGGTTACGAAGTGAATGGAGTTTGACTGTGAAACGCCGCTTCTAGCCGAAGCGCCAGAAACGCGTCAACACTTTTTTCTATTTTTCCCGATTTTTTTATTTTTACCCGTGGTTAAATTCGCCTGCCGCACGAGGTGCAAAGGCGAGCGAAGTCGCACCTTTTAGCTGAAGGCTCAAAACTGTGTCAATACTTTTTTTAAAAAAATTTTCTAAAAAGTTCTTTAACGGGTGGAATGGTCGCCGCGGCGACTCCTCAACACGTTGGCTAAAATCAGTGCGGCTATGACGCCTGATATTTTGGGCCAGCGGCGATCCTCTTTGCCATCAGTTCGAGCCAGACTGGCACGTTCAGGAGAGGACAGACGATCCACCTACCCCGCAACGCGTGCTTTCCTGCGTTTAGTGGGCGGAATTATCGCGGACGGCTTTGAACTTGCCATGCTTTGACGGGCGCTCGCCCACAAGAGGCGCGAACTCCACCTCGCCGCTGATCGCGTCCGGCGTTTCGAATTTTCCCTTAAACGTCAATGTTCCCGGGTCGCGGCCTACGTTGCCAAGCGGAAATTCGACCGCGCCTGAAAACGTCACCGCGTTTTGATCGCCCGGGGTCCACTTCGCTTCGGAAGGTTTCGCGGGGCCCCACCGACTCAGCATTGGATCCAACAGCAGGAAAGTACCTTTGCCGTGATCTTGCACATCGAAACGCAACGAGCGCTTCGTCCCGTCCGCGAAATTGATCTCCACATTCCATCTGCCGATCATAGTTGGAGATTGTGCTTGAGCCAAAAGCGTGAGGCAGGTTTGCGAAATGACCGTCAAAATCAATGCTCGAGCCACTCTCATTCGTGAGAATTAACCACGAATCGAAACCAATCGACACGAACTTTTTTTCCCGAATCACCCACCTTGGCACGAGGTTTCGGCGCGGCAGGCGCGAACACACACCTCTCACCCGCGTTCGCCGGGCCTGCAGCGCGGCAGGCCAATCACTAATCACTCGGGAATCACGGCCGAGGATGCGGGGTCGGCCGCGGCCTCGATGGCGGAGTACCTCTCGGCGTAGGAGTCGGCCGCACAGTTGACGACGGCGTAGGCGAAGGCGACGGCGGAGGAGTCGTCGTAGCTGTAGCAGTCGCCGTTGGGGTCGCGCTCGGGACAGCTGTAGCGGTAGCTGTAGCTGTCGGCGTAGGCGATGGAGTGCCACCACCTTGCACGGCTGCAAGAATATCGATCCGCCCCCAGCCATAAACATTATTCGGCGGGCCAGCCGGGCCACACTGGGTCGAAGAAATAAAATGTGCAGAGTTGTTCAGGGCGTCGCGACTTTCCTGGATCTGGTGCTGCAAGGCAGGAATGGCCGACCATAACAGTGCCATAGCACCGGCGATATGCGGAGTTGCCATGGATGTGCCGCTGGCAGTGCCATAACAGGTATCGCAGTCATTGGTAGCTGAGCGTGTATTTGTACCGGGAGCCGTGATATCTGGCTTCGTGCGGTTGCTACCATCGACGGTAACCGGCCCACGACTGCTGAAGCTGGCAATCGAATCGGTGCCGGTATTCAATGCACCTACGGTGTACGAAGCCTCGTAGAACGAAGGTGGATCTACGACAGTGGAACAACTGCTGCCGGCATTACCGGCGGCGACCACCATCTGGATCCCGGCAGCAGCCTGGGCTTCCACAGCCGCTTGAAGACTGTCCACCGCACAACCTTCCGAAGGGGGGCAGCCCCAGGAGTTGGTTGTGATATCGGGCGCTTTAGTCGGATCGCCCTCGCCGCCACCTACCGGATAAGGCGCAAGGAAGAATTCCATACATTCGATGTACCGTGCTGGTGTACCATTACCCTGGTCCATGTTACGGCAACCGATCCATCTTGCACCGGGCGCCATGCCGACCTGATTCGTCCCGCCATCATCGCCAACCGCTGTGGCCAGCGTGTGTGTTCCATGGAAGAAATCGTCGCACGGCTCCGGCGAGTCGTTGCCGCACGGATTACCTACGCTGTCGTGAATGGAGTCGTGCCAGTTGTAATCGTGATCCACGTTTTGTCCGTCCCAACCGCGATACTGCGGTTTGAGAGCGTTGTGCGTCCAGCGGATGCCGGTGTCCGCGCCGGCAACGACGATATTCTGCCCATTAAAGCCGAGTGCCCACACGTCAGGCGCATGCGTGTACTGAATCCCCGGTTCGATCGTCGCCGGCGCGCCAGGTCGACGAGGCACTAAAGGCGATTGCTCAATCGGACCGTGCTGCGGAAGGTCGTTGTGGATCGCGGGATTGCCTTCCACGTGCGCCACGTCCGGGCGCGCCGCGAGCGCATCGGCAATTTCTCTCGTGCCTTTCACCAGGACGGCGTTAACGATGTAGAATGACTGATACTCAATGTTGCGTTCGCGCAGCCATTGCAGGATTGGCCCCTGGGTGGTCTGCGCTTTTTGCCGCAGGGTTTGATAAACAAAGCGGCCCTTCTCAGTCTTGGTCGGCAAATTGGCAGCTGGACTCAAATCGGCCTGGTCTGCGAGGAATACAAGAAATTGAGCCTGCTGTCCACCAGCGGTGTGCTCGACCACCCACGGCGCAATCTTTTGCGCAGGGGCAGGATGAAACCCTCCTTGCGAACGCACTTCAACGCGCTGGCCGACGGCGTTGGAAGAAGCGATCGCAGCAATGAGCGCTGCAGCAGCTGCGGCGAGGAATAATGAGCAAAAAATACGCCGCCATGACGATGACGTGAATGTGGGATTTGAATCTGAGTCTTTAATCATAGAATTGCCCGTAGGTTGTTGTTTGATTGGCCGCGACGAGTGAAGAGACGACGCTTTTAGTCAAAGCGCAGTGTCGTGTCAACATTTTCCACGAAGTATTTATTTGCGCCTACTAAAGGCGCAGGTGGAACGGCCGCCGCGATGATTCGTCGACGCGGCGGCATAGAGGGAATGCGTTGTCCTCACCGCGTTGGCAAAAGGCATCGCGGCTCTGCCGCCTGAGTGTCTATGCCCTCAGCGATTATTTTGCCGTCGGTCCGAGTCAGACTGGTATTTTCAGAGAAGTCGATTCACCACAAGCAAGGAACCTCGCAAGTTCCTGCTTCACTAGTCACTTCTCGCTGCCCGCCTACTATGGAGTGGGGCGCGGATGTGGCGTTGGCCGAGATCTGGGTATTGCTCTTGGCGTAGGCGTGACGGTAGGTGTAGGTGTAGGTGTAGGCGGAATAGTATTAGACGGAGTAGGAGTCGGACTCGGAGGCACGGTCGCCGTGGCTGTAGCTGTAGCCGTAGGAGTCGGTGTCGGGGCGCCGCCCACCGCGGCAAGGATGTCCACGCGACCCCAGCCATAGACATTGTTCGGTGGCCCCGCGTCGCCGCACTGGGTGGAAGCGATATGCACAGCCGAGTTATTCAACGCGTCGCGGCTGTCCGTAAGCTGGTGACGCAGGCCAGGAATTGCATTCCATAACAACGCCATTGCTCCAGCAATATGCGGAGTAGCCATAGAGGTACCGCTGAAATTGCTGCTATAACAACTATCGCACGTGTTGACAGACGAGCGAGTATTCGTCCCCGGAGCCGCGATATCGGGCTTTATCCGCCCGCTTCCGTCAGTTGTAACAGGACCGCGACTGCTAAAGCCAGCGATGGTGTCCGTGCCGGTATTCAAGGCGCCTACCGTATAGGTCGCTTCGTAGATTCCCGGCGGATTTTCTACGGTGGAACAACTCGGCCCGGCGTTTTGCGCCGCGGAACACATCATAATACCGGCAGCAGCTTGTGCTTCCACAGCTGCTTGCAAGCTATCAAACGAACAGCCTTCCTCTGGCGGACAATGCCAGGAGTTATTGGTGATATCAGGCGCTTTGGTTGGATCCGGATCGCTGCCATCGATTCGAGTGGGAGCAAGGAACCACTGCATGCACTCGATGTAACGGGCCGGAGTACCAGTGCCCGCGTCCATGTTCCGGCAGCCAATCCACTTTGCGCCAGGCGCCATGCCGATTTGGTTACCTGCGCCGTCATCGCCGATCATTGTACCAACAGTATGACTGCCATGAGAATTATCGTCGCAAGGCTCAGGTGAATCGTTCCCGCAGGGGTTCCCCACGCTATCATGAATGGAATCGTGCCAGTTGTAATCGTGATCGGCATTTTGCCCGTCCCAGCCGCGGTAGTGCGGTTTGAGCGCGTTATGGGTCCAGCGAATTCCAGTATCAGCGCCGGCAACGACAATACCCTCCCCTGTAAATCCGAGGTTCCATACGTCAGGCGCATGCGTGTACTGAATCCCCGGCTCAATGGTGGCCGGGCGCCCGGATTGCGGAGGCGCTTCTTCCACAGCCTCCGGCTGGGGAAGATCGTTTTGGATACGTGGATTGCCTTCCACGCGCGCCACGTCGGGGCGAGCTGCCAGCGCTGCTGCGACCCCTCGAGTGCCTTTCACCAGGATAGCATTAACAATGTAGAACGACTGATACTCGATGTTGCGTTCGCGTAGCCATTCAACGATCGGCCCCTGAGTTCTTTGGGCTTTTTCCCGCAGCGTTTGATAAACGAAGCGCCCTTTTTCGGCTTTAGTCGGCAAATTGGCAGCGGGACTCAAATCGGCCCGCTCCGCGAGTACGACAAAAAACTCCGCCTGCTGTCCGTAGGCCGTGTGTTCGAGAACCCACGGCGTGATCTTATTCGCAATATTGATTCCATTGCCGCCAACTCGCTGTCCGACTGCATCGGAAGAAGCGACAGCAGTAATGAGCGCTACAAGAGCCGCTACGAGGAACAAAGAACAAAAGATTCGCCGCCACGGCGATCCGTCGAATGTGCGATGGACGTTTTTAATCATAGAATTGAGGGTGCGTTTTAGTGGGCTGCGCGTAATGGATACCGGAGCAACGCTTTTAATCAAAGGCCCAGCGCCGTGTCAAGATTTTCCAGACGGGTTTGTTTTGAGTTCTCCCAAGGCACGCGACCGATTTCGCAAAGCTTGGGAAAAGCGAGTGCAGTTCTGCCGCCTGATTATCTGCGTCTTCGGAGAATCCGATCCACCAAAAAGCAAGGAACTCGCGAGTTGCCTCGCGAGTTCCTGATTACTTTTGAACTCTTTTAACTCTTAACCCATCCGCTTACGGCGTAGGCCGCGGGAACGGCGTTGGCCGTGGCCTTGGTGTCGGCGGAGGCCGGGTCGGCGAGGGTGTCGGCGTCGCCGGTGTAGGTGTCGGTGTTACCGGTGTTGGTGTCGGTGTTACCGGCGTAGGCGTAGGTGTTGGGGTTATAGGTGTAGGTGTCGGCGTTGGTGTTACACCGCCCCCGCAACTGCCATTGACGTTAAACACGATGTGCATGTTCGGGAAGCCGATGTCGCCTACAGGAGTTGGATTTGGCACGCCGCAATCGGCAGCACTCAGATAACTCACCCCAGTCTCAGGATCCGGATTCGAACCAACGAAGAACAGATTACCCACTCCTGTTCCATCCGGTGTCGTCACTTCCATGACAAACTCAAGCGCGGACCCAGGTATCGTTACAGTCAGGGGCACGTTGAATATGGTTAGCGATTGATCCGGGATGTTGATTTCTCCCGAACTGGCAATCAGGTTCGACTGCCAATCCCCTGCTGGGAACGGCGAGCCGTGGTTGGCATACAGATTAACCGTCAACGGTTGTCCTGTGCCACCGCCGGATTGGGCCAGCTCAATCCCGAACGATACCGACGTGACATTGTAGTCCTGGCCGCCAGTGAACGTGTTCATGTTAAAGGCGCGCCAGTAATGGTTCTCGGTAGTTCCAAACCCGTTGTTACATGCCACCGAGTTACCGGACACAATCTCCTGACTTGAGGACTCGGTAATGGTGGGTGGGCAGACCGTCGCCGATGGCGTCGGCGTTGGCGTTGGTGTAACTCCCCCACCGCCGCAATCGGACGTCTCAACCGTGTTGGTGTCACCGGTCACTCCGTCAAACCCGCATACTACGATCAGTGTATTGCCGATCGCTGCTCCGCCCGTGAACGAGTGAGCGATGTTGGTGTTCGGCCCGGTGGTCCAACTATCCGCTACTGTGTCGTAGACATAGGTGGTGTTAAAGGAGGTATCCGGCCTTGCCATTGAACCACGCGGCCCTTTCGCGGCCCTCTTGTTCGCCTTGCTGCTGCCAGGCGCTACGGCCGGGTCGCCGCCGCCAACAACGTACGTGTTGGTTCCAATAGACGCACCGGCAGCCTCGTAAACGGCCGCAGGCATATCCGCTTTCTGCGTCCAGGCATTGGCCACGATGTCGTAAGCGTAGTTGAAGTTTGTGGCGCCAGCGCCGAAGGAACCTTGCAGATACATGTTTTGGCCAACCAGGCTGACCGCGCTGCCGCCCATCACGACTGGGATGTTCGGAGCCGTGCTGGTATCCCAGGTATCGGCAACCGGATCATAGATCCAGGTTGTATCGGTTTCGAGGAAGCTGCCATCAATGCCGCCGGCGACGTAAATTAACCCAGTGGGATCGTAGTATACCGTGGCTGGGAAAAACCGTTCCGCAGGCATGGGAGTAACGGTGCTCCAAGTCCCGGTTCCAAAGTCGTACTTTTGGACAACGTTCGTGACAAGCTCATTGATGTCGATGCCACCGAACACATAAATCGAGTTAGTGTTGGCGGCATAGACTGCCCGCGCGTCCCTGATCGGTTGTGCAAGGGGTGCCAGCGGCGTCCAAATGTTCGCAACTGGATCGTATTGGTTAAACGCATCTGTGGCAAGGAAGTTCGCGCTGTCACGCCCGCCAGCGACATAAGCGAAAGAGCCGGCGCTGCACACCGCAGGCGATTCGACAATAAGCGGATAATTAGCTACGATATTCCACGGGCCCAAAGTGCATGGCCCACCGCCCTGGCAATTACCCACCCATCTGCCGGCATTCACCACCACACGCCCAAACGGTCCGCTCCACATGCCAGCAAGATCACCCACGTAGGCGTTGATGCCGACACCAGTGTGCCCGTTGTTGGTTTGGTAAGCGCACAACTGTTCGCCGTCCTGGTACTGTGCCACCGACGCTGCGCCGGGTGCCAGAGTAAGCGTATGGCGGAAGAAGGCGCACAGCGACCCGGGGTCGATGCCCTGCATCAGCGGATGGGTCGTGTCGTAGTCACCCAGGCAACTGTCGCTGAAGTTAGTCGGGCCTCCGGGGACAAATGGTGTGTACCCACCGGTCATCCAACGGCCGTCCAAACCGAACGGCGGGCCAAACCAGTCGAAGTTGAACGCCACGACGGTGCCGCCCGTATCGGCGTAGTCGGCCAGGACGTCACCCATGCCGACGGGATCAGCGAACGAGCTGTTGGAGAAGCAGACGACGATGTTATACGGTTTTAAGTCCGCGAGCGAGGGGGTGCCAAGAAGGGCATCGAAGTAGTCCACCGTTACCACGTCCGGCTCAGCCGCTATCTGGTCGTGTAGCATAACCGGGTTCACGTCTACATCCGAGGATACAATAAGCACATTGAACTGACATCCAGGTGTTGGCGAAGGTGTTGGCGTCGGGCCGCAATTCTCGCCCGGTCGGAAATCGTACAGCGCTGGATTTCCGGTCGTGTCCGTTATGACGACGATGTGCGCGGCCGCTGGTAATGCGGTAAACGAAAGGTGATTGGCAGCACTGCCCGGAATTGGATTAGGCATACCGACCATCATTGGGCTGGCAGGATCAACCACAGGATCGTTGCTACCGAAGTCACAACCAGTTCCAGTGCCGCCAAAGGGCATGGGGATACTGTCGCAGGTCTGAATAGCCGCTGTTATCCACACGACGCCACCAGCGTTGATATAGGTTTCCAACGCGGCAATGGCCGCCGTGTAATCCGCAACGAAGTCAGGGGCATTTGTATCGTCCCAGTTAAGAATGACTACACTGTACTGGCTGAAGTCGAACCCAGCCAGGTCTGCGGGCGTAAACTCAGTATAAGTGTGCCCGGCGCCAGTGATGGCGTCCTTGATAACGGTAAAGCCCCACGGATCGTGCGTCTCGAAAAGTGCGAACTCGTTCGGCGCTGTCTGGCTATTGCTAAAGGTGTAATTGACAGTGTTGGTAGCCAAGGTCGGCTCCCAGCCGTTAGGCAGGAAGCCCGTCGTCATCCCTGAGCCTACCAACAACCCGCAAACCGGTGGCGGCCCTCCCGGGCAGGTGTAGGTGCGCGAGCCCGTGGCCGGCGGGTTAGCATCACAGAAATCTTGAGTAAACGAGCTACCATTTTGCTCTACACCGGCCACATAAAGCTGGTCGCTGCCAACGTTGACGCCCCCATAGATCACGTCGAAGCGCTTGTCGGGATCGTTCTCGTACAAGCGCACTTCAAAATTTGCCGTCGCATTGTGATCGGCGAAATACACTGTGCGCCATTCAATATTAAAGATCCGGTTAGGCGCACTTCCTGAGACTGAGGTAAATATTCCACAGCCACTGGCAAAGCTGCTGCAACCTTCGCCGACTATGTCGGTGCGCATGTCCGTCCAATTGCCGAAGATAGTGTAGTCAAACGCGCACTGAACATCTGCAGGTGGCAGACACTCTGACGCGAAACCACCCGGCTCATTGACGCACACAAAGTCGACGCGTCCGTTGGAGTTAACATTCACACCGTTGAACGTCTGGTCATACAACGAGAACGAGAACGGTAAGGAGACAAAAGTATCGCCGTCGTCGACGTGGTTACCAGTGTCGGTATCACCTGGCACGATTGCGTCACCGCCTGTGGCAATACTGTAAGTACACCCAGTCCCTGAGGGCCGCGTAACGATCTTTCGAGCTGGCTTGGATGCCCCACTTCGCGGGGCATGCCCAATTCGAGTGCCCCCTGTCGCCTTCGGGCGCGATTGCGCCTGGGGCTCGCCCGGTTTGCGAATACTTGATGGACGATTGGAAATAGGACGGGAGGATGTCGCCGTCGCGGCATTGCTGGATGGAGCGCGCTTGGCGACGTTTCGCTTGACGATGTTTCGCTGGGCCAGCGCGAGCGGAATCACGCAGACGGCCAGCAGAAGAATTACGTAAAAGGCGCTCCGGATAAGGTGCGCCTTAATGGTGGGGTTTATTTGTTTTTTCATAGAGGAGCATTTGTGGATTGGGTGTGGAGCGCCGTTTTTAAAAAAGAAGAGCTGAAGGTGTCAAGATATTTTTCTTAACATTTTTTTTGGGCGACCGAATCCGCACATGAGTTACTGTTAAATCGCTCAAGGGCTGTATTTTTTCTGTGCCTTTTGTAAAAAAGCCTCGGCGAAGAGTAACATTCAAGGCACGGCACGCTCAAAAGCCTCCTTTGCGATACATGTCAACAGGAAGGAAACGAAAACAACGAAGGTCGAAAATTTGAGACCTAACGTTCTTCGCTACTTGTGAAAGATCACCAAGTCGTTGTTTTCTTCGTTAGCCTTGGTAAAATTTTGTATTCATCCGTTATACCAAAAAGCGGACAAGCTTTAGAATAAGGGCCAACAAAAGGAAAGGAAGATAACGAAGGAGTTCCCAAATCGGGTCTAAACGTTTGTTTCCTTGGGTGCCTTATGTAAGAAATTGCTGCCCCCATTTGTTGAGCGGCGTGTTTTCTTAAAGCGGCGGCGCCTCGCCGAACTCCAAGACGCATCGCCTAAGTGTTGCCCCTAAAAGCAAGGAACCCGCGAGTTGGCTCGCGGGTTCCTGATCACTTCTTAACTGCTGTAACTCTTTAACCTATTCGCTTATGGCGTCGGACGCGGATACGGCGTCGGTCGCGGCCTTGGCGTCGGCGGAGGCCGGGTCGCCGATGGCGTCGGCGAAACCGGAGGCGTCGTTGCCGTTGGTGTCGCAGTCGCTGTTGGCGTCGGACTCACCGACGGCGTAACCGACGGTGTAGGTGTTGGCGTCGGGCTTCCACCTGCCGGGCAACTGCCATTCACGTTCAACACGATGTGCATGCCCGGGAAACCGATATCCCCAACAGGTGTCGGATCGGGTACTCCGCAATCTGCCGCGCTAAGGTAGCTCGTCCCGGTCTCTGGATCAGGATTCGAACCGATAAAGAACAGGTTACCCACAACTGTTCCATCAGGCGTGGTTACTTCCATCACCAGCTCGAGCGTGCCGGCTGCCACGGTGGCAATTAATGGCACGTTAAATATCGAGTCTATCTGATCCGGAATGTTGATCTCGCCGGATGTGCCAATCAAGTTTGACTGCCAGTCGCCTCCCGGGAAGGGCGAGCCGTGGTTGGCATACAGATTGACCGTTAAGGGCTGCCCTGTGCCGCCGCCAGAGGCTGCGAGCTCAATCCCGAACTCGACCGAGGTAACATCGTATTCCAGGCCGCCAGTGAACGTGTTCATGTTAAAGGCGCGCCAGTAATGGTTCTCGGTAGTTCCAAACCCGTTGTTACATGCCACTGAGTTACCATCAACAATCGACTGGGTTGTGGATTGTGTAATAGTTGGAGGACAGCTTCCGGGCGTCCCGGATGGCGAAGGAGTCGGACTTGGCGTTGGTGTACAACCGCCGCCGCCGCTGTTGTTACGATGCCATACCTCGTTGAGGAACTGGAAGGTAGCTCCGTCCAGACCGCCTACACTCCAGATATCGCCATTTCCATAAAACCCGGCTTGGTTAGCCTGGCGGTTGGGAAGTGGCAGATCGGGTGGCGACGGGTTCCAGGTTCCACCTGGCCAGCCTGACAGATCGAGCTCATCTACCAGGTTACTCGAGTTGAAGAAATTACCGTCATTTGGCAGGTCTCCACCCAGCGCGTACAACTTGTTCGTTCCCGGATCATAGGCAAGGCCGAAGTCTGCCCGTTGCGGAGTGAATGCCGGACCAACTTCCCAAACCCCAGGCGCTGAGCTCATGTCCAGGCGCCAGGTGGTTGCATTGTTAACGACACTGGGGTCGAAGCCGCCCACGACGTACAGGAATTGACCTATCTGATGGTATCCTGCCAGGAAGAAGGTGGTTGGCGCTGCTGTTCCAGACGACCACGTGTCGCTGGCTACGTCATATACATCTACCGCGGCGCCGGGATCGAAGCCGCCTGCCACAAACACCTTGCCATTGAAAGCGCCCGACGCAGAGCCGTAGTGATCTGGCGCAAAGGGATCGGGAGCCAGTGGCGTCCATGTGTCGGTTGCGATGTCGTACGATGCAAAGCTGTTGCTGTCGAGTCCGTCTGTGCAATAAACGATACCGGTATCTTCCATCAGGGAGCATGTGGGCGCTTCACCTTGGAATGGCATCGGCGCGCGCGGCTCCCACGTTCCGGTCGCAAGATCCATGCGGTTGACCGCATTGGTCGTGGCGCCATTATCCACACCACCGAAGACGTAGAAGTGAGTGGCCGTCTGAACGAAACCATAGCGCACGATCGTTGTCGGGTATGCGTTACCCGCCGTCCACGGCCCGGCTGCGCCGTTGGGATTTCCAGGCGGACAGGTTGGCGTCGGTGTCGGACTGGGTACAACACCTGTGCAGGTGTAACTACGCGACCCCGCGGCCGGCGGACCGGCATCGCAGAAGTCCTGAGTGAAGTTGCTGCTATTTTGCTCAACACCCGACACGTAAAGCTGGTCACTGCCAGGGTTGACGGTGCCATAGATAAAATCGAACCGAAGATCAGGATCGCTCTCGTAAATGCGCGCCTCAAAATTTGCCGTCTGATTGTGATCGGCGAAATAAACGGCGCGCCATTCGATGTTAAAGATCCGGTTAGGCGCGCTGCCACTGATCGACGTGAATACGCCACATCCACTGGCAAAGCTCGCGCAACCCTCTCCCACGATGTCGGTGCGATAGTCCGTCCACACCGGGAAAATGGTGTAATCGAACGGGCACTGATTGTCGGGCGGAGGCAGACACGCTGATTGGAACCCGCCTGGTTCATTGACGCACACGAAGTCGAGCCGCCCATTGGAGCTGACGTTCACGCCGTTGAAGGTCTGATCGTATAGCTGGAAAGTGAAAGGCAGGGCAACAAACGTATCACCGTCATCGGCGTGATTACCGATGTCAGTGTCACCGGGCACGATTGCGTCACCGCCCGAGGTAAATTGATATGCACAAGCGACACCAGTTGGAGCCGCGGGACGCTTGTGTAAAGCTGCGGACTGCGGCACTCTTCCCAAGGCGTTACTGAACCGCGTCGAAGGCGCGGTTTTTACCTTGGTTTTTTTTGCGGAAGCCTTTGCGGGGGCCTTTGGTGCGGAAACGGCGGCGCCGTTGCTAAGTTGACCTGGCGCCCTATTTGCGTGTTTTGTGTTCGCCGCAACGTTCGGCTTGGTCGCGGCTCGCCCTGTCGTGTTTCGCTGGGCCAGCGCGAAGGGAATCACGCAGACGGCGAGCAACAGAAGCACGTAAAACGCGCCTCGGATAAGATGAGCTTTAATCGTAGGATTAATTTGTTTTTTCATAGAAGAGTTAGCTGTGGAGCGCGTTTTTAGTAAACAGCACACAAAAGTGTCAAGATATTTTATTACATTTTTGTAATCTGCCTGCGAAAACGTTCGGTCAGCAGAAAGGACCGGCAATGTGACCCGTCTTCGCGCGAAGCTTTCATCTCCGCCAAGGCTTCGAAGTGACAGGCACAAATGACGAACGAATGACCGCCAGTCTGCGAGTTTTCTTGCTCTTACTCGCTTAGCGCGCCGTGGCTTTGTGCCCAGGCGCAGGTGCTTTTGCTCACGCTCAGCAAGAATTCTTACGCACTAAACACTCGAAATAACACAAACGGTAGATCGAATGCCAGTGCTGAAACGTTGAGTGTCCTTTCGGGAATTTAGTGGGCTGGGAAATTTCCCAGCCTTCGTGAGTCCAGCACTCAAGGTGGAACGCGTTCTCCGCAACGCGTTGCTAAAATGCGCTGCGGCTCTGCCGCCTGATTTATTAACGCCTTCGGCGACTTGCTTTCTGTCTCATCGTCTTCAGGAGAAGCCGATCCACCTTTTCGCAGAGACAAGGTTGGCTGGGCGATGGAGGCATTACCGCCTAAGGACTGATTTTAGACCTCGCGCCGGTTCGAGTGCGATCGTCCCACCGCGGGCAGGCCGGTTAGCCTGACAACTTGACTAAGCAGGTGACGATTCCTTTAGGATCGGGCGCTGGACCTTGGTTGCCGCAAGGATCCTGGGGCTTGGGGCGTCACTTCGCCACCTCGGCTGAACGTCGACCTTGTACTGAATACGGCGCTTTTGATTAAAACGCTGTAGGTACGACAACAAGGAGGGTTGCGAGAGTTGCATCGCTTTTGGTGCTGGCCCCCAACGTTCCTCCCATGGCCGAGATCAACTCGGATATCGGCCATGCACTCTCACGCGAGGACCAGCGCCGAAATCGACGACAACTTTGCTCTTACGTCGCAGTGTTCTGTCTCTTATTCTTTCTCCGGAAATTGCGCGGCCAAGTTCTCAAAAAAAATTTTGAGAGTTGACGACGAGTTCGCCGCGATAATTGGGGCGGACCGCAGAGCTCCGCTGCGTCGGGGCAGCGCCGGGCTCGGGGGAACCGGCGCCTCCAAGCTGATCACCATTGACTAATCCCTAATCCCCGGGATGAAAGGGCAGACCAATTCGGCGGGCGGCCAAACGTCATTTGCGACGTCGTTGGAGCCGAACTCCACTTTACACGTGAAGGTGGCGTTGCCCCTTAGGCCTAAACGAGAGTGGATCGCGCTATTATTTCAGTGCGGTTTTGTTTTTACCTTGATGACGTTGGAATTGGGGCTGGTGCCACCACCGTTGTATGCTCGCAACCGGTAGAAATAGAAGGTATTCGCACTTAAGCCAGTAACACTGTAGCTAGTCGTGTTGCCGACATCCAAGTTCTGATATCCCGGCACATACGTAGTAAACGAATCACTCTTAGACACATCTAACCGGTAACCCGTAGCAGCATTCACACTGGTCCAATTCGCAGTGAAACTGCTAGCCGTCTCGTTGGTTGCCTTCAGTGCTCTGGGCGCAGCGGGCGTTGGTACTGGTGTTGGCGTGGGTGTAGGCGTTGGAGTTGGAGTCGGCGTAGGCGTCGGGCTTGGGGTCGGTGTCGGGGTCGGAGTAGGTGTGGGCGTTGGAGTGGGGGTCGGAGTAGGACTAGGCTCAGGTGTCGGTGTCGGACTTTCCTCCGGCGTCGGTGTCGGCGTGGGAGTAGGTGTCGGCGTCGGGGTCGGAGTAGGTGTGGGTGTCGGAGTCGGCGTTGATATTGCCCCGCTAGGCAGAGGGAAGACAAATGCGCCGCGGCCACGAGTCCACACCGAGAGCGTCGTCGAGCCCCGGTCGATGGCCATATCCCAGATCATCACATGCGGGATGCCGCTATCGAACCGGTTCCAAACCGGAGACGCAACGGTTACATCATCGGTGTAGTAGACACCGAAATCGGTTCCAGCGAAGACCTGTTGGGGATTGTTTGGATTAACAATGATCGAGTCCACGGGGATATCCGGCAGGTTGCCGGTCTTGTCCGCCCAGGTGAACGAGCCACAGTTAGAAGCACACGTTACCTGAAACACATGACCCGGTTGTGTCGGCGTATTGGCGTTAAAGCCGCCGACTGCCGCATAACCAACCGGGACATCGACAGACGGCACAGAAGGATCCAAGGTGATGCCGAGGACCGGACGAAGAGGTAACACCGTGTTACTACCCGTTACGTCCACCCAGTTCGCCTGTGCCTGGACACCTGTGCCGAGATTAAAGCCAATCCAAACGTTCGCATCGTTTGTGCCGACAACGGCGACACTCTGATACTTGGGCGAGTATTTGACCTGATTGATGAACGAACGGTTCCCCAGTGTTTGCTTGGTCATGTTCTGGGTGGTTGGATTGTTCGTGACATACCACGCCGTCGTAGGTACGGTCGCAGCTGCCCCGCTGATCGTCTCCCATACTCTGGTTGTGCCCGCGATTAGATGGCCACAGCCACTTGTTAGACCTGGAGGTTGACAGTCATCGCCCCCAGGAATGCCGCCATGGAACATATTGATCGGCAGGATGAATGACTGCGTATCGCCGGTCCAGGCTCCCCTGCTGCTCGTCCAGCTTGCACCGGGCGCAGTGCAGTTATAAATGCACCGGCTGAGGCCACCGCTGTTGTTGCCTTCCCAGACGCGAAGACTCCCAACATCATCGCCCGGCCTGGTTCCGCCGAGAGTGCCGGAGCCGTTGAACGTCAGGTTCGCGCTGTTGACATTGGAAAATGGAATCAAGTTCCCTGCCACGCCGCAAGCAACCGCGGTAACCACAACGTTCGAACCGTTGCCACCTGCCGTGACCTGCGATGAAATGTCGGTGTTTATAGCTGTTCTAATGTTAGTTGCGGCGGTGCCTGCAGTCGTGCCTACGGTGACCTCGCCTGGATTGGCCCGTGTCGTTACCCAGGTGAATGTTTGGGTGCCCACAAGGAATTGCTGACCGACAGTGCCAAAAGTCGATACAGCGATCGTACCTTGCGCTTGCGTGCACGTGGTGCCCATTGGGTCGATTTGCCCGGAAAACCCGTCGCCACCGAGTCCGAGCTGCCACAGCACGGGGCCCGTCGGAGTACCGGCAAATGTAACCGAGCTAGGTCCGTTGTCCTGAGCGCCGCCAACAGCCATTGGGGATGGCGCGTTGGCAAAATTGGCGCTAATGTCGCCTGCGTAAAATTCGATTGTGTTCAATCCCGTGTCCATGTTGAACCACGTCGGATCAAGTGTGTCCGTTACTGTATCGGCGTTCGTCGTGCCGTGGGTGCCGCCGTCATTCCCAATCAGCAAGATGCTCGACGATCCGGGCAGGAAGGCGAGAGCATGTTGGTCCACATGCACAGGACCTGCACTGCCGCTATAAGAATAGCCGCACGTGGTGTCGTTAAAGGTAGTCCCCGTGCGCGTCGCGAACCAAACATCGAAAGTGCTGACGAAAACCCGATCCGGATTGTTCGGATCGACTGCTACCGCCTGATCGTACCAGTTTTGGGGATAGTCGCCCTGGCCGTTGGTGCAGTTCCTGAGAGCGCCGCCCTGAGAGCCAGCCAGAAAACTCCAGCTATCCCCGCCATCGGTGCTGGACCAAACGCCGATCTGGCAACCGTTAGTATTGCCACAGCCGCTGTTGCTGTTGAAGGCAATCGAGCCCACCTGGGCATAGATGTAGTTCGGGTTACTTGGCGCTACAGCGATATCGGTGCGCCCAAGCTGGTCGCCGACCGGCGGCGCTGGTGAAGGGCTTGCAATGGCGTAAGGAATACCGCTGCCGGCGTTCATAGGCGCCCCAGTGGAATACGGGCTGCCGGTCACCTGAGTGCCGAAGACAAAGCCGTTATCGTTACGGCTAATCAGAGCGAAGTCGTTCGGGCAACCGCTAAGTGTCATCGTCCCTTTGTAGATGCCGTTTGCTCCATTATTACCAAGATCGTATTGCACAGTCGTGGCGAACCCGCGCACGCCTACAGCCGCGATGATGCGAGTGACGCCGCCACCCATGTCCGTCAACTCCAAGCCTGTTATATCCTGACGTTGAGTACTGAAGTTATTGGTTGTGCAAGGACCAGTCCAGTTGACCCCGCCGTCATACGAGAAATAGAGACCTTTTTTCGTACCGGCTGCAACATTGTTGCTGTTATTGGGGTCCACACGCACTTTGCCGACCGCGTTGTATTGTGGGAATTGCCCGGGCGGCTCGTCATAGGACGGGCCAAAGACGTCAGCGCCGAGCACAGTCCACGTTGAACCGGCGTCAGTCGACTTGAGGATCCCCTGGCTGCCCATGGAAAAGGAGCCGTAGTTGAGGTCACCTGTGCCGGCGTAGATCGTGTTATGATCGCTGGGATCGATCGTTAGCGTGTCGATTGCCGTCGTACCGATCAACGGATCGTCCGTCAGTACGTTCCATGTGGTGGAAGCATCGCAGCAGTTGGTGGTTTTCCAGACGCCACCGCCGACCGCGCCTAGGTAAGCCACAATGCTGCCATTTGTTGTTGTCGTCGGGTCGACAGCGATCGTGTTCACCCGGCCCTGAGTAGTTGTGTAGTTAAAACAGCCCGAGCAGCCAGTCATCCGCTCCGGTTGCGGACCTAGCGCCGTAAAACTGGTGGTGCTGAGCGCGTCTGGATTCGCAAGGTTAAGCTTCAGGTGCTGTCCAATTGGGATTCCACTTTGCATGCGGTCGTGCTGCGCTGCGGCCGCGCGAACCCACGCTGGGTTGAAGCGCCCTGTAGGGAACGTCAGGCGATCGAACCAAAATTGTTCCAGCCTCGACAAAGCGGCCGCTTCCTCCTGGGATCCGTCCGATGGCACAGGCATGTAGCGCGGCGCGGCGCTCCGCTCAGTGGATTCGGTACTCCGGCTGACGGCAAAAATTGCGAGCGCGATTCCAAGAAAACAGAGACTAAACCCGAGTAGGCCGCGCAGACCAAAGAATGCGACTCTTGAATTGGATTTCTTTTTCATAAGTGGAGCGTGGGCCAAAGCCCAGTTGACTGGTTAAGGTGTTGAACTGAGCCGTCCGCGAGAAGTGGTAAGGGCAGCAAGCAGCTCAGTAAGTTTCGTGATTTTGTTTCAGGATTATCTTCGAATCTCGCTGTTTGTAACTGGGGCATGACAACGGTGTCAATACTTTTTTAATTTTTTCAACTAACGAGTTAAACCACAGCAAATGGCAAGAACAAAACAGGGTAAGACGTCGCCTTTGTTTCGTGTCTTACGTTTATACGCAGAATCCGGAGTGAGATTCGTTGCTTTGTTCCTTCTGGCAGGACGCGGCTCAGCTGGCTCAATGGTATCGCTTGAAACATAGCTCTCCCTCTTAAGAAACGCCTCGTAGAGCCGTAGCTGTCCTGTGAATACTACGGCTTACCGATCACTAGTCAGTGATCGCTCGGGGGGTCACCGACTCGGGCGCGGATGCGGCGACGGACGGGTCCTGGGTATTGGGGTACCCCTAGGCGTGGGAGTGGGTCGCGCGGTTGATGTGGCCGTTGCCGTCGGCGTCGCTGTCGGGGTCATTGTTGGCGTGGGCGTCGTCGTGGGAGTGCCGGTTGGCGTTGCCGTTGGAGTCATTATCGGAGTGGGTGTGGGTGTCACGACTGCCGTAGCAGTTGGCGTTGGCGTAAGGGGCGGAGTAGCTGTTGGCGACGGTGTAGAGGTCGGGATCACCGTAGGCGTAGGAGTGATTGCTGGTGTTGCAGTGGGCGTGGCTGTAGGTGTCGTGGTTACGGTTGGTGTAGGTGTCGGAGTTACCGGTGGCGTCGGGGTTGGTGTCGCCGTTGGACTGGCGGTCGGTGTCGGCGACGCAGTCGGAGTAGGTGTCGGACTCATCACTCCGCCCGGTACCTTAAAAGCAAAGATCCTGTTATCGGTGCCTACGTAGATCCGACCGCGTGCTCCAATGCCTGTTGTATTGTAGGAGTGTGTGCCTGCCATTGTCTCGTTTCCGCCCCCCCCGGCATAAACAACGGCACCGGTATCGCCGTCGTAGCCGTGCAATTTTTGGTCGCCGTTTGTAGCGGCACCAACTGCCCATACAACCACGTTGTTCGTTCCATCGCTTGAAGTAACAAAAGGTGAGCCTACTCCGCTTTGGGTCACGGTCCACGCGTCGGTAATTACCGGTGGATTACCTGGATTGATTCGGAAAACGGAAAGCGTGCTGCTATTGCCACGGAAAACCACGTATGTGCCCTGGTTAGTCCGATAACTCGCCGCCGCCTGAATGATCGCGTCGTTAGACACATGGGATTGAGCTACCGGCATACCTAAAACGCCACCGAGATTATTGCGATCAAGCAGATATGCGTTTCCATCTTTGCCCAGCGCAACGACGAGAGCAGAGGGCGTTGCTCCGGGAACATCAACCAGCAACGGGCCAGAGCCACCTACATCGACGTCGCCTTGATCTAGCTGCAACCAGTTAGTTGGCGCCCAAACATCGGTGAAGATCGGGCCCGGTTGAAACCGAATCACTGCCTCGCCGCCGCTCCAGTTCCCGCCAGTGTTGAAGGTGTTACCCGTGGCGATGAATGGATTGCTCCCATCGCTGGCAACTCCCCCTGTGCTCCACGCTCCGCCGCCAATTGCAGTAGTTGACCACGACAACACGTTGGCAGGGTTGTCGATCTGGATTCCAACCAGCCATCCGTGATAATTCTCGCAGTCACCCGCGTGGCCGCCATACGGCACATAGACTCTTCCAGCCACAATTCCGAGTGCGCCGCGCTCGTTCTGTATGGCCGACGTAAAGTCCGGAATAACCGCACTCACGTCCACAGGCCAACCGGGGTTGGTCTCACCGGTATCCAGGTTTAAAGAATAGATGAGATGTTTGGTCGAGCCGCCGTCGGGCGTAGTCATCGCATCAAGAAAAAGCGAGCGAGAACCCAGATCAATAACAGGCGTACCGGTAACACCCACAACGGGATTGATGTTCCCGCACGGCAGACCAGCTCGCGGAACGGGCGTGCCTACATTTCGCTGCCAGATGACGCTGCCGTCAATAGCGTCCAACGCGTAAACATTGTTTGATTCCGTCGCCGCTATGATCGTTGGCCTGCCGCCGGGACCGTCATCGACGTAGAGGGGTTGAGCATAAACATTGCCGGTGATCGCTCCGTTAAAACCAAGATCGCGCGTGAGTTCACCAACTGCGCTCTGCGTGAACCCGGAATCAACATAAAGACCGTCACGCGAATCGTGATTGTGATGCTGCGTGACATTTACCTGCGCCTGTGTTGAGAGAACCCAACTGCACAAGGCGGCAAGAACCTGCGAGATAATCGACAGCCGTTGACGAATCACAAGTTGCTACCATTGATTAATCCTGCCGGAGAGGTGTGAGGTGTCGGACGTGGACGCGGCGCCGGCGTTGGACGTGGCCGTGGTGTAGGCGTATGCCTGGGCGTCGCTGTTGATGTGGGGGTAGGCGAAGGTGTAGGTGTAGGTGTAACCGTGGGAGTTACCGTAGGGGTTACGGTTGGCATGGGGGTTGGTGTCACGCTTGGAGTCGGCGTAGGTGTGGGAGTTGGCGTCAGACTCGGCGCCTGCACTTCAAACGAGCCGATGTCGATCCGATCATTGACTACCCGATCAAAACCCGGACCGCGCTGATCGTAGATCGGTGGCGGGGTAAAGTTCGGGTCGCCCGCATTAGTCGCCGGACTGCCAGGCAACAACGCATGCGTTAAAGTTGGACCACCATTGTCCTGCAAAGGACCAAGCAACGGATCGGTGTCGATCTGATCGCCGGGGCCCGTCAAATAACCACCGGCATCATCGCTGCTGAGGTTATAGCCTTGGGAGATGACCCTGCCGTTGACGTTGTAGATATTTTCGCCCGACGCACCAGCATCTAGAATGGTGTTAACGATGTAGAGCGCCGGAGTATAAAAGTGGTGGTTATAAATGCTTGCGCCAAAATCCGTGGCCGAGTTGACGCTAAACGTGCTATTGCTGATATACAGCTCAGCGATTCCACCCGTAGATTCATTATCGACACCTCCACCGTTCTGAGCAGAGTTGCTGCTGAGTGTGCTATTGTTGATCGCTAGTTGCGCGTCGCCGTCATCACCCAAGTTGTAGACGCCTCCGCCACTGGTCGCCAAGTTACCAGCCACCGTGCTATCGTTGACCTCCAGCCACGGATAACCCGTAGCGGCAACGTTAAAAATACCTCCGCCCTGGTCCGCTGAATTGCCGGCAAGCGTACTGTTGTTGATGTCCACCGGAGCGTAACCCTTTGCTCCAGCGCCGTTGGAAATCCCGCCCCCTTCCACAGCAGAGTTGCCGATAAGTGTGCTGTTATTTAACGAGATGCTAGCCTCGGTGGGAACATCAAAGCTCCAATTAAAGATGCAACCACCGTAGCCAGCTGAGTTTTCCGTGAAGGTGCTGTTATTGATGGTTACAGATCCGGGGCGATGGAAAGCGTAGTTGTAGACACCACCGCCGGCACTGTCAGCTGAATTCTTGGTGAACACGCTGTTATTAACCGTTAGCTGCGCGCCTTGGCCGTTGTCGGGATCTGGGTTATATGCATCGTTGTTGATGCCACCACCAGCGCTAGCTGAATTTTCGCTGATCACGCAATCGTTCACCGTTAACGTCGCGTGATCATTGTAGATGCCACCGCCGCTGTCGTCGGGATAGTCTCCAGTGGCTATGCCATTCCTAATTGTCAATCCTGAAATCGCAGCGGTGGCCCCCATGTCGATGTGAAAGACACGACTCTTGGCGCTGCCGTCGACAACAAGGTTATCCGCACCTGGACCTGAGATCGTCACATCCTTGTCGACCAGAAGCTCACCACTGATCAACCCTATGGTGCCGGTTACCGCAAAGGTAATGGTGTCACCGTCGTTTGCGTCAGCGAGCGCCTGGCGTAATGATCCGGAGCCGGTGTCGTTTGTGTTAGTAACTGTGATCGTATTGGCACGCGCTGAGAATGCGGCGCATAGCAGCGCTGCTGACGTAACAGCTGCGACTCTGAAAACTTTGTCGACGACACGCATAGCATTCATTTCCCCGGTCACTGATCACGAATAACTGATCGCTATTCCCTTTACGGCGGAGTCCGACCAGGACGTGCCGCCGGAGTCGGACGTGGCCGTGGCGTAGGGACCCGTCTGCGCGACGCTGCTGCCCCTTGTACTTCGAAAGAGCCAATGTCCACACGACCGTTTATCACGCGGTCGAAACCCGGCCCACGCTGATCATAGACCGGCGGCGGCGTAAAGTTTGGGTCGCCCGCATCAACCGCCGGGCTACCGAGTAACAGTGCATGAGTCAGAGTAGGACCGCCGTTATCTTGCAACGGACCGAGAAACGGGTCGGTGTTGATCTGATCGCCGGGGCCGGTCAGGTAGCCGCCGCAGTTATCATTGCTAAGATTATATCCGAACGATGACACAGTGCCCAAGTTGTTGAAGATGTTACCGCCTAGCGTGCCAGTCTTGAGAATCGTGTTCGCGAGACTCACAGTGACGGTTTGGCCATCTTCACCGCTGCTGTAAATGCTGTCCCCTCCTTCTGTAGCCGAGTTGTTGCCGAAGGTGCTGTTGTTGATCTCCACACTGACATAAAATCCTTGGAAGCCATTACTGGCAATGCCAGCGCCGTAACTGGCTGTATTCTCGCTGATGGTGCTGTCGCTGATCTGTAAGTGTGTGTCGCCGTCCTGCTCACCGTTATTAAAGATGCCGCCACCTTTAGCAGCTGAGTTAGCGTTCAAAGTGCTGCCATTGACCGTTAACCAGGCAGCGCCTTCTTGCGAGCCGTCATTGTAGATGCCACCGCCAAAATTCTGTGCGGAGTTGCCACTGACAGCACAATCATTGAGTTCGAAAAACCCCGCGTGATTGCTGTAGATGGCGCCGCCGCTGTTCCCCGCTGCGTTGCCACTCAGATTGCTGTTACTGAGCGTCTGCGCCGCAGCGCCGTTCATCATGTCGTTGTAGATACAACCACCTCTGTCCGTGGCCGAGTTACCGCTTAAGGTACTGTCGTTTACGGTGAGCTCTGCGCCGCCTGCAACGCTGTCGTTGAAAATGCAACCGCCAACATCAGCCAGGTTGCCGGCGAATTCGCTTTCATTAACCATGAGCGTCGCGTCGCCGTAATCAAAGCCGTCGTTGTATATGCCGCCACCGAATTCAGCTGAATTGCAGGTCAGCGTGCTACTGCTGATTATCAGGGATGCATTGCCGAGCGAACTGCCATCATTGTAGACGCCGCCGCCAGAATTCGCCACGTTGCCGGTGATCGTGCAACCGTTGAGTCCTAGCGCCCCGTTATCATTATAGATGCCGCCTCCGCCATCGTCAGCTGAGTTCCCAGCGAGCACACTGCTATTGATCGTCAGGCTTCCACTGTGAGTGTTGTTGCGACCGGTGTAGTCGGCGTCGTTATAGACGGCGCCTCCGTCCGAGCCAGCCGAATTCGAATTGATCGCGCAATGATTAATCGTCAGGGTTGCATGGTCATTGAGAATGCCAGCACCTATTCTATCGAGATAATATATGCCACTGGCCAGGCCGTTCCTGATAGTCAATTCTGAAATTGAAACGGTCGTTCCCGTGCTGATGTGGAATACGCGGCTCTTCGCATTGCCATCGATAGCCAGGTTATCGGCGCCTGGGCCTGAGATTGCGACATCCTTGTCCACAAGCAATTCGCCGCTCGTCAATCCAATCGTACCAGTGACTGCAAAGGTAATCGTGTCACCAGCATTCGCATCAACGAGCGCCTGCCGTAACGAACCCGGGCCGCTGTCGCTGGTGTGGGTGACTACGATGGTGCCAGCATGGGCCGGCAATGCTGTGACATAAAGCAGCAATGCAGCAATGGCGCCTGTAGCGAAGAGATGGCGGGTCCCTGTTGCCACAAGTTTTCTACGGAAACCGCAGAGGGAAGTTCTCCGAAAATTGATTAGAAAATCAAACCTTCGGACCGAAGGCTTTCACGAGCGAAAACCCACACCGTGCGGCAAGCAATGCGAACTCGCTTCGGCCTGACCGAAAGAGCCGTAGCCAGACTCGGTCGGACCGTTAACGATCCGTAGTCATTAGTCGCTACCGTTTCCGTATTCCGGCCGGCGACGCGAGAGGTTTTATCACTGGGACTGGCTCCGGGTTGGTCACTGGGCCTGTCTGTGTAGTCGGTCGGGGAGCCGGCGTCGGGCGCGGTCGCGGCGTAGGAGTCGGCCTTGGTGTGGCTGTGGCCGTCGCCGTAGGCGAAGGTGTGGCTGTCGGAGTTATCGTAGGACTCGGGGTTGGCGTAACTGTCGGCGTGGGTGTGGGCGTAGGCGTCACAGTAGGCGTTGGCGTCGGAGTGATCGTGGGGGTGGCCGTTGGGGTAATTGTCGGCGTGGGGGTTGGCGTCGGCGTAATCGTGGGAGTGGGCGTAGGTGTCGGGGTCACGGTTGGTGTAGGAGTTACACTTGGCGTGGGGGTCACAGTTGGTGTCGGGGTAGGCGTTGGACTTGGGGTGGGCGTCGGCGTTGGACTCGGAGTTGGTGTCGGGGTCAAGGTCGGGCTTGGGCTCGGTGTAGGCGTTGGAGTCGGCGTAGGAGTCGGAGTTACAGTTGGCGTTGGACTCGGGCTAGGTGTGGGCGTCGGTGTTGGGGTTGGCGTCGGTGTTGGGGTCGGTGTCGGTGTCGGAGTAGGCGTAGGACTTGGCTCAGGCGTTGGCGTTGGGCTTTCCTCTGGCGTTGGGGTCGGTGTGGGTGTCGGCGTCGGGGTGGGTGTTGGAGTAGGTGTAGGGCTAGGCTCAGGTGTCGGTGTTGGGCTTTCTTCTGGCGTGGGGGTTGGCGTCGGAGTAGGTGTCGGGGTCGGAGTGGGTGTAGGAGTCGGTGTTGGCGTAGGTGTAGGCGTTGGAGTAGGACCAGCTGGCGGTTGGTCGGCACCGATCGCAGGCGGGTCTAGGCGGAGGTCGCCGTCGAAATCGTCTGTGATTCCAGCAATCGTAAGGCCGGCGCCTACGCACGGACTCGCGCTATCGATGTGCAAGTCGCCCGTTACCGCGTTTCCATTTGGATCAAGATACTGCGGATCTGCAGAAATGCTGCTGGCGTCCTGGCCAGTGGCAGTCTGCCAATCAGATAGCGTCGTTCGAATAGTCGAGTTAAAGATTCCGATCACTCCATCGGTGCCGGTCGCATAGAGATCGTTGTAATTGCTGGTGAGTCCGGGCGGATTGGCCGTGCTGCCCCCGACCTGGATCGCGACATTGGCAAAACCACCCGAGGCGTTGCTGCGCGCGTTATAGAAAATGTTATCCTCGAAGTTACGTGTGTTGTTTACCACACCGCTGAAGAAGGCAAACGTGTTCGAAGCTGAGACAATCCCCGTGCCGCCGATGTAGACGCTGTTGAAATAGTAATTCGCCGTGGCACCTGCCTTATCCCGGATACCAACGATCGAAAAACCTGTAGTAATGGAGTTACCTGCCGCATCCAGCCCCAGGCTTACCATGTTATTCTGGAACGTGGCTGTCCCCTGCCCCTCCATCACCAAACCCCAGATCGAATATCCGGTCAGACTGGAAATAACATTGAGGGAATGAACCAGGTTTTGCTCAATCAAGTTGCCAGCCAACGAAGGAAGCGTGAAGTCCATCCCATAGACAGATCCAATGCTGCCTGCTGCCACGGTGTTACTAAGTGAGTGCACGGTGTTCTGAGAAACAATTGTCGGCTGCGTTGCCGCAGGTGCGTTGACAAGGATGCCCGTCATCGTGATGCCAGGGCCGTTGGCGTTGCCATTCATGTTACGTACGACGTTACCGCTTGCGTTCAGCGCTTTCGACGCATCGTAAATTCCGTACATCGCATAATTGCCAACAAGATTGTCGGTAATGCTGGCGATCGTGTTGTTGTCGACTGCCTCCAGCTGCGATGGAGCAGTAGCTGCGGAATAGATCCCGCGGAAACCCACGGTCATGCCCGTGCCACTGATCGTAACGTTCCCAATTTCGTTGTTCGATATCGTGTTCGAGTTCGAACTTGAGTCCAGGATACCAAACACAGGAGTCGTGTTGGCAGTGGTCGAGCTCGCTGTGATCGCGATCGTGGATGAACCATCAAGACTGCCAATGCTGTTGGCGGTTACATCGCCGACGCCAAACAGACCATCACCAGAGCCGCTGGACGGCGCCGCCAAGGCAATTCCGGTAAAGCATGAATGAGCCGTGGTTGTTGCGTTGAGAGCTGAGGTTTGGCTGATACCTGAAATGATGTTCCCCTGCACGCTGGTCGGAGTAACCGTACTAACATTTGCAAGGTCAAGCCCGCGGACTTCGTTTCCCAATCCGCCGCCGGTGCCAGTAATGACTGTTGTCCCACTCCCATCAGCTGCACCGAAGCCAATAATATTTCCAGTAACAGTAAAGGAACCACCGGTGGAATCGATCGTGATTCCTGAATACCGAGGGGGAGGGTTGTTTGATGCAGTAAATGTCCGAGTCGCGCTCTGATAAATACGGTTGTTAGAAATGGTCCAGTTATCGTTATTGGCCAGAATACTGATTCCCGACGCCGAAAGCGTAGGACTAAAGAAGTCGAAAATGTTATTATCGTCGATCAGGTTGCCGGTGTTCGGATTGGCAACCGAACCAAAGGCAGCGATAGCCTTGGTGGGTAGACTACTACTCGCCGGACCAAGGTTACAGAATGAAACCGTATTGTTATTGTTTCCAGGTCCAGTGGGGCTAGTGTGGAACAGAATATTTCCGGCAGCCGATCCAGGCGCCGGGTTCGCAGACCCCAGAACCGTGCACCTCGTAACGATGTTGTTCTGCGCGCCGTTCCTAAAGCGAATCGTACCGGTGCCGCCATTGTTCGCAACCGCGGTATTTGAAAACGTCAGTGAGTCGCCGATGCTGTTCAGCCCGTCAATGGTGACATTGGTCGCACCGTTCAGATCGACCAACGAGGAGCCGGCGCTCATTGCGCCGGAGATGGTGCGTGGCGCGCCGCCGAAAGGCTGGACGGAAACCGAAGTGTAATTGGCCGTGCCCCCGGTGGCGTTCAACACCGACGGAGCGACCTCCGTGCTGTCGCCCACGATGGCCACGTTGATCACGCCCTGGTGAACTCCAGTATTGATCGCGGCGAACGCGCCAGCAAGATGTACATAGCTCGTTGGCCCAGTATTGCCAGCGGTCGCAGTGACTACGATCGGCAGAGGAGCGTCCGGTTCGCTCGGGTCCGCATTAACGTCTTGGAAGGAATATGCTGACTGATCCTGCGCAGTGCGGTTGATGCCCGTTCGCTGCGCGAAACTGGAAGCGCCCAGCACCACCAAAATCGATGCGAAGGCAAGAGCAAGGGCGACCTGGAGCGCCGAGGCGCGTACACAATTGTCCTGTTTTTTCTTCATGTTCTTTTTAGGGAAGACTCGGTCCGTCGAGGAGAGTTCTCTCTATTCTCCGGAAACCGGGGAGCGAAGTTCTCGAAAAAGTGGACCGTGGATTACCTAACGCAGCCCAGCCGAAGTTCTTGATCGCGGATTACGCTGATTGACACGGACTTGCCTTTGGCAATTAAGTTTTGAAGCCCACGAAAAACCCGAATTGACGCGAATGAAAACTCAGAGGCACCAGCCGCATTGAGAAACGCAATCAGGGCGACTCCGAGGAGGTCGAGCTGGGCGCCTTTTGAATATTCGCGTGATTCGCAGGCCCAAAAATCTTGGCATGGCGCCGCCAATGTCCCGTCCCCGACGATCAGTGCAGCGCCGCAATCAGAATGTGCGCGTAGCCGGGTGTTGGTCCCGGCTACGCATTCACAATTTGTCTAATTATCCATCAAGGTCGCGGGTGCACCGGCGGACGCGGACGCGGTGTCCGGCTCGGGCCGGAATCATCATCGCAGCTCGGAGCGCACAAACTGCCTTCATTGTAGTTGCCGAGAATTCCCGCAGTAGGTGACACGTCCCGCGGCCGCAGGTATCCGTCGCCAATTGGCGGAATGACCAGATCTCCGATTAAGGCATCGGCGTCAGCCAATGTTTGCTGGATGCAGCTTCCATCGGCACCGTTGGCAATATTCAGTTTCGCGGCAATTTCCTGGTGAGCCAGGATAAGTATCCCGTTCCCACGCACCGGCTCGTGCAGGATCTGCAGCAATTGTTCCTGGGTGTAAGTGGTGTTGCCAAGCTGTAACTCCGTTACTGGCCACGCCTCGGGGTGATTCTTCCAGTAGCCTTGTGAGAATACACAGCCAGCCGGAGTCGCACTTGGCGAAGGTGTAGGTGTAGCTGAAGGGGTCGGAGTCGCGCTCGGCGTCGCTGAGGGACTCGGACTCGGCGTTACCGAGGGTGATGGTGTGGGTGTTGGCGTGCCCGCGGGGCAAGTGCCATTGACGTTAAACACGATATGCATACCCGGGAAACCTAGGTCTCCAGTAGGTGTTGGATCGTTCACGCCGCAATCAGCCGCACTGAGATAGCTCAAGCCGGTTTCAGGGTCTGCGTTCGAACCAACAAAGAAAAGGTTACCCACACCGGTGCCATCGGGTGTGGTTACTTCCATCACCAACTCAAGCGTTCCGGCAGCAACCGTTGCCGTAATAGATTGATTGAAGATCGTCAATGACTGATCCGGGACATTCACTGACCCGGACGTGCCGATCAGGTTCGACTGCCAGTCGCCTCCAGGGAATGGCGCACCATGGTTGGCGTAGAGATTGACCGTCAATGGCTGTCCCGTACCGCCGCCAGACTGAGCGAGCTCAATCCCGAATGACACCGAGGTGATATCGTACTCCGCGCCACCAGTGAAGGTAGCCATGTCAAAGGCGCGCCAGTAATGATTCTCGGTGGTACCAAACCCATTATTACACGCCACCGAGTTACCGGACACAATCTCCTGGCTCGTGGACTCGGTAATGGTCGGAGGACAGCTTCCACCTGGAGTTGGCGTTGGGGTTGGCGACACGCCGCCGGGTGAACCCTTGATCGCGACAGTGATGCGTTCCTCGGGAATAGGAATGCCATTCGGTCCGTTGGCTTCGACAGACAGCACCACTTCACCGAAGGCGACTGCTGAGGTCAGGTCGGTATTTGGCGTGGCGGTGATTGTCAGCTCCTGCGTCTCGCCGAGCCCGCCAGTGAAGCTGAAGCTCGAGGGCTGGACGTCGATCGTAAATCCAGGCGTAATCGCCGTGCCCGTGGCTGTCCAACTTGTGGCAGAGGTGAGTGTGTTGCGCACGGTGCGTGTCCAGGTGCAGTTGGGCGAGCAATCCATGTTGCGCACCGACGGGACGTTTAAAGTCTTAGGATCGCCGCCTGTGTTGGGATTCGCGTCGATGAAATGTTGCGTCGTCTCGTCCATTACCAGACCAGCGAGGGCGGCTTTGGTCAGATCAACTCGTCCGGTGCCGACGTCATCCGCGTCCCATGGAGTTGTTCCATCTTCTTTGGTGCCGCCGTTGAACGAGGTCATCATCAAGGCCGATTTTACCTCTTCGACGGTCCAATCTCCGTGCACAGCTCGTACCAGAGCGGCCGAGCCGGAGTTATGGGGCGTGGCCATCGATGTGCCGCTGATGGTCCCGTATGCTCCGAGATCGATCGGGAACGCGGCATAGATGAGAACCCCTGGTCCGGTGATATCGGGCTTAGTGATGTCCTGGTATGGCGCCGGGTCGGGACCGCGCAAGCTGAAATCCGCCAGAACGTCGCCCTGAGAAGCGGCAGCTCCGTGGAGACTGAAATCGATGGTTGCGTCGTTCGGATTTGCATCCACAAACGCCACTAAAGCATCGCCCGGTGTTTGATCGCAGCTGTAAGCGGGGACGTTAGGCTGCCCGGTAGTGTCCATTAGTACTGTCCCAGCTTGATTGTTTCGAATGACTACCATCGCGGCTCCGGCGTTGAACGCGTTGGTGATCTTTTCTGTGAACGTGCAACCGCCGCGGTGAATCAACGCGACCGAACCGTCAAAGAAACCCGGCGGAAACTGAGTGGGGTCGGAACTGCAGCCTTCATTGGTCTGGCCGGTAAAATGCCGAATTGGAAAATCTGTGACCGGAGTGCCGTCCGGCGAAGCGCTCCCTTTGTCGAGGCCAATATTCTGGGTATCCGGCGGAGGACTGCCCGGGCCACTTGCCGAGAGCAGACCATCGTGGAGCACCTGGTCCTTGGTGGACGCGGCCACCGTCAGGACCCAGGGACCGCGATGGTTGACCTTGCCAACGGGATCAGGGTCGGCCCCGGTGTTGCCTGCTGCCGCCGAAACCAACACGCCGGAATCAACAACGTCGAGGAAGTCTCGATCATTATCGATCCATGGATCGGTGCCTCCGGAGATAGAAAAACTCAACACCTTACAGTCGCCATGGAGTAGCACGCTATCGATGCCAGCTTCGATGTCGGCGTCGGGACAATTGTTAGTCGGGCAAACCTTATAAGCGCGAAGGCTGGCGCAGGGCGCGACACCAGAGATCTGTAAGAAAGGCGGCGGAGTGGCATCAGTCCCCACTGTATCGCCGCCCGCTGTGCTGGATGTGTGAGTGCCATGCTCGTTGTGGTCGATTGGATCAGGGCCGTTGCACAAGCCGGTGACATCAGTGCTGGAACAATCCAAAGCGCTCAGCAGCTTGTCCGGTTCAGTGGTGCCGTGACCGCAGTCCGGATCGTTGGCAAATGAGGGATGCGTTGGATCGATACCGGTGTCGAGCATGGCGATGATGACGCCTTCGCCTCTTGTCCCTGTGCTAGGCGGCGGTACTGCGGTGCCATCCCAAATCTGATCGGCGCCAATAAACTCCGGACTACGAAAGGTCGTGGTGTGATACAAACGTTCGCGCTCCACTGACTTGATGCCAGGCAATCCGCGAACAGTCTGCGCTTCCTCAGGGGTCAGACGCGCCGCAATACCGCTATGCGTCACCAGAAAATAATGCGACACATTCAATTCGTGACCCAGTGCTCGATTCATGGCCTGAATATGGCCAGCTTGTTCGCTCATTATCTGTGTGCGCAGGGTCTGCGCCTGCGGCGTATTCGCGTCGAAACGCTGGCCGGCGGCGCGGGTCTGCCGTTGCAACATCCCTTTCTCCCCGAATTGGATCATGTAACGGAACCGGCCGTCGTTGTCGGCTGGCGAATACTCGACGTTCCGTGCGGCCGGAGCGTGAGAGATGCTTGCGCTCGAGGAGGTTTTTCCGCCGAGGCGCGGTGTAGCGTTCTTAGACTGACTTCGAACGCTCTTGGGGTTCGAGAAGGTGCCGAGACCTGCCAGCGCCAGACAGATACCGGAGAGGAAGACCGTGAGACCAATTAGGACGCGAAGATTAAGGAATGCAGATTGAGAAGGAGACTTCTTTTTCATAGGTGGTTTTCATAGGTGGCACACGGGCCGAAGCCCGGGTGATTCGTTAAGTCTTTGAAGCAGCGCGCCCGCAACCTTGCGCATGAAGTGCGAAGCGTAGCAAACGACTGGACCGCTTTCGTGATTTATCCTGGGTTGTTTTCAGACAGTTTTAGGGATGAAAGGCCGTTCTAATTGATGAGCGGCAAAGGTGTCAAGACTTTTGCCAAAAACATTGAGAAACCTTCCGTTTTTCCCCGCCTAAAGCGACGGGCGGGCGAAGGAGCACTGGATGGCTCACGCTTACCCACGGCCATGCAATCACTGCCGTGGTTGCAAGCAACCGCCAGTCACTTATGAGATGAAATCGCGTTACCGCGGTGGACGCTGGTGGTGAGGCAACGACATCGGCTGCCTCGGTACCGGCCTCCCTGGCGTGGACGTAGGCGCAGGTGTAGGTGTCCCCTCATCATCACACGAAGGAGCGCACAACTGGCCTTCATTATACGCCTCGAGAGTATCCTTGATCGCGTTCACATCTCTGGGTGCCAGGTATCCGTCGCCTATAGGCGGCACAACCAAGTCTCCGATCAAGGCGTCGGCGTCAGCTATTGTTTGCTGGATGCAACTGGGATCCGAGCCATTAGCAACGTTCAGCTTCGTGGTAATCAGGTGATGCGCCAGCGAAATCAAGCCGTTACCGCGCACTGGCTCATGCATGATGTCCAGCAATTGGTCCTGAGTATAGGTGACATTCCCAAGCTGTAATTCGGTGACTGGCCATGCTTGAGGATGGTTCTTCCAATAGCCAAATCCTAATACACACCCGCCTGGCGTAGCACTCGGTGTCGGAGTAGGTGTAGGTGTCGCACTGGGCGTAGGTGTGGCACTGGGTGACGGCGTTGCGCTGGGAGTAGCCGAAGGACTGGGAGTCGCGCTCGGCGTCACCGATGGACTTGGCGTCGGCGTTGGGGTCCCACCTGGGCACGTGCCATCGACGTTAAACACGATATGCATGTCCGGGAAACCAAGGTCCCCAGTAGTCGTAGGATCTGGCACACCGCAGTCTGCTGCACTGAGGTAGCTCGGGCCGGTCTCGGGCGCTGCGTTGGAACCGATAAAGAACAAGTTACCAACGCCTGTGCCATCAGGCGACATCACTTCCATGACTAACTCAAGCGTGCCGGCAGGCACGGCCGTAACCAAAGGCACCGTGAATATCGTCAACTCTTGATCCGGAACGTCGATCGCTCCCGACGAAACCAGTAGGTTGCTCTGCCAGTCTCCGGCGGGGAATGGCGAGCCGTGGTTCGCATAAAGGTTGACTGTGACCTGCTGGAGTACGCCACCTCCGGACTGGGCCAGCTCAATCCCAAACGATACCGAGGTAACATCGTACTCCTGGCCGCCAGTGAAGGTAGCCATATCAAAGGCGCGCCAGTAATGGTTCTCGGTGGTACCAAACCCATTATTACACGCTACCGAGTTACCGGACACAATCTCCTGGCTCGTGGACTCGGTAATCGTCGGCGGACAACTTCCGCCAGGGGTTGCACTTGGACTCGCAGTGGCAGTCGCACTTGGACTGACCGTTGGCGTCGGTGTTGGTGTTCCGCCTGCCCCTTCGCAGGTGTAGGCGCGCGAGCCTTCTCCCGGCGGGTTAGTGTCGCAGAAGTCCTGGGTAAAGGCCCCGCCTGCGCCTTGGACTCCTCCGACGTAAAGCTGGTCGCCGCCCGGCTGGACAACTCCGAAAATTACATCGAAGCGCAGAGTCGGGTCATTTTCATACAAGCGCACTTCAAAATTCGCCGTCGCGGCGTTATCAGCGAAATACACCGTGCGCCACTCGATATTAAAGATGCGGTTAGGCGCACTGCCCGACACCGATGTGAAAATACCGCATGTTCCTCCGGGGAAATTTGCGCAGCCGCTCAGGCCGATGTCAGTGCGCATGTCCTGCCACATCCCGAAGATGGTATAATCGTACGGACACTGATTGTCCGGAGCAGGTAGACAAGCGGTCACGTAGCCGACGGGTTCGTTAACACAGACGAAATCGAGCCGACCATTGGAATCCACGTTTACTCCGTTGTAGGTCTGGTCATACAGAGCGAACGAGAAAGGCAATGCGATAAACGTGTCGCCGTCGTCGGTATGATTACCCGTGTCGGTGTCACCTGGCACAATCTGATCGGCGCCCTGTGCGATCGAATATTGGCAAACGCCCGCCGGGCTGTTGCCTGTAACTGTAGAAAGCGGCGAGTGCCCAAACCACGGATGAGGGGCGGCAACCGCCTTCGGCGCGTACCGCAGGCCGATGGTTCGCTGCGCCAGCGCAAAGGGAATCACGCAAACGGCCAGAAGGAGAAGCACGTAAAACGAGCTTCGGATAAGATGAGCTTTGATATTGGGATTAGTTTGTTTTTTCATTGTTTACGCGTTGGAGGATGTCTTTTTCGGAGCGCGGAGTGAGGTGCCTTCTTACCTGGAACCGCTGCAAAATGTCAAGATTATTCCAAAAAGAGTTGAGAAATCTTTGGCGCGTACTTGCGGCAGCTTGGCCTGCAAGGATTTATACGTGTCGAACCGACTGATGACCGCGGCGAAAAACGACGAAGACCGAATCAATCAGGCTTAGGATTGCGCGTTTCTTCCTCGAGCACAGTCACCGCGCGCTCGTAGGTGGCCTTCGCATCTTCATGGGAGTTAGCTACCGCGGTCAGCCCTGTTCTGCCCAGCTCACCCAGCGCACTCATCATGTGAAATACGACGCCCGTCTGGCGCGTCTGATCAAAGTGTAAATCGTGCCGCACCACAATGTCGAAAAGATCGTCCGGAGTCAGGGTCCGATAGGATTGTGACTCTACGTGATCGCTGGCAACGAAGAACTTTTGCTGCCCACTGGGCGCAGTGAAAATCCCTGTGTCAGGGTTATAGCAGCCATCCGTAAGAAACTGCAAAGTTAAGAACGGATGGGTGGTGCCGCCTTTCCGCAGATTGATCTCGATCGCATACGGCTCCCATTTCCCATTCGAACGTACGACCACAAAATCCAGCGCGAAACGACCGATGACGCCTTCCTTCGCCAGGCGTTTGCCAACTTTGGCAGCTTCGCGGGTGATGAGTGCCGCATACCCTGGGTCGGCCGGAAAAACGCAACCGAGATAACTTTGCCCAGATGGTCCGCCAAGAAGCTGGTCATGGGTGGATAATAACTCGACCACGCCCAGCGGAGTAACACGAAGCTGAACACTGGGACTTCTGATTTCCTCTCCCAGGATTCGTTCTTCAACGACTCCTTTTCGTTCCTGTAGCTTCTCCATGTAGCTATC
>Ga0081455_10000873_pt1 | contig 38958 bp, 32 predicted proteins | sample TabmetS3T2R1_FD_70207 | JGI IMG/M metagenome (GOLD analysis project Ga0081455, IMG submission 70207) | Tabebuia heterophylla rhizosphere microbial communities from the University of Puerto Rico - S3T2R1 | ecosystem: Host-associated > Plants > Roots > Rhizosphere ... | reverse complement strand
CCCGCGGTCTGTCGCGGGGGCCCTGCCGAGAAGCAATAGCTACTGCCTTACTTCTTCTTCCGGGTCGTGGTGGTGCGCTTCGCCGCGGTGGTCTTCGCCGCAGCCTTCGGCGCAGCAGCCTTCGTCGCGGTGGTCCGCTTCGCCGCGGCGGGCTTCGCCGCCGTCGACTTCGCCGCCGTGGCCTTCGGCGCAGCCGTCTTGGTGGCGGCCGCGGCCCGGGTGCGGGTGCTGGTGCTGCGCGTCGCGGTGGGACGCGTGGTGGTCGCCTTCGCGGCGGTCGCCCGGGACGAGGTGGCGCGCGAGGTGGTGGTGCCGGTGCTGCGGGTGGAAGCGGCAGCGCTGCGCGTCGTCGTGGTCGTCGTGCGCTTCGCCGCCGTGGCCTTCGGCAGCTTCTTGGCACCGCTGATGACGTCCTTGAAGGTCGTGCCGGCGCGGAAGGCCGGAACGTTGGTCTTCTTCACCCTGACCGTCTCGCCGGTGCGGGGGTTGCGAGCGGTGCGGGCCGCGCGGGCACGCTTCTCGAACACACCGAAACCGGTGATGTTGACCTTCTCGCCCTTCTGCACGGTGCGAATGATGATGTCCACCAGGTTGTCGACCGCCTGGGAAGCAACCTTCTTGTCGCCCAGACGCTCGGAGAGCGCCTCGATCAGCTGGGCCTTGTTGGCCATTCCAGTCCTCCATGAAGAACTACGTGTCACACGGCCACATCGGCCGACTTCACGCACACGGTATTACCAACTCGCCCAAAATTCCAAACGGCGCGCGGAATTTTTCCGCAGGCGGGGCGTGGTTTCCGCCTCCTGAGCGACCCTCCTGGGCCCTTCCGCGCGCCGTTCGGCGTGGTGTTCCCGGTCGTTTACCGGGTGCGAATCCCTTGCTGAGCAGGGAATTCGTGTTATCCGGCCGCTGCCGGGACGGTCACCGGCTTCCAGCTGGGACGAACGGATTCGAAGCTGTCGATCTCCCCGGCGTGTCGCAGGGTGAGAGCGATGTCGTCGAGTCCTTCCAGCAGCCGCCAGCGGGTGTAGTCGTCGACCGCGAAGGTCGTCTGGAAGTCCTTGGCCCGCACGGTCTTCGTCTCGAGGTCGACCGTGACCTCCGTGCCGGGGTCGTTCTCGAGGATCTTCCACAGCTGCTCGACGTCCGACTGCTCGCACTGGGCCGCGACGAGGCCCTGCTTCCCGGAGTTGCCGCGGAAGATGTCGGCGAACCGGGAGGAGATGACCACGCGGAAGCCGTAGTTCATCAATGCCCAGACAGCGTGTTCGCGCGAGGACCCGGTTCCGAAGTCGGGCCCGGCGACGAGGACGCTACCGGACTTGAACGGCTCCTGGTTGAGGATGAAGGACTCGTCGGACCGCCAGGCGGCGAACAGGCCGTCCTCGAAACCGGTGCGGCTGACCCGCTTCAGGTAGACGGCCGGGATGATCTGGTCAGTGTCCACGTTGGACCTGCGCAGGGGCACTCCGATGCCGGTGTGCGTCTTGAACGGCTCCATGGTGGGGGCTCCTTCAGTTCAGGTCTTCGGGAGAGGACAGCGTGCCGCGGACGGCCGTGGCGGCCGCGACGAGCGGCGAGACGAGGTGGGTGCGGCCCCCCTTGCCCTGCCGGCCCTCGAAGTTGCGGTTGGAGGTGGAGGCGCTGCGCTCGCCCGGGGCCAGCTGGTCCGGGTTCATGCCGAGGCACATCGAGCACCCCGCCTGGCGCCACTCGGCACCGGCATCGAGAAAGACCTTGTCCAGGCCCTCGGCCTCGGCGGCCTGGCGCACCCGCATCGAGCCGGGCACGACGAGCATCCGGACGCTCTCGGCGACCTTGCGGCCCTGCAGCACGTTCGCGGCGGCCCGCAGGTCCTCGATCCGGCCGTTCGTGCACGAGCCGAGGAACACGGTGTCGACCTTGATCTCGCGCAGCGGGGTGCCCGGCTCGAGGTCCATATAGGACAGGGCCTTCTCGGCCGAGAAGCGCGCTGTCTCGTCGGCGATCTGGGCCGGGTCCGGCACGGACTCGCCCAGCGGCAGCCCCTGCCCGGGGTTCGTGCCCCAGGTCACGAACGGGGTCAGGCTGTCGGCGTCGAGGTCGACCTCGGCGTCGAACTTCGCGCCCTCGTCGGTTCCCAGCGACTTCCAGTTCTCGACGGCGGCGTCCCAGTCGGCGCCCTGCGGGGCGTGCGGGCGGCCCTTGAGATAGGCGAAGGTCGTCTCGTCCGGGGCGATCATGCCGGCGCGGGCGCCCGCCTCGATCGACATGTTGCAGATCGTCATGCGGGCTTCCATCGACAGCGCCTTGATCGCGCTACCGCGGTACTCCAGGACGTAGCCCTGACCGCCACCGGTGCCGATCTTGGCGATGACGGCGAGGATGATGTCCTTCGCGGAGACGGATGCTCCCACAGTGCCTTCGATGTTGATCGCCATCGTCTTGAACGGCCTCAGCGGCAGGGTCTGGGTGGCCAGTACGTGCTCCACCTCGGAGGTGCCGATGCCGAAGGCCATCGCGCCGAACGCACCGTGGGTGGAGGTGTGGCTGTCCCCGCACACGACCGTCATGCCGGGCTGGGTCAGGCCCAGCTGCGGTCCGATGACGTGCACGATGCCCTGCTCCGCGTCGCCCATCGGGTGCAGCCGGACACCGAACTCCTTGCAGTTCTTCCGAAGCGTTTCGACCTGGGTCCGGGACACCGGGTCGGCGATCGGGAGTTCGATGTCGACGGTCGGGACGTTGTGGTCCTCGGTCGCGATGGTCAGGTCCGGGCGACGCACCTTGCGCCCCGCCAGACGCAGACCGTCGAACGCCTGCGGGCTGGTGACTTCGTGCACCAGGTGCAGGTCGATGTAGAGCAGGTCGGGTTCCGCCCCCTCACCGCGGCGCACCGTGTGCGCGTCCCACACCTTCTCGGCCAGAGTGCGCGGCCGCGTGGTGGTCATCTGTGCTCCTCCCACGAGGTTGATTGGGAGCAAAGGAACTCGTCCGGCAACGACCGGCGCCGAGTCCGATTTTCCCAGATTCTGGACTTCCCAAATCCCGGGAAGCTAGTATCGCGTCGTGGGACAGCATAGCTCTTCTGACCAGCAGAGCGGTATCGGCGTTCTGGACAAGGCCGTCGCCGTACTGCAGGCCGTGGCCGAGGATCCGTGCGGGCTCGCGGAACTGTGCACCCGGACCGGGCTGCCGCGCGCGACCGCGCACCGCCTCGCCGTCGGCCTGGAGGTACACCGCCTGCTGCGGCGCGGACCGGACGGCCGGTGGCGCCCGGGCTCCGCGCTCGCCGAACTCGCCGGCGGCACGGCGGATCCGTTGCTGGACGCGGCGAGCGCGGTCCTGCCGAAGCTGCGGGACATCACCGGCGAGAGCGTGCAGTTGTACCGGCGCGACGGGGTTCAGCGCGTGTGCGTGGCGACGGCGGAACCGATGAGTGGTCTGCGCGACACGGTTCCGATCGGCACCCGCCTGTCGATGACGGCCGGGTCCGGGGCGAAGGTCCTCGCCGCGTGGTCGGATCCCCACACACAGCGCACGATCCTGTCGGACGCGGTGTTCGGGGAACGCACCCTGCTCGAGGTGCGTCGCCGCGGGTGGGCGCAGAGCGTGGCCGAGCGGGAGCCTGGCGTGGCGAGCGTTTCCGCGCCAGTGCGGGATTCCGCGGGCAACGTCATCGCGGCCGTGTCGGTTTCCGGTCCGGTGGAACGGATCGGGCGCAAGCCCGGCGCACGATGGGCGGCGGATCTCCTCGCGGCCGCCGAGGCGTTGCAGGAACGCCTCTAGCGCTAGAACAAGCGTTCGATTTGCGGTAGCGTCGCGATATGACCGCAGGGCTGCAGGGTTCGCTGTTCGGTCAGGCCGAAGGAATGCTCGCTCGGGTCCCTGACCGCGACGCGGCGCACGGAACTGGGCGACGGCGCGTGGATCGATCTGCGGCCGGGATGGCTGACGGGTGCGGATCTCCTGTTCGAGCGCCTGGCGGCGGACGTGCCGTGGCAGGCGGAGCGGCGCCGGATGTACGACCGGGTCGTCGACGTGCCGCGGCTGCTCTGCTTCTACGGCGAGGAGGAACGCCTGCCGGAGCCGATCCTGGACGCGGCGCGGAAGGCGTTGAGCCGGCACTACGCGGACGAACTGGGCGAGCCGTTCCGTACGGCGGGCCTCTGCTTCTACCGCGACGGCCGGGACAGTGTGGCTTGGCATGGCGACACGATCGGCCGGGGCTCGACGGAAAACACGATGGTCGCGATCGTGTCCGTCGGCGCGCCGCGGAACATGCTGTTGCGCCCGCGCGGCGGCGGGCCCACGGTCCGGCAGTCGCTCGGCCCCGGCGACCTGATCGTGATGGGCGGTTCGTGCCAGCGGACGTGGGAACACGCGATCCCGAAGACCAGCAAGCCGGTCGGGCCGCGGATCAGCATTCAGTTCCGGCCGCACGGCGTGCGCTGAACTTCCCCAGCGATGGCGCTTCTCGGCCGGTGCGTGGCATCACGGCGCGGCAGCGAACCAAGCTCATCAACGAATCCCGGCCGGTTCACTCGCTCAAACTCGAGGCCCGGTAAGACAGGGCCTCTCCCCAGCGGCCGGCAGCCGGACGGAAAACCGCCGCGGGGGCACCCCACGCTGGATGCCCTCAGACGACGAACAACTGTCAGTAACGCGCCCAGCGGTCGCCGAGCGTCGCCCATTCACTTTCCCACTTGGCCACGCGCCTGCGGTCCAGCACCAAGCGCGTGATCCCGTACGCAGCGGCCAGCGTGAGCGCGGCCACCAGCCAGGCGAAGATCCCCGCCACGACACCCGTCGTCGCCGCGTCGGTCGAGTTGACCGGAGCGGGCGCGGGGTCGCCGGCATCATTGATCCACACCGGGACCGTCGATCCGACCGTCGCGCCGGGGTCGGTCGCCACGATGCCGGTCTTCGGTTCTCCGCCGTTGTAGGTCCACGTCGCATGCGCCCCGGCCGAGCCGTTCGTCGAAAACACGCCCTCGGTCGCCGGAGTCGGCGTGGGCGCATCCTCGATCAACGTCGCGGTCACCTGGTGACGTGTCGCGAACTGCTGCTCGGACACCGCCATCTGTCCGCCGTATGCCTGGGAACCGGTGAACGCCGCCAGCGGCACAGCGACGAGCAGCCCCAGCACCACCACGAACAGCAGTGCGGCCTCCACCCGGTCGGACGCTCTGGCCAACGGGTTGCGACCGATGTGCAGGCGCCGCCAGAAGCGCCCGAATGGTCCGGTCACGGTCGAATCCCCCTTCCTCTGTTACCTCGGTAAGCACAATGTCAATACCCACTGTGCCGCCCCCGTACCCGAATTGGCACTAAAACGAGACCAAGACCGCTGTGAGCTGCCCGTCACAGCGGCTCAAGATCGGGATGTATCCATGCTGGCACCGGTCAAGCGTTCACGACATAGACCGAAAGGGCCTTCCCGTAACCGCGAAGGACACGCTCCGTGACCGCGCGGACCAGGTGATCCCCGACACCACAGAGACGTGGGAAATTTTCCTTCGGAACGGCGGTGGTCGAGACCGCGCGGAACCTGTTATCGTCCGGTGATGTAACGCGTCGATCCCCGATCGACGAATAGGGCATCCGCGTTACACAATTCCGGGACAATTTTCGTCACACCGGTTTTCGTTTCTCCTGGTGATCAAAATCGGGCATTATCAGCCATGCGCCTCACCTGAACGAGTGATGACGCGCGTACCTGGGGCGGTCGGGGGTCACCGCGCGTCTTGACGAATACCAGTGGAGTCACTTTGCGTAAGCACTTGGGTCGCCTCGCGGCGGCCGTGGTCAGCGGTGCGCTGATCACCCTCACGGTCGCTCCGGCCGCACTCGCCGAGGGCGAGTCCACGGAGATCACCACCACCAGCACATCCTCCGCCGCGGCGGAGACCACCGAAAGCTCGGCGCCGTCGAGCTCGGCCGCGGAGACGACGAGCGAGACGACCTCGTCGGCCACCAGCACGACGTCCGAGCAGCCGCCGGTGACGAGCAGCTCGGGCGCCGCGGCGTCGTCGACGACGCCGCCCGGCACGACCGAGTCCAACGAGCCGACGTCGACCTCGTCCTCGAGTAGCAAGCCGGAGGAGCCGCCCTACACCGACGACGTCGCCTACGGCGTCGACCTCGGCGACGGCAAGGGCGTGCTGATCATCGCGTGCGCGTCGGGTCAGCCGACCGACGTGTGGTCGCCGGACTTCGACGTCGTCGACGGCCCGTACCAGGAGGAGCAGGACGGCCGGTACTGGGACTACCTCGTGCAGCTGCACGAGGGCAAGTCGTTCGACTCCGGCGACGTGACCGCGGACTGGACGTGCGCGAGTGCCCCGCAGGGCGGCGGCGCGTCGAGCGGCGGCGTGGCTCCGGTCCCGGGCTCCGGCGACGCTGGTACGTGGCAGCAGAGCAACGGCGGCGACGCCCAGGTCTCGTTCGCGCCCAAGCAGGGCGTCGAGACCGGCTTCGGCGGCACCGCGCGGTTCTGACGGCATGCGCAACCCGTTCACCGGCCGGGGCGGTCGCGTTTTCGCGGCCGCCCCGGCGGTTCTGCTCGCCCTCGTCCTCGCCGGCTGCGGGTCCGACCCGCAGCCCGCGCAGGCGGCGGCGCCGACCACCTCGGTTCCGGTCACCAAGCCCTACGACAAGCTGCGGCCGACGCAGGTCCGGATCCCCCGGATCGGCGCCGAGTCCTCGCTCATCTCGGTCGCCGTGAACAAGGACGGCGAGATCGCGGTGCCTTCGGTCGACAAGCCGATGCAGGCCGCCTGGTACCGGCTCTCCCCGGTGCCCGGGGACGTCGGCCCGGCGATCATCCTGGGCCACGTCGACGGCAACCACCAGCCGGGCATCTTCTACAAGCTCAAGGACATCCGGGCGGGTGACGAGATCTTCGTCGACCGTAGCGACGGCCGGCAGCTGAGGTTCGTGGTCGACCACACCACCCAGGTGCCCAAGGACCGATTCCCCCAGGACGCGGTCTACGGCAACACCGACAAGCCGCAGCTGCGGCTCATCACGTGCGGCGGCGTGTTCGACCACGCCGAGCACAGCTACGTGGACAACATCGTCGTCTACGCGAACCTGGCCTGACCCCGGTGGCGCCGCGGAACTCTGCGGCGCCACCGGCTCACCAGACGTCCCCGTCGCGCCAGTCGCACGTCAGCTCGCCGTCGAGATCCAGGGGCGCGGACACTTCGAGCACGAAGATCCCGCCCGCCTCCTCCGGCGTGGGCGTGACCCCGGACGGCGTGAGCGCGGAGAGCGGTCCACGCCAGCACGACCAGCCGCGCGACCGGTAGAACGGGATCGCCTCATCGGTCGCGCCGAGCGCACCGACCTCATACGCCTCCCGGATCACACGTTCCAGCGGCGCCATCACCGCGCCGCCGTAGCCGCGCCGCCTGCGGTCCGCGCGCACACCGACCGCCTCCACGTACCCGGTACGCCACGCCCGCCCGTCGTGCACCATCCTGCGCTGCACGACAGACGCGTGCGCCACGAGTTCCGTGCCCTCCCACAGCAACGCGTGCACGCCGCCCAGGGCGTGCTCCCAGTCGTGCTCGCCGAGGTCGCCCTCGAAGACGCCGAACAACAGCGCGCGGGCCTGCTCAAGGGCCGGTACGCCGAGATCGGCGGTGTGGGCCACCTGAAGCGCGGGAGTGGGGATCTCGGCCATGCCCGAGGTTAGGCGCGGCTGTGCGGTCGTGTCATCCGAATTCGTCCACGGTGGACGAGTGACCGCCCGGTTTCCGTTCGCGGACAAGAGAAAGGGCCGCCAGCCTGATGGCTGACGGCCCTTCTGGGTACCCCCGATGGGATTCGAACCCACGCTACCGGCGTGAGAGGCCGGCGTCCTAGGCCGCTAGACGACGGGGGCTAGGTCTTCGGTGTTGCGAGAGGAACCTACCAGAGCGGCTTTTTCCTCTTGCAGCTGGGGTACCAGGACTCGAACCTAGACTAACAGAGCCAGAATCTGTCGTGCTGCCAATTACACCATACCCCAACGGTTTGCCACTCCGATTCACGACTCGGAGCAGCTCCGCTGAGAAGAAATATAGCCTAGGTCGGTCAGCGGTGCGTAACCGGGGGGCGAGTTCGGCGCTGCGCGGGCACGCCGACGCGGGCGAACTCGCTCACCAGCAACTGCGGCAGCGCGTCCAGTCCGGTGATGACATGTACACCCTCCGGAACCTCGGCGTCGCCACCGGTGCGGTCGAGCCAGACGCCCTCCAGTCCGGCGTCCCGGGCGCCCACAGCGTCGGTGTGCAGCTTGTCCCCGACGTGGGCGGCCTCGCTCGGGTCGCAGTCGAGTACCGCGCACACCGAGCGGAACATCACCGGGTCGGGCTTGGCGGCGCCGACCTCACCGGCGATCGCGATGTGGTCGAAGAAGCGGGCGAGTCCCCGATCGGCGAGCTTGGCCCGCTGGTGCGCGCCCGAGGCGTTGGTCACCGCGGCGATCAGGACGTCCGCCGCGCGCAGCCACTCCAGGCACGGCAGCACGTCGTCGAACAGGCGCCACGAGCGGCGCAGCACCTCCTTGCGGCGGCACTCGAACCGGGCCACGTCCCCCGGTTCCACCGCGACGCCGATCTCGTCGAGGAAGCACTGGGTGCGGCGGTGGTGCATCGAGGCGTAGTCGATCTCGCCCGCGACGACACGGGCGACGTGCCAGTCGGTGATCCGCTCCCACAGCGGCCACATGTCACCGCGGCCGAGGAGCAGCGACAGCGCGCGTTTTCCCGCGGAGGTGAAGTCGATCAACGTGTCGTCGATGTCCAGGCACACCAGCCGCAGGCTGGACGGTCTCCAGGGATCATCCGGATCCCCCAGAGCGGGCTCGGGGACACGGACGCGGGTAGGTGTGCCGGGACGCGCGAAATCCACCCAGCGAGGCTAGGCGAGAACTACGCTGAGCGGTTCGGCCGACAAGGTGATTCAGCGGACCGAATCGACCGCGCCCGCTTCTACTCTGCGTTGCCCGGCAGAGCGTTACGCAGACGTCCGAGTGAAACTTCGCGGCCGAGCAGCTCCATCGACTCGTACAACGGCGGCGACACCGTGCGACCGGTGATCGCGACGCGAACCGGGGCGAAAGCCTTGCGGGGCTTGAGTCCCAGACCCTCGACCAGTGCGTCCTTGAGCGCCTGCTCGATCGCCGCGGTCTCCCACGACGGCAATGCCTCGAGCGCCTCGATCGACGCCCGCAGCACGGGCTCTGCATCCGGCTTGAGGTTCTTGGCCGCCGCGTCCTCCTCGGGCGCGAATTCCGCCTCCGGTACGAAGAGGAACCGCACCAGCGGCGCCGCGTCGGCCAGCACCGTCACGCGCTCCTGCACCAGCGGCGCGATCGTGCGCCACCGGGCCATCTGGTTCTCGGACGGCTCGGCGGGCAGCACTCCGGCTGTCTGGAGGTAGGGCACCACGCGCTGCACGAAGTCCTCGGCCTCCAGCGCCCGGACGTGGACGCCGTTGATCGCCTCGGCCTTCTTCGCGTCGAAGCGGGCCGGATTGGCGCTCACCTTCGAGATCTCGAAGGCCTGCACGAGCTCCTCGACGGTGAACGTGTCGCGGTCGTCGGCGATCGACCAGCCGAGCAGGGCCAGGTAGTTCAGCAGGCCCTCGCGGATGAAGCCGCGGTCGCGGTAGTTGAAGAGGTTGGACTGCGGGTCCCGTTTGGACAGTTTCCGGTTGCCCTCACCCAGCACGTACGGCAGGTGGCCGAACTGCGGCGTGAACTCGGCCACGCCGATCCGCTCCAGAGCCCGATACAGCGCGATCTGGCGGGGCGTCGACGGGAGCAGGTCCTCGCCGCGCAGGACGTGCGTGATGCGCATCAGGGCGTCGTCGACCGGGTTGGTCAGCGTGTACAGCGGATCGCCGTTGGCGCGCACCAGGACCGGGTCCGGGATGGATCCGGCCGGGAAGCTGATGTCGCCGCGCACCAGGTCGTGCCAGGCCAGGTCCTCGTCCGGCATGCGCAGGCGCAGCACCGGAACGCGCCCCTCGGCGCGGTAGGCCTCGCGCTGCTCCGAAGTGAGAACGCGGTCGAAGTTGTCGTAGCCCAGCTTGGGGTCCTGGCCCGCGGCCTTGCGGCGGTCCTCGACCTCCTGGTTGGTCGAGAACGCTTCGTACAACTCGCCGGCCTCGAGCAGCCGGCGCGCGATGCCGGCGTAGACGTCGCGCCGCTCGCTCTGCCGGTACGGGCCGTACTCGCCGCCGGCGTCGGGACCCTCGTCCCAGTCGAGACCGAGCCAGCGCAGCGCCTCCAGCAGTTGCTGGTAGGACTCCTCGCTGTCGCGGGCGGCGTCGGTGTCCTCGATGCGAAACACCAGGCTGCCACCATGGTGGCGGGCGAAGGCCCAGTTGAACAGCGCCGTGCGGATGAGCCCCACGTGCGGGGTTCCGGTGGGCGACGGGCAGAAGCGGGCGCGGACTGTCTCAGTCATAACCCGTTCAGCCTATCCCGCTTGACCAGGCGCTCGAAGAGCACCATGCTGGCCTTATTCAACAAAGGATGAATTAAGGGGATGGCGACCATGAGCGAGCGCACGACGTGCCTGATCGCCGGTGGCGGACCGGCCGGAATGATCCTCGGACTGCTGCTCGCGCGGGCCGGCGTCGAGGTGACGGTGCTGGAGAAGCACGCGGACTTCTTGCGGGACTTCCGCGGCGACACGGTGCACCCGTCGACCCTGCAGCTTCTGGACGAACTGGGTCTGGGTGAGAAGTTCGGCAAGCTTCCGCAGAGCAGGTTGAGCACGGTGTCGCTGCCGGGCCCACCCGCCCTCATGATCGCCGATTTCCGCAAGCTGAAGGTGGCACACCCCTACGTCGCGATGGTGCCGCAGTGGGACCTGCTGGACCTGCTGGCCGATGCCGGGCGGGCCGAGCCGTCGTTCCACCTGCGGATGAACACCGAGGTCACCGACCTGATCCGGGAGGCGGGCCGCGTCGCCGGGGTGCGGTATGCCACGGCGGCGGGCCGTTCCGGGGAGATCCGCGCGGACCTGACGATCGGCTGCGACGGGCGTTGGTCGGTGGTGCGGCGGAGCGCCGGACTGCGGCCGCGCGAGTTCCCGGTGCCGATCGACACGTGGTGGTTCCGGCTGCCGCGCGACGCGCACGAGAACGCCGAGCTGATGCCGGAAATGCACGACGGCCATTTCGCGGTGGTCATCCCGCGTGAGCACTATTTCCAGATCGCCTACCTGGCCCGGAAAGGACTCGACGCGCGGTTGCGGGCCGACGGCCTGGAAGCCTTCCGCGACCGGATCCGCGAGGTGCTGCCCCGGTTCGCCGACCGGGTGGACGCGATCGGGTCGATGGACGACGTGAAGCACCTCGACGTGCGTCTGAACCTGCTGCCACGGTGGCACCGCGAAGGAGTGCTGTGCATCGGCGACGCGGCTCATGCGATGTCCCCCATCGGCGGCGTCGGGATCAACCTCGCGGTGCAGGACGCGGTGGCTACGGCCAGGCTGCTGGCCGGGCCGCTCCGGCGGGGGCAGGTCAGCCGCCGGGACCTGGCACGCGTCCGGCGCCGGCGGCTGGTCCCGACCTTGCTGGTGCAGGCCATCCAGCGCGCCATGCACCGCCTCATCATCCGGCCGGTGATCGAAGGCCGCCGGAACGGCCCGCCGAAGCTCCTCGTGAGGCTGATGAACATCGTTCCGGCCGCGCGCCGGATACCTGCCTACGTGATCGGCGTCGGAGTGCTACCCGAACACGCCCCGAAGTGGGCGAGGCGCTGATCTTCCTTGGTGGCAGCTTCGGTGGCCGCCGCGCGTCAGGCGTTCTGGACCGGGTTGGTCAGGGTGCCGATGCCCTCGACGGTGATCGAGACCGACTGGCCGTCGATGATCTGCCCGACGCCCGCCGGCGTGCCGGTGAGGATCACGTCGCCCGGCAGGAGCGTCATCACGCCGGACACGAACTCGACCAGATCCGGGATCTTGTGGATCAGCAGTGCCGTCCGGGAGTCCTGCTTGACCTCGCGATCGACCTCGGTGCGGATCGCCAGGTCGGATGCGTCCACCGCGGTTTCGATCCAGGGGCCGAGCGGGCAGAACGTGTCGAACCCCTTGGCACGGCCCCATTGGCCGTCGGCCTTCTGCAGGTCGCGCGCGGTGACGTCATTGGCGATCGTGTAACCGAGGATCGCCGCCGAAGCCTGCCACGGCTTCACGTTGCGCACCGGCTGGCCGATCACCACGGCCAGTTCGCCCTCGAACTCGACGCGCTGTGACGCGGCGGGCAACCGGATCGCGGCGTTCGGGCCGATGACGCTCGTCGACGGCTTAAGGAACATCATCGGCGAATCGGGCACCTCGTTGCCCATCTCGGCCGCGTGCGCGGCGTAGTTCCGGCCGATCGCGATGACCTTCGACGGCAGGATCGGCGCGAGGAGCCGCACGTCGGCGAGCGAGAACCGCTTGCCCGTGTAGTTCGGCTGACCGAACGGATGGTCGGCGATTTCCAGGAGCTCCTCGCCCTCGACCGAAGCGAAGGCGACCCCACCGGCATGAGCAACTCGAGCTAGACGCACACACCCACCCTAGTCAGCCCCGCTCCCCGCGGACGCAGCGTGGTCACCAGTGCGCAGGCCCTTGTGCACGAGAGCGTCGCACAGGGCGAGCCAGCTCGCTTCGACGATGCTGCCGTGCACGCCGACGGTCGTCCACTCCTGATCACCGTCGCTGGAGTTCAGCAGCACGCGGGTGACCGCGTCGGTGCCCGGGTGGCTGGGCAGGATCCGGACCTTGTAATCGGCCAGTTCCACACTGTCCAACCAGGACAGCGCCGGCGACAGCGCCTTGCGCAGCGCCGCATCCAGGGCGTGCACCGGACCGTTGCCCTCGGCCGTGGCGATCACGCGCTCACCTCCGACGTGCACCTTGACCGTCGCCTCGGAGATCACCTCGCCATCGCTTCGGTGGTCCAGTACGACGCGGTAGGACTCCAGCGCGAACGGAGGCTCGACCGGGCCGTCGACCTCCTTGCGCAGCAGCAGTTCCAGGGAGGCGTCGGCGGCCTCGAACGACCAGCCGTCCGCCTCCATCTGCTTCACCTTCGTCACGGCGCTGGTGAGCGCCTCAGGCCGGCCGGCAAGGTCCACCCCGAGCTCACGTCCCTTGAGCTCGAGGCTGGCCCTGCCGGCCATCTCCGTGACCAGGACCCGCATGTCATTGCCGACAGAAGCTGGATCGATGTGGTTGTACAACAACGGATCCACCTTGATCGCGCTCGCGTGCAACCCCGCCTTGTGGGCGAAGGCCGACGCCCCGACATAAGCCTGGTGGGTGTCGGGGGCGATGTTCGCGATTTCGGCAAGGGCATGGGAGACGCGGGTCAACTCGGCCTCGGCCCCGGTCGGGAGCACGTTCATGCCGAGCTTGGCCACGAGGTTTCCCGTCACGGCGAACAGGTCGGCGTTGCCGGCCCGCTCCCCGTAACCGTTCGCGGTGCACTGCACATGCGTCGCGCCGGCCTGGACCGCCGCGATGCTGTTGGCCACGGCACAGGACGTGTCGTCCTGGCAGTGGATGCCGAGCCGGAACCCGGTCCGCTCGGCCACCTCCCGTACGGTGTCGGCGATCCAGAGCGGCAGCTGCCCGCCGTTGGTGTCGCACAGCACGACGACGTCGGCACCGGCGGTGCCGCCGGCGTCGAGCACGCGCAGGGCGGTGTCGGAGTCGAAGGCGTAGCCGTCGAAGAAGTGTTCGGCGTCGAGGAAGACGCGGCGGCCCTCACCGACGAGGAACGCGACCGTGTCGGCCACCATCGCGCAGGCCTCGTCGACGTCGACGCGCAGGGCGCGCTCGATGTGGCGGCGGTCGGACTTCGCGACCAGCGTCACCACCGGGGCCCCCGAGTCGAGCAGCGCACGCACCTGGGCGTCCTTCGCCGCGGTCGTGCCGGCCTTGCGGGTGGACCCGAAGGCGACGAGCGCCGCGTGCTTGAGGATCAGCTCGCCCTCGGCGGCGCGGGCGAAGAACTCGGTGTCCTTCGGCAGCGCGCCCGGCCAGCCGCCTTCGATGAAGCCGACACCCAGCTCGTCGAGCAGGCGTGCGACGGCGAGCTTGTCCGCGACCGAATAGGAGATGCCCTCGCGCTGAGCGCCGTCCCGCAACGTCGTGTCGTAGAGGTGGAAGTCGTCACCGAGCGGCAGTCCGGCAGGCTCCGTGCGGATCACGGTCATCTCCTTGCGGTGGTGTGAGGCTTCTCGGGCAACAAAAAAACCTCCCGCGGATGCGAGAGGTCTGCGCGCCAGGTGTCCGATGCGGACACTACCCGGCGCGCCTGCCGATAATGATCACGGCGAAAGAAGCCATACGGGCATCATGCCACAGGAACGCGCGCGGGGGCAAAAGTGCGGTGAAGGCCACTCCCGCACCGGGAACGGCCTTCACCGCGGACGAACCGATCAGCCGGCCGACCGAGCGTTGGACGAGACCAGGGCCGCCAGGCGGTCGCCGATGGCCTGCGTGGTGCCCGGGTTGGCCTGGTCCCGGGTGGCCAGGTCGAACGCGACGGACGCCTCGATCCGGCGGGCCGCCTCGCGCTGCCCGAGGTGGTCCAGCAGCAGCGACACCGACAGCACCGCGGCGGTCGGGTCGGCGATGCCCTGCCCGGCGATGTCCGGCGCGCTGCCGTGCACCGGCTCGAACATGCTCGGGTTGCGGCGCGTGATGTCCAGGTTGCCGCTGGCGGCCAGGCCGATGCCACCGGTCACGGCGGCGGCCAGGTCGGTGATGATGTCGCCGAACAGGTTGTCGGTGACGATCACGTCGAAGCGGCCCGGGTCGGTCACCAGGTGGATCGTCGCGGCATCGACGTGCGAGTAGGAGACCGTGACCTCCGGGTGCTCGAGCGACACCTCCTCGACGATCCGCGACCACAGCGATCCGGCGTGCAGCAGCACGTTGGTCTTGTGCACCATCGTGAGGTGCTTGCGCGGCCGGTCCTCGGCCCGCTTGAACGCGTCCGCCACCACGCGGCGGATGCCGAACGCCGTGTTGACGCTCACTTCGGTGGCGATCTCGTGCTCGGTGTCCTTGCGCAGCAGACCGCCGTTGCCGGCGTACGGGCCTTCGGTGCCCTCACGCACGACGACCATGTCGATCTCGGCGTTCTGGTCGGCCAGCGGGCCGCGCACACCCGGGTACAGCTTGGCCGGGCGCAGGTTCACATGGTGGTCCAGCTCGAACCGCAGGCGGAGCAGCAGACCCCGCTCCAGGATCCCGCTGGGCACGGTCGGGTCGCCGACCGCGCCCAGCAGGATCGCGTCGTGCTGCCGGAGCTCGCCCAGAACCGATTCGGGGAGCAGCTCGCCGGTGGCGTGCCAGCGGGCCGCGCCGAGGTCGTAGTTCGTGTACTCCACGGACGGAGCGACCTCGCCGAGTACCTTCAGGGCCTCGGTGATCACTTCGGGTCCGATCCCATCACCTGGGATCACCGCCAGCCGCATCAGACACCTCCGTCGATCAGGGCCACGGGACTCGTTTGCGCCCGTTTGCCCACATACTCCAGCGACGGCAGGTTACCGGCTGTCGCCAAGGGACCGAAGCAGCACCACCCTTATGACGGAATCTCCCGGGAAGTGAGACACCCAGACGGCGGATTCGCGCCGCCCGTCAGGGCCTCGTCATCCCAAAGCTCCCCCGTTCACGCGGATCACGCTCACCCGGTTGCTGCTGCCGTTGTGGTGCTTCACCGCCAGCAGGCCGAGGACCGTGTCGATCCGCGCCGACGCCGGGTTCCGGGTGACGACGAGCGAGGTGTCCGGCTGCGCCGAGTAGCTCAGCGCGGTCCCGTCGGCGCCGGCGACCGAGTAGCCCGGCGCGAGCGCGTCGAACGTCATCGGGGTGCTGATGGTGTCGATGAGCCCGGTTGCGCTGCTGGGGGCGACGTAGAACCCCGTCGTTCCGACCGTGTAGCTGATCTTGTGCGAGGGCACGCTCGGGTCGATGCCCAGCGCCGCGATGCTGACCGGCAGCAGCACGACGTTGGTGTCGAACACGTTGGTGTCCACGTCACCGAGCTGACCGTTGACCGCCTGGACGTCCACCGTCGGGAAGCCCTCGGCGTTCAGGTTCACGGTGTTGACCAGGAGCGCGTCGGTTCCGCTCGGCTTCGTCACGTAGGACTCGAAGTCCGGTTTGCCGTCGCCGGTGGTGTCGATGTCGACGAACGGGATCGTGTTGCTGCCCAGGTTCGCCCAGTTGGCCCAGGTGGAGATCCCGAAGGCGAGCAGTGCCTGGTCCGCGTGGCCCTCCTGCCTGGCCTGCAGGATGTTCGAGGCCGCACCGGCGTACTGCAGGTCACCGCCCTTGGCCGTGTCGTTGATCGTGCAGCCGTCGGTGAGCCAGCCCCGGCACGCCGGCAGCCGCGGCGACTGCCCCTGCAGTTCCAGGACGCTGATCAGCGACTGGTAGCGCTGGCTGCCGCTGCCCTGGTCGACGCCGCGCCCGGTCAGCGAGAAGCGCGCGGTGTCACCGCGGAAGTCGAGCGAGCGCGGGGTGTCGATCGACGACACCGGTTTCGGCGCCGCGTAGACCGGCACCCGCAGCGCCGGCGCGGAACCGCCGGCCGGGGTCAGCACGACCCGCCCGGAGGCGTCGGCGACGAACTGCCGGGCCAGACCGGCCTGCTCGGTCGCGACCGTCGGGTCGATGACCTTGCGCAGCGCGGTCGGATCGGTGATCTGCAGCGTGACCCGGACGGTCGCGGTGCCGCGCGGACGCAGCTGCAGGGACTTGTCCGGCACCTGGTACTGCACACCGGGCAGGTTCGTGATGCCCTGGTACGCCACGTTGTATTGCACGGGCTGGTCGCCCTTGTTGACCACCTGGATCGTCTTGGTGATGGTGGTCGGGCGGTCGACCTCGACGGTGCCGAACGTGACGCTCACCGCGCCCCGGTCGTCCCGCGAGTAGGCCAGCACCTGATCGTTCAGCGCGGCCTGGGCGTCCACCCGGCCCGCGCCGACGCGCTGCGGCGCGTAGGTCGTGCCGCCGGCGACGATGTCGTGCCCGGCGGTGTTCATCACCAGGGCCTTGATCTCCTCGACGGACCAGGTCGGGTGCGCCTGACGGAGCAGCGCGGTGATGCCGGCGGTCAGCGGTGTGGCCATCGACGTGCCGGACAGGACCGTGCGGTTGTTGCCGCTGCCGCGCAGGGCGGACGAGATCGTGTCACCGGGCGCGGACACGTCCGGCTTGACGGCCGGGCCGCGCACGCCACGCGAGGTGAACGAACTCGGGGTGTCCACGATCGCCGGATCGTAGGTCTGCAGGCTCGCGCGCCCGCCGCCGTAGAGGCGGACGGTCAGCGTGCCGGCGGTCAAGGCCGGGCGGATCTGGTTGGTCGCCGAGGCGGTGAACTGGAACATCGGGATGGCCGAATTGCCCGCGATACCGGCCGAGAAGTGTTCCACGGTCGACGAGAGCAGAACCCCCGTCGCGCCGGCGGCCTGCGCGTTGTTGGCGCGGGCGGCCGACCCGCAGGCGCGGGTGGCGTCGTTGTCGTCCCACTCCAGCCAGGCGAACTTGCCCGCGACAGCGGCCTTGTCGGCGTCGGAGTAGGGCGCGCAGCCGTCGGCGTTGCCCGAGGACACCTTCGCCACCGACGAGGTCCGGTCGAGGGTGTCGTAGCCGGTGTAGTTCTGGCTGTACTGGCCGCCCTTGGGGCCGGCGATCCCGGCCGGCGCCGCCACGTCCGCAGCGTCCCGCAGCACCGAGATGTCCCGGCTGGACGCCACGGTCAGCGCCTCGGGCGTGTTGCCCGGCGAACCGCCGACGTCGTAGAGGTCGCCACCGTTGCCCTCGGCGATGACGGGCAGGACGTTGTTCGCGGCGAGCTTGCGCACGAACAGCGAGTCCGGGTCGTCCGGCGCACCGAAGTCGCTGCCGAGCGACAGGTTGACGATGTCGAGGTGGTCGTCGAAGTCACCGTCGCCGTTGGGGTCCAGCGCCCAGTCCAGGGCCTGCGACGTGACGTTGGTGGAGCCCTCGCAACCGAACACCTTGATCGCGTAGAGCTTGGCCTTGGGCGCCATGCCCGGGCCGATCTTCATCGCGTTCAGCGAATCGGCCGTGAGCTTCGAATAGTCGCCCGTGAAGGTGTTGCCGTCGGCGTTGACGCCGTAGCCGCCGATGGTGCCGGCGACGTGCGTGCCGTGCTCGCCGCAGGCGAGCGGGTTCGGGTCCGGCTTGGGGGTGTCCGCGCCCGCGGTGGCCGCGTCGTAGTCGTCGCCGACGAGGTCGGTGCCGCCCGCGACCTTGGCGTTCGGGAACAGCGGCGTCGGCGCGTCCCGGTCGATCGAGTCGTAGGCCGCCTTCGTGCCGGGACCGCCGAAGTCGGCGTGGGTGTAGTCGATCCCGTCGTCGATGACACCGACCTTGATGCCGTCGCCGAAGCGGCCGGTCTGCTGCCACGCGTTGAGGGTGTTGGTCAGCTGCGCGGCGCTCGAGTTGCTCCGCGTTTTCGGCACGACCGTGCGGATCGACGCGACGTCGGTGCGCGCGGCCAGTTCGCGGATCTTCGCGGCATCGGCGGTGACCACCACACCGGACACGGCGTTCGCGGTCGTGTAGAGGACCTCGGTGCCCGAATCGAGTGAGCGCAGCTGACCCAGCACGGAGTTCACCACTCCGGCCACCCCGGCCTTGGCGTTGTTGGCCGCCTGCTTCGCACGGTCCTTGCCCGCGGCGCGCTCGGCGTTGAACGCGTCGACCGCGGGCTGCTGGGTGAGCTCGATGAAGGCGGTCGTCCGGCCCGAGGACGACGCCAGCCGCGGCGACAGCTTGCCTTCCAGGCCGTTCTCGGACACCTTGGCGGCCGGCACGCCGGCCGCGAGCGGCTCGTCCTGGGCCGCCGCGCTGCCCACCGCGAAAGCGGTCGTGGCCAGCGCGACGGTGAAGACAGCCGCAAGCGACCGCCGGGTCCCGTTTCTCATGGTTTGTTCGCACCCTCACTCTGATCAAGGCGAGGGTGCGAACTTAGCTGGTACCCCGGCGATGCGCCTAGAGCGGATCGGAGTAATCAGACTTTGGAAGGTATTCCGCGTTACGCGAAGGTGACGGCGCGAATGGTGCGCGCACCGACGGTCGCCGCGATCGGCTCCAGCAGGTGAGAGTCCACCTCGCGGTCGACGCGCAGGATCATCACGGCGTCCGAACGGTCGGTGGTCTGGCTGATCTGCGCCGCCTCGATGTTGATCGACGCCTCACCCAGCAGGGTGCCCACGCGGCCCATGATGCCCGGACGGTCCGGGTACTCCAGGAGCAGCATGTGACCCTCGGCGCGCAGGTCGAAGTGGCGGCCGTTGACCTCGACCAGCTTCTCCACCTGGTTGTTGCCGGTGACCGACCCCGACACCGACAGCACGCTGCCGTCGTCGTGCACCGCGCGCACGGTGACCAGGCTGCGCCAGTTCGGGCTCTCCGGCTCGGTGACGATCTCGGTGCGCACACCGAACTCCTCGGCCAGGCGCGGCGCGTTCACGAACGTGACCTGATCCTCGACCACACCGGAGAACACCCCGCGCAGCGCGGCCAGCGACAGCACGCTGACGTCCTCCGTGGACAGCTCGCCACGCACCTCGACGGTGACGGCCGACGGCGCCTTCTGGCTCAGGGCGGCCAGCACGGTGCCCAGCTTCTGGGTCAGCGGGAGATACGGGCGGACCTCCTCGCCCACCACGCCACCGCTGGCGACGTTCACCGCGTCCGGGACGAAGTCGCCGCGCAGCGCCAGCAGCACCGACCGGGCCACGTCCGTGCCCGCGCGGTCCTGCGCCTCGGCGGTCGAGGCACCCAGGTGCGGGGTGACGACGACGTTGGCGAGGCCGAACAGCGGGCTCTCGGTGGTCGGCTCGCTGACGAACACGTCGATGCCCGCGCCGCCGACGTGACCGTTGCGGAGAGCCTCGGCCAGCGCCTCCTCATCGATCAGGCCGCCGCGTGCGGCGTTGACGATGATCACTCCCGGCTTGGTCTTCTTCAGCGCCTCGGCGTCGATGAGGCCCTTGGTCTCCGGCGTCTTCGGCAGGTGGATCGAGATCGCGTCGGCGCGCTGGAGCAGCTCGTCCAGGCTCACCAGCTCGACCCCGAGCTGCGCGGCGCGGGCGGCCGAGACGTACGGGTCGTACGCGAGGATCTTGGTGTCGAACGCGGCGAGACGGGCCGCGAACAGCTGGCCGATCTTGCCGAAGCCGACCACGCCGATGGTCTTGCCGTTGATCTCGACGCCGCTGAACGAGGAGCGCTTCCAGGCGCCGCCCTGCAGGCTCTGGTCGGCGGCCGGGATGCGGCGGGCCACGGCGAGCAGCAACGCGACGGCGTGCTCGGCGGCCGAGACGATGTTCGAGGTCGGCGCGTTCACCACGAGCACACCGCGCTCGGTCGCGGCCGGTACCTCGACGTTGTCCAGGCCGACACCGGCGCGGGCGACGACCTTCAGGCGCGTCGTGGCGGCCAGCACCTCGGCGTCCACCTTGGTCGCGGAGCGGACCAGCAGCGCGTCGGCGCCCTTCACCGCCTCCAGCAGGGCGGGGCGGTCGGTGCCGTCCACATGCCGGACCTCGACCTCGTCACCGAACACGGCGACCGTGGACGGGGCGAGCTTTTCGGCGATGAGGACGACCGGCTTGCTGGGGTTGGTCACGATGGGCTCCCGTGGACGCAGCTGGAGTCAAACGACGCCAGCGAGTCTAGTCGCGCTGCTCATGGGGCCTGTTAACGGGAGCGCAACCCGGCGAAAACAAGATCGAGAAGACGGTCTGGATCGCCGGCGTGCTCGCCGGCCCAGCCCGCCGAGTGCACCATGAGCAACACCTCGTCGGGTGCCAGATCTTCGCGCAGCTGACCGGATTCCTGCGCGCGGGCGATGAGCCGGGCCGCCGCGTCGCGCATTCCTTGGCAGGCGCGGTGGAGGTCGGAGGTCTCGTCGGACAGCGCGTCCGCGACGGCGTCGGCCAGTCCGCGGAACGTCGTGGTGGCCGCGAGCATGCCGCGCGCGAACGTCATCAGCGCGGTGAGCGGGTCCGCTTCGGACAGGAGGGCGCCGGCAGTCCTCGCCTGGGCGTCGAAGCGCTCCCCGAGCAGGGCCTCCAGCAGCGCCTCCCGCGTCGGAAAATGGCGGTAGAGCGTGCCGATGCCGACCCCCGCGCGGCGTGCGATCTCCTCGAGGGACGCGTCGACGCCGAACTCGGCGAACGCGTCTCGCGCCCGCGCCAGCAGCCGCTCGTAGTTGCGGCGGGCGTCGGCACGCAGGGGCCGGGTGCTGCTCATCACGATCCACTTTAGGCCGCCGAACGGGCGCGAGTTCTGCGGTGGTCGGGCGTTGACAAAGCGGAGGCAGCCTCCGTACGGTGAATCGGAGGGGTCCTCCGAAAGGAATTCGATGAAACCGGTAGGTGTGTGGCTGTTCGGCGGTAACGCGGCTTCGGCCGCGGTCGAACGGGAGCAGCTCGCGCGGATCGATGAGCTCGGTTACGGCTCGGTGTGGATGGGCGAGACGGTGGGCGAGCGGGACGCGTTCGCGCGGTCCGCGGTGTTCCTCGGCGCGACCGAGCGGATCACGGTGGGCACCGGAATCGCGAACGTCTGGTCGCGCCCTGCCGCGACCGCCCAGGCGGCAGCGCGCACGCTCGCCGAGGCCTTTCCCGGCCGGTTCGTGCTCGGGCTCGGCATCGGGCACGCGTTCCAGGCCGAAAGCACCGGGCAGTCGTTCGCGAAACCGCTCACCGCGATGCGGGACTACCTGGCGCGGATGGACGACGAGGCCGCGGCGAACCCGCCCGCCGGGCCGTTCCCGCGAGTGCTGGCCGCGATCGGGCCGAAGATGCTGGAGCTGTCCCGCGACGCCGCCGACGGCGCACACCCGTTCACGATGCCGGTGGAGCACACCGCGTTCGCGCGGGAGATCCTGGGGCCGGGCAAGCTGCTGATCCCCCACCAGGCGGTGCTGCTGTCGGCCGACGCCGAGGTGGCGCGCGCGAAGGCCCGCTCGTCGCTGACGCAGATCCTGCAGGTCGAGGCCTACGCGCGGGCCTGGCGGAACTTCGGATACGGCGACGAGCTGTCCGACCGGCTGGTGGACGCCGCCGTCGCGTGGGGCGACGAGGACGCGATCGCCCGCCGGGTGCGCGAGCAGCTCGACGCCGGTGCCGACCAGGTGCTGATCTCCCCCACCGGCACCGACCTGCCTGGCGCGGTGGACCAGCTGGCCCGGCTGGCACCCGCGCTGCTGGGCGTGGCCGCCTGACGAAGGTGCGGGCTACTGACGGGCCGCTCAGTCCGTGGTCAGCCCGGCCAGGTCGTGAAATTCGCCGTCCCGGGCGCCCGCGACGAACGCGTCCCATTCGGACGGTGTGAAGACCAGGACGAGACCGCCGGGATCGGTAGCCTTGCGCAACGCGGTGTAGACGAGCCCGTCGACGTGCTCGACACGGGCGAACTCGAGCTCGCCGCCGGTGGCCTGCCACCGCGCTCCGGTGAGATCCAGTTCCTTTCGAACCCGCGCCTTGTCGTCCACCCAGTCACGGTAACTCCGGAAAGCGAACGGGACCGCTCCGGGGGCGCGCCCCGGAGCGGTCCCGTTGGCGTGGAACGAGATCAGGCGGTCTCAGTGATCGGGCGGTCCACCCACGACATCAGGCCGCGCAGCTTCTTCCCGGTCTCTTCGATCGGGTGCTGCTCGCCGGCCTCCTGCAGCTTGCGGTAGTTCGCCCGGCCGGTCTCGTCCTCGCCGACCCACTCACGCGCGAAGGTGCCGTCCTGGATCTCGCCCAGGATCTTCTTCAGCTCCTGCTTCACGGCCGGGCTGATGACGCGCGGGCCGCGGGTGAGGTCGCCGTACTCGGCGGTGTCGGAGATCGAGTAGCGCATGCGGGCGATGCCGCCCTCATACATCAGGTCGACGATGAGCTTGAGCTCGTGCAGCACCTCGAAGTAGGCGATCTCCGGGGCGTAACCGGCCTCGGTCAGCACCTCGAACCCGGTCTGCACCAGCGCGGAGGTACCACCGCAGAGGACGGCCTGCTCACCGAACAGGTCGGTCTCGGTCTCCTCCTTGAAGGTGGTCTTGATGACGCCGGCACGCGCACCACCGATGGCGGCGGCGTAGGACAGCGCGAGCGCCTGGGCGTTGCCGGAGGCGTCCTGCTCGACCGCGATCAGGGCGGGCACGCCCTTGCCGTCGACGAACTGGCGGCGCACCAGGTGACCCGGACCCTTCGGGGCGACCATCGCGACGTCCACATTGGTCGGCGGCTTGATCAGCTCGTAGCGGATGTTGAAGCCGTGCCCGAAGAAGATCGCGTCGCCGTCCTTCAGGTTCGGCTCGATGTCCTCGGTGTAGATGAAGCGCTGCTTGGTGTCCGGCGCGAGGATCATGATCAGGTCGGCCTCGGCGGACGCCTCCGCCGGGGTGAGCACCCGCAGGCCCTCCTCCTCGGCCTTCGCCCGCGACTTCGATCCCTCCGGAAGGCCGATGCGCACATCGACCCCGGAGTCGCGCAGGCTCAGCGCGTGCGCGTGGCCCTGGCTGCCGTAGCCGATCACCGCGACCTTGCGACCCTGGATGATGCTGAGATCGGCGTCGTCGTCGTAGAAGATTTCGACTGACATGAGGGGACTGGATTCCTTTCGATTCGAAAACTCAACGGGGCGTGGAGGCGGTGATCGACCGGGGCCCCCGGCCGACCGCGACCATGCCGGACTGCACGATCTCACGCACGCCATACGGCTCGAGCATGCGCAGGAGGGCACTGAGCTTGTCACCGGTGCCGGTGGCCTCGATCGTGAGCGCCTCGGGCGACACGTCGACCACCTTCGCACGGAACAGCTGGACGGTCTCCAGCACCTGGCTGCGCACGGTGGCATCGGCCCGGACCTTGACGAGCAGCAGTTCGCGCTGCACCGACGTGCCGGGCTCGAGTTCCACGATCTTGATGACGTTGACCAGCTTGTTGAGCTGCTTGGTCACCTGTTCGAGCGGTAGCTCCTCAACGGCGACCACGATCGTCATCCGGGACACCTCGGAGTTCTCCGTGGGCCCGACGGCGAGGGACTCGATGTTGAAACCGCGGCGGGAGAACAGCCCGGCGACTCTGGCGAGCACCCCGGGGACATTCTCCACCAACACGCTGAGCGTATGCGTGCTCACGGGCGTTCTTGCTCCCTCCGTGCCTCCGTGCGCGAGATCGCCCGCGAGGCACAAGTCGACAGTGTTGATGGGATCGCTTCCTCCCAGCGGTCGATCACTGGCTCACCTCGTCGTCGTCGAACAGCGGGCGGATTCCGCGTGCGGCCATGATCTCGTCGTTGCCGGTGCCGGCGGCCACCATGGGCCAGACCTGGGCGTCCTTGCCGACGACGAAGTCGATCACGACCGGCCGGTCGTTGATCTCCATCGCCCGGCGGATCACCTCGTCGACCTCGTCCTTGGTCTCGCACCGCAGCCCGGCGCAGCCCAGGGCCTCGGCCAGCAGGGTGAAGTCGGGGATGCGGTGCTTGTGCGTGCCGAGGTCGGTGTTGGAGTACCGCTCGGCGTAGAACAGGTTCTGCCACTGGCGGACCATGCCCAGGTTGCCGTTGTTGATCACGGCGACCTTGATCGGGGCGCCCTCGATCGCACAGGTGGCCAGCTCCTGGTTGGTCATCTGGAAGCAGCCGTCGCCGTCGATCGCCCAGACCTGCTTGTCCGGCACGCCGAACTTCGCGCCCATCGCGGCCGGCACGGCGTAGCCCATGGTGCCGAGGCCGCCCGAGTTGAGCCAGGTCCGCGGGTTCTCGTACTTGATGAACTGCGCGGCCCACATCTGGTGCTGGCCCACCCCGGCCGTGTACACCGCGTCCGGGCCGACGAGCTGGCCGATGCGCTCGATCACGTACTGCGGCGACAACGTGCCGTCTTCCGGCCACTCGTAGCCGGCCGGGAACGTCTGGCGCCACGCGTCGATCTGGGTCCACCACGGGGCCAGATCGGGTTCACCGAGGCGGTCGGTCTCGGCCTTCACCGCGTCGATCAGTTCGGTGATGATCTCGGCGCAGTCACCCACGATCGGCACGTCGGCCTTGCGGTTCTTCGAGATCTCGGCCGGGTCGATGTCCGCGTGGACGATCTTGGCCTCGGGCGCGAACGACGACAGCTGACCGGTCACCCGGTCATCGAACCGGGCGCCCAGGGCGACCAGCAGATCCGCCCGCTGCATCGCGGCCACCGCGGCGACGGACCCGTGCATGCCCGGCATGCCCAGATGCTGCGGATGCGAATCGGGGAAGGAACCACGAGCCATCAGGGTGGTGACCACCGGAATGCCGGTCAGCTCGGCCAGCTGCTTCAGCTGCTCCGACGCCTGAGCCTTGATCACCCCACCACCCACATAGAGCACCGGACGACGGGCCTCCGCAACCAGGCGCGCGGCCTCCCGCACCTGCTTACCGTGCGGGCGCAGCGTCGGCCGGTACCCCGGCAGCCGCATCTCCGGCGGCCACGAGAAGGAGGTGTTCTCCTGCAGCACGTCCTTCGGGATGTCCACCAGCACCGGTCCCGGGCGGCCGGTCGAGGCCAGGTGGAACGCCTCAGCGATCACCCGCGGGATGTCGACCGGGTCGGTCACCAGGAAATTGTGCTTGGTGACCGGCATCGTGATACCGCAGATGTCGGCTTCCTGGAACGCGTCCGTACCGATCAGCGGCCGGCTCTGCTGGCCGGTGATCGCCACCACCGGAACCGAATCCATGTTCGCGTCCGCCAGCGGCGTGACCAGGTTCGTCGCACCCGGGCCCGAGGTCGCCATGCACACCCCGACCTTGCCCGTCGCCTGCGCGTACCCCGTCGCCGCATGCCCCGCACCCTGCTCGTGCCGGACGAGCACATGCCGCACCTTCGTCGAATCCAGAAGCGGGTCGTACGCCGGAAGAATCGTGCCACCCGGAATCCCGAAAACGACCTCGACGTTCATCGCCTCGAGCGACCGCACCAGCGACTGCGCACCGGTCACCCGCACGGGCGTACCGGCGGGGGGCGCGGGCTTGGGGCGGTTGCCCAGCTGGGCGGGCGACGCGGCGGCCGGAGTTCCTCCGGGTTTCGTTTCCGATCGCGACGTGGCGCTTGTCATCAGTTCTGCCTCGTGGGTCTCGTCGGGCTTGTCGTCGGGGCTGACTGTTCGGGGTTAACACTGCCTGGGCAACAAAAAACCCCCGCCGACCGTGAAGGTCGCACGAGGGTCGCGCGTCGATGCAGGCGGGCTCGATGGGTCCCTACGCGTCGACGCGCGGGAAAAGTACGAGGCCAATCTGCGGTGTCACGGCGCTGACGTTAACGGGTGGTTGCGGACGGTGTCAACTCTGCGGGATGGTGATCCCGGATACTGGGCGCACCCGGCGGAGTCGTCGCCACCCGCGGGAGGCACGATGGGGGCGTGGCCGAAACCCAGCGCGAGGGCCGGAAGGCGGTCTTCCGCGTCCCGCTGATCACCCTGCTCGCCGTCGTGTTCCTGGCGGTCTGCATGATCCCAGCCGCGTTCGCGGACGTGCCCGGGCTGTGGGTCATGTACGTCATCCCGATCGCGCTGTTCGTCTTCGTGCTGCGCACCCGCACCGTCGCCTCCACCCAGGGGCTGAGCGTGCGCACGGTCTTCGGCCACCGCGAGATGCCGTGGTCCGAGCTCAAGGGCCTGGCGATCACGGACAAGGCCAAGGTCCGCGCCGTCCTGACGGATGGCAGCGAGGTCCCGCTGCCCTCGGTGCGCACCCGCCACCTGCCGGTGATCTCCCTGGTCAGCGAGGGTCGCATGCGGGACCCGAGCGGCCTCACCGACGACGACTAGTCGCACTTTTTCGACAATGTGCCGCGCCGGGACGCCGCGCGCGTGGCACTTTTTCGACAATGTGCGATGCGTTGCCGGTTGATCGGCACCGGACCGGCCCGGCGTAATCTGGCGGGCATGCCTGCTCTGCGCTCCCGAACAACCACTCACGGCCGCAATGCCGCGGGCGCCCGCTCGCTGTGGCGGGCCACCGGGCTCACCGACGGCGATTTCGGTAAGCCGATCGTCGCGATCGCCAACTCCTACACCCAGTTCGTGCCCGGGCACGTACACCTCAAGGACCTCGGCGACATCGTGGCCGAGGCGATCCGCGAGGCGGGCGGGGTGGCGCGCGAGTTCCATACGATCGCGGTGGACGACGGTATCGCCATGGGGCACAGCGGGATGCTGTACTCGCTGCCCTCGCGGGAGATCATCGCCGACTCGGTGGAGTACATGGTCAACGCGCACCAGGCCGACGCGCTGGTGTGCATCTCCAACTGCGACAAGATCACGCCGGGGATGCTCAACGCGGCCATGCGGCTGAACATCCCCACGGTGTTCGTCTCCGGCGGCCCGATGGAGGCCGGTAAGGCGGTGGTGGTCGACGGGGTCGCGCACGCGCCCACGGACCTGATCACGACGATCTCGGCGTCGGCGAACGCGGCGGTGGACGAGGACGGACTGTCCATCGTGGAGCGGTCGGCGTGCCCGACGTGCGGGTCGTGTTCGGGCATGTTCACCGCGAACTCGATGAACTGTCTCACCGAGGCGCTGGGCCTGTCGTTGCCGGGCAACGGATCGACGCTGGCCACGCACGCCGCGCGGCGCGACCTGTTCGCGAACGCCGGCCGCACGGTGATGGAGCTGTGCCGGCGCTGGTACGGGGAGGACGACGACTCCGTGCTGCCGCGTTCGGTGGCCGACCGCAAGGCGTTCGAGAACGCGATGGCGCTGGACATGGCGATGGGCGGCTCGACCAACACGGTGCTGCACGTCCTGGCCGCGGCGCAGGAGGGCGAGGTGGAGTTCACGATCGCCGACATCGACGCGATCGGCCGCCGGGTGCCGTGCCTGTCGAAGGTGTCGCCGAACTCCGACTACCACATGGAGGACGTGCACCGCGCCGGTGGCATCCCCGCGATCCTGGGTGAGCTGAACCGGGCCGGGTTGCTCAACGAGGATGTCACCGCCGTACACTCCGCTTCCCTGGAGCAGTGGCTGTCCACCTGGGACATCCGCGGCGGGGCGCCGTCGGCGGAGGCGGTCGAACTGTTCCACGCCGCGCCGGGCGGGGTCCGCACTACAGAGGCGTTTTCCACGTCCAACCGCTGGAGCGGCCTGGACACTGACGCCGCGAACGGCTGCCTCCGCGACATCGAGCACGCCTACACCAAGGACGGCGGTCTCGCGGTGCTGCGCGGCAACCTGGCCGAGAACGGTGCTGTGATCAAGTCCGCGGGCATCGAGGAGGACCTCTGGGTCTTCCAGGGCCCGGCGCGGGTGGTGGAGAGCCAGGAGGAGGCCGTCTCGGTCATCCTGGGCAAGAAGATCCAGCCCGGTGAGGTGCTCGTGGTGCGTTACGAGGGTCCCGCCGGCGGGCCGGGCATGCAGGAGATGCTGCACCCCACCGCGTTCCTCAAGGGCGCCGGGCTCGGCAAGAAGTGCGCCCTGATCACCGACGGCCGGTTCTCCGGCGGTTCGTCGGGCATCTCGGTCGGCCACATCTCGCCCGAGGCCGCCTCGGGCGGCACGATCGGCCTGGTCCAGGACGGCGACCAGATCCTGATCAACGTGCACGAACGCAAGCTGGAACTGCTCGTGGACGCCGACGTGCTCGCCGAGCGCCGCGCCAAGATGGAGGCTTCGGAGCGGCCGTGGCAGCCCGCCGAGCGGCAGCGTCCGATCACGGCCGCGCTGCGTGCCTACGCCCGCATGGCCACCTCGGCCGACACGGGCGCGGTGCGCGACCCGAACAAATAAGCCGAGTCGACGACGGGGGCCCCAGCCGATCCGGTTGGGGCCCCGTCGTCGTTCCGCGGTGCCACAATGATCGGGATCGGTACGGGAGATGGGGGTGCGGGTGCTCCGCGACGACGAACTGACCGACCTCGAACGGGACCTCGTCCGGCGCATGGACGAGGCCGACCAGGCGTGGGTCGGGTGGAAGACCGGCGATCCCGAGATCGACGACCCGTCGAACGGCAGCGAGTGGGGCCCGGAGCGGCAGATTCGCGCCGAGCTGCTCGCGGAACTGCTCACCGGCACGCGCCCGGTCAAGCGGGCCTGGACGATCGCGATGAGCGGGATCGCGATCGTCGGGCAACTGGACCTCGTCGGGGCCACGATCGCACGCCAGCTGCACCTCATGCGGTGCCACTTCAACGAGCCGATCATGCTCAGTGACGCGCGGACGCAGGGCGTCATCATGGCCGACTGCCACCTCAGCGGGCTCGTCGCGCAGCGCACCCGCGTCGACGGCTCGCTCAACCTCCGCCAGGTCCGCACCGACGGCGCCCTGATCGACCTCCTCGGCGCACGCGTCGACGGGCAGCTGCTCCTCAGCGGAGCGCGACTGCGCAACCCGCGGGGTCAGGCGCTGCGCGCGAACGGCGTCACAGCGACGCAGGGCATCTTCTGCACCACCGACGCCGCGCTGATCGACGGCCAACTCCGGCCGTTCTCGGCCGAAGGTGTCGTCGACGTGTCCACCGTGTCCTGCGGCTGGGACCTGGACTTCACCGGTGCCCGCCTCAGCGCACCCCGCGACTACGCGCTCATGGCGGAGAAATGTTCGATCACCGGGAACGTCCGCTTGAACGACGCCCGCATCGACGGCGGGGTCAGCCTCCTGGACACGAAGATCGGCAGTTCGCTGCAGATGCCGGGCACCCGCATCACGTACGAGGGCTGGTGGGCCCTGTTCGCGCCGCGGCTCGCGGTGGGGCAGGACGTGAGCTGCACCGGCGGCACCCTCGTCGTCAAGGGCGGCACCGAACTGACCGACGCCCGGGTCGAGGGCACGCTCGACCTCAGCGGCGCCCGCCTCAAGCGACGCGACGGTGTCGTGCTGACCGCGCGGAACCTCGCGGTCGGGCGGTCCATGATGTGCGCCAACGGCTTCCACTCCACCGGCCGGATCGACCTCGCCGGTGCCAAGGTGGGCGGTTCGCTCGACCTCGGCGGCGCGCGGTTCACCAACCCGGGGCGGATCGTCCTCAACGCGAACCGGCTGACGGTGCCCGGTGAGCTGCACTGCGACAAATCCCGCTTCCACGGTGAGATCCTGCTGCGCGGCGCGCAGGCGGCCACAGTGGACTTCAGCGGCGCACGCCTGTCCAACCCGGGCGGCACCGCGTTGTCTGCCGACACGCTGCGCGTCGACCGCTGCCTGTTCGGTCTGGACCGCTTCACCGTGCGGGGCAAGATCGTGCTGACCGGCTCCACCATCCAGGAGATCCAGCTCAGTGGTGCGCGGCTGACGAACCCGTCCGGGATCGCCGTGCTGGCCCGGGGCATCCGGGTGGACCACGACCTCAAGGCGGACGGGATCATCGTCCGTGGCGGGGTGCAGCTCCGGGACGCGCGGGTGGGCGTGCTGGACCTGACCGGCGCCGAACTGACCGGGGACCCGACGGCCCTGGGTCTCGACCGGGCGCAGATCGGCAGGTTGTCGCTGCGGATGCGGGGCGCTCCGGACGGGTACGTCGACCTCGCCGACGCCACCGCGGACGTCGTGGACGACGAGCCCCGCAGCTGGCCGCCGCGGCAACTCCTGGACGGCTTCACCTACCGCCGGCTCGGCAACAACCACGTGTCCGTCGCCGAACGCCTCGACTGGCTGGAACGCGGCGAAGGCCGTTTCGTGCCGGGCACGTACGACCAGCTCGCCACCTGCTACCGCGACTCGGGACGGATCGAGGACGCGCGCCGCGTCGCGTACGCGAAGCAACGGCGGCGGCGCCGGGAACTGCACTGGCCGGGCAAGGTGTGGAACGTGTTGCTGCAAGTCACCGTCGGCTACGGGTATCGCCCGTGGCTGGCCGGAGTCTGGCTCGGCGCCCTGCTCGCCGTCGGCGCGGTGGTGTTCGGCTTGTCCTACCCCGGGGGTTTCGTGGCGAAGGGCCCGGACGCGCCGCGGTTCAACGCGTTCGCCTATGCGCTCGACGTGGTGCTGCCGGTGGACCTCGGCCAGCAGACCGGCTGGTTCCCGCAGGGGCTCGCGGTGACCACCAGCTGGGTGCTGCTGGTCGGCGGCTGGATCCTCGCGGCGGCTCTGATCGCCGGTGTCACCAACGCCCTCAAACGCGACTAGCTCAGCGGGCGAGCACGATCACCACGACCGCGGCCGCGGCGGCGACAAGGAGGAAGAAGAACCCGAACGGCACGGGCCGGCGCCGCCAGGGTGTGTTGACGTCCAGCGCGATCCGGCCCGAGCCGGTGAACAGCAGCGCGAACGCCACGCCCGCGAGGAGTAGCTCGAACTCGAACCCGCGCGGCTCGAAGAACCCGCCGCTCCACTGGACGTAGATCATGTTCGCGGCGACACCGAGGATCGCGGCGGCGCCGATCTGGGTGAACAGGCCCAGCACGATCAGCACCGCGCCGATCAGTTCGCTCAGACCGGTGACCCAGGCGAGCAGAGTCGGCTGGGCGGTGTAGCCCAACGACTCCAGGATGCGGGCCGTGCCGCCGATGCCCGGACCGTTGAACAGGCCGAACACCTTCTGCAGCCCGTGGGCGCCCACGATCGCCCCGAGCACGAGCCGCAGCACGAGCAGACCGAAGTCGAGGCCGCCGTGGTAGCGATTCGCCGGCGGGGACGGCCGGTCCTCGACGTCGGAGAGCATGCTGGTGCTGCCGCCGTCCGTGGTCTGGTAGTAGCCGGACTCGGTGAACAGGTGCTGGGTCTTCGACTCGTCCTGAGGGCTGGTCACCCGCGCAGGGTAGGCCATCCGTGTCCGGATCGCGACTGTTTCCGGGACTAGCGTTCCCCCGTGCTGCGTTCGATGCAGAATTCGTTGCCGTCGGGGTCGAGCAGCGTGACCCAGCCGCGCCCGTCTTCGCTGCGGTGGTCCTCGTGGACCTTCGCCCCCAGGGCGAGGACACGCGCCACCTCCTCGTCACGGGTCCGGCCGTCCGGCATCCAGTCGAAATGGATGCGGTTCTTCACCGTCTTGCCCTCGGGGAGTTGCACTAGAGACGTAACCGACATGAGGATGAGCCTATGACCAGCGATGCCGCACCGTCCACCGCCTACGTTGCACTGTATTGCCGGATCTCGGTGGACCGGGCAGGGCGAAGGGAAGGCGTGACGGCGCAGGAACGATGGGGGCGGGAGTATGCCGCGCGGACGTGGCCGGGCGTGCCGGTAGTGGTGTTCGCGGACAATGATTTGTCGGCGGCGGCAGATGATGTTGTCCGGCCTGAATACGATCGATTGCGTGCGGCTATCGTGCGCGGCGAGGTTGCCCATTTGTGGGCTGTGGAGCAATATCGAATTGAGCGTCGCGAGATTCAGTGGTTTGAGCTGGCGGCGATGATGGACGCGGCGGGTGTCACAGAGTTGCACACCGACCGGGATGGAATTGTTCGAATTCGTGATGAGGTCGCCGGGATCAAAGCCGTTCTTGGGGCTGGCGAGGTAAGGCGGCTGAAGAAGCGAATCAATGACATGTTGGCGGAGAAAGCGGCTTTGGGTGAGGCCCCCGGGAGTCGTCCGTTCGGCTATAGGCACGCGAAAAATGGCGACGGCGCAAAGACGTATGCGCAGGTTCCCGGGGAAGCGGCTGCGATTCGTCAGGCCGCTGATTGGGTGCTGTCCGGGTGGTCATTAGCGAATATTGCTGCCAAGTTCCGCGAGCAGGGCTTGTCTGGTGCGCACGGGGGCACGATTCAGGCTGGTACGGTTCGAAACTGGGTCACTCTCCCCACTGTGGCGGGGCATCGGGTGTACAAGGGGCAGATTGTGGCACGTGGGAACTGGGAGCCGATCCTGGATGAAGCAACCTGGCAGGCGTGCAAGCTCAAGTTGTCGCAGCCGCGCAGGGTAAAGCGTGCGGACGGAAAGGGTACCCACCTGGTCAGTTCCGATCGCAAGAGCAACCCGACTGGTCGAAAGTACCTTTTGACAGGTGGGCTCGCCGTATGCGGAGTGTGTAAGCACCGATTGATTGGTGCGCTCAAGCAGATCAAGAAGCGGCGTGTACCGTACTTGAGCTGCCATCCGAATGCTGGCGGTCGAGGTTGTATCGGTATTCTTTTGGAGAACACTGAAAAGTTTGTTGTTGATAGCTTGTGGGCGGAGCTGGACAAACCGGAGTTTCTGAGCGCGATCGCGGCGGATGACCACGGCGCGCGCCGGGACGAAATAACCAAGGAATTGGATGGCTTGGAGCGTCGTCGCGGTGAACTGGCGGCGATGTGGGCTACGCCCGGTATGTTGACGCAAACTGAATGGCAAGAGGCGCGACGGGCGATTGGGGAAAACGAGCAGCGTTTGCGTGTGGAGTACGCGGCGCTCCCGCCGAAGATGATCAACGTGGACATTGCCGGGGCGCGTGAGGCGTGGCCGGACATGACGCTGGACGAGCAACGGGAGTTCCTGCGGTTGTTCGTCGAATCGGTGACCGTGGTGCGTGCGCTGCCGGGGCGTCCCCGTGTGTATGACGCTGATCGGGTGAAAATCAAGTGGCGGAACTTGCGGCGGGCGACAGGGTCGACCAACTAGCCCCGACCAGGCGGGTCGACTACGGGAAGGGGCGCAGGCGTTGGCGTGGCGGCTCTCGCCGACTCCTGGGCGGCACCTGGATGACGCCTCGGTGCTGGGGTGTCCGCGCAATCCGGTCCGAGGGCCTGCCAGTGGTCGAGGGCGGGTTATGCCAGAGATCGCCACAAGCCTCTGGCCTGTGGTTTTGAGCTGTTCAGGTGTAGCTACACGTCGCGGGCGGTCGTCCTGCAACCCGTTCCAGCTTGGGTCTGGTCGCGCGTTCAACGAGGATCGGCAGGAAGGAGTGGATCCGCGCGTCGGCGAAGCGGGATCGCTCACGCGCGATGTGCTCCCGCACGACCGACGAAATCGCGCGCGGTGTAGTCGCGTGTGAGCCGGTTCTCCAGATGCGTGACCTGCGCGTCCAGCTGCTCGGACGCAATGACGTCCAACGGGTGTAGGCGGCCTCGGCTGCCACGAACACGACCATCGGCGGTACGGAGTGCAGCACCACCCGCGACGGGCTACCGGCGATGAACGGCTCCCACGTGTTCTGTGAGTGTGTCGCTAGGCGGTTCCGGTCTGGTCCGCCAGCAGGATCGGTGCTGGTGTTCAGGAGTGACTCGCATGTGTTGTGACCGCGTCCGGCAGGGCGCGTGTCTTCGTCATTACATGTCCTCCTGGTCACCGGCGCCGCTGGGACTATCGGTGCTCTGTGGACGCGTCGGCATGCATACGCCGTGAGCGATGATCGGTCTTGGCCCGGGCTGTTCGATGTACGTGTCCGTGCGTTCCCGATGGTGCCATCACCTCGTCGAACTTGAAGCGATCGAGCGAGTGTGACGCTGGACGATCTTGCACGGTTACCAAAGGCGGGGATTCGAATTCCCTACCCCGAGTCAGCGAGCCGCTCACTGCTGACTCGTTGTCGTAGGCAGGCTACAGGTGCGAGTCGTCGCTGTCGGGGTCCGTTGCGCGAGATCGGCTCCGGTCACGTGGGTGTGGGGACCGTCCGGAGTCCTGTTCCTTGCGGCGCGCGGTCGGGGGGTCGTGCGGGAGATCTCGGGTGGACATCAGGGCGAGCGAGGCGAGCAAGGCCGCCGTCAGTAGGCCGATCTTGAGTGAGCCGAGTTGGGCTTTGCCGTAGTCGTCGACGATGGCTGCGGTGGTAGCCGGGTCGAGACCGGCGTTCTGGGCCGCGGTCTGCACCTGGTCGGCCGAGACGAAGTCGATACCGCTTTCGACGGCGACTCCCACCTGCGTGGAGACCTCGGCACTGATCCGCTGGTCCGACTGGATCATCGCAACGAACGAGCCCGTCAGACCGGTGAGCACGATCGCGCCGATCAGCGCCACCCCGAGCGAGGAGCCGAGCTGCTGCCCGGTGTACTGCAGGCCGCCCGCCTCCGCCCGGCCGGAGGCGTGAACCGAGGACTGCACCACGTTGCCGAGCTGGGACACGATCAGCCCCATCCCTACGCCGAGGATCGCCATCGAGGTGGCAAAGCCTGCCTCCTTCAGTTCCGGCTCGACCGTGGCGAGCAGAATCAGCACCGCCACCACCGTGATGCTCAGCCCGGCGCGAACGATCCCGCGCACCGTGAAGCGGGTCGAAAGCCGCGAGCCGGCCGCGGCGGCCAGGAACATGGTGATCGAGATCGGCAGCATCTTGATGCCGGTCTGCAGCGCGTCGAGCCCGAGCACCAGCTGCAGGTACAGCGGCACCACGAAGAAAACGCCCATCAGGATGAGGTTCTGGGCGAACAACCCGGTCAGGCCGGAGCGCAGTGGCGGGATCCGCACCAGGTTCAGGTGCAGGAGCGGGTCCGCGCCGATCCTCTCGCGGTGGCGCTGCCACACGGTGAAGGCCCACAACAGCACGGCGCCGCCGGCGATCATCCAGATCGTCAAGGAGAAGCCCAGCGGCGTGATCGGGGAGCTTTTCGGCCTCACCCAGCCCCAGGTGCTCGACTGCAGCGTGCCGAGCACGATGAGCCCGAGCCCCGCGGCCGACATCACCGCGCCCAGGTAATCCAGCCGCGGTTTCGGCCCACTGCGCTTGGCGTCGGCGACCTTGGTGGTCATGGCGAGGATGAAGACGACCAGCACGACCTCACCGGCGAACACGACTCGCCAGGTGAGCTGCGTCGTTGCCCAGCCACCCAGGATCGGCCCCACGGCGATGCCGGCCCCGGCGACACCACCGATCACCGCGTAGGCCACCTTCCGGGCCGCTCCCGTGAAGTTGCCCGCGATCAGCGCCGCCAATGCCGGCAGCACCAGAGCTGCACCGAGCCCTTCGAAGATCGACCAGCCCAGCGCCAGCACCGCCACGGTCGGCGACAACGCGGTGATCAATGAACCGCAGCCGTAGATGACCAGGCCGGCCACGAACGCCCGGCGGCGTCCGATGATGTCACCGACCTTCGCACCGGTCATCATGAACATCGCCATGACGAGGCAGTAGAGCGTGATCACCCCTTGAATCGTCGTCACCGTGGTGTCGAAGTCGGCGACCAGAGTGCTGATCGACACGTTCATCACCGACTGGTCGAGCACCATGACGAACTGCGCCGTCGCCAGCGCGATCAGCGACGCCCAACGAATCCTGGGCCTGGCCGGCATGCCTGGCGCCGCTTCGTCTGCTGGTGCATTGTCCGTCATCGCCGGATCCCTTCAACCGCCAAGTCTGGTCGACGGACGGAGCGCTATCGGATCCTCAGGCATCCTCGCGCGCCTGCAACCGACCGGACCGGATCGCCTTCACGAATTGCTGAAAGTCGCGCTCGTTCTGATCGGCGTAGCGCTCCGAGAAGTCGGCTATCGCTCGGTCGAACGCGTCCCCGTCGCCCAGGTATTCGGCGATCGCGACCGGGTCCCCGGATCGAGCGTGTGCCCGCGCCAGGGTCCATCCACACAGCCGCGCATAAAGTGTGAGCCCGAACGGCGTCATCGCTTCCGGCTCGATCGAGCCCTTCATGTCGCGCAGCTGTCGCCAGTAGAAGTGACGTGTCACGTCCTGACCGATGGTCCACCCGAGGAAGATGTCACTGGCAGCCTGCATCATTCGCTGCCCTTGCACGACCCGCTCGCCGTGCTGCCCGTACCGGCTCTTCGGCAGGTGGTCCTCCAGCACCGAGGCCGTCGCTTCCTTGACCTGCAGGAACAACGGGTCTTTGGAGTCGCGGCCCTGGAGCAGGACGATGAAGGCGCGGGTACCGACGCTGCCCACGCCGACGACCTTGCGGGCCATGTCCACAATCTCGAAGCGCTCCAGCAGCTGCCGCTGATCATCGCCCAGCGTCCTCCGGTACGTCCGCAGCTGCTCGTGGATCATCGGGTCGACCTCGTCCGGGGACATGCCGTACGTGGTGGTGAACTTGCGCGCCGGGACGACGGTCGGTGGCCGGCTGACGATCCTGTACCGACCATCCACCAGCTCGCCGAGCTTGGACAACGCCTGCAGGCTGTCCCGCATATGAGCCTTCTCGCGAGCTTTCTTCATCCTCTTCCGCGCTCGTCGTGCGGCCTTTGCCTGCTTCTTCGCCGTCTGCTTCCGCGATCGCTTCCCCTGCTTCCGGCCTACGGCCTGTTTCTCCATGTCGGCGGCGGTGCTGCGGATCATGCGCATGAGTTCGTCCTCGGCAAGATGGGCGTACCAGACGTCCATCGTTCGCATGCCCGCGAACTCCGCCATAGCCTTCCGATAGGCCAGCACCGACTCAAGCGTCGAAGCCCGCGCATCTGATGTGGAGAACCCGTTGTTGCGGGCGGCGATCGTGAAGCTCGCTGCCATTCGTTTCACGTCGTACTCGAACGGGCCCGGCAACGTCTCGTCGAAGTCGTTGAGATCAAACAACAGTGTCCGCTCTGGGGACGCGAACATCCCGAAGTTCGACAGATGGGCATCGCCGCACAACTGGACGACGAGCCCCGATGTCGGGGTACCCGCGAGATCCGCGGCCATGATCTTTGCCGCGCCCCGGTAGAACGTGAAGGGCGACACCATCATGCGGCCGTGGCGTACCGGTACCAGATCGGGTTCCCGGGTCCGGTTCTGCTCCTCGAGCAACGCGACCGGATCCGTCCGATCCACACCCGGCCGCCAACGGGAATGACTCGACGCCGGCGTCCGCTCCCGCGCATCGCTCCCCCGAACCTGGCGCTCGTCGACGCTTGGATGAGCAACCTGCTTCACGGCCATCCGGCCCACCTCCCGTCCGGAGCCGTCGTTCACAGCCAAGCCGCACCCGCACCGGCAACGCAAACGCCAAAGCCTATGGGGACGTTCGCGCACAGGCCTCACCCGCCCAGGGTGGATCCGACGGCGGGAATCGCAGCCTCAGTCTCCCGATGTGCGCGGTCCGGCGACTCCAGCCGCACGCTCGTCGGGCACTATCAGTGCTGGTCTGCGGAGGCTGGGTTGGCCGGTCATGACGGTGAGGGCCGGTGGCGACGGCGTGGCGGCGCCCCCCAGGCACTCGGCGGCATTGTTCGTTGCTTCGCGAGGTTGCTGCCCAACGCGCAGGCCGGACACCTCCCGGAAGCGGAGTTCGAGCCCGTATCGGGGACGGCTGGGACCGGTGCGTGGAACGTGTCCCACCTGTCCCAGCCATTGTTTCGCAGCTAAAGCCTCAGTGCGAGGCGTCCCGCCGCTGGGACGGGCCGGGGCAGCTGGGCCGGGTTCGCCCAAGTCACCTGTATGTAAACAAGACCCACTCCGCCTCCGGCCCGATGTGTCCGTATACACCGGTTTGCGCACGCTGTCATTGCACGTCGGTAAGGTGAAGGACAGATGAACAAACGGGTCGTCATCGTGCACTGATCCACCGATCCGGACCCGTTACGGGCCGTGCGGTTGCATCGGCCTGCAGAGTTCACGACGCGAACTGAAAATGTGCGACTCCGAGGGAAGACCGATGGGCACCGAGAACTACCCCCACTTGACGCACGAGCACACCTCGCAAGGGGCGGAACTGCCATGGGCTGTGGACCGGCTGGCCGCCGACCCTGCATGGAACATCACCCGCCACACGACCAGCGGTCACTGGGTCACGGCGGAATGGCGGGACGGCGACCGCTGGCGGATCGGCCTGACTCCCATCGATGACGACATCGTTGCCGCCATGCTGTGGTCCGGCGACCAACTCGTCGACCACGCCCGTGGGACCGAAGCGGCGATGTGCGCCACGGTCCACAGCTGGATTCAACAGCTCCAGTGCGGTGGGGTGCCCGGCACTGTCAGCGCATCGAGGGATCGGGGGCCTGACCACGTGCATGACAGGGAGGTCGTGCACGACGCTGTCAAGGAAGCTCAGGGCTAACCCGGGGCTTTCATGGGGTGAGGGTTCGGTCGGCGTGCCGTGAAAGGAGAATGGTGCTCTGAGCTGCGATGATACGGCTTGTCGAAGGCGGTATTGGTCGCAGGTTCAGGAGC
>Ga0081455_10000872_pt1 | contig 38964 bp, 31 predicted proteins | sample TabmetS3T2R1_FD_70207 | JGI IMG/M metagenome (GOLD analysis project Ga0081455, IMG submission 70207) | Tabebuia heterophylla rhizosphere microbial communities from the University of Puerto Rico - S3T2R1 | ecosystem: Host-associated > Plants > Roots > Rhizosphere ... | reverse complement strand
GCGACGGTTGCTGAAGGGTTGACGATGTATTCGGCGCCGTTCAAGGCCAGCGCCCGCCATCCTTCGGGGAAGTGGCGGTCGTAACAGATATAGACGCCGAGCTTGCAGTAGGCGGTCTGGAACACGGGGTAGCCGAGATTGCCGGGCTTGAAAAAGAACTTCTCGTAGAAGCCCGCGACTTGCGGGATGTGGTTCTTGCGATACTTGCCGAGGTACTTGCCGTCGGCGTCGATTACGGCCGCGGTGTTGTAATAGACGCCGGTGATATCTTCCTCGTAGATCGGCACCACGATCACCATCGCGTGCTTCTTCGCGAACTCCTGCATCAGCTTGGTGGTCGGACCGTCGGGAATGCGTTCGACGGCGGCATACCACTTGGCGTCCTGGCTCGGACAAAAATAGGGCTGAGTGAAGACCTCCTGCAGGCAGAGGACTTGTACGCCTTTGCGGCCGGCATCCTCGATCAGTGGGATGTGTGCGGCCACCATGCGCTCGCGAATCTGATCGGGCGTCATCGTCGTGTCGCCCTTGAGAGACATCTGAATCAAGCCGCCCTTCACAGTGCTCATAGCTCCTCTCCGTGCGAACAGGGATTTCGCAAGGTAGCGCGATCAAGGATTGGGCAGCAAAGTGGTTTGAACAGGATGTGCGTTGACAAGGTCGGACAGCCGGTTGTGGACTTGCATCCGATGTTCCCGCGAGGAACGAGCACCAGGAGGGGCCGAGTGGCACGCTGGCGGTTCACCAAGGGGTTGCACGATATCGGCAAAGGCTGCCATGCCTACCTCCAACCTGATGGCGGCTGGGGCTGGAGCAATGCCGGCCTGATCGTCGATGGAGAGGAAAATCTCCTGGTCGACACGCTGTTCGACCTCCGGCTGACGCGGGAAATGCTCGATACGATGCGCGACGCGGTCCCGGCGGCGCGATCCATCCGCACGTTGGTGAATACGCATTCGAATGGCGATCATACGTTCGGCAATCAGCTGGTCGGCGGCGCCGAGATCATCACCACTCGAGCAACCGCCGAGGAAATGCTGGAGCGGCCGCCCGAACATCTCGCGGCGCTCATCCGTGACCGGGACCAGCTCGGCGATGGAGCGCGGTTCCTGTACGAGATGATGGGGCAATACTTCCGCTGGGACGATGTCGTGTACACCGCCCCGACGCGAACCTTCGAAGAGCGGCTGCAGATCAAAGTCGGCGACAAGCAGGTGCAATTGGTGAAGGCGGGGCCCGCCCATACGCGAGGCGATCTGCTCGTCTATCTTCCCAAGGAGCGTATCGTCTTCACTGGCGATCTGCTGTTCGTCGGTGGCCATCCGGTGATCTGGGCCGGTCCGATCACAAACTGGATCAAGGCCTGCGACACCATTCTTGGATGGGATGTGGACGTCGTCGTTCCAGGACATGGGCCGATCACCGACAAGGCAGGCGTCGCCCATTTCAAGGGCTATCTCGACTATATCAACGTCGAAGCCCGCAAATGCTACGACGCAGGGCTCGGCTACTACGAAGCGGCGCAGCAGATCTCGCTCGATCCCTATGCGGACTGGATTGATTCCGAACGGATCATCCTGAACGTCGCCGCTCTCTATCGCGAATACGGGATGGTCGAGCGTCCGGGCATCATGACCTTGTGGGCCGACATGCATCGTTTCCATCAGGCAGGCCTCTGCAACTGCCATCGACGCGCAGCCTTTGGCTCTCTCAGCGCAGGCTGAGCAACTGAAAGACGCGATCGTCTTCGACGCGGCGGGCCTATCTCGACAGCAAATCAACGGGAGAGAATTCATGAGATGTCGACAAACCTTGGTTTCGATTGCCGCTGCGCTCGGCGTTTCAGCGCTGGGCCTCGTGGCGCAGGCCCAGCAGGCAGCAGCCCCTTCGATCGACAACGATGACATCGGTGGCGTCGTCCGCAGCCCGCGCGGCCCTGAAGCCGGCGTGTGGGTCATCGCCGAGACCACGGATCTTCCAACGCGCTTCATCAAGAGTGTCGTCACCGATGATCAGGGTCGCTACGTCATTCCTGACCTGCCGGTGGCGAACTACCAAGTGTGGGTGCGCGGCTATGGCCTCGTCGACTCGCCAAGGCTGCGGGCCAAGCCGGGCCAAGTCGTGAATCACGCGGCGGTGCCGGCGCCCAGCGAAGCTGCAGCCGCGCATTACTATCCTGCGATCTATTGGTTCACGATGATGAAGATGCCGCCCGCGTCCGAATTCGGCGGCAAAGGCGACATCCCGGAGGGCATCACGCTATCGACCTGGCGCCAGCGGATGAACAATGTCGACTGCGTCGGTTGCCACCAGCTCGGCCAGGAGGCCACGCGCACGATTCCCGCGCAATTCGGACACTTCACAACGGGCGCCGAGGCTTGGCAGCGTCGCCTGCAGTCCGGTCAGGCCGGCGAGATCATGACAACCCGCATTGCCGGCGAGCTGGGTGGTGCGCCGTATAAATATCTTGGTGATTGGACCGACCGTATTGCCAAGGGCGCGTTGCCGCAGCACAAGCCCGAGCGCCCGCAAGGCGCCGAGCGCAACGTCGTCGTGACCGCCTGGGAGTGGTCGACGCCCGACAAATACATGCATGACCTGATCTCGTCGGACCGGCGGCGTCCCACGGTCAATGCCAACGGCAAACTCTACGGTTCGCCCGAATACTCGACCGACACCATCCCGATCCTCGATCCGAAGACCAACGAGGTGTCCTTCTTCAAGCTGCCGGTCGCCGACCCCGGCATGCCGCTGTCGATGGGGCCGGGCCACGCGGCTTCGCTCGCTCCCTTGCAGCCCTCCGCTTACTGGGGTGATCGGCAGCTTTGGGATACGCGGGCCAACAATCACAACTCGATGTTCGATGCGAAGGGCCGCCTTTGGCTCGCTGCCGCGGTGCGCGGTCGAGACAATCCGGCATGGTGCAAGAAAGGCTCCGACCATCCTTCAGCGAAGGTTTTTCCGCTCGCGGAATCGGACCGCCAGGTCGCGATGCTCGATCCCAGCACGATGCAATATTCCTTCATCGATACCTGTTACGGCACGCACCATCTGCAGTTCGGCTACGATGCAAACGACACGCTCTGGATGTCCGGCACGGGGCCGGTCGCGGGTTGGATCGACACCAAGGTCTGGGACGAGACCCACGACGTACAGAAGGCAGTCGGCTGGGCGCCATTCGTTCTCGATCTGAATGGCAACGGTAAGCTCGACGACTTCACTGAACCGGGGAAGGAGGAAGCCGGCAAGGACATGCGCTTCAACGCGGGATCCGGTCCGTATGCCGTGATGCCCAATCCGAAGGACGGCTCGATCTGGTATGCCTCAGGCACCTTCGCCGGCCGGCCCGGATTCTTGCGCTTCGATCCAAAGACCAAGCTGAGCGAGTTCTATGCCCTTCCAAAAGAAGCGATCGGGGTGCGCGGCGGCGACATCGATTCGAACGGTGTGGTCTGGGGATCAGCCTCGAACGGCACCTTGATCAGCTTTGACCGGCGCAAGTGCAAGGCGCCGCTCAATGGACCACGCGCCACCGGAGATCACTGCCCCGAAGGATTTGCCATGCACAAATACCCGGGGCCTGGCTTCGATGCTTTTCCCGGCAGCAGCGCCGAGGCGAGCTACTACACCTGGGTCGACCAGCACAATGCCGTCGGATTGGGGACGGACGTTCCGATCTCGACGGCCAATCTCAATGACGGGTTCGTGGCCTTCAAGGACAACCGCATGATCCTGATGCGCATTCCTTATCCCATGGGCTTCTATGCCAAGGGGCTGGATGCCCGCATCGACGATCCGAACGCCGGCTGGAAAGGCCGTGGCCTGTGGAGCTCCAGTGGCGATCGTACACCCTGGCTCAACGAACTCGGCAAGGGCGCCCGTCCACTCGCCGTCCATGTCCAGGTTCGTCCCAATCCGTTGGCCCATTGACGGATCATTGTCGGGGAGGGCCGTTCGGCCCTCTCCGATGGAAACTGTCTATCGTTATCGAGCTACTTTATTGGCCTGATTATTGGGCCTCCCGTTTGACAGCGTGTATTATTTGTGCGATTGATAATTAGTCGCAATTAATGCACGCTCAAGATCGAGCAGGCTGACGAGCGACGATGGTGCCAGCCGATGCGGGCAAGGGCGTGCTTGTTGCCGACGCTGAGCGGCGGGGGAGCCAATCGGCTCGATGATCCCCGACCCAGCTCGATACCGGCAGGCGTCATCTTTCACTGCTGACGGCAAGCCGAAAACTCCTCGGCTGCCGAGCGCAACAGGGACGGCGCCGCCAATGAATGCGTTCCTTCGAGGATCGCCTTTTGCGAATAGCGATCCCGGTCGCTGGGAGGCTGAGGCAGCAGCGCTGCTTCGCCCAGCCGGTCCGGAAGACGCAACGCGTCGATTTAAAATCTGGGAGCTCGAGGCTGGCACCCATTGTTCGGTCATCGGCACTTGCCTCGACCTCGACGATTTGCGCCGTCTCATCCGGAAAGCCGACGTCAGGATGGCGCCGGACGCCGATGATCACGACATCCACGGCTATTTCGTGACGCAGGCGGCCCGGCGGACTCCGTTCTCGAAGCTGATTCACAAGGCACTCGACCGCAAATATGCGCCACAGCTTTTGCATTTCCGATCGTCTGCGCCGGACGAGCTGTGGGCGCTGTGGCGTCAGGCGACGACCAATGGCGATGTGGCGGGAGCCTACTGGGCCTTGATGACGCACAAGTCGGTGCCGCGGCCCATGAGGATCCGCGCGTACAACGAGGTCCACATGCTGTCCCATTTGATGGGCAAATCGAGTCGCGATGACATCAAGCGCATACGGCAACTCGAAGGGGCGCAAGCTGGACTCGTCCAGAAGCTGGAACGGACGCGCGCGCGGGCCAATGTTGCTCTCCAGGAGCGCGACAGTCGCATCCGTACGCTCGAGACGCAGCTCGCCGCGACCATTGCTGCTCCCCGAGGAGCGCCCACGACGACAGTCGAATATCGAAAACGCGATATGCGATTCGATCGTTTGTGGGCGCGCTTTGAAACGCTGGAACGGCGACTGAAGGTCGAAAGGGCGCGGGCACGTAACTCCGAACGTCAACTCGCGAAGATCGTCGATGTTCGAAATCGCGGGACATCACGCATACCCGCTCCCGCTTCGCTCTCAGCGCAACCACCAAAGCCGACGGTTCAGGTAGCGGACGACGGGGCTGACGAGACGCTGAGCGGGCAGGCGCTGCTCTACGTCGGAGGATATCGCGAGGTGGCGCCGCGGTTGCGCGCCCATGTGGAAGAAAAAGGAGGGACGTTCCTCTACCACGATGGCGGCATCGAAATGCAGAACACGCGTCTGTCGGGGCTCGTCTCACGAGCCGATGCCGTGCTTTCCCCGGTGAGCTGCATCAGCCATGACGCCTGTCTTCAACTGAAGCGTCTCTGCAAGCGCTACGGCAAACGGTTGATCCTGCTGCGAAGCGGCGGTTTGTCGGGCTTTGTCTCGGCAGTGAGCAAGATCGAGAGCGCTCTCCGCATCGACGGACTGGCAGGTCCTGGTCCCTGTATCCGGTGAGAGTAGGAGGACCCCGTAATGGAGACTGGTCGAAATGGCATATTGCCGAACGATGCGGTGAGCGTGGGCATCTTGGTCGCCGTTGCCATGGGTCCGCTTACAATAGACGGCATTCTCCGCGCGTTGGCGCATATCGGTGCGCCATCATGGCGTCCGGTTGGTGACGTCGTGGTCGGAGTTGTGATCAGGTTGCGAGAACACGGTCTGCTGGAGGTCTCGGCCCTCGAAAGCCCGGAAGGCGACAAGCTCGCGCCGACAGCATGGGGCAGGGCCGTCTTGCCGGCGCTGCTCTACGCGCTGCCTATGTCGGGCACAGCGCCGGACGTCGGATACAAATTGAAGGTGATGGGGCTGGACGTTCTCGATGTATCGGCGCGGGAAAGGCAGCTCCGGTCTCTTCTGGATCACTGGCGCGACGTCGCGACCATGTGGCAGCGCGCAGAGGATCGCTGTCCGTGCCGAGAGCCGTCGGTCCGGGGCTGGATGCAGCACAATATCGATCTCGCGCACTCCGAGATCGAATGGCTGACGTCAGCAAAGGGTTAGAGACCGCCTTCCCGCAGCTGCTGCACTTACAGCTCAGGAGGCGCGCTGGTCGTGACCACCCGACCGTTTCGGAAAAATCTGACAAGCGCCTGCGTCAGGGATATTCCGAACGACAAAAGGCCGATTGAGCCGACGATCAGCAGCGCATTCATCGCAAGACTCCAACGGACAACCTTGGCGAAGCGGCCGATCGGCGATGGGCATCGGTAGAAGCAAACATGCCACCATCGTGTGTGGCTTCGGCGAGATGAGCCACAAGATTGATTGCTCGATCTTGTGACGATGTCGTCAAATTCATCCCTTCGGCAAGCGTCCGCACCGAACGAATTTTCCGCTTCGGCCGGTTCAGGTGTTTGTCGGGCTCAGTCTTTTCGCCGACCGTGGTGCGCCTCGATCAGGTGCGCGACGGCCATCGTGACGCGCTTGCCCGTAGGGATGTGCAGGAACTCGTTAGGACCATGCGCATTGGAGTGTGGACCCAGCACGCCTGTGATGACGAACTGCGTCTTCGGGAACTTCTCTCCCAGCATGCCCATGAAAGGGATCGTACCGCCTTCACCCATATAAGCCGGCGGTTTTCCAAACGCTTCCTCCGAGGCCTGCGCCACGGCCGTCTCGAGCCAGGGGACCAGCGGCGGCGCATGCCAGCCACTTTGTCCCTCACCACCCTCGAAGATGACCTCCGCGCCGTAGGGCTGTTCGGCTTCCAAGGTCTGCTTTATCGTCTGAACCGCCTTCTTGGCATCAAGCGTCGGCGGCGTGCGCAAGCTCAGCTTGGCTGTCGAGTAGGGCAGGAGCACGTTGCCGGCATCGCCCGGCACGGGATAACCATCCATGCCCACGATCGCGAGCTGCGGCCGCCAGGTGCGGTTCAGCACCATCTGGCCCGTATCGTCCGCCATCGGCCGGGTTGTCCCCGCAAAGGGAAACTTGCCGTAGACTTCCTTGCCGAGAACGCGCGCAGCTTCCTTGGCCTGCTCGATCCGTTGCGGTGGGATCTGGACATAAAGCTCGGGCAGCCTGACCTCGCCGGTGCCTTCGTCCTCCAGCCGCGAGAGCAAGCCGCGCAGGACGCGGAAGGAAGACGGCACGATGCCGGACGCATCTCCCGAGTGCACGCCTTCCGTCAGTACGCGTACCGTGAGCGTGCCCGCCGCAATCCCGCGCAGAGAAGTGGTGAGCCACAGCCGCTCGTAGTCGCCGCAGCCCGAATCGAGACAGACGACGAGCGACGGGTTGCCGATGCGGTCGATAAGATGATCGACGTAGTAAGGCAGGTCGTAGCTGCCTGATTCCTCGCAGGCCTCGATCATGATGACGCAGCGTGCCCGCGGCACGCCCTGCGTGCGGAGAGCTTGCAGCGCGCAAAGGCAGGCATAGATCGCATAGCCGTCGTCGGCGCCGCCGCGTCCGTAGAGCTTGTCGTCCTTGCGAACCGGCTGCCAGGGACCCAGCCCTTCGGACCAGCCCTTCATCTCCGGTTGCTTGTCGAGATGGCCGTAGAGCAACACGGTATCGTTGCTGTCGCCCGGCAGATCCATGAACAGGAGCGGCGTGCGGCCGGGCAGGCGGACTACTTCGAGTGTGGCGCCGGCGAATCCGTCGAGCTGACGTCGGGCCCAACTCTCCATCAGCTTTACGGCATCTTCCATGTAGCCGTGCTCGACCCACTGCGGATCGTAGGCCGGCGATTTGTTGGGAATGCGGATGTATTCGGTGATGGAGGGCAGGATCGAGTCTTCCCAGAAGGCCTCGACGAACTGTTTCAGGCGGGCGGTGTCCATGGTCGCATACTAGCCGTCCCAAGATGCGTTCCAAGCGAAGAACGTTCGGTGAGATTCAACGTCTCCCCGGCCATCAGATGGGTGATCGGCATGGGCAGCGTGAAGCCCTTTGGGTTGAAGGATCCAGTTCACAATATTGCAACAGAGGCTAATGCTCTGTATCCACCGATACAGATGTTGGTCCGCCGCTGCCTCAACAATCCAACATCAGAGGCAACGCCATGCACTGTTCGAGCGGAAGTCTGTCCCCATGAGCGATATCAAGGTCGAATCGCTGACCTGCCGCTACGGCCGGTCGGTAGCGGTCGACAATATCGACCTCGCTGTCCGCGAGGGTGAGTTCCTGTCTCTGCTTGGTCCCAGCGGCTGCGGTAAGACCACGACCTTGCGCTGCATCGCCGGCCTGGAATCCCCGGCTGGTGGCCGAATCTCGATTGGTGGCCAACTGGTGGCCGAGGTGGAGCGGGGATTCGTCGTCCCGCCAAACAAGCGGGCGCTGGGGATGGTGTTCCAGAGCTACGCCTTGTGGCCGCACATGAGTGTGTTCGCGAACGTCGCCTATCCTTTGAAGATGCGCAGCACGCCGAGAGACCAGATCCCGACCAAGGTGCGCAAGGCGCTGGAACTGGTGGGGATGGCCGAATTCGAGCAACGCGGCACCTCGGAGCTGTCGGGAGGCCAGCAGCAGCGCGTGGCGCTGGCGCGTGCCCTGGTCGCCGAGCCAAGTGTGCTGCTTCTGGATGAGCCGCTGTCCAACCTGGATTCATCGCTGCGCACGCACATGCGGCGCGAGTTGCGGCGTATCCATCGCGAGATCCGCACCACCTGCGTATATGTCACGCACGACCAGCTGGAGGCGGCGACATTGTCGGATCGCATTGTCGTCATGCGTAGCGGCCGCATCCAGCAGATCGGCACGCCGCCGGAAATCTTCTCAACGCCGGCTAACCAATGGGTCGCCGAGTTCGTCGGCTACGACAATTTCATTCCTGCCACCGTCATCGGGCTCGAAGGCAACCTGTTGATCGTGCAACCGCGTAACTGGCCGGTGAGGGTGGCTGCGCAGACGCCTTCGCAATGCCCGTCAGCCGGGGCCGGCGTCACGTTGGCGATACGGAGTTCGGCGCTTGCCTTGAACCGACCCGGTTCCGAAGGGCGATCCTTCGAGGCCCGTGTGGTCGATTCGATGTTCGTCGGCGACCTGACCGAATTCGTACTCGATGCCCATGGCTCCAGGCTGATCGCGCGGGCCCCGGAACGTGCGCCGACCGGCTCGGCCGCGGGCGGGGCCATCGTGTCGGTGCACTTGCCGCCTGACCAGATCGTTGTACTGCCGGCGCCACAATGACCCGCGACAATGCCCGAGCGCTGCCGACGTCGGTCGCGCATCGCTGGCGGGTCGGCCGGATGGGCCCTTGGGGGATAGCGCTGCTTCTGCTGGCCGTCGCGTTCCTGTTCATCTGGCCGGTGGTGATGCAGCTCATGGGCATGTTTCGCATGGCTGCGCCTGGCACCGAGGGCAGTTGGTCATTTGATGCTGTCGCCCGGGTCTATGGATCGCTTTCGACATACCGCTATCTCTGGAACTCGCTGGTGTATGGCTTGACCACGACGCTCCTGGCCACAGCCATGGGTGCGTCGTTCGCCTTTCTGGCGGCACACAGCAACACCTGGGGACGCAGCCTGCTGACACCTGTGATGCTGCTGGTGTTTGCCGCTCCCAATCTTTTCTACGCGATCAGTTGGTCGCTGCTCGCTGATCCAGGTACGGGATTGTTGAACGTTGCGGTACGCGCGCTGACGCGTCCGGACATCACCCTGTTCAATGCCTATACTTGGACCGGCCTCATCGTGGTCCAGGCGCTGAAGCTTACAGGCTTTTGCTACTTGCTGCTGCTCGGGCCGTTCCAGGGCATGAACCGCAGCTTCGAAGAAGCGTCGCTGATCTCCGGCGCCGGCCGCTTCACGACCCTGCTGAGGGTGACCATTCCACTTATGGCACCCGCTCTGTTCGGTGTTGTCATCGTGGGCATCGTGTTTGGTCTCGGAACCTTCGACATCCCGCAGATCCTCGGGGCTCTCGCCAATATCGACTTCCTGTCCACGGAAATCTTCAAGTCGATCAGCTTCGAGGTGCCACCCGACTATGCACGCGCCAGCGCCCTCTCGCTGTTTGTCATGCTGGTCTTGGCCGTGCTGCTGGTCGCGCAGTGGCGGGTGCTGAAAGCCGGACGGTTCGTGACGGTGACCGGCAAGTCCAACCGGCAGAACCGCTGGGATTTGGGCGGCTGGCGATATCTGGGCACCGCCGCGATCCTGTTGTTCACGCTGTTCGCTCTGCTGCTGCCGCTCGTGCAGCTGATTCTGACCTCGCTGCAGCCCACCATCGGCGTCTACAAGTTCTCCCTGGCCAACTACCAGGCTGTCTTCCGCGACCGCCAGACGGTGCAGGCCTTCAACACGACCGGCTTGCTCGCGGTTTCGGCTGGGCTGCTGGCGATGCTGTTGGCCGCTCTGCTGGGCCATGTGGGGCGCCACGCTCCTCGCTGGATCGAAAGGTACCTGGATTCGGCCACTCTCGTGCCGATCGTCATGCCCGGTGTGTCTTTGGCGGTCGGTCTGCTGTGGGCCTACATTTCCATACCTGGCCTGAGGTCGCTGTACGGGACGTTCTGGCTGGCGTTGATCGGCGTGATGGTCGCGGTGATGCCCATGGCGAGCAGGGCAGTGAGGGGGGCGCTGGCACAGATCGCGCGCGAGCTCGAGGAGGCCGCCGCCATCTCGGGCGCCTCGCCGGCGCGCGTCCTGTGGGACATCGTGATCCGGTTGATGAGCCGCAGCTTTCTGGCCGGATGGCTGGTCACGGCCATCATTGCCGCAGGCATGCTCGACGTCCCGATCATGCTGCTGTCGTCCACCCGGCCCACCGTGTCGATTTTGGTCTACACCCAGCTGCTGGCGGGTGCGCCCACGCAGGCATGCGCCTTGTTGGTGCTCCTGCTGGTCGCGGTGATGCTGCTGGCCGTGGCCGCGGCGGCGCTGATCGCCTTGCGCAACCGGCTCGCACGACGCCAAGTGTATCCGACGATACAGACAGTCTCGTCTGGCGTTTGAACAGTGTTGCCGGCACTTGCGGCTGTCTGCGATCGTTCCGCCGCTCAACGCCTTGAGGTTCGATAAATGACGATGACCAAGCCAGCCCGCCTTGTATCAACGCCCGCCCGGCTGCTGGCCGCCGCCAGCCTGTGCCTTTCTCTACTAGCTCCGCCGGCACTCGCCCAGGACGCTGCCTGGGCTGGCGGTGACGCCAATGCCAAGGCATTGGGCGCACTGTATGACGCAGCACAACAGGCCAAGCAGACGCAGGTCGTGATCTATGGCGGCTACTCGGCATTGTTCAAGCCGCTGTGGGAGGTGTTCCATGAGCGCTTCCCGGCCATCACCATCACGCCCAATCCGATCTCCGGGCCGCGATTGGTCAGCAAGCTCGATGCCGAATTCGCCACCGGGAGCCTGGAGGGCGACGTCCTGATGGCCGGCATGACCGAGTTGCTGTCGAACGTCGCCAAGGACCGCGCTTCACCCTACAAGCCGCCGAACATCGCTGCTCTTCCCGAGCGCTACGTCGATCCGCAGGGACGCTTTATCATCCAGTTCGCCGACGTATTTGGCATGGTCTACAACACCAACCTGATGAAGGCCGACGATCTGCCAAAGACCTTGGGCGATCTGGCCGATCCGAAATACAAGGGCATGGTGCTCGACAGTCCGCTGGCCGGCGGCCTGGCCACGTTGACCTGGATCGAGCTCTATAACAGCGGATTGCTGGACGGGAAGACCATGCGCGCAATCCGCGACAACGCCAGCATCGTGCCGAGCGTAACGCCATTCTACGCCAACCTCAGCACCGGCTCGGTCAAGCTCCTGCCGTGGGGATCCTTTACCCGCTACATCCAGATGAAAGACGCAGGTGCGCCTGTCGGCTTCCAGGCCACGCCGGGCCTGGTCGTGCCCTTGTACGGCGGCACGGCGATCCTGAAGGGTGGTCCCAATCCGAAGGCCGCCCAGCTCTTCCAGGCTTGGTTCGTGACTCCCGAGGCGCAGAAGGCGCTGATCACCCGCGGCTACAGCTTTCCGCTTCTGCCGGGCGTGAACACGCCTGACGGCTGGCCAAACCTGAAGCAGATCGTGGAGTCTCTGAAGGTGATCCCGCCGGCGGAATATATGGCGGTTCGCGGCCGCTTCGAGGCCGCGGTCAAGGAAGCGCTGCGTTAGGCAGATGGCCGATCTCGATCTCCGGTTCCACGCCTGGCGTGACGATCGAAGCGCCCCTCGTCATCGGTCGCTCTGGATCGAGCAGGCGATGGCCAGGCATCCCGGCCTGTCAGCGTCGTTCGAAGGGGACGCACAGGCCGATGTCTGCATCATAGGCGGCGGCTTCACAGGGCTATGGACGGCGATCCGATTGCGCGAGCACTCGCCATCAACCTCGGTGACCTTGCTGGAGGCGGACTTTTGTGGTGCCGGCGCCAGCGGCCGCAACTCGGGCGGCACCGGAACCTGGTGGGGCAAGCTTTCGGCGTTGATCCGTCTGGTGGGCCGCGACGAAGCGCTGACCATCCTGAACGCCAGCATCCAAGCGGTACGGGACATCGAGGCGTTCACTGAGGCTCACGGCATCGATTGCCACCTGCGTCACGGACCATCGGTCTGGGCGGCCACAGCGCCGGCGCAGGTCGGTGCATGGGAACTGGCATTCAAGGCTGCGGAGACGATGGGGCTTCAGCCACCATGGCGGCGATTGGAGCCGCAAGAGCTGCGGCGCTGGTTCGGCGATCGCGGACCGACACTGGCCGGGGTCGTGGATGAGCACGGCACGTGGGTGCACCCGGCGCTGCTCGCGCGAGGTCTGTATCGGACGGCCATTGGCATGGGCGTCAAGATCTATGAGCACACCCCGGTAACACGGGTACATGGCAATGCGACCGGTCTGACCGTGCACACGGAGCGTGGTCGGTTGAGCACCGATCAGGTGGTTCTCGCGGCCAACGCCTGGATGGCACACTTGCCGGAATTTCGACCGCACATCGCCGTCATGTCGAGCGACATCGTTGCCACGGATCCGATTCCGGAGATTTTGAAACAACATGGTCTGCGGGAGCGGCCCAACAGCGTGAACTCGCGGATGATGCTCAATTATGGCGGCATCACCTCCGATGGTCGTGTGTATCTGGGGCGGGGCGGCGGCTCGATTGCCTTCAACGGTCGCGTGACGGCGAAGTTCGACCGCTCACCGAAACAGATGGCCGAGGTCGAGGCAGATTTCCGCTATCTCTACCCTGAACTGAGCGACGTGCCGATCACCACGGGATGGTCCGGCCCCGTGGACCGCTCGACGACGGGCCTGCCGTGGTTCGGTCGCCTCAAGGCGGACGTCCGCGTGAGCTACGGGATCGGCTATTCTGGCCACGGCGTGGGGGCGACGGCATTGGGCGGTCGAATCCTGGCCTCGCTCGTGCTTGGCCGTCAGGACCAGTGGGCGACGGTGGGTGAATGCCTGCAGCATGCCCGCCGCGGCAGTTTCCCGCCTGAGCCGGTGCGCTATGTCGGCGCCCACGTGGTGCGCGCGGCGGTGGCGCGCAAGGAACTGGCCGAACGCGAGCGACGTCACCCCAGCCGGCTCGACAAGGCGTTGGCCAGGCTGGCTCCGGCGACGATCTCCGAGTTCAAGCCGCGGCCGACTTGATATGAGCAATGTGTACCGAGGGAGCTGACCGTGCCGCATAAGGATATGGGCCATTGGCGATCTTTGATCAGCGGCCAAAACACCGAATACGTGCCGACGCGTTCTATCGAGGAGCTGGTCGAACGTCGCAACCGTGGCGCCAGCATGTTCGCGCGCCTGAACGTGAATCTGCCCGACGTGGCGCAACGTCACGAAAAGGTCGTCATGCGTCCTGACGGCCGGCCTACGCCTTCGGCGGAGATCTATGTGCCTCACGGGCAGGGGCCGTTCCCGGTGCTGCTGCACATCCACGGCGGCGGCTGGTTCACCGGCAGCGCCGAAGGCGAGCGCAAGCTTGCGATGCAGTTCTGCGCGGGTGGCTTCGTCGTCGTCAACCTGGACTACGCGCTGGCGCCGGAGCACCCGTACCCCAAGGGGCTGGAGGACTGTGTCTACGCGGCGCGCTGGATCATGGGCAACATAGCGCGCTACGGCGGCGATCCCACGCGGTTAGTCGTCGGTGGCGGTTCGGCCGGCGGAAACCTGAGCGCCTGCACGGCGCTGGCGCTGCATGGTTCCGATGAAGGTTTGGACGGCGCCGACCTGGCCGGTGTCGCAGTGAAGTTCTCCGGCGCTGTGCTGCAGTTTGGCGTGCTCGATGTGCCGCGCTGGCTGCATGAGCCGCACTATTATGCGGGCACGTCGGAGATCTACGTCATCTCCTACCTCGGCATGAACTTCACCGACAAGATCCGCTGGCCGCTGGTAAGCCCAGTACACAACCCGCATCTCGCGAAGATGCCGCCGGTCTATCTGTCGTGCGGCGACGAGGACGCCTTTCTGAGCCATACGCTGGCCATGGCCAATGCGCTGACCTTGGTGGATGTGCCGACGACGGTGTCCGTCGTTGAAGGGGCTGACCACGAATTCCTGAAGATACCGGACGTCGTCGAACAGGCTGGTCCCGAGCGCGAACGCATCATCGCCTGGATGCGCCGCCGCACGAGGCGTTGAGCTGCTCAGGCGCTTTAGGGGCCGTATCCGACATCGGTAATTGCCGGGCTTGTATCTCCAGATACAGGCGCATTGCGCGTTCTCGGCCATCATCCGCTGATTGCGAGGCCGGAACGATGAACGAGCGCATCTCGAACTGGCGCACCCAGATCCTGGGTCGCCCCGTACCGATCAACTACCTGAAGTCGCCTGACGAATTGCCGGCGATTCGTGAGCGCGGCCGGCACACCTACGACTTCCTGAACGAGAACCTGCCTGCCATCGGTGCGCTCCATGAGAACGTGATGATGCGGCCGGCCGGCGATGGCCGCGCCACACCCACGGCGGAGCTGTATGTGCCGCCGGGCAAGGGGCCATTCCCGGTGCTCATCCACCTCCACGGCGGTGCTTGGTTCACCGGCTGGGCAAGCGGCGAGCGCAAGTTCGGCTATGCCATGGCGATGGCCGGCTTTCTGGTGGTTTGCGTCGACTATGCGTTGGCGCCGGAGCTGCCTTATCCCTGCGGCCTGGAAGACGTGGTCTATGCGGCGCGTTGGGTGGTGCGCAACATCGAGCGCTACGGCGGCGACCCGAAACGTCTGGCGATCAGCGGCGGTTCGGCCGGCGGCAACCTCGCGGCGGCAGCGGCGCTCGCGCTGCACGGCGAACCCAACGACCTGGATGGCGGCGACCTGGCAGATGTCCCGGTGCGGTTCGGCGCGCTGATGCCGCAGTTCGGGATGCTCGACATTCCGGCGTGGCTGGTGAACCCGGGCTATTCGGCGGGCGCGACCGAGATTCCGGTCGCGGCTTACCTGGGGCCGAACTTCACTGCGAAGCTGCACGATCCACTGGTCAGTCCGGTGTACAGCCGTCATTTGCACGTGTTGCCACCAACCTACCTGACCTGCGGCGCTCTCGACGCGATGCTCTGCCAGACCATGGCCATGGCCAACGCCCTGGTCGCGGCGAAGGTGCCCACCAGCCTGTCGATCCTCGAGGACACCGACCACGAGTTCCTGAAGATCCCGGAAAAGGTACCGGGCGGCATGGACGAGATGCAGCGCATGATCAATTGGTTGCGGCGCCAGATCGGCTGACGCGATGCCACGGCCGCGCAACCTTGCAACCCCGACATCGATCCTGGCTGTGTGGCCGCGGCGATGGGGAATGCATGCCGGCGTGCCGGTGCTGCTGGTCTTGTTGGCGCTGCTCTTCGTTTGGCCGGTGGTGAGTTTGCTGGTCGGCATGTTCCGAGGTGGTTCGCCCGGCGAGCCAACCGGCTGGACGTTGCAGATCGTGGCCGGCGTGTTCGGCGATCCGGACACCTGGTTGGCTGTCGAGGGATCGATGATCTACGCCGTGGCGGGCACGGCGTTCGGCGTGTTGCTGGGCGCGTTCTTTGCGTTCCTCGTCGCCCGCACGACGGTGCCGCTAACCACCTGGGTCACGCCCGTCATGCTGCTGGTGTTCGCAGCGCCGCACGTGATGTACGCGCTCGCCTGGGGGCTGCTGACCGATCCGATTGGAGGCCTGCTGAACCGGCCGGCTCAATGGATCGCGGGGCCGGGCGCGGCGCCGTTCAATGCCTATTCCTGGACGGGCCTGGTGACGATCCACGTGCTCAAGCTCGCTGCCTTCTGCTACCTGATGCTGCTCCCGGCATTTCAGGCGATGAATCGGGCGTTCGAAGAGGCCTCGCTGATCTCCGGCGCCGGCCGGCTTCAGACCTTCTTTCGCATCGACTTGCCATTGCTGACGCCGGCGTTGTTCGGCGTCGTGATTCTCAGCGTGGTTCTGAGCCTCGGTGCCTTCGATCTGCCGCAGATCCTGGGCGGCCTAGCCGGCATCAACGTGATCTCGACGCGGATCTTCAAGGCGCTGAACTTCTCGATGCCGCCCGACTATGCGGCGGCGAGTTCGCTCTCGCTGATCATGATGGTTTGCCTGGTGGTTCTGCTAGCCGTGCAATGGCGGCTGTTCGGGCGCGACCGCTTCGTGACCGTGACCGGCAAGGGTTATCGCGAGGACCGCTGGGACCTCGGCCGTTGGAGCGGTGTTTGCAGCGCGGCCATCGTCGTCTATGCGCTGTTCGCGCTGGTGCTGCCGGGCGTACAGCTGGTGAGCACGTCGTTGCAGCCCACCGCGGGTGTGAACGTCTATACGTTGCAAAACTACCGGACGATCCTTGTCGACCCGCTAGTCAGCAAGGCCTTCGGTATCACCGCGTTGCTGGCGCTTCTGGGTGGGCTCTTCGCGGTGCTGCTCGCGGCAGTGGTGGCCTATGTCGGACGCTATGCGCCGCGCTGGCTGGAGATCGTGCTCGACAGTGTGGGGCTGGTGCCCATCGTCATGCCTGGCGTCGTCCTGGCGGTGGCATTGCTGTGGGCCTATCTGTCGATCCCCGGATTGAGCGCACTGTACGGGACCTTCTGGCTGGCGCTGGTCGGCATTGTCGTGTTCCTGACTCCAGCGGCCAGTCGCATCGTACGCGGCGGCATCGCCCAGCTTGCACGTGAACTGGAGGAAGCCGCCCGCGTCAGCGGTGCCTCGCACGCGCGCGTGTTCGCCGACGTGGTGATGCGATTGCTGGCGCGCACGCTGCTCGCCGGCTGGCTAGTTACGGCGGTGATAGGTGCGGGCACATTGGATCTGCCGCTGCTGCTGCTGCCGCCCACAATGCCCAACGTCTCGGTCCTGGCCTACAGCTACATATCCAGCGGCCAGCCATCAGAGGCCTGCGCGCTCTTCATGGTGCTGATTGCGGCGATTTTCGCTGTCGGCATGGCGGCTGCTGTCGCGCTGCGCCTGATGCGCGGCGCGCGCTCCACAGCGCCGGGTGGCGGCCTCGCCAACGGGACCGTCGGCCGCTCCATTCCCGTTCAATGACTCCCGCAGAGGAGATGACGATGTTCACAACGACAAAGGCAAAGCAACGGATGCGGCGATGGAGAGCGGCCGCTCTGGTTCTGGTCGCGGCGACGCTGGCCGGCCCGGCAGCAGCCCAATCCTGGGGCGGGTCGGCGGCGAGCGAGACGTCGATGATGGCGCTTTACGACAAGGCCAAGGCGGCTGGCGAGCAGCAGATCGTCATCTATGGCCCGTTTTCGGTGACCTTCAAGCCACTGTGGGACACGTTCAGCAAGCGCTTCCCGGGGATCACCGTCGTCGGCACGCCGATCTCCGGCTCGGCGATGATTGCTAAGGTCGACGCCGAGGTGCGCAGCGGCCAGCGCACGGTGGACATCATCATGTCCGGCATCACCGACATCGTGTCCGCCGCCGATCTGGGGCGCACTGAACTCTACGCGCCGCCGAACGCCCACGAGGCCCTGCTGCCGGAGTACATCGATGGCAAGGGCCGCTTCGTCGCCAACTACGCAGGCCTGGTCGGGTTTCTGTACAACACCGACAAGATCGCCGAGAAGGATCTGCCCAAGACCTTGAAGGATCTGCTCGACCCACGCTTCAAGGGTATGGTCGTGGACGACCCGTTCTCGGGCATGCTGACCTCGATCGCATGGACCCAATACCTGAGCGCCGGCAAGATCGATGCGGCCTGGATCAAGGCGATCAAGCCGAACCTGACCGTGGTGCCGACCACCGCGCCCTATTTCGCCAACGTCACGACAGGTGCGATCTCGTCGCTGCCGTTCAACTCGTTCAATCGTTATGTGAACCTCAAGAAAAGCGGCGCCAAGGTCGGCTTCGTGACCACGCCCGGCATGAGCGCGCCCTCGTTGAACGGCATGACGATCATCAAGAGCCCGCCGCATGCGCGCGCCGCGGAGTTGATGATGGCTTGGTTCATCACCCCCGAGGCGCAGAACGCGCTGTCCGCGCAAGGTTCCTATCCGCTGGCCCGGGGAGCGACGGTGCCGTCGGACTGGCCGGTGTTCAAGGACATCAGCGCAGCGGTACCGGCGATGCTGCCGGACGCCTTCCAGAAGGCCCGCGCCGAGCTTGAGAAAGTCGGCCGCGAGGCGTTCCGCTGATACAGGCCGACGATCCATGGGGCCACCGGTCCACGAGTATGTATGACGATGGAGGAGTTTCACATGGTACGGCAACGCATTGACCTGCCGGGCGTGGTTCAAGCGGCGCCTTTCTCGCCGGCTCTGGTTTGGCAGGATCTGGTGTTCGTTTCCGGTCAGGTCGGCCGCGACGGCAAGAGTGGCGTGGCGCCCGCTGACATCGCCGGTCAGACGCGAATCTGCCTGGAGAACGTAAAGGCGCTGGTCGAGCGGGCAGGTGCCTCGCTGGACGATGCGTTGAAGGCGACGATCTACATGACCGACATGGCGGGCGAGTTCGCCGCCATGAACGAGGTTTTCAGGACCTTCTTTCCAGGCACGCCGCCGGCGCGCTCGACCGTGGGAGTGGCACACCTCGCCAAGCCCGACCTCAGGATCGAGATGGATTTCATCGTGGCGCGCAAGCGCTGAGCCTGGGAAGGATCTCGGAATGGCCAACAATAGCTGGATGATCGGTGCGGTGCCGGTTACGCGCATCGAAGAGCGCATGGCCCCCAGCGGCTTCGCGCCCGAGGTGTTCATGACCGGCTTCGACCGCAAGGTGTTCGAGGCGCACCTGCCGCTGTTCCCCGGCTTCTATGCTGCGAGCGAGCACCGCTTCATCTCGAGCATGCATTCGTGGCTGGTGCGTTCGGGGGAGAAGTGGATCCTGATTGACAGCTGCTGCGGCAACCACAAGAACCGGCCGTGGATGCCCCAGTTCCACCAACTTAACACGCGCTACCTTGAGAACCTGCATGCTGCGGGTGTGACGCCCGAGGATATCGACATGGTGCTGTGCACGCACCTGCACGTGGACCATATTGGCTGGAACACGCGCCTGTCCGACGGCCGCTGGGTGCCGACCTTCCCGAACGCGCGCTATCTGTTCTCCGACCGTGATGATGCGCGCTGGAACCCTAGGCGTAATCCGGCAACCGATCCAAACCGAGCCATGAGCTATGAGGACAGTGTGCTGCCAGTGGTGAAAAGCGGGCAGGCGCAGATGCTGGAGTGGGGACCGATCCAGCTCGACGACCGGCTGCGCATCGAGCCTGCGCCTGGCCATACGCCAGGGCACATACAGGTCAAGCTGGCCGACGATGGTCGCCAGGCCGTGTTTTGTGGCGACGTGCTGCATCATCCGATCCAGGTCTACCAACCTGACTGGAACAGCTTCGCCTGCGAGGATCCCGAACAGGCGCGACGCACGCGCCGCGAGGTGCTGGCCTTCTGCGCCGATCATGACGCCTGGTTGTTTCCCGCGCATTTCGCGGCGCCGCACGTGGCGGCAATCGATCGCAGCGCAAACGGGTTTGGCGTGCGTTTTGTGTCGGCGCAGCTTCCATGAACAACTGGTAGTTTCACCAGATCGACCGCAACGAGGCTTCCCATGTCAGGCAGCATCGACTTCAACATCACCCGGATGGGCTACATCGAGTTCCTGGTCACAGACCTGGAACGCGCACGAGATTTCTACGTCGACGTGATCGGGCTGTACGAGACGGAACGCGATGCCGAGCATGTGTATTTGCGCGCCATCGAGGATCGAGAGCACCATTGCATCGTATTGCGCAAGGCGACGCAGCCTGGCGTTTCGCATTTTGCATTCAAGGTCGAGTGCGAGGAGGACCTGGACCGGCTCCACGCGAAATTCACGGCGCTGAAACGACCGGTCCGCTGGCTTGCGGCCGACCAGCGCACGGCCCAGGGACGCACCTTGCTGGTGCAGGACCCGCTGGACTTCGCGGTGGCCTTTTACGCGCAGATGGCGCCGGCGCCATGGCTGTTGCAGAAATACCATTTGCATCGGCACGGCTGTCCGACGCGATTGGACCATGTCAACGTGCTGACGCCCGACGCGCACCGCGGCTACGAGTGGTACTGCAACGACCTGGGCTTCCGTCCCGCGGAGATCACCGAGGGCGAGGCGCCTGAGCATCGTATCTGGGCGAGCTGGCTATATCGGAAGGCAACCGTGCACGACATCGCAGTCATGAATGGCCCGGGGCCGCGGGTGCATCACGCAGGCATCTCGCTGATGGATCCTATGGGCGTGATCCGAGCCTGCGATGCGCTGGCGGGCGCTGGCTACGCCGATAACATCGAGCGCGGCCCGGCGCGCCACGGCATCTCGAACGCGTTGTTCGTGTACATCCGCGATCCCGACGGCAATCGCTTCGAGCTGTACACCGGTGACTACCTGACCACCGATCGCAACGCCGAGCCTTTGAGGTGGAGCCTCGACAATCCGCGCCGCCAAACCTACTGGGGCCCGCCGCCGCCGCGCCGCTGGTTCGAGGAACACATGAGCGTGCACGACATCATGACCGGTGAACCCATACCGCCAACAGAGCCGCTGCTCCGCGCAGTGCCTAACTACGTCGACTGAGTTCCGGTGGTCTCACCGCCATCATTCGCCTTTTGTCTTCCAACGGAGCAGGAAATGAGCCGTCAAGTCATCGTACCGCAAACTGATGCCCCGCGCCCTGCCAAGGTGTTCTCGCCGGCGATCCAGGCTGGCAATCTGCTGTTCATCTCGGGCCACACGGGCTCGGATTTCGTGACCCGCGAGTTCGAGCCGGGCATCCAGGCGCAGACCCGCAAGTCACTGCAGAACATCCAGGCCATCATCGAAGCCGCCGGAGGCACCTTGGCCGATATTGCCAAGGTCAATGTCTACATGACCGACATGAACCGGGACTTCTCCACGATGAATGAGGTGTTCAAAAGCTTCTTCCCATCCGAGCCGCCGGCACGCTGCACTGTCGGCGTTTCGCACCTCGCGCGTCCGGGGGTGGTGGTCGAGATCGAAGCCACCGCGGTGCTGAATCGGGCGGTTGCCGCCTGAGCCATGTTCGGGCCCCGAGCATCGAGGCAACCTGCCGCGTTAACCTTGACTCAACGCGGCACTTCTCCTTCGGTAAGATGGCAGGAAATCCGCATCCCGGAGGGAGGAGATCAGCTTCTCCTTTCCGTGGGCGGCTCCTCTTCACGCCATCTTTTGGGAGACATGGTGGCCGCCCGAATCAGCACGGGAACATCCGAGACCTGGATGCCGCAGGGTGAGCACAACGCCCGTCTGATGAACACTGCCCTGGGGGAGCGCATCACGTTCCGGAAAGGGCAATACTTGTTCAAGCAGGGGGACGTGGACGGCCTGTTCTACGTGCTGCAGACCGGAAAGATCCATGTCTATACGTTGAGCGACGACGGGCACGAATCGATCCTCAATATCATGGGGCCGGGCAGCCTGATCGGCGAGGCGGCGGCGCTGTCCGGCGAGCCGCGCTATTCGACGGCGCGCGCCATCGAGACGTCTCAGGCTATTCGCCTCAACGTTCGCGAATTGCCCCGCTATGTCGAACGCGATCCGCAATTCATCGTGTCTCTGTTGTTCATCGTCAGCATCAAGCAACGCCAGCTGGTCGGTCGGCTCAAGCGAGTGATCAACGACAATCCAGAAGTGCGCGTGCTTCGAATGCTGCGCCAGGTTGCCCGCATCCAACGCGATGCGCGTGCCGCCATCCAGCCGGTGCGGGTGAATCTGACGCACGAGCAGATCGGCAATTTGACCGACCTGTCACGGGTGACCGTTACCCGCACGCTGCAGCGGTTGCGCCGCAGCGGAGAGATCCAGATCGTCGGCCGGGCCATCCTGGTCCGCGACCTTGCAATCTGAAAGGCAGCCCTTGTCCGTGTCGTTTCGCGTCGGCATCGAAGTCGGCGGCACCTTCACCGATCTGGTCGCTTTTGACGGCGAGCAATTGCGGATCGAGAAGGTCAATAGCACGCCGTCGCAGCCTGAGGCCGCGGTGTTCGATGCGCTGTCCGCCGTAAATCTGCCGCTGCGGCGGCTCAACGATCTGGTGCACGGCTCGACGGTTGCCACCAACGCCGTGCTCGAGCGCAAGGGCGCCCGGATCGCCTTCGTCACGACCGTCGGATTTCGCGATCTGCTGCAGCTCCAGCGCCACGATCGGCGCAACGTCTATGAGCTGGCCTATTGCCGAGCGGAGCCGCTGGTGCCGCGCGAGCATAGCCACGAAGTCACCGAACGGCTGCTGGGTGATGGCCAGGTTGCGCAGCCGCTAGACGAGACCGATCTGGTGCAACGTCTGGTGCCGGCGCTGCGATCGGGTGGCTATGAAGCGGTCGCCGTATGTCTCCTCAATGCGCATGCCAATCCGGTGCACGAGCAGCGCGTCTTGTCGTTGCTGCGGACCCACTTGCCGGGAGTGTTCGTGACAGCTTCCCACCAGGTCGCACGCGAGATCCGCGAGTACGAGCGCGCATCGACGACGGTGATCGCGGCCTACGTGCAGCCGGTTATCGACCGCTATCTGGGGCGCTTCGAAGATCGGCTTGCACAGCAAGGCTTCGACGGATTGTTCACTGTGATGCAGTCGAACGGTGGTCGCCTGCACGCTGAAGCGATGCGGCAGAACGCGGTCACTGCAATGTACTCCGGGCCGGCCGCGGGCGTGGTCGGGGCAGTGCATCAGGCGGGCCTGTCTGGCTTCACCGACCTCATCACCTTCGACATGGGCGGCACCAGCACGGACGTGAGTTTGGTCCAGCAAGGCCGCCCTACGCTGGCAGCAGCCAGCGAGGTCGACGGTCTGCCTGTGCGCACGCCGCTGCTGGACATCGTCACCGTTGGGGCCGGCGGCGGGAGCGTCGTCGAGCTCGATGATGGTGGCATGTTGCAGGTTGGCCCTCGCAGCGCGGGCGCCCAGCCGGGGCCGGCCTGCTATGGACGAGGCGGTGTGCAGCCTACCGTTACCGATGCGCATTTGTTGCGCGGCACATTGCAGCCAGACTTGTTTCTGGGCGGACGCATGCCGCTGGATACGGACGCCGCTCGGCGTGCCTTCGCGAGGCTGGCGGATCGCTTTGGCAGCACGCCGGAAGTGGTTGCCGACAACGCGTTGAAGCTTGCGGACGCCAGCATCGTTCGCGCGATCCAGTTGGTTTCAACGGAGCGCGGTCTCGATCCACGCGACTTCGTTTTGGTACCCTACGGTGGCGCCGGCCCTCTGCATGCGGCTTCGGTTGCCACCGATCTCGGCATCCGGACCATCGTCGTTCCTCCCAATCCTGGAACGATGTCCGCCTTCGGTCTATTGGCCGCGCCGATCGCCCGATACCTGACGCATTCCGTACAGCATCGTCTCGATGTCACGGCGCCGGCCGCCTTGCAGCGGGTGTGGGAAGCAATGCGGGAGGAGGTCAACGGTTCGTTGCGCGAGTTGGGGCTGGCCCAGGCGCCACAGCACGCACTCGCGCTGGATATGCGCTTCGTGGGGCAGGGCTTCGAAGTCAGCGTCGATGTCGAGCCGGCGCTTCTGGAGGCGGCGGATGTCGCGGTGTGCATTGCCACGATAGAGCAGGCCTTCCTTGCCGCCTATGAGCGGATGTATCAGCAACGAGTGTCCGCGGGACGGCCGATCGAGATCACTGCGATGCGTGTTGCCGCCATGATCATGCCCGAGTCGGTGCCGCGGTTGGCGGAGGCGCCGCAGCCGGCGGCCCGCGCGTCCACCCGCCGCGTGCTGGTCGACGGCATCGTCGCCCAGACCCGCTTCGTGCCGGTCGACGTCCTGCAGCTCGATCAAACGATCACCGGTCCGCTGGTAATCCAGAGCAACACGTCTAGCATCGTCGTACCGGAAGGCTGGACGATCCGGCGCGATGCCCATGAGAACTTGATCATGCATCGGAGCCTGCCATGACCCCGATGACGATCGAGCGCACCCTGATTGGCCAGATGCTGATCGCCGCCGCCCAGGAAATGAGCGCGAAGCTGATGCGGTCGGCTTTTTCGCCGATCCTGCGTGAAGCGCGTGATGGCTCATGTGCGCTGCTCGATGGGCATGGCAACGTGGTCGCCCAGGCCGAATCGATCCCGGTCCAGCTGGGTTCCGTGAGCGCGGCGCTGAAGCCCTGCCTGGCCGAGTTTCCACTGGCAACGCTGGGGTCCGACGATTTCCTGATCACCAACGATCCCTTTCACGGCGGCCAGCACCTCCACGACATATTCATATTCTCACCGATCTTCATCGACGGCCGACCGCTGGGCTTTGCGGCCAGTGTCGCGCATCACGTCGACGTCGGGGGAACGCCGAGTACTGCAGCGGCCGACATGTTCGAGGAGGGATTGGTGATTCCGCCGACACGGCTGGATCGACGGCGTGACTGGAATGGTGGCCTGTTCGAGCGGCTGCTGCGTGCCAACGTCCGATTGGCGGAGGCGACGGTGGGGGACATCAACGCGCAGCTTGCCGCCAACGCGGTAGGGGCGATGCGGGTGAAGGCGCTGGCCGACAAGCACGGTGCGGAAGCCGTGGCCGATGCGATGCAGGCCCTGATCGACTATTCGGAGCGCCGTATGCGTTCGGCGATCAGCGCGCTACCGGACGGCACGTGGCACGGCGAGGCAGTGATCGACGATGACGGCGTATCGCCTGATCCGTTGCATGTGAAAGCGGCCGTGACAGTGCGCGGCGATACCGTGCGCGTGGATTTCGACGGCACCTGCGACCAGGTCCCACGTAACCTGAACAGTCCGTTTGCGTCCACCGTGGCGGCAGTGGTCAGTTGCCTTAAATCCGTGCTGACGGACGCAGCGATTCCCTACAATGAAGGGGTGGTGCGTCCGATCGAGGTGGTCGCGCCTTTAGGCTGCCTGCTCAATCCGAGGCACGGCGCGCCGACCCGATCGCGCATGCAAGCTTCCTATCGGGCGTTCAATGCGGTCATGCAGGCGATGGCGCAGGCCGCGCCACAGCGGGTGATTGCGCAGGGTTTCGACACGACCACGGGCATCCTTTTCTCCTACCGAGGGCCTGCAGGATATCGCGTGTCGGTAGAGGTTTTTGGTGGCGGCTATGGCGCTTCGGCCCATGCCGATGGCTGCGACGCGGTGGACTCGCCGCTGTCGAATTGCGCAAACACGCCGATCGAGACCATGGACGTGGATTTCCCGTTCATCAGGCTCACGCGCTACGCGCTGGAGCCTGATTCGTTTGGCCATGGTGCTCGGCGTGGCGGGGCAGGGTTCATCCGTAGCTACGAGGTGCTCGAGGAGCATGTGACCCTGGTGCTGTTCGGCGATCGCTTCAAGTTTCCCGCACCAGGCCTCTTCGGGGGTGGTGCGGGTGCGGCAGGCCGCTGCTTCGTGCACCGCGATGGCCAGACCATTGCTCTGGAGGCGAAGGCCACAATGCCTCTGCGCCGCGGCGATCGGGTCGATCTGCACCTGGGCGGCGGCGGTGGCTACGGCAAGCCGACCGACCGTGATGTGGAGGCGATCGGCGCGGATCTGCGAAGCGGCCTGCTGTCCAACGAGGAGGCCGCAATCTACGGCGAGCGTAAGCCGTTGGTCGCTTGAGCTCCAGCGTTCGGATTACATTGCATCGAAGCGATCGAGGTTCATCACCTTGGTCCACGCTGCGACGAAATCCTTCACGAACTTCCCAGCAGAATCGGTGCACGCATAGACTTCCGCGAGTGCGCGAAGCTGCGAATGCGAACCGAAAATCAGGTCGACCCGCGTGCCGGTCCACTTGACGTTGTTCGTCTTGCGGTCGCGTCCTTCGTACACGCCTTCGGAGCCAGCAGACGGCTGCCATTGCGTGTCCATGTCGAGCAGGTTGACGAAGAAGTCGTTAGTGAGCGTCTCCGGTCGCTTGGTGAAGACGCCATGCGGGGACCTACCGGCATTGGCGCCGAGCACACGCAGGCCTCCAACGAGCACCGTCATTTCCGGCGCCGTCAGCGTCAACAACTGCGCACGATCGACCAGCAGTTCTTCCGGCGACACGCGTTGCTTGCCATGAAGATAGTTACGGAACCCATCCGCGGTCGGCTCGAGCGGCGCGAACGAATGGACGTCGGTTTGCGCTTGCGATGCGTCCATACGGCCCGGCGTGAAGGGAACCGTCACATCGTGCCCGGCGGCCTTCGCGGCTTTCTCGATCGCTGCGCAGCCCGCGAGCACGATCAGATCGGCCAGCGAGACCTTCTTCCCACCAGGCTGTGACGCGTTGAAGTTCCTTTGGATCGCTTCGAGTGCCAGCAGCGCCTTCGCAAGCCCTGCCGGCTGGTTGATGTCCCAGTCCTTTTGCGGCGCGAGGCGGATGCGCGCACCGTTGGCGCCGCCGCGCTTGTCGGAGCCGCGGAAGGTCGAGGCCGACGCCCAGGCTGTGGAAACCAATTGGGCAACGGTCAGGCCTGAAGCAAGGACCTGCGCTTTCAGGGCGGCAACGTCAGCTCTGTCGATCAGCGGATGATCGACGACGGGGATCGGATCCTGCCAGATCAGCGATTCCTTTGGCACGAGCGGGCCGAGATAACGCACAGCCGGCCCCATGTCTCGGTGCGTCAGCTTGAACCACGCCCGGGCAAACGCATCGGCGAACTGATCCGGATGCTCCAGGAAGCGTCGCGAAATCTTCTCATAGGCTGGATCGAAACGCAGCGCGAGGTCGGTGGTCAGCATGGTGGGCACGTGCCGCTTCGCCGCGTCATAGGCATCGGGGATCGTGGCGGCGGCGCCCTTTGCCGTCCACTGGTGCGCGCCGGCCGGGCTCTTGGTCAGCTCCCATTCGTAGTTGAACAGGTTTTCGAAGAAGTGGTTGCTCCACTTGGTCGGCGTCTGCGTCCAGGTGACTTCGAGGCCGCTGGTGATTGCATCCTTTCCCTTGCCCGAGCCGAACGTGCTCTTCCAACCGAGGCCCTGATCTTCGATGGGCGCGGCCTCCGGCTCCGGTCCGACCCGAGAGGCCTCACCGGCGCCATGAGCCTTGCCGAAGCTGTGCCCACCCGCAATCAATGCAATGGTTTCTTCGTCATTCATCGCCATCCGGCCGAAGGTTTCGCGGATGTCCCGGGCGGCCGCGACAGGATCTGGTTTGCCGTTTGGCCCTTCCGGATTGACGTAGATCAGGCCCATCTGCACGGCACCGAGGGGACTCTGGAGGTCGCGATCTCCACTATAGCGCTCGTCGGCCAGCCATTTGCCTTCGGGGCCCCAATAGATGGACTCGTCGGGCTCCCAGACTTCTGCACGCCCGCCGCCAAAACCGAATGTCTTGAATCCCATCGACTCCAACGCGACGTTGCCCGCGAGAATCATGAGGTCGGCCCAGGAGATCTTGCGGCCGTACTTTTGCTTGATAGGCCATAGCAGTCGGCGCGCCTTGTCGAGGTTCGCATTGTCAGGCCAGCTGTTGACGGGCGCGAAGCGCTGCTGGCCAGAACCGCCGCCACCGCGGCCATCGCCGACTCGGTATGTGCCGGCGAGATGCCACGCCATACGGATGAACAGGCCGCCGTAGTGGCCAAAGTCAGCCGGCCACCAATCCTGTGAGGTTGTCATCAAGGCATGCAGGTCCTTGATCACGGCATTGAGGTCGAGGCTCTTGAATTCCTTGGCATAGTCGAACGTTTTGTCCATTGGGTCGGACAAGCTGGAGTGCTGGTGTAGGATCTGTAGGTCCAGCTGGTTCGGCCACCAGTCGCGATTCGCGCGTGCGCGGGGTCCGCCCGAGACCGGGCACTTGCTTTCACTCGCCATGGTCCTCTCCGATCAAGTTTGTCCCCTCTATATATTCCTTAGAATTGATCTAAACAAGAGGAGCATGAGAAAGGATCGACATTGCAGTGAACGTATCCGCTAGCGCCCCAGCTTGATCGCAGATCAGCTTCCTTTCAGGTCGTACAGCACGACCGACCGCCGCCTTTCGGGAGGCACCGAGCGCCAGAGCGCGGGATCGACTGGAGTGGCGTGCTCGCGTACCCAGCGAATGAATTGACCTCGATGCGTCTCGCTCTCCGGCATTCGGTCGCCGAGTAACACAAACCGTACCTCGCCGCGCTTCGCCATGGCAGCGAAGGCGTCGAGCGACAGGATCGGATCGCTCCCGAAGAATCCACCATAGGCGAGCGCGGGTTGGCCGGTATGAATGATGAGCGGCGACACCAGACCTGTGGTGGGTGCGGCCAAAGCAAAGTGCGCTCCGCTGCGATGCTCAGCCAGGAATGCGAACAGTTTGGGATCGTTGCCCAGCGCCGGGAAATTGTGCGAGAGAATCACGCCACGACCATCGTCGAGGCCGAGCCAGCGGCCGAAACTGGCGTAGGGCAAGACCCTGTTGCCGGTCACAAAGACGGGACTGAGGGCCCAGGCGACCGGCAGGACGATAAGGGCGATGCCGCCGATGGCGGCAGGCAGCTGTTTGCCGATCCATAAAGTGGCGACCGCGCAAACGAGGCCGACCACTGCGAAGCCGAGCCATGGCGAGGCCCAGCCGATCGACGTTCCCGTGATGTAGATCTGCCAAGCGGCGCAAAGAGCAAGGCCGAGTGCGAGATAGGCTGGCCCACGTCGCCGGAACTGCGCACAGCAGATGCCACCAAGTGCGGCAAGGGGTGGAGCAAGTGCGGACAGGTAATAGGCATGGAAGATGCCGCCCGCGACGCTAAAAACAATACCGTACGTAAGGGCCCAGATGCTCCAGAGGGCGAGTGACGATTGAGTCCCATCGGGTTGTCGACGCCATCTCATGGCAAGCGCAAACCCCAATACAGCGAGCGGCAAGGCCCAAGCGAACTGGCTAGCCAGTGTCGGCGCGGCAAGCCTCAAGGGCCCGGTCGGCACTCGGTCATACGTCTGAAAGCGCCGACCGTCGGCCGCTTGCACTAGCGGCGTGGGGCGAGGTGGGCGGGTGTGTACGAAGCGTTCGAGACCATTGTGCAACACGACCAGTTCGAGCATCGAATTGCCCCTGGTGCTTCCGGCGTAGGGACGAGAAGCAGCCGGCGTGAGATCGAAAGCGACCGCCCACGAAAGACCTACGATCGCGAGTGTGGCGCCGGCTGCTGTCATCCAGGCGAGCCGCCTGCGCCAGTTAATGGCACCTGATAAAAGCCATGCGGCGAGAATGGCCGGCGCGCATACCAGCGCCGCCAGCATCTTGACGTTGAACGCCACGCCCAGAAGAGCCATCGACAGCACGAGCGATGGACCGCGGCCGCGCTGGGCGGCCCAGGCCGCCAGCAACAGGAAGAATACCAACCATGAATCGGTGTTGTTGGATCGGTCGATCGCGACCGAGATCGGCGTGATTGCAAGCAGGAAGGCGGCAATCAGCCCGGCCACTGATCCAAACGGTAGGCGAACCAGACGATACAGGATCGCCACGGACCCGATGCCTGCCAATGCTTGCGGCAGGTGCAGGACCCAACCACTGAAGCCAAGAAGCGAGGCGAACGCGGCCTGAATCCAGAAAGCGATCGGGGGTTTGTCGAGCGAGACAACGCCCGCCGGATCGAAGGAATTGTAGAAGAACAGCCAACCGCCCTGGAGCAGGCTGCGCACGCCGGCAGCGTAATAGAAAGTACCGAAGCCATTGTCATCTAGCCGCCATAGACGCAAAGCGGCGGCAATCGCTAAAACGGCTGTCAAGCAGACAAGTTCGGTTCTCGGATCGGCTCGCGCATCGTTCATCAAGGTATCGCCCCCAAAGGAGCGATACGCAGCGAACCTCGGCTTCATCCCGCAGCGGTAACCTTGAATGCCAGGCGCATCGCAGCGGGCCTGCAAGCGAGGATGTCCGCGCATGGCCGGGGTGGCTGGCTTGCGCTCTTTTGTATAGTCTTATTCGCGAAAGCGGGGGAGCCGGGCGTGAATAGCGGCAGGAAGTTAGCTCTCGGCATGTTGATCGGTCAGGCGGCAGGCGGCCATCCGGCTGCGTGGCTGCATCCCGAAGGGAAGGCCGGAGGCTCGACCAACATCGACTATTTCCGGGGGCTCGCGCAGGAAGCCGAGCGGGGCCTGTTCGACCTTTTCTTCGTTGCCGACACGCCAGCGGCGCGCACCGATAATCTGCACGCCTGGAGCCGCTTCCCGATGTTCATGAACGTGCTCGAACCGGTGACGCTGCTCACCGCGTTGGCGGGTGCAACGCGACGCATCGGCCTTGGCGGCACGGTCTCGACCAGCTTCTCGGAACCTTACAACGTGGCGCGCCTGTTCGCCTCGCTCGACCATATATCGGGCGGCCGCGCGGCGTGGAACGTCGTCACCTCGGCCAACGACTATGCGGCGCGAAACTTCGGCCATTCCCAACTGCCGCCGCACGCGCTGCGCTACGAGAAAGCGGGCGAATTCGTCGACGTGGTAAGCAAGCTGTGGGACAGCTGGGACGATGACGCCTTCGTCCACGACCGCGAGACCGGCCTCTTCTTCGAGCCGGCCCGTCAGCATCCGGTGAAGCACGAAGGCAAGTTCTTCAAGGTCGACGGTGCACTCAATATCGCGCGGTCGCCGCAGGGCCATCCGGTGATCATCCAGGCCGGTGCCTCCGATACCGGGCTCGAACTCGCGGCACGAACGGCCGAGATTGTTTTCGCCAGCGCCTCCAATCCAAAGGATGCCAAGCGCGGCTACGACGATCTCAAGGGCCGCATGGCCAAGTATGGACGCACGCCTGACCAACTCCGGATCCTCGCAGGCCTACCCGTCGTCATCGGCAGCACGCAACAGGAAGCCGAGGACAAGTATCAGGCGCTGCAGGAGATGATCCATCCGGACGTCGGGCGCTTCCGGCTGGGTACCGACCTCGAGGCCGATCTCTCGGGCCTGCCGCTCGACGAGCCGATTCCGCCGGAGCGGCTGCCCAAGAGTGCCAATCAGCACAAGGCGTTCTTCGACGGCATCATGAAGATCATCCGCGAAGAGAACCCGACGCTCCGGCAGCTCTATCTGCGCTATGAGCGTGGCCGAAAAACCATCAAGGGCACGCCCCAGCAGATCGTTGACGTGATGGAGGAGTGGTTCACGAGCGGCGCGACCGACGGCTTCATGATGCAGTTCTCGACGCTCCCGGGTGGGGTCAAGGACTTCGTCGACCAGGTCGTGCCTGAGTTGCAGCGGCGTAGGCTCTTCCGCACCGAGTACACGGGTAGCACGCTACGTGACCATCTTGACCTGCCACGACCTGCCAACCCGCATACGGCGGCACGATGATCCTCACTGTTTCGATTCCAGGATGCGGCGCACATCCCAATGCGTGGCGTTACAGCACGGCGCCTGCGGCGCCGTCGCTTTCGTGGTTTCGCACGCTGACGGTGACCGCCGAGCGCGGTGGCCTCGACGCGATCCTGTTCGACGGCGAGTGGGGACCGGCGGGTCCGTTCGTGATCGATGCGGTGCCGCTGATCGCGGCCCTGGCCGCGTCGAGCAAGCGCATCGGGCTTGGTGCGGCGATCGCGCTCGATCACGCCGAGCCGTTCAACATTGCCCGTTCCTTTGCTGCGATCGATCGCCTGACGGCGGGACGCAGTGCGCTGATCGCCCGGATGGGCACCGGTCGGCTGTCGGATTTCGCGCATGTGCAGGCGCAGGAACCGGCCGCCCGCTGGGCGCGCGCGGCCGAATGCGTCACGGTGGTGCGCAAGCTCTGGGATAGCTGGGAGGACGAGTCGATCGTGCTCGACAAGCCGAACGGTCGCTTCTCCGATCCAAAATATATCCATCCAATCAATCATTCTGGGCCGTTCTTCAGCGTGCGCGGTCCGCTCAACGCGCCACGTCCATTGCAAGGTAATCCGCCGGTGATCCAGCGTGGCGCCACGTCCGAAGACCTGGCGTTGGCGCGGGAAACCGCCGACGTACTGGTGGTGCCTGTGAATGACCCGGCGGAGTTGGCGGCCGTCCGAAAAAGCCTGGGCGAGCGGCCATGTCTCCTCGTGCGTCTCGCTGTGCTTTTGGCGCCCACCGAGGCCGCGGCCAAGGCACGTGCCGCGGAGCTTGGCGGTCCACTCGAGGGCCTGTCCTTCGCGGGAACACCCGATGGGCTCGTCGCCTATCTGAGCGAACTGTCAGTGCTGTGCGATGGTGTCGACATCGCGCCAGCGGTGGTGCCGATCGACCTCGATCTGCTTGTCGACGAAGTCGTGCCAAGACTACGGAATCGCGGTCTTCGACCCGACGCCTACGAAGGCCGGACGCTGCGCGAGCATCTTCATCTGTCCCGGCCGCGGAGCCAGTTCGCCGCATGACCCGCCAGCTTCATCTCGGTGTCTTCATCTATCCGGGCGGGCATCATATCGCCGCCTGGCGCCACCCAAACATGCGCGCTGAGCGTATCACCGAGCTCGACTACTATATCGAGGCTGGACAGCTTGCCGAGCGTGGCAAGTTTGATCTGTTCTTCGTCGGCGATGCGCTGAACGCGCGAGAGCGCGAAGGTCGTGTCGTGGGCGAGATCGCGATCAACAACCTTGACCCGGTCTCGGTCGTGTCGGCGGTGGGTTCGGTCACCCAGCACCTCGGCCTCGTGGCGACGCTCTCCACGACCTACAACGAGCCCGCTTCGATCGCCGCCAAGTTCGCAACGCTCGATCACCTGAGTGGTGGTCGCGCAGGCTGGAATGTCGTCACCACCCTCGACGACAAGGCGGCACTCAACTTCAGCCGTGACCAGGCGATGGAGAAGTCGCTGCGCTACGAGCGCGCCGCATCGTTTGTCGATGCCGTGACGGCGCTATGGGACAGTTGGGAGGACGGCGCCACGCCGCAGAGCAGCGAGCGCATTCACGCCCCGAACTATCGCAGCAATTTCTTTTCGGTCGAGGGACCGTTCGGCATGCCGCGTCCACCGCAGGGCTGGCCGGTACTGGTGCAGGCGGGCGGCAGCCCGCCCGGCCGCGACTTTGCAGCTCGTATCGGTGAGGCGATCTTCACGGCGCAGGGCAAGCTCTCCGAGGCGCAGGCCTTCCGCACCGACATCCATGCCCGCATGGTGGCGCGCGGCCGCGATCCGGGCAGCGTGAAGATCATGCCGGGCCTATCGCCCATCATCGGCGACACCGAGACCTCGGCGCGTCGACGCGAGGAGGAGTTCGGCGAGCTGGCGCATCCTTCGGTCGGTGTCTGGATGCTGACCGAGATGACCAAGTTCAGGCTATATGATCATCCGCTCGACGCACCGCTGCCGACCCGCGACATCCGCGCCTTCAATCCGGCGCTGGGCCAGAACGCGCTCAGCCTGCTCGAACGCGCTGACCGGGAGCCCATGACCATCCGCGACGCCGCACGCATCATGGTACGCAGCCGCGTTCACCAGTCCTTTGTCGGCACACCCGACCAGTTGGCGGATCACATGGCGCAATGGCTGCACGAGGGAGGGAGTGACGGCTTCAACGTCTTGCCGCCGCTTTTCCCGGACGATCTCGCCCTGTTCGTCGATCAGGTCGTGCCAGCGTTGCAGAAGCGTGGCGTTTTCCGGCGAGACTACACCGGCCCAACCTTGCGCGATCATCTTGGCCTGTCGCGTCCTCCCGGACGACCGTCAACTCAAATTTGATCGGATACTTCCCGGACCGCTGCAACATGTCTACACGCGCAGGCTGACGGCATCAGTTCCGCGCCTCGACCTCGACCACTATGGTTGAACCTGAGGTTGAGCCTTTTGGCGGACTAGGCGGCTTGCGCGGTGTCGGAGGCTTCGGCGCGTCGTTGGAGGACGGGCTTGATATCCCGTTCGAAGATGCCGCGCTCTCCAGGGGTTAGTGCGGCGTAGCCCTCGCGGGCAGCCTTCCAGGCCACCGCGTAGGCAGGTGTTGCACTATCTATTTCCCCGTCTTCAAGGAGGCTTTCGATTGCCCAAAGCAATTCGTCAGCTCGAAGTATCACTGGCCCCATGTTCCCTCCAGCGCCATGCGGCGCTCCCCACGCAGCTATATGTGCACGCCGCAAGCCAGAATCAACCTTGGGCTGCGACGAAGCTTTCGCCAGTGACCAACGGTGTCGATTGTATCAACCATGCGGGTCATGTAGCGGGGTGACGCTTGCTGCAACTCAGGGGCACACGTCAGATCGGCGGCATGTGCAACCCGGTCCATCACCTTAGCCGACGGCTCACTTCGAGGCTCGCTCCGATGGGTCCGGTCCTAATGATGGCGGGCAATTGGGCATCCAATAGAGCCGTTTTGGGCCCGGCTCAAACGAACCCGATCCACCGCCCGGCGACGAGCACCGAGAGCCACATCAGGATCGAGCCGAGGGCGGCCAGGCGCACCGTCAGCCGCACCGAGCCGCCAGCGAGAGCCTGTGCGTAGCTGCGGTTGACGTGCTGCAGCATCACGTTGGCCAGCGCCAGAGTGAGCAGCGCCACCTTCCAGAGGAACGCGTTGTTGGCGAGGTACTCGGCCGGCTTCATCGAGAACAGCCACAGGCCAGTGACGAACGTCAAGGCCACGCCAGCCGCGGCGGCGCGCGACAGGAAGGGTGCGATAAAAGCGAGTGGCGGGGCGCGAAAGAGTCCGAGGAGGCGCAGGTCGAGCGGCACGATCGCACCGACCAACAGGCCCACGCCCAGGATATGCGCGGCGTCGACCAGCAGCCAGGCCGTGCCTGAGCCGCGCAGCAGCACGGCACCCGGCCATGCGCCGATCCACTCGAGGAGCTGTGTCACGCCAAGGCTTCAGTTCGTGCGGATCCGCTCGGGATACATGTCGAACTGCTTGCCGGCGACCGTGATGCGCACCGCCTTCATGTGCATCTTGCTCTTGTCCTTGTCGCGGTTTCCCAGGACCACGACCGCGTCGCCGGCCTTGGCCGAGGCCGCGGTGAAGCCCGAGCGTTCGGTCTGGTTGGGATTGCCGAGGTCAATCAGCCAGACCACGCCGTCGGCCGCTTTGACGTTGAGCTGTGGATGCGGCGGCGCCATCGAGACCGAGACGATCGTACCCGTGAGCGTGCTCTGTTCCTCCTCGGCCCACGACCAGCCGTGATGGGCCGATGCGGGCCAAGCCAGAACCGTGGTGGCGCCGAGCGCAAGCTGCACAATGTGACGCCGTCTCAGGGTGCTCCTCATGCTGGACTCCCTCGTTCGTGGAACCAACCCATCCTGTAGCAGGAATCGGGTGCCAGCGCCCAGATCCCGAGGCTTGCTGCTTCGTGGCCAGGGTCGCATTGTACTGGTCTTCCCGAAGTGCGACGTGTTTCGCACGACTATTGCCGGACTTACTGACTGGGGACGTTGCCATGATAGTCAAACAGATCTGGACCGCCAACGCCTACCGCAATTTCAACTACCTCATCGCCTGCAGCGAAACCGGCGAGGCCTTGGCCATCGACCCCTTGGATCACGAAAAGTGTTTGAGTGCTGCCAGGGAAGAAGGATGGAACATCACCCAGATTCTGAACACACACGAGCATCACGATCATACGGGCGGGAACGCAGTTCTGGCCCGGAAAACCGGCGCGACGATTCTGGCGCACAAGAATGCCAGAGACAAAATCCCCGATATGGCCCGAGGCCTGAACGCGGGCGATGTCGTCAAAGTGGGCAAGACGGTCGAGCTTGAGGTGCTGGACACGCCAGGCCATACCATGTGTCACGTATGCCTGCTGTCGCATACTGACCAGCCAGCACTATTCTGCGGCGATACACTATTCAACGCCGGCGCCGGGAATTGCCACAACGGCGGTCATCCGGAAGAGCTTTACCAGACATTCGACCAGCAACTCGCCAGGCTGCCCCAGTCGACATTGATTTATCCGGGCCACGATTACATGGAAAACAATCTGCGTTTCACATTGAATCGCGAACCTGACAATAACAAGGCCCGGGAAATGCTCGGCAAACTCACGGGCCAAGACCCAAATCGCGCGTACATATCGACGCTCGAAGTCGAAGGGGAGATCAACACATTCTTTCGCCTGACCAGCCCAACGGTGATCGCGAAATTGCGCGAGTCCTTTCCTGGATTGCCTGACAAGCCTGACCAGCGCACGGTATTCCTGAAGCTCCGCGAACTGCGTAATTCGTGGTGAACCTGGATGAAATACGGTTCCGGATTGGACACCAGTCAACGGCCTGGGAGCTGAGGTGGCCGTCCGTCACTCCAACCACAGCAGAAGCCACAGCGCGGTCTCGACTATGAAGATCGGCATCATTTCGGATACGCATGGTCTTCTGCGGACTGAGGCTGTCGAACGACTCGCCGGCGTCCACTACATCATTCATGCTGGCGATATCGGTGGCCCGGAGGTGATTTCAGTACTCCGTAAAATCGCACCGATAATGGCGATAAGAGGAAACATCGACAGAGGTGAGTGGGCGTCGGAGTACCCGCATACTGCACTCGTGACGTTTTGTTGCCGGTCCATCTATGTGCTTCACAACCTTAAAGAGCTGGATCTCGATCCCGCGGGGGCCGGAATCGATGTCGTTGTGTCAGGTCATTCGCATCGCCCGAAAATCGAAACCGTCAGCGGCGTGCTTTACATAAATCCGGGAAGCGCCGGACCGCGCCGTTTCTCCCTGCCCATTGCGCTCGCGACTCTTGAGCTAGCCGGCGAGGCGCTCAGGCCGAGCTTGCATGAAATTGACACACCACCTCATGGAGATAGCCGTGTTCCGCTGGCTCGCGCAAATAGGCGCGGCCGTTCATAGCGGCCACGGCGAAGGCGGTGATTTACGGCCTCTGGAACGAGTCCATGTCCCTCTTGTTGGAGCCGGTGCTCGACTAGTAGGTTCGTAGTGGCAGTCACTTTCAACGGCAGAACGAGACCGCCTCTATCCATACTGCACGAAGATCATTTGCCAGGACCATGGACCACCTACGGTCACACAGCAGCGTAGACTATACGTTCGCGCCGCGCTGCCCGTACCGCGAGAGTTGCCACCGCTCTCCGTCGGCGATCCTCTCTCAGAGGTGCTCTAATAATGAGCCGGGCGGTGTTACTCCGGAGCGCCGCTCGCAGAATCTCCGATTAAGGAGATATTTGATGGCATCGAAGAAGCCAATACGATGGGAAAGGCTCGTTTAATGCGAAGACCTCGTTAGCCGCTGTGCGGCTTGAGCGAGTTCGTTTGTGCGTCGCCGTCCTTCTTGCCACGTCTCATCGATCTCTTGTGACGGGTCGCCTCGCGAAGCGCTGTATCGACCAATGAGTCTGCAATCCATCGCGCAATGGACTGAATCTCCTTGTCGCGAGCACCCCAGATATCACGAAGAACAACATAAGCTTCGATGCCGTAGACGACGGAGAGTGCTCGCACCAAACGGCTGAAACGGCGTCTGCCCAACTGGCGCTTAAGCGGCATCGCGGCGTGACTGAGGATATCGATGCGATGGCCCCGGCGATAGGGTTCCTCGGTCAAGCGGCCGGCGCGCTCGAGCGCCACATCGGCGAGCGAGACCTGCAGCGCCGCTCGCAATTGCGGTTCGTATTCGGTGAAGCGCGGAAAGGTCTGCCGGAACAGCTCATCGATGCGCTCGTGCCCATCGGCAAAGGAGGAGGCGGCCTGGCGCACCGGGCCAAGGCTGTAGTCGACGACCGCCGAGATCATCTTGCCACGTGTAGGGAAGTATCGATAGGCGGTGGCGCGCGAAACGCCGGCATGTTGGGCAACCTCGGCGACCGAAACGATCTGACCCTGTCCCAGCAAGAGGCTCGCATGCTCAAGCAGCCGGCGGCGCGTCCGTCCTTTCGGCCCCTCTTTCTTGGCCGTCTTGGCCGTGCGGTGGCTTTCCTGTGCGGGCTGCATGCGAGCGAGACGGTCCATCTTCATCTCTTCTCCGAGTCAGTCTGTCACGATGGCGGAAAGCGCGTCCAGTAACGAAGCTGCCAACCGGATCGAGACGACGAGCAGGGGATTGACGGCTCGGGGAGCGGCGAGGAGAGTGAAGCACCCGACAGCGCATAACTTCGGTCTGTACAGGCGCTGCGGAAGAGGACTAGGGTTGCGACGTTCCGTGAGACTGTTGTCTCATTTTTGAGATCGCACTCCCAGGACCAGATAGGAATGAAGCGCTGCCGCAGAAGCAGCGTAGGCCGGGGACCAAGCTGCCTGGCTGAGAGGAAACGTCGATGAGGGTTGCGGTTTTCTCTAGGAGAGGCCGACGGGACGCCCGCGCGTGCGGGATGCCGCTGCCGTGAAGATCATACCGGTCCGACCGGGAGGATTGTGACATGGCAAATGTGCTGTTCACCAACGTTCGAATCATCGATGGCACTGGCGCGCCGCCATATTCCGGCGAGGTGCTCGTGCAAGGCAACCGCATTGCCCGCGTGGCCAAGGGCCTGCGCGCCATTCCGACCGCGGGCATCACGGTGCTCGATGCGGCTGGCGCCACGCTGATGCCGGGCATGACCGAGGCGCACACTCATTTCGCCTGGAATGACCAGCCGACCTTGAATGCCATCCAGCGCATGCCGCCCGAGGAACACATTCTGTGGTGCGCGCACGTCGCGGAGCGCTATCTCGACATGGGCTGGACCTCGTGTGTCGGCGCTGCCACGGCCAAGGCGCGCCTCGACGTGGTGATCCG